>ENA-OQVM01000740-OQVM01000740.1-marine-metagenome-genome-assembly--contig:-NODE-740-length-48182-cov-9.566823_pt1 | contig 48182 bp, 46 predicted proteins | sample MGYA00237776_ERZ505498 | MGnify/ENA primary metagenome ERZ505498 (study PRJEB26159, sample SAMN06265151) | marine metagenome | isolation source: Helgoland LTER site | place: Germany:Helgoland, sampling...
GTTGCGGCAGGTGAAGAGATACCACGCAAGGGGGGACCTGCAATCACCAAGTCAGATGTATTGGTCATCAACAAAACAGATCTTGCGCCCCACGTTGGGGCCTCGCTTGAAGTGATGGAACGCGATGCAATACGGATGCGTGGGGATAAGCCCTTTTGTTTCACGAGCCTGCGCAATGGAGTTGGTGCAGATAAAGTGATCAGCCTTTTGGCGGGTATTGGTGGGTTTGAAGACCCTAACTGGGACGGTCAGATCAAACTCGGTTGAAGCGGGGAGGCGAGTTTATCGGATGCGTGAATGATACAACACTTCCCATTTCGCTATTCTAAAACAAGCCCCTCGATCATTCGCCTTGCGGTATGCTGCTTTCCCACTGAGACCACTCAGGTCCCTTAAGGCGCTACACATGCTAGGTGTGGGGACGGGTTGGCTGTTTAGGGCTGCAGGAACTTGAGCCTCCCCATTTGAACTGGTCCGGGGCTATGTTTAGGAAACGGAGGACTGAGAATGGCGAACAGGTGACTGAAGCCCGAAGAGATTATCTCGAATACGGCAAGTTGAGATGTTGATGGGGCAAGGTATGTCCCGTCTGTCTGCAATCAGACAGATTGGAGTTGTTGAACAAACCTATTACCGCTGGCGCAACCAGTATGGCGGAATGGGCGTAGATCAATTAAAGGAACTGAACCGGCTCCAGAAGGAGAATGACCAGCTGAGAAGGGCCGTGTCTGATTTGACACTCGACAAATTGATCTTGAAAGAAGCCGTAAGGGGAACCTTCTGAGCCCCGCTCGTCGTCGTGCTTGCATTAATCATGTGCGCAGCCAGTTCAAAGTCTCGGAACGTCGAGCGTGTCGAGTTTTGGGGCAACATCGTTCTACACAGAGACATATCCCTAAAGGGCGCGCTGATGAAGACAGACTTGTTGTGTGTTAAACTCGTCTCAGGCGGAACCGAACAACCCAAGTCTGCCTGGTCATCATTGCTGCTGCTATGTTGGACTCAGGACAATTTGATGGAGTAGCACGCTGTTTTCAAAGCGATCTTGCTAGATGTAATAATCAGTACCTTACCATCATTATCATAAGCAACGTACTTATAACCGCCCGAGCGATTGTATTTTTCGATAGTCATTTTCCTGCCTCAATTTTTTATAGCTTTTTGCTATTTGCACCAAAGTGACATCAATTGCAGATACATTTAAGGTCTGAAATATGTTTCGTTGTTTATTGTTGCCAACATCACACTAAACTCAAATTTGATCACAAGATATTGTTACGAATAACCAATTTATAACAAGATAGAAGTCAACTAATGATCTTAAACCTCATGTTAGATTTTGGATTTCAAGGTTTTTAAAGATCCAGATCTGCATTGTCTTTAAACACCTAGCAAAAGAGAAGCGGTTTTACGTTTCTTCTCAGGAGCAGAATTTGAGTTATCACATTGAGTATGATAGTCTGGTTAGGAGCTGGATTAAAAGGTTGTGCTTCCTAAGCGGCTTTCATCAGTGCTAGACTGTACCTATGCAAAACAGAACCATACAAGTCTGCTCAATCATCATAGCTGCTGCTTTGTTGGCTAAGGTCTACGTGATTGTTGCACCCAGTATAGCTGGATAGCGGTGGGTAGCTTTCCTAATCAACAACCACCGAAGAATACTGAACCGTCTGGCATGGTGGTATTACAGAGCTGCGCACCGTTAAGGTAAGCATAACTTAATACTGCATCTGTTAAGTTTGCTCCGCTCAGGTCCACCGATGTCATCCTAGCGCCAGCAAAGTTTGCTTTCTGCAGTTTGGACCCACGAAGGTTAGCCCAAGTTAAGTCAAGCCCACTCAAGTCAGCCCCCCGCAGATCACATTCAACACATTTATTTTCGTCCTTAAGTTTCTGCAGGTCAGCGGAATCAAAAGCTGATACTCCGCCTGCAAAAAGTGATGCCGTTATAGTAAGTGCCATTAATGTGCGTAGCATATAGGATTACTCTCGTTATTCGGGTTGCTCCCACTGAATGCAGGAAACCAATGAAGTCAGTTCGAAACAGCCTACACAATCTTGACCTTCAAGCAACCTACACAGCCATTGTAAGGTGTTCTGTAGAAGTGTTTAGCTCATTCAGGCAGCCAGGAGGATTTGGCTCAAATAGGCCTAGAGAGCAAGTCAATCCAAATGCAACCCAACTCAGAAGTTGTAGCGTAGAGCAAGACATGCTGAGTGTTTTGCCATTTAAATACCTTACAAATTAGTCCTATCAATCTCAGGGAACTTTAGTCTGACACTACCTAAAATTCTTGTTTTATGATTTTAAATACTGTTTTCTGAGTCTATGAGATGAGATTATTGGAGTTTAAAATGAAAGATACTGCACCTAAGTCGTCTGGAATCGTAGCCGTAGCCGCATTATTTACTATTGTGTCCATAGGCGTTTCCCTTGTTGTTTTTCAATTTTCCGTTGGCCAAAGCTTGATCGTGGGTGCTGCTGTTGCAACGCTGGTCGGGGTGGTGCTTTCTTTAGGGTGGCGGGAACCTCAAGCTGGGCCTAGCAAGAAGGACAAAGGGTAGTGTCAGATTAAACTAGCGCCGCCAGACTAATGAGAACCCGCATCGAATTGCTTGTATAGCTATTTTTCTGCGTAAATTTACAAGCTTTAGGGCTGTGTTTGTAATGGCTCAGCTTCTTTTGCTTGGGCTGTGACATTGTGTGTCTTGCTAAAGCGGCAGTTCAGAATACATAACGAATATGAAGATATAAGGAGAAGACTATGAAGACCCTTACAGCATCACTGTTTGCTCTCGTTCTATCAGCTCCATTTGCTCTTGCAGACGGATGCGGAATGCACGGTGAACAAGAAGCCTCAATGTCTTGCGCATTAGGCCAGGCTTGGGATGCAGAAGCAAAACAGTGTGTAGACACAAGTGCATAAGACTATTTACTCGGTACTAATGAGGCCCCACTTTTTGTTGGGGCCTTTTTATTGAGTGGATGCTTTTAAGCTCTCCTCTCAGAGACAGCACCTGTGTAGGAGCACATCATTATATCCCCCACGACCCCTATGTTGGTCCCGCCCACACCCCCTCAAGTGGAACCTTGCCCCATATTCTCCGGCATAAAATTTGTTGCCCAGCGCTCCTACGGCGTAAGCCCATGTAAGGCATCCAATACCAAACAGTACCAATAGACCAGGCTCTAGAGGTCTAAAATGAAATAGTACCAATAGGATTTGCATTAGGTATTTATGGTACTACTTACCACATAGTCGGTGACTCTATTGGGAGAACGCCTATGCTTATTGGGTTAGCGAAAACATCTACTCTTGAACAAGTTGCAGGGCTTGAAGCCCAGATACGTTACTGAGAAGCGTATGAATGTGAGCGTATCTTTACAGAGCAAGTCTCATCTGTGGCAGAGCGTGAGCAACTGGAAGCTGCGCTGAGCATTTTACGCGATGGCGATAAATTTGTAACGACTAAGCTAGATAGACTGGCAAGATCAGTCCAACACCTTGGTCAGATCATTGAATGTATCAACTCAGTGGGTGCGTCATTAGTGATATTGGACATGGGTGGGACTGCTGTTGATACGTCCAACCCAACAGGGAAGCTTATCTTGAATGCTATGTCCTCTGTGGCTCAATTCGAGAGGGGAATGATGCTGGAGCGTCAGCGTGAAGGCATAGCCAAAGCGAAAGCTGAGGGTAAATACAAAGGCCGCAAGCCTAACGCACGGGCAAAGACGGATATGATTAAGCTTGCTTTGGATCAGAGTGTCAGTAAAGCTCAGATCTTCAGGGACTTGCAGATAAGCAAGACAAGTTTATACCGTATCATAAGTGTGTTGAGGGCTTAAAAGTAACATGAAGTACATAGATGAAGTATGCGCTGTTCTCACTGATGAGGTGGAACGCCGTTACCTGCGCAGTCGTGATGCATGGCAGACTTTAACTGACGAGGTGTCTGCGGCTGATGAAGCTACTCCAGAGCAAATCCAGAAAGCTGAGCAAGCCCATAAGGATTACATCAGAGCATCGAAAGAATACTTAGCTATAGCGTTCAAGAAGCGGTTCTTAGAGCGTTAAACGTGCCTATATTAAGTTAGAAATTAAGTTTGCGTACTTATCTCAGAGTTGGATAGAGTTAAGCTATGAGAGCCACCATTCTCCAGTTCCCCTATACTAGTAACTGTAAGCTGTGAGTAAGGCTAACAGATGAAGGCTGCTTGGCTATTCTTAATGGTGGGTTGCTCGTAATCACGTGTTAACTATCTGATGTACTTCAATCACATTTCCGTCCGGGTCATAAAAGAATACCTGATGCCATCCTTTTACTGCATCACTTCCCCAATCAGAATACGGAATACCTTGCTCATCCAAGTGCTTCATAAAGGCCTCAATGTCATCAGTTCTGTAGGCGATGTGACCTCGCTCTAATGGGTTCACTACTTGACCAGACTTAAAGCTGTTAAGTACATCCTTTGGTGTTAAGTGCATTTGTATTGCGCCATCAGTTACAAATGACACATCGCCTACCAAGCCTTTACCTTGGTTCAGTGGTGGTAACTCCGAAGGTTTCTCATCTCCTAGCGTCAGCACATCTCTGTAAAAGCGATCCATCGCCTCAACATTCGTGGAGCAAAGATTAATGTGATGCAGTTTTAGCTTCATACCTATATGCTTCTATTACTGAATAACTCAGATCAAGCATAAACTAAAAGTAACCGATTATGATTGACCAACAAGCATACCCAATCCTTAGTAATGCGGTGGGTTTGACTATTGAAGGGTGAAACAAGGTTAAGCTGACTGGTTGTTGCCTCCTGCATCAGACGACAATGAATATCACTTGATATCAGGTGTGTAGCTGCAGCTGCCTAGGGTTTTTGGTGCCCAGAAGAGGGCGTCAAAATTTATATATATTTCTTAATTACAGATAGTTATTTTGCAATTAAAATTAAAAAACGGTCCCGAAAGCGGTCCTATTATATCGGAGGTGAACCAAGTGTTTCACGCATGAATTTCAAGCTGAACCGTGCCGCTGCTCTCGCTGAGTGGCGTCACTTATAGAGCGCATAGATTCAGGCTTAGCCAGTAATCCGATGCTTAGTCTCAATAGTTTGACGGCACCCAGCAACGGGAAGTGTGTTCTTATTTGTCTAAAATACTTATTTCTGTGATGGAATGTCATTAAAAAATGTTAGGGCTTTTTGGGTAGCTTCTCTTGCCAAAATACAGTCACACCAACGCGACAAGTTTTCGGCGTGTTCAATGGATAATCCAAGGTGTTTATGTATACGCAGCCAAGGGTACAGCGCGATGTCAGCGATGCTATATGTATCCCCACAGATATATTTTTGGGAGTTTAACTGTTCATTCAGATATTCAATCGAGCGATTTGCGATAGCGCTGTATTGGGCCAGCGCGTCGGAATTGGGCGACTTTGCCAGTCTGGACCAATATTCGATCTGTCCGAAATATGGCCCTTGAGTCGATGCCTGATAGAAGAGCCAAGCGATCAATTTAGCATTCAACGAAGAGCCCTCCATCAGCCCCCAGCCTGTTTTTTGCGCCAAGCTAAGTAGGATCGAATTGGATTCTGTTTGGTGCATATCACCATCCCAAATCACAGGCACCTTTCCGGCTGGGTTTATGGCGCGAAATTCGGCAGAGTGTTGCTCTCCAGCGCGAATATTGATGGGCTTAAATTCATAAATTAGCCCAGCTTCACACAAGAACATCAGCACCTTTAAAGTATTGATGGTGTCATATCCGTATAATGTAATCATGAGCCTACTGTCTCCAAGACTTTGGCATCACAGGCGTTTGTGCCAGGAGTAATTTTGTATATTCGGCTTGGGGACTCTCATAGACTGCCTCGGTCGTATTGACCTCTTCGATCTTGCCATTGAGTAAAACGGCCGTGTCATCGGCCATTTGACGCACCACAGCAAGATTGTGGCTGATGAACAGGATGGTTAGTCCAAACCTTGCTTGTAGCTCTTTGAGCAAATTCAAGATTTCAGCCTGAATCGACACATCCAGCGCCGACGTCGGCTCGTCACAGATCAAGAACCGTGGCCGCGCGAGTAACGCCCGTGCCACCGCAATGCGCTGACGTTGGCCGCCCGAGAATTGGTGCGGGTATTTGGTGATAGCGTCTGGCTGCATCCCCACGAGTGATAACATAGAGGCCGCCAAACTCACGCGCTCGGCTGGGTCTTTGACAAAACCGTAAAACCATAATGGTTCGGTCAGAATATCCCCGATACGGTGTCGGGGATTCAGACTTGAGTAGGGATCTTGAAACACCATTTGAACCAGCTGCCGCGACGGATGGTGCCGACTTCGAGATGCTCCGAATGGTAGCACCGTGTCGCCCAAGATCATCGCCCCATATGTGGGTGTCACAAGGCCAGTGATGGCTTTCGCCAGCGTGGATTTTCCGGACCCGCTCTCACCTACCAACCCCATGATAGAACCGGGTCTAATGGTTAGAGTCACATCTTCCAGCGCGACATAGGGAGATGGTTTGCGAAACAAGGATGTGCGCGGCCCGGCAAACGTCACTGTGAGGTTTTCCAAGGTAAGCCCTGTGAGGCAGTGTTGTTGTCCTTCAAGCAACCAGCGCTCTGCTGTGTCACCCTGCATCACCGCAGTGTCGTCTACAGCAGGAACGCGGAAGCGATCTATTTTTCGATCCAATGGAGGCACAGCATCCATCAGCGCGCGCGTGTAGGGATGTTTGGGAGCGCCTAAGACCTGCGCAGTGGCACCTGTTTCCACCACACGCCCCTTGCGCATGACCGTCACGCGGTCAGCCACTTGGGCTATCACGCCAATGTCATGGGTGATCAACATAAACGCAATCTGCCGTTCCTTGGCCAACTGTTGGATCAAGTCTAGGACCTGCGATTGCACAGCAACATCCAATGCTGTTGTGGGCTCATCGGCAATGATCACCTCCGGATCGGTACAGATTGCCAATGCAATGACAACCCGCTGGCGCATCCCGCCGGAAAATTGATGTGGGTAGGCCTTTATCCGTTGGGATGCGTTTTGAATTCCGATGTCTTCGAGGAGATCAACGGCGCGTCTGCGGGCTGCGGTTTTGCTGGCATCTGAATGGGCCTGAATGGTCTCAACCAGCTGATCCTCAATCGTCATCAGCGGGTTCAAACTGGTTTGCGGGTCCTGAAAGATCATCGAAATGCGATCCCCGCGGACCTCATGCGCTTGGGCGGGTGTTAGCTCACGAAGGTCTGTATCGCCCAGCGTCAGTATTCCCTTGGTGACATAGCCCGGTGCTTGCAGTAGGCCAATAACCGCTGCGCCTACGGTGGATTTGCCTGCACCACTTTCGCCAACCAACCCGTGAATTTCACCCGGCTTGATCGTCATGTCCACGCCCTCGATGGCACTAAAATCGCCAAAGCGGGACGGGAATTTGACGGTAAGGTCTTTGATCGTCAGCATCTAGCGCAGCCTCGGGTTGAAGATGTCACGTAGGAAATCGCCAAGGATGTTGATGGACACAACCAAGGCGATGAGGAACAACGTGGGGATCCACAAAATCCACCATTCACCTGACAGCAGGAATTGCATGCCGATGCGGATTAGCGTGCCAAGGCTGGGGCTGTCGGCGGGCAGGCCGATGCCGAGGAAGGATAAGGTTGCCTCAAGCAAAATGGCGGAGGCCAGATCGACTGTCATGATCACTAAAAGTGGACCAAGGATGTTGGGCAGGATATGCACAAACATCACCCGCGAGGGGCGTTGGCCCATCATGATTGCGGCCTGCACGTATTCTTTATTCATCTGGACGAAAGTCGTGGCGCGCGCTGTACGGGCGAAGTTCACCCAAAGCGACAGCGCAATGGCGAGGGTCAAAACTGCAACGCGTAAATCTTGTTGAATGGCAGCTGGCAGAATGCCTCGTGCAATCCCGTCAATCAGCAGCGCTGTTAGGATCGCGGGCAGTGCCAGTTGCACATCTGCGATACGCATCACGACGGCATCAAATCGTCCGCCATAATATCCAGCTGCAAGACCAAGACCTACGCCTATAACGGCCGCAATCGTCAAAGCAGACAGGCCAATAATCAGTGACAGCCGTGCGCCGTACAAGATTGCCGAGATCATATCGCGACCTTGATCGTCGGTGCCTAACAGGTATTTCGGGTTTGCCCCGTCTTGCCACACAGGGGGTAATAACCCGTCGAATAGGCTAAACGATGCCAGGTCATAGGGGTTCACCAGTGCGATCCAAGATGCGAATATCGCACCTAAAATGATGAGTGTAGCAACCATTGCCGCGACAATCGCCGATGGGGAATGGACGAACAGCCACAGACCTTCAAACTTCTTCAAAAAGGCAATCATTCCACGTCCCTAAGTCGCAGGCGCGGGTCGATGGCAACGTAGAGCAAGTCGACCACAAGGTTCACCAACACAAAGAAAAATGCAATCACCACAAGGTAGACACCCATCACAGGGATATCAACGAAGCGGATCGATTCAAGAAACAACAAGCCCATTCCGGGCCATTGAAATACGCTTTCAGTGACGATGGAAAACGCGATGACACCGCCAAACTGCAGCCCAATAATCGTAATCACAGGCACCATTGTGTTCACCAATGCATGTTTGTAATGCAGTTTCCTCATTGGCACACCCCGCGCCATGGCAAAGCGGATGTAATCGGATCGCATGACCTCCATCATTTCGGCACGCACCAAACGCATGGTGAGGGTCAGTTGATAAACGCCAAGAGTAATCGCAGGTAAGAGTAACGCACGCCATCCACTGATGGTGAACAATGAACTTTCCCAGTTGCCAATTTGTACGGTGCCACCGCGACCGAACGTGGGCAGCCAGCCCAGTTGGACGCCAAATAAAAATATCAGCATGATCCCTATCACAAAGGTTGGGATCGACACCCCAACAAGGGTGGTCATCAAAATGGTTTGGGTCCAAATACCGCGCGGTTTTAACGCTGTATATACACCCGCAGGCACTCCAACCAAAAGAGAAATGATCAACGCCACGACGCCCAATTCCAAGGTTGCAGGAACACGTTCGGTGATCATATCTGCGACAGGTTGGCGGGTACGATAAGAATAGCCAAAATCACCCTGCAACATATCGCCGGTAAAACGTATAAATTGGGAGACGAACGGGTCGTTCAATCCGAGTTCTTCACGCAGGCGTTCTTGATCTGCAACTGAGGTTTCCACCCCTGTCATCTGCGTGATCGGGTCCCCAACGAACCGAAATAAGGAAAAGGCCAAAAAGGCGACGGCCAGCATTACAAAGACGGATTGAATCATCCGCTTCACAATAAAATAAACCATCGCCGTTTTGCCCTAACTTCGGATCAGTTTACTGTAACCCAGCGCAACATGAAGAAGTTGTCAGCGCGTTGTGTCAGATCAATATTATCCTTGGCAGCCCAAATAAGCGGCTGGGTATAAAGCGGAATATACGCGGCCTCTGCCTGAGTGATTGCAACGACCTCATCAACCATAGCCTGACGTTTAGCTGGATCTATTTCCTGTTGGATGCTGGGCAGCAACGCATCAACGCGTTGGTTAGAATAACCACCAAAGTTCCACGACCCAAGTTTCTTTTCAGAATTTGGTGTCGATAACAGAAAACGGATTGGATGCTCCATGTCAAAGGTGCCAGGCGACCACCCTAGAAGATACATATCAAATGCATCTTCACGCAGCTGCGGCCAGTAATCGCGAACGGGGCCCGTACTAAGTTCAGCATTCAGACCCACAGCTGCAAACATCGACGCCGCTGCACGACATAGTGCCTCATCGTTGATGTAACGATCATTTGGGCATTTCAGGCCAAAGCTGAACCCATTCGGATAACCCGCCTCGGTCAAAAGGGCCTTAGCGCGCTCCGGGTCGTAGGCTGAGCGAGTTGAATTGGCTTCGGAATAGCCTGATATTCCCGCTGGAACCAATTGCGAGGCGCCGTCGATCTTACCCCTGAAAAGCACCCGGTCAATGGACGCTATATCTATAGCATGGGCGGCCGCTTGACGAACGCGAACATCCTGAAATGGGTTCGCCCCAGTGACGTCGGACGAATAAAGCAGTTCTTTGTGTTCATGCCCAAAACCAAACATTATTACCCGAGTTTCTTCGCCCTCAAGAACTTTAAACCCGTTACGGCCTTCGACCTGCGCGACGTCCTGCAAAGGAATCGGCTGTATAAAATCAATCTCGCCCGACAACAAGGCAGCAAGGCCAGTTGCTGCGTTTCCAATTGGAGTGAATATTGCTTCGGTAATATTGTGCTCCGCTGCGCCCCACCATCCGGCATTCGGGGCCAAAACAGTTTTGATTCCGGGATCGCGGCTGGCGACTGTAAACGGGCCTGTGCCGTTCACGTTAATGGTGGCAAAGTTTTCGGCATCGCGAGCAGGCAGTTCTGCGCCATTCGCTTCGGCCCAACCTTTGTCGAGAATCATAAAGTTAGCGATAGAATCTGGAAATAATGGGTTTGGAGCATTGGTCACGAAGTCAATGGTGTAATCATCGAGCACGCGAACCTCTTTTACTGGTGCGAACCAAGATCTCACATCAGCTGCTTCGCTCGATGCGCGCTCATAGGAAAACATGACATCCTCCGAATTGAAGAGAGACCCGTCCTGGAAAGTCACACCTTCGCGCAGGTTGAAACGCCACCCATTTTCATTGGTTAGAGGTTCCCACGATTGAGCTAGTGAGCCTTCAATAGACATACCCTGATTCCGGCGTACAAGACCTTCATAGATATTGTTTAGAAACGAAAGAACGGGAGCAGAGTTTACTGCATGTGGGTCCATAGTTTGTGGATCGGTATTCGATGCCCAGCGAAATGTTTCGGCGGAAGCGCTAAATGCGGTTAAGCTCATCGCGCCACCAATGAAGACTAGTTTTAGTATTTTCATTACTTTCTCCCATTTTGTTAAACAATATTGCTCACTTTAAGATTTAATTATGCGGGGCTACCCGCGAATAGTCCATGCTTTGATTTAATGTGCTTGTCAGCTGGTCGTCAGTATTAAAGGCCTGAGACACCAAACTGTGTTGTCAGACAAACTTGAACACCCGTAAAAGGTACCTCAAGTCAATCATCATGCAGTACAGAAACTGAACCACTCCGTGAGATCAGTTGTCAGAGTAAACTCGCTTGAAGCGGGCAGGGCTCATTTATAGCGTCGGATGACAAAACACTCTCCACATCGTCATAACTTCATAAAGTGGTCCTACGGGTAGGTTCTGTACGCGCGAAATTTATTTTTATATTATAAATACAAAAACTTAAATTTTATTTGTGGTGCCGAGAAGAGGGCGTCGAACTTTCAGTATTTATATTTAATTACAGATATTTATTTTGGTTCTAAAATATAAAAGCGGTCCTGAAAGCGGTCCTGATTTGAGCGCTATATCGCGGTGACTTTGTGGCGTGCACCCAGCACTGTACATTGACCGTGGCAACACCTGAGGCCTGCTTTGCGGACAAAGCCGCCCTATGCAGATGCAGCTATTGCTGACGCGGCATTTGCATGCATTTGCATTACTCATATCGTTGGGGCACGGCGGATGTCATCAGACCGGTCATTCGCGAGGGTTGCATTTCTGCGAAGTGATCCGACTACTGCTTTTGTAGTGCCATACCTTGTCCGACAGGCACTGAACGCTCGGAGTTTCTATAGCCGTGAGCGTTCGTTCAGGTTTCAGAAATCCTGCGCCCTTATCCAGTTTCTGAAGTGTTCTTCGGCCTCCGTTACATTCCGCTTTGTTGGAAGCGAGATACAGTAAGCGAAGTTTGTCAGCCCAAGTTCCGAGATCCAGACGAGCTGGCCACTTTCGATCTCCGGCTCTGCAAACGCATCCTGCATCCCCAATCCATTTCCGGCGATGACCGCCTGAAGGCGGCTGTTGGCGTCAGGCAGCGAAAGTGCGTTCTTTCTTGGCGCGAATGTTAGTCCCGCGAGATCATGCCAGTCGCGCCAGGCGGCCATGCCGGATGCATCCGGCAGGAGCGGGATTTCCCGAGCGGCGTTTTCAAGACCAAGTGCATGGACCCGGGCTGCGGTTTCCGGGCTGGCCAACGGCCTGGTGTTGGAGTTGAACAGAACCTCAACGTCCATGTCCTCGACCGCAGGGTCGCACCAGAAGATCGACAGATCGAGGGCGGGGTTTTGCAGATTGGACTTGGTGTTGATCGGCTTGACCCTGAGAGAAATGTCGGGGTTGGCGTATCTAACGTCAGCGTCTTTGGGGCAGATTTGACGATTTGATTGAGGAAGATTTCTGGTTCATCGTAACCTTCATGGAGTGAAGATGAACTTCAATCTCACGCAGTGATCTCAAAATGTCTTCTTCATCGTATCTCTTTCGTGCCATTCAAATTCCTACTTAAGAGAGTTTTGCCAAATTCGTCGCACTAATTTAGGGGGGAAGGTCAATCAGAGTGCGGCAGATATCGCATCATCCGCTGCTGTGACGATATACAGTACATTTCCAACAGTGACACAATCCAAAGTGGCGGCATCTGAGCTATCACATTGAGTATGATAGTTTAGTGAGGCGCTGGGCTGGTATTGGTGGCTAATCTGCAGGGCTTATGATTGCTTGAGCATTAAGACATTGCCCACCAGAACCCCCAGTGGCGACAGCCTGTTATGATTGTTTAGCAAGCCTGCCTTTTTTCCATACTCAACGGTAAGGCCAAGCTTGTGAGCCTTAGCTTTTTGGTAGCAGTGGCTAAGAACTGCTGAAAACCTCAGAAACTCTTCATGCGTATCCATCGTATATCATCCCAGTTTATTGGTCTTTTTTGTGGTACAGGTAAATGCGGTATTCAGATAAATGTACTATAAGTCAGAAAGTTATTTGTTAACGCTAACGATCCTTAAACAATAAGTACAGCAAAGCTTTCTTGCTGGTTGGCTGAGGGTTCAACTGTGTTAAGCTCTGCCATACAGAACCGAACCACAAAAATCTACTTAATCATCATAGCTGCTGCTTCGTTGGCTAATGTCTGCCATGTTCCAAACTTTTAAGTGACCACCAGCAAAAGCTGTAACTGGAAGTAGTGAAATGGCTGCTGCCAAAATGATGTTTTTCATGAAATCTTTCCTGAATCTAGATTGTTCAGCAAGAGATTCATCCGGCTAGTAAAAGAAGAAACACGTCAAAAATAATAACTACCATACGGCTTGAACCGCTCTTGATCTTCGTATGGTTTGGGAGGATATTACATCAACTTTTACTCTTGGTGATCATTTGGAAGGCAAAAAATGAACCAAACTATTAGATCCAATATTACTGCAAAAGCGCAAAACTATTGTCCACTTTCAACATGCGCCGAGGTAATAGCTGACCATTGGTCGATAATCGTTCTGCGAGACATTGCCATATGCAATCAACGAACCTTTCGATCAATTTTAGCAAATAATAATGAAAGAATTTCTACTGGCGTACTAGCTGGCCGTTTGAAACGGTTGACTGACATTGGATTGTTATACTTCAAGGATGATCCTGCGCATTCACAACGAAAGATCTATTGTTTAAGCCTCGCTGCAATAGATCTTGTACCGATTTTAGTGGACATGTCAGCTTGGGCGCTGACACATACTTCGCCTTCTAAGGAGCCAATCGCACTTCCATCGGGTATGGAACGCCCCGAATCTCAGTATTCAAAAGAGTTAACCGATCGTTTGCGATCTTTGCACTTAGATCCCAGCGATATGCCTGTCTAACTTAGCAGCATCACTCATTGCCCTAACACGAGCATCCCTAATGGACTTAGTCCTCAAAGAATAAGCAATCCTGCCCGTCCAATAATGCCGACGTAAATCAGCAGGAACTCTACGGGAGAAATACCAGATTCCATCCTTTTGGAACGTGTAGCTATTAGATTTGGTTGCCAGCATGGTCTACGACTCACTTACTGAGTCTAATTAGTGAGGTATTACAATGCTTTGAATTATTTATGGGTGCCCAGAAGAGGACGTCGAACTTTCCATAATTTTATTTAATTACAGTTACTTAATTTTTATTTTAAATTAAAAAGCGGTCCCGAAAGTGGTCCCGATTTATGTACCAGATCCGAGTGATAATTTGTGGCTCGCTCCCAAAACTGGACGTTCACGGAGTCAGTGTCCTAGGTTTTCTATGCGGCCAAAACACCAATTAGTTGCGATTGCGCCAAGGTCTGGCTTAAAGGCCCTATCTCTTGTACGTGAATAAAGTTTGGTTTGACCATATCCTAATGAATTGGGTCGACTTACGTAGTCCTGCTAGGGTACGAAAAACAACAATTAGACTAATTGGATCCATTCGACATGACCAAATCCTCCACGCTGACCTTGGATTTAAACTCGACGATCATGCTGTTGATGCTCGCAGCCGTTTGGGGCGGTTCGTTTTTCTTCGGGGAAATTGCTTTGCGTGAAATTCCGCCGCTCACCATAACTCTACACCGGGTAATGTGGGCTTTGCCAATATTGGCGTTGATTGTCCTCCTCAAAGGAATTTATATTCCTCATTCGCCGAAAATTTGGGGAGCCTACCTAGTGATGGGTGCGCTTAACAACGCCATTCCGTTCTCGCTAATATTCTGGGGACAGACACAGATTGAGAGTGGGCTGGCGTCCATTCTGAACGGGACGACTGCTATGTTTGCAGCGGCTGTTGCTGGTTTGCTGCTTCGCGATGAGGCTTTAACGGCCAAGAAACTAATTGGTGCTGCTTTAGGCCTTGCGGGGGTGGCCTTCATCATGGGGCCTCGCGCGTTGACCGACTTTAACCTGAGCAATCTTGCTCAACTTGCCATACTTGGTGCAACTCTCTCTTATGCATTTGCCGGTGTGTGGGGGAAAACGGCGCTTGCTGGTCAGCCACCACTCATGAACGCCTTTGGTATGTTGATCGGTAGCACATTGTTGATGATCCCAATTGTCTTTATGTTTGACGGCCCGCCAAATCTTGAACTCTCTAAAGGCGTCTGGGGCGCTCTGATCGGTATGGCTTCTTTGTCGACCGCACTTGCCTATGTGCTCTACTTTGCAATTTTAGCACGAGCTGGAGCTGCCAATCTTTTACTGGTCACCTTGCTCATTCCACCATTCGCAGTTGGACTTGGTGTTTTGTTCCTTGGCGAAGGAATGAAACTTGAAGCGTCGATTGGTTTTGCCATCATCGGATTGGGCTTTGCTGTGACAGATGGACGATTATTTTCCTTTGTCTTTCGAAGGACCTCTACCTAAAGCAGGCGGTGGTACCCAACGCAACAGCTTGCTGATTTGGGCTCTAACCAGTCTTTTGCTGCGATCGTTATTAATGTCCGCATTTGTTCGGTCCTACTTGTACAAAAAAAATCTGATTACTTGAGTATAAAAGCGCCTGCTTAGATCTCCAACTGGATGACAAAGCACTCCCCTTCTCGCCACAGATAAACAAAGCGGTCCAGAAAGTGGTCCTGCAGCTAGGTTTTACAGGCACCAAACCAATTTTTATACAATAAATACAATTAATTAAATGTTATTTGTGGTGCCTAGAAGAGGACGTCGAACTTTGTATATTTTTGTTTAAGTACAGTTACTTATTTTAAGATTGAAATTAAAAAGCGGTCCCGAAAGCGGTCTTCTTAGATCGGAGGGACGTCACCTCGTGTCAAAACCGAACTTACTTGAGTATGTAAGTCAATTATTGACGCAAGGTTATACATTCACATCGTTACGGAATTCCATTTCACTTGTACCTGTATCTCACTTTTGATGGAGTTAAATGATGGATGTGGTTGATGATGGAGTGCGTTTAGTTAAGCCCGGAACCAAATATGAAGGTGCTCAAGGTGTAACATACGATGCTGGTGTTTCACGGAATACTGCTGGAGCAGAGAAAGTATGCATGAATGTTTTGCCAATGCCACCAGGTGGAAAATCCAAGCCTCACATCCATAAAGGCATTGAAACCATTGCTTATATGTTAGAGGGCGAATGCACCTTATTCCACGGTCAGAAACTTGAGAGCCAAACGCTTGTAAAACAGGGTGAACAGATATTCATTCCAGGTGACGTACCACACGCACCTTGCAATCTGAGTGACAAAAGCTGTGTTTGGATTGTTGTACATTCATCTGGCGATGATCAAGATGAGTTAATTCGTATAAAAGAATTAGACTATATCGTGGAGTAAGATAACAGGTATTTCTCAAAGTCTTCTACACAAGCACATTCCTAGTGAGCGTTAAACCCTGATCTCTGACTTGTCATAGTCATGCAATCCTCAAAGCGGTCTCTCACGACAGGTGATTGTTGATTATGATCTTTAGTTGGGTCATGTTGTAGACATAACAGATTTGAGGTTCGCTATGGAAAAACATGAAGGCGGTTGCTCTTGTGGGGATGTGCGTTACCACATTAACGATGAACCTCTATTCACCCATGCATGTCATTGTAAATTATGCCAGCGTTACACGGCATCTGCATTCGTGGTACATTCAATTATAGAGGCAGATAACTTTGTAGTGGATAAAGGTAAGCTGATCACAACGGTGGGGCCATCTGGTAGTGGCAGCGGTCATTCTATAAAACGTTGCGAGAGATGTGGAGACCAAGTGTTTAGTCACTTTGCAGCAACAGGCACTGATCAGATATTGGTGTTTAAGACAACAACTTTGGATAATGCTGAAAGCTTCCCACCATTAGCGCACATCTTTGCCAAGAGTATTCTTTCTTGGGTTGAACTTGGAAGCGATATTCCCTCATTTGACGAGTTTTACGATAGGGATGAGATTTACTCAAAGAGAAGTTTGGAGCGTCGCTCCAAGTTTAATTAAGCTCTCCCGTAATACGGCGGCCTCTGTGTGAGAGCGCATATATATACACCCACCGTACCCCCAGTGGCCCATGCCCCGTCTAAGCAAAGCATCAGTGTATCCCACCAGAGAAATGCTCACAAAAGATAAGATATGTAAGCTGAATGCCCATTGACGTCTAATATGGATTGGGTGGCGTTGCAGCTTTGTGCAAGTGTGAGTAGATATGATGTTGAAGATAATCTTTAATCTTTTTTATCTCTGGGCTGTGAAAATACCTACATAATCTGATGTTCCAGATTTTCCTGCCATCGTTCCGCCAACCCCAACTACATTATTATTGCCTTTGTCAAAGAACATTCCTGACATGTTACCTGCGTTTTGTATGGTGGCGCTACCTTGAGATAAAACCCCAGATGTTGTTGCGCTTAGGTCTGATCCCTTAATATTTCCACTGACATTAACCGTTCCACTTAGACTTCCATTAGAGTTTTGAAAGTTATGCATCGTACCCGTCAAAGAACCGTTGTTAAAATTTGCGTTTAAAGTGAGGTTAGACACTAAACCATATTGAGAATAGTACTCAGGAGGTACTTTACCATCAGCAAAAGCAGCAAACCCATTGTATACAAACGTTCCAGATGGAACGTCAGATGCCCTAATTACATCAGATCTAGTCATAAAATTTATTTGAGCCAGTCCTTGTTGTTTAGCATCTGAATAAGTGGTGGGCGTGGTTGGGACGTAGGAAACATAATCAGAGTTTTCGCTGTTGGGTTCACTAGACGGCTTGCATGATATGACCCAAGAAACCTTACAAATGCTACTGGAACTGCTACACGCAGATAAAGTCAGCACGAACAATAGTAGAAATGAATGATTTAAGCGCATGACTACTCCCTAAAGCTGTGATTATCAGAATGTAACCTCAAGTCTGGCAAACAAAACATGTTTTTCCGACGTTACCAACCCTCACACTTAATTTCATAAATATAAAACTAATTCACCAAGCATGAGTCAAACTAATACTTGGATACATTTGATTGAAATAATCTATTGAACTTTTGACCTGCGTAAGACCCACACTTATTTGCATGGCTGCAGAAATGTTCGTTGTGATAGCCACATTGTTTGTCTTATCACTACGACTGACACCCAAAAGCATCCCACCGCTATTGTATTCGTGAGACAGGTAAAGGCTATATTTCTTGCCGTACAGGAAGGACGATAGCGCCAAACTAATTCCACGCTTCATCGCTAACTGTTCGTGCAGTGCCTCACCAAACTTTATAGTTATATTAGAATAAAGGTTATCTTTATGGATGGTATCAAGTGAGAGAAGTGCTTGGTTTTGCCTGTAGTCATCAGCTACGAGGTGAGTGACGCCAATCTTTCCTTCAACGAAGCCAAGCCCATCCACGTTGCTTAATCTTGAAACGGATGCCGTGACAGACTTATCTGTGGACTTTGTTATGTCCTTCTTTTGAGTGCCTTCAACTGCACACGCATCAAAGTATATATTTCCAGTAACTCTATTTTTAGAGCATATGGTTAGTCTGGCATTTGTATAAGTGAGGTTATGTTTAGGTGAAATGAAGAAAGCGCCAGACACGAAAGCGTTGACGTATCTACCCTCACCGTAGGTGCTTCTAGAAGTGCCATTAAGGTTTAGACTTAAAACTACACCTTCTTTAGCCACAAGATCAGGCTGACCTTCAAACTCAAGGTTGCCCACAATAAGTGGCTTGTCGGGATTACCGCCATTAATGTTGTTCGAGTAGGCTATGTCAGGGTAAAAATTGAATGTTGTTGCAGGCTTATTCAATCCGCCTAGATAACCTTCCTGCGTTAACTTTTGAACTACTATATCGGCAGTGCTTTGATCAATAAGTTTCCCTTTGACACTTTCCAGTAAACAGTAGTTTGACAGCCTTTCGTTTTCACCGAACATCAAACAGTTGGCTTTGACAGAAGTAGCGCCGATGAATGTAGTAAAACTCAAGATAAAAACGATAAGGTTAATTCTCAACATCATAGCTAATACTCGCATTAAATATAGCATTCGCAGTCTCAGCTTATGCTATTCACACTTGCGCAAAGTTACAACGCCATCCAATCTATTGGCAGAAGTCGTGACAGAACATGGTATGGCAAGACAGTGTTGAACGCAGCGAATAGCCTTTAAGGTGCGAAACTATTTGCGGAGAACTTGATTGGCTGGCACTCTAGGTTTTATAATAGTGGAGATATTTTAATGCGTAATGCTTTGGTTTCTGGGTTTTTAGGTTTAGGTCTGTTGGCGGGTTGTGGTGGAGGCGCGACAAGTTCAGTTTCAAGCGCTCCTAGCCCAGCAGATGAATACTTCACGAATGTAGGAACCCATTTATCAGGGGAAAAAGTATACTTAGGTAATATGATAGTAGAAAATAAGATTAGAGCTTATGCTGGTTTAGTTGAGGATGAAGCAACGCTGGAGTTTATTATTGGAGACGATGAACAAGCGGTAAACATCGTCAAAAGCTCAAGCTATGGAACTTCTAGTTTTGGCGATCTTACAAAAGTTACATTCTCCGTTGGTGGAAATACCTATGATACATATTTGTATTTAGATCAGCAAACAAGCGAGGGAGTGTCTATTTCGGGAACACAAATTAATGGTGAAACAAATATCATTACTGATGGTGACAAGCTGACTTCTATTCCTAACGGGACATTTACCTATGAAGGCGGCCACATGCTATTTGATTCCATTACGAATACGGGAACGTTTACTATGGTTGCTAACTTTGATGCTGGAACCGCATCCTTGCAAGCCAATACGAGTACATACTCTGTCAGTGCAAATGATATAATTATTAACACTCCCACAGGACAATTTTCATCTAATAATTTGGCGATAAACAATCCTTATACCATCATCATAAAAGATAGCTGGACAGGTGAGGTTGACGGGACCTTTACAGGTGCAGCAGCATCTGGAGTGCTAGGGGTATATTCGTCCACTGATGGCGAACTAAATGGCAGTTTCGCTGGTACGCGTTGAACCTTGACGAGATTGAAGCAAAAGTGGGGCTTATGCGTAACGGTTTAATCGCTTTGGTATTGCTGCTAGCGTCTTTGCACGGGGGCTCGGTCTACGCAACAGACGATCCTCTAGAAGGCTTTAATCGAGCTATCTACGGCTTTAACAATGGCGCTGATAAATACGTTGTCCGGCCTCTTGCTGTAGGTTACGAGGCGGTTATGCCTACCCCAGCGAGAATGGGCGTTAACAATTTCTTTCGCAATTTTATCGACGTTAACGCGGCGCTCAATGCATTTCTTCAAGGGCGATTCGAGTATGGCGCTAACAACTTAGGTCGGGTTGTGGTGAACACGACGCTGGGATTTTTTGGCGTCTTTGATGTCGCCAGCCACATGGAGATCCCCCAATATCAAACAGACTTTGGGCATACGCTGGCGACCTGGGGTGTGGCACAGGGGCCTTTTATTATGTTGCCCTTTTTAGGCCCCAGCACTGTGCGTGCAACGGCAGGCACCGTTTTTGACGCCTATGCTTCGCCAACAGGCCAAATTGGTGGGCGAGATGCGCAGTGGGGGCTCCGAGCGGTCTCTCTGGTCGATATTCGCGCTGGTTTGTTAGGCGCCGATGAATTGCTGTCAGGCGATCAATACATCTTTCTCAGGGATGCCTACATGCAGCGTAGGGAGTTGCTGACAAACGACGGCGAAATCCTCGATGACTTTTCGGAGTTTGATGAAGCTTGGGAAGGAGATGATTTCTGAAGGCGTGTAGAACAGTCCTCATTCATGAGCACTGAGAATGATGTGAGAAGAGTCCTGGTTGTTGATGATCAGTCTGCGAGGGCGGAGCAATTAATTGCAGCGCTGGGTTCCAGCGCTTTTCAGTGCGATGTCGCCGATGAGGTGCCCGACTTAAAGGGGGCTTTGGGCCCTGATAGCCCCTGGGACTGCGTGCTTTGTAACGCCGACCTGACTAATGTGTCATGGGCGTCTGTTCGAAGAGCCATGCGAAACTTTGATGTGCAGGTGCCCGTTATTGTTATTGCTGACGAGCAAGACGTGGACTCAATGAAAACCGCCCTCGGTCTAGGAGCCACCGACTTTTTTGTGAGGCCGCAAACCCGGCCTGGGCTGTTAAAACGTTCGATTGAGCGTTGTGTTAATCACCGGCATCTGCAGCGTGAGCTGAAAGCGAGCAAAGAAGATGTTGAACGCAGTAATACCGAACTGCGCCATTCCCTACGTGTTTTGCAACAAGACCAGCAGGCTGGGCGACAGGTTCAACGGGCGTTATTGCCCGCAGGTGCACTTCACGAAGGTGACTATTGGTTTAGTCACGCCATAGTGCCGTCGCTGTACTTGAGTGGCGACTTCACCGACTACTTCAGCGTTGGTGAAGATCAGATTGTTTTTTTCCTCGCTGATGTTTCCGGACATGGAAGCTCATCGGCTTTCGCCACAGTACTTTTAAAAAATCTCTTCGCACGCAAACGATCCGATTTTTTGCGCCGAGGGGATCATGCCGTAGTTTGCCCTACAGAAATGTTGGAACTGGCCAACAATGAATTGCTGGAGCTGGTGATTAATAAATACGCCACGATGATTGTGGGTGTTTTAAACTTTAAATCGCACCAGCTCACCTACAGTATCGCGGGCCATCTTCCCCATCCTGTGCTGCTAGATGAAGGTAGCGTTCGATATTTGGAGGGCGCAGGTCCTCCAGTGGGACTGATGCAGGGCGCTTGCTATACACAGCATCAGGTGTCGTTGCCGGAGCACTTCGTGCTGGCTTTGCTGTCTGATGGCATCCTTGAGCTTTTAGGTAGCGGTAACCTCATAGAAAAAGAAGCGTCATTGCTACGTCTGCTCGAGGGGCCACTGGAGAGTCCTCGCGCGCTAGCCACGAGGCTGGGGTTAGAGGCAGTAGACCCTAATCATCTCCCCGACGATGTGGCGGCCCTGTTTATTACGCGAGGCTTTAGTTGAAAAACTGTCAAATCCGAGCAGGGAGTAACGGGGGAGCACACGTACTTAAACTTCAGGGCGACGTGCGTTTGGTCATGTGCACTGCTCTCGACGAATACTTTGAACGTATGTTTGCCGAGCCCGACTTCCTCTCGGTATGGGTGGATGTTACCGAGGCGACGGGTCTCGACAGTACCACCTTGGGCATGCTGGCGAAGCTTGCCATCAGCACCGAGGCTCAATTTGGGTTCAAACCTGCCATTTTTAGCTGTGACCCCAGCATTGACCGACTGCTACAGGCTATGGGCTTTAGTCAGCTTTTTGAGGTGCGCAGCGAGCGTTGCGACGTTGATTGCTGTCGTGACTTGCCAGCGAGAAATGCCAGTGAGGACGAGGTGCGTCTCAAGGTTATTGAAGCGCATCGCACTCTAATGGGCCTTAATGATGCCAACCACGCAGCCTTTCAAAGCTTGGTTATGACCCTAGAGGCTCAATGACCCTGCCGAAGTATATGTTCCAGCTTCACCTGATCAGCAGCGAATCGCCGAATACCATCAGACAGCTTTTCGATCACCATAGCCTCTTCATTGTTTTGCCAGCGATAGGCTCCCTCCGAGAGGGCAGCCGGTTTTTTTCGGCTGGCAGCGAGGGGTATGAGTGCTTGAGGCAAAGTTTCGAGATCTTTGCTCAGGGCCTCCATGAGGTCTGGACTGATTGTTAGGCGATCGCACCCGGCTAAGGCCTCGACCTCACCGGTATTACGGAAACTGGCGCCCATTACGACGGTGCCATAACCATGGCTTTTGTAATGGTCGTATATTCGTATTACCGACTGTACCCCAGGATCTTCACTGGGGTGGGTGACTTTAAGGTCGGTATTCGCCAGATACCAATCAAGAATACGCCCAACAAAAGGCGATATCAGGAAGACGCCGGCATCGGCACAGGCCTGGGCTTGGGCAAAGCCGAACACTAACGTTAGGTTGCACTGTATACCCTCGCGTTCGAGAATTTCTGCGGCACGAATACCTTCCCACGTGGCGGCAATTTTAATAAGAATACGGTCGCTGGTAATGCCTTGCTGGTCATACAGTGCCATCAACTCTCGAGCTTTTGCGACCGTCGCCTGGGTGTCAAACGATAGACGGGCATCGACCTCTGTACTGATGCGGCCGGGAATTAGCTGGATAATTTCTGTGCCCACAGCAACGGCAAACTGATCGCAAGATTCAGACTTAGAATACTGGCCTGTTTTGACCGTCGCAACGAGCTCTTCAAATCGCGGCATTTGCGCTGCTTTTAACAGCAGGGACGGATTTGTTGTGGCGTCCTGGGGCTTTACCCGCTCAATAGCATCGATGTCGCCGGTGTCAGCCACAACATCAGTCATGCCTCGGAGTTGGTCCAGTTTGTTCATTTAATGGTCATCCGTGAGTTTTTGTTTGCGTAGGCTGAAATCGCGATGAGACGCTATTCAACCACAGATTCCTTGCCATGGCGTTGAGTAACTTCGGCGAGAGCGGCTAGTAATACCTTTCCGTCAGCATCGATAAGATGAGCGCCTTCACTGAGGGCCCTGCGAAATAGACGGCCCCCTGGCTGTTGATGAAAGAGCCCCAAGATGTGTCGTGTTACGTGGTTGAGTCGGCCGCCATTCGCCAAGTAATCGTCGACATACGTAGACAGCTTGACGATAACTGACTCTCGAGTGAGGGCGGGATCTTCTGCACCAAAGAGTCTTGAGTCGACGGTGCTTAACAGCCAAGGCGTTTGATAAGCCGCTCTACCGAGCATGACGCCATCGACTTTAGTCAGGTGTTGTTCACATTCCTCCAGACTTTGAATGCCCCCATTTAACACGATAGTGAGGTGTGGAAACTGTTCCTTCAGCGCATAAACCCACTCATAGTTGAGTGGCGGTATTTCTCGGTTTTGCTTGGGCGACAGCCCCTCTAGCCACGCTTTTCTAGCGTGAACAATAAATACATGGCACCCGCCTTCAGCTACGGTTCCGACAAAGTCTCGCAGCTCCTCGAAGCTTTCTTGGTGATCTATGCCGATGCGTTGCTTCACGGTAACGGGAATATCAACGACCTCTCGCATGGCTGCTACGCAGTCCCGAACAAGCTTCGGTTCGGCCATTAAGCAGGCCCCAAAACGGCCGTTTTGTACTCTATCTGATGGGCACCCACAGTTGAGGTTTACTTCATCGTAGCCTCTGGTTTCAGCCATTTGGGCGCAATGGGCAAGATCTTGTGGGCTCGAACCGCCTAATTGTAAGGCGAGCGGATGCTCTGCACTGCCGTAGCCTAAATGACGATCAACATCGCCATGCAGCAGTGCACCCGTGGTGACCATTTCTGTATAAAGCCGACTGCGGTGGGTGAGCTGGCGCCAAAAGTGTCGACAGTGGCGATCCGTCCAATCCATGCAGGGCGCTGTGCAAAAACGCCAGGGTGACGGTGAGCTGGAATCCGCCGCATTATGAAACATTTTATTCATACTGATAGGGTAGAGTAGTTGGGTGTGTCAGTGCCAGTGCCAGCGCGTACAATCCGGACCTAACGATGTGGAACTCTTGTCAATGTGGAACGCCTGTAGATGCCTATTAAACTGAGCTGCTCGGTTTTTCTGTGGGCAGCAGTATGGTTACAGATACAGCCTGTACTTGCGGAGGTTGCGGTCGATGAGTTGGTGACTGAATCGGTTCCGGCCGAAGTCTCAAATGCTGATACGATTTTGGGTCGGTATATCGCAAAAAAGGCGCAAGCATTTTCTGAATCAGATATCGAATTTTCTCGATCCCGCAGCAACGCCCCATTTCTTCCGGTCGCTTACCTTGGCACGTCTTATTACGACGATGCCACGGTGCGCGAGTTTCCAGAGGCTGGAAATTCTGTTCGTTACCAGCAGAGCAGTGCAAGCGCGGCGGGAGGATTACCTTTTCTGCTTAATCAAACGGATGCGTTGGTCGTCGGTTTTTATGCTAGCCATAGCCAATTTACCCTCGATGATTCCGAAATTTTTGAATCGCAGAAATTTAATGTCGATACGGCTGCTTTAGGGTTGGGGTACTTTAAACAATGGAGTGAAGATTGGCAGCTTATGGGTTTTCTGATGCCTTTCTACAATGACAACAACCTCGATAACGGTGCCGCCTATTGGCAAACTATGGGAGGCGTTTTTACGCGTTATATTGCCTCGGATGACATTTGGTGGATGTTTGGTGTCTTTGCCAATACATCTCCCTACGATGATTACTGGCTGCCCTACTTGGGGGTTTCTTATACCATTAATCAAGAGTGGTCTATCAGCGGCATTATGCCTTGGCCTCAGGTTATATATGCGCCGTCACCGAATTGGTTTTTCGCCGTTGGTGGCATGATTTCAGGTTCGGGCTGGGCGATTGATGCCAATGAGAGCACCGCTAGCAGAGATATCAATGCGTTTGATTTTGGCATCGATTTCAATCATCGAATTAAGGGAAGCTTGTGGGCGTCTTTAAGTGCTGGTGTTGGAGGGTTACGAGCGCTGCAATTTGACGACGGTACTGAACTTGAAGGACCTGAGTTTGATATTTCCCGTAGCCCATTTATTCGACTGAATTTATCAATCAGGCCGGGTGAGGCTTTTTAGTGGCGTGGCTTGGCATTTACCGCGCTGTTTTAACTGCAGATATGTGAGGATTAAAACCATGTTCGAGACGTCACACATTAATCGACGACGCGTAATACAGGGCATGGGGCTTACCCTAGGCTTGGCCTCCCTGCGGGGCTTTGAGGTTCTAGCCGCTGCACCGGCCTACTTCACCCACGGGATCGCCAGTGGCGACCCATTGAGTGACCGTGTGATTTTGTGGACGCGAGTGCTACCCGGTGATGGAGCGGCGAAGACCTTGGCCGGGACATGGGAGGTCGCAGAAGATCGGCAGTTTGACCGCATTGTGGCGAGGGGTGAAACGGCAACAGGTCCTGAGCGGGATTACACGGTTAAGGTCGATGCCACAGGGTTGAAACCGGGCAAAGGCTACTGGTTCCGGTTTATTTTTAATGGGGTGACCTCTGCAGTAGGGCGCACTCGTACGATGCCTGTTGGTTCGGTGGAGGCGTTTAGCGTGGCGGTTTGCTCATGCTCCAATTATCCCCAGGGGTATTTCAACGCGTACAAGGATATTGCCGAGGCAGATGTTGACCTAGTGATGCACCTTGGCGATTACATTTATGAATACGCACAAGGGGTGTATGCCAATCCCTATGTTGTTGATTCTCTGGGAAGGGCCGTGGTTCCTGAGCATGAAATATTGGCTTTAGAAGATTACCGCCAGCGCTATGGTTTATATCGCACCGATGTCGATTTGCAGGCCGCCCATGGGGCCCACCCTTGGATTTGTGTTTGGGACGATCACGAACTGGCGAACAATACCTGGCGCGATGGTGCTCAAAATCATAATGAAGATGAGGGCGAGGGCGATTTTTACGTTCGAATGCAGATGGCCCGAAAGGCATACCACGAGTGGATGCCTATTCGAACGCCTGCGCAGACCGATCAAGGGCCCATTTACCGGTCTTTCCAAGTCGGCGACTTAGCCGACATAATCATGCTAGATACACGACTCGTGGGGCGTGATGAGCAGCTAGATTACAAGCGCGACCTCATTGACGCTAAGCGGTCGCCTCAAGTTTTTCAGGAAACGTTACTTTCTGATCCCAAGCGAAGTTTGTTGGGTGAAGACCAACTGCACTGGCTGGCTAACCAATTGGCTGCGAGTAAAGATCGTGGGGCGCCCTGGCAGTTTTTGGGGCAGCAAGTGTTGATGGGAAAAATAAATATTCCTCAAATGACACAAGAGCAGCTCGCCACACTAAACCTACCAGAAGAGGTACGGAGCTATGTGCTGGGGATGCTGCAGTTAGGTGCCTATGGTTTACCCATGAATCTCGATGCCTGGGATGGTTATCCCGCAGATCGCGAGCGGGTTTATCAGCTGTTGTTAGAGCTGGCTAATAATCCGGTGGTTGTCGCGGGCGATACGCACAACGGTTGGGCCTTCAATCTGCAGACAGAGGCGGGGCGTTCGGTAGGCGTAGAGATCGGATGTCCGGGGGTTACCAGCCCGGGACTGGAGAGTTACTTCCCACTGCCGCCCGAGCAACTGTCACAGCTACTGCGTGATAGCAGCCCCGAGTTGGTCGCGCTTGACACGCAGCGTCGTGGATGGTCAAAAGTGACATTGACCCCGGAAGCAACAAAAAGTCAGTGGCGCTTTGTGAGTTCAATTTTAGATCGAGAGTATTCAGTAGAGGAAACGTCGCCTCTAATCGCCAAAATGGGCTCTCGACAATTCGGTTAGGTATTAAGCTGGCAGCGTAAGCGTGAATACTGCTCCATCTTTGGAGTTTTTCACCGACAACTTGCCGCCTGAATCCTTAATGATTGAGTACGAAATTGATAGGCCCAAGCCGGTCCCTTTTCCGACCTCTTTTGTGGTGAAAAAGGGATCGAAAATTCGCTGGATATGGTTGTCTGGGATGCCGCCGGCGGAATCTGCGACTGTAAGCTGAATGCTATGGGCAGTCTTTTGGCGAGCGCTGATCAATATCCAGTCGACACCGTTGCGATCTTGAGAGCTTTTAAAAGCATCCCTAGCATTGGAGATGAGGTTCAGCAGCACTTGCTCAAGGCGGATAGGGTGAACCTTGCACGGCGTCATTGATGCTTCGATCTCTGTTCGGAATTCAATGCTTTCAAGCCTGAGACTGGACTCAACGAGTAAGTAAGTGTCACTGACAACTGAGGCGATATCAGCCTCGGCTTGCTCTTCATTTGCCAGTCGCGCAGATTTTCGCATGTGGTCCGTAATAACAGAGGCGCGATCAATTTGAGTATTGATTTGCTCCAGCTTTACCAACGCATTTTTCTCTGCTTTGGATTTATCACGCTGGTATTGCAGCATCAGATTTGTCGCAGTGAGCTTTATGGCGTTAAGAGGCTGATTAAGCTCATGGGCAATACCGGCAGCCATCTCCCCAAGCGTGGCGAGCTTGTTGGTTTGTTCGAGCTGACGTTGTTGGTCGTGTTCTTGGGTAATGTCAGTGAGCGTTAGAATGGTGTTGCCACCCTCGAGGGCCTGCACGCGTAGGGTTAAGCGTTGCTCTTGCAAGGTATGCATGACAATAGGCGCTGACAGGCTTTGGTAAAACTTGAGCAGTTGTGTCTGGATAGTCTCAGAACCGCTAGCGTCAATTCTCGCGATCTGCGCTGACATTTCTTTAAACAGCTCGTCAGCTAACAATCCCTCAATAGCAGCATTTGAAGATAAATCGAGTAATTTTGAAAAATACGCATTGCTATAAGTTATTTCGGACTGATGATTAAGTAGAACGATACCTGCAGCCAATTGTTCTACGGCAGAACCGAGCGCTTGTACGGTGCTTTCAAATTTCTTTTGACGGGTTAGATCATTTATAAAGGTGACAAATACCTGCTGCCCATTAATTTCAACGTCGCGAACATCAACTCTCGCGGTAAACGTATCACCATTTTTACGCGTCAGTGTTGTATCGATTTGATTGGAATAGGTTCCAATTTCTGGGCCGGTTTGATCACTCATCACACGCTGACTCATATCCAGCGTTTGTGTTTCTGGGGCAATATCAAGAACTCGCCGACCTTGTAGCTCTGATGTAGAGTAGCCAAAAAGTTGTTGCGACGCGGCGTTTACATTAATCACTCGGCCATCTTTCGAGATGGTAACGACCGCCTCTGAGACAGAATCTAACGTCGCTTGTAGCAGGTTCTGTGAATTTCTTAACGCTGTAATATCGGTGCGAAACCCTGCTAAATAACCAGACGAGGTGCGAGACTCAACCACATTCATCCAACGACCATCGTCTAGTCGAACTACCTTGTTAGACTCAGCCAATTGATGAGCACTCACTCGTTGCTCAACCCATTGCTCCTCCCGGCCCACAGCCTCGGGATACATGCCAATTTCAATGCCTTTACGCAGTGTGTCTTCAAATGTAATGCCCCTGCGCAGAAAGGGTTTTAGCCGCGTGTCGAGATTTTGATAGCGCCGGTTACTCAAAAACAGCCGGTCGTTTCTATCCCAAACTACAAAGGCATCGGGCGCTTGATCTACGGCCTCCTGAAGGATCTTTAGATCCTCGATGGAACTCAAGGTGAAAAACACATATTTTTGTAAAAAATAGATGATGACGCCGCTGAATAGCACGGTGTAGGCGGTCCTTAAAGTCCATCGATAGTTTGAGTTGAGTACCCAATTAGCGTCGGTGATTTCGGGTAAATACCCCAGCAGTTTGGCGATTAAAAAACCGATTAAGACGGTTATCGCGGTTGCCAGCTGTTTAAGGGCTACCGTTGGACTAAAAAATATCGCGGCCAATAATGCAATCAGCGGCAAATTAAATAAGGTGACGGCATTGAGCCCAGAATTAAACAGGCCAAAGGCGAGGCTGGTAACCAATAAGCACTGCGTTAACGTCGCTCTAAACTTATAAGTTCTCCCTTTTTCGGTGAAGTAAGCCAAGGGCGTGCCCGTGAAAATAACGAGCCAAACAGCCCACGTCACTAAAGGCAATTCATAGGCGTCATTTATAGCTGATCTCAACAGCATGAGCCCAAAAACCGCGAAATGAACCGCGAAAACCAGCCAGTAAGCTTTCGTGGCAAGAGAAGTTAAGAACTGTTCTTTAGTGTTTGCAACCATTGTGCTTACTCAACACATCCTTGTGTTGTATTCCGTTCGGTGAGGCGATCGTTAATTCTTTTAAAGTCGCCTCCAAGCTTACTCGTTGGCGTCTCGTCGGATGGTAAGACATTGTAGGGTTAACTGGTAGCCCGCTGCGCATTAAGTACATAGAAATCTCTACTAGGGTCGTTAGAGGGGATCGCAGTGAGAGGTGCCTTTGTGGCGGCCTACTAACAGGAGGTTTATTATGGCTCATAAGCCAGTCGATGGTTTGTACTGATGCTAACGCTGAAATCTCGCATGAACAGAGACTCCCAAGTTCTATGTCAACTGCACACAAGGATCGTAAGAGACCATGTCTTATTCAAATCAAGCGGCTTTAATCACCGGTGCGAGTTCAGGTGTTGGTGCTGCGGTGGCAATAAAGCTCGCCAAATTGGGCGTCAATGTCGCCGTTAATTACAATTCGTCACAAACCGGTGCAGAGGCCGTTGTTGATCATGTTGTTCATGAAGGGGTCCAAGGGATAGCGTTGCAGGGCGACGTGAGTCAGGAAAAAGACTGTCGTCGCATGGTCAGTGAGACGATCGAAAAGTTTGGACGGCTCGATATATTGATCAACAATGCTGGCACCACAACGTTTGTACCGCACCATGATCTTGAGGGGCTCACCGAAGAGATTTGGCATCAAGCTTTGGGGGTTAATCTCATGGGTGCCTTTTTTATGACACGTGCTGCCGCTCCTTACTTACGCGATGCAGGCTCAGGTGCAGTGGTTATGACCTCCAGTATTGCCAGCCTGACTGCGAATGGCAGTTCGATAGCGTATTGCGCCTCCAAGGCGGGTATGAATAGCCTCACGAAAACGCTGGCTAAAACCTTGGGTAAAGACGGGATTCGTGTCAACGCTGTGCTGCCCGGATTAATTGATGGTGACTGGGCATTCAATACCTGGGGTGGCGGTAACGACCAGCAGTATGACGAGTTAAAAGGCCATTTTTTAGAGCAAACGCCCCTGGGGCATGTGGTCACGCCAGACGATGTTGCCGATGCGATTCTATCTTTCGTTACCGGGTCGCGTTATGCGACGGGGCAATTGCTGACGCTTGATGGTGGCTTTACGCTGTAGCTTAAAGGTGGGTTTACGCTGCAGGTGAGGCCGATGGCGGGTTGTTTCAATCGATGGCGAAAAAAAGTGCCTCGATGCTTATATTTTTAGCTGTTTAGCGGCAAGGCACTGGCCTAATGCAATCTCTGCACCGAAGGGCACCTGGGTGGTATCGGTGGTAGTTGGCACCGGTCAGTTAACCTGTCAGAGAATAGTTGCGCCGGCGGCACTGGCATCCGTAAGAAACTCAATGCACTCATACCTGACAAGTGGACTCTCGCCATCACATCATGGCAGCGCCGGGAATGCTGGACAATAAGGACTGGGTGTAGGGCTCTGCTGGGTTGTTGAAAACTTGCTTCACTGGCCCTGCCTCGACAATCTTACCGTGGTACATGACCAGCACCCGATCAGCAATGTGTCGAATAACCGCCATGTCGTGAGACACGAACAGCATGGTGAGATTGTGCTCGCGACCGAGTGCCATTAATAAGTCGAGGATTTGCGCTTGAATGGTGACGTCGAGAGCCGAGACAGGCTCATCGGCAACAATGAATTCGGGTTGAGTCGCGAGCGCTCGCCCAATAGCAATACGTTGTCGCTGCCCGCCAGAGAACTCATGGGGGTATTTGCGAATAAAGTTTCTCGCAAGACCCACGTCGTCCATGAGCTTGGCGATGTGACGGTCAAGGTTTGCTCGCTGACAAATACCATGCAACAACAACGGCTCGGCGAGCGTATCGTAAACTGTCATGCGTGGGTTCAGTGAGGCAAAGGGATCCTGAAAGATCATTTGCATGCGCGAGCGAAACTCTTTCAGGTTGCGGCCTTCCAGGCCGGTTAGATGGGTTTCATCAAAAGTCACTTGACCGCTTGTTATGGGCGCAAGCCGCATAATCGACCGGCCCAATGTCGATTTTCCACTACCAGACTCGCCCACTAGCCCCAATATTTCGCCGCGATAAATATCAAAGCTCACGTCATCGACAGCTTTGACCGGCTCTGCTTTGGCGTTGGGCTGAAACCATGTGCGAAGGTTGCAGACATTGATTAAAGCCTGGTTTTTCGCTGCGGGCTCTTCGCGTTCTCCAGAGGGAATCGCCGCAAGTAGTTTTTGTGTATAGGGGTGCTGGGCGTGATTAAAAATGGTATCGGGAGACCCGCTTTCGACCACTTCACCCTGTTCCATAACAACAATCTGGTCAGCAATATCGGAGACGACGGCGAGGTCATGGGAAATAAACAGCACGCCAATATCGCGGTTTTTTTGCAGATCAGCAATGAGTCGTAAAATTTGTGCCTGAATCGTTACATCAAGCGCTGTGGTGGGTTCATCGGCAATGAGCAGCTTAGGCTCATTGATCAATGCCATAGCAATCATGACCCGCTGACGCATACCCCCTGAAAACTCGTGCGGGAAACTATCGAAGGTGCTACTGGGACTGCGTATACCCACCTCGTCGAGTAATTCTATGGCGCGAGTTTTGGCATCTGCTCGGGAAAGATTGCGGTGTATAAGCAGGGGCTCGATCAGCTGTTCACCAATGGTGAGATAGGGGTTTAAACAGGTCATTGGATCCTGAAAAATCATGGCGACATCACTGCCGCGAATCTTCCGGAGCTCTGCTTCAGACAGCGTTAACAAGTTTTGCCCTTGGAATTGGGCACTGCCGCCGTCAATACGACCCGGAGGGGATGGAATGAGCCCGAGTAAGGCATAGCAGGAGACCGATTTCCCCGAGCCCGACTCGCCAATAATCGCCGTTATTTGCTGGGTTTCTACGGTGAAGCTTACGCCTTTAACGGCCTTGTGAGTGCCGTTTCGAGTCACAAAGCTCACTTCTAAATTATCGACAGTTAGTAAGCTCATCAGTCTTTAGACCCCCGCACATCGAGTGCATCACGTAGCCCGTCACCCAAAAAGTTGAGCGAGAACAAGGTGGTGGTTAGGGCCAGCCCCGGGAAAATCAGTAGCCACGGGTACTCCTCCATGGTTTCGGCTCCGTAGCTAATCAGCAAACCCCAAGACGTTTGTGGCGGCTGAATGCCCAGCCCCAAGAAGCTTAAAAAAGCCTCTAAAAGCATGACCGACGGGATTGTAAGCGTTGTATAAACAATGATGGGACCCAAGGCATTGGGTATCACATGCCTTCTAATAATCGCCGCTGGCGATAAGCCAAGGGATATAGCCGCCTCGACAAATTCTTGCTGGCGCAATGACTGAACTTGGGAGCGCATAATACGGGCCATCGTGAGCCATTCGACGGCACCGATCGCTAAAAACAGCAGCAGTACGTTGCGACCAAACACGACCATTAACAACACAATAAAGATCATGAAAGGCAGGGCGTATAAAATATCGACGATGCGCATCATTACGGCATCGACACGCCCACCGACATAACCCGCTACAGCGCCCCAAGTAACGCCTATGAGCAAGGCCACCGCGGTGGCAATAAACCCTACAGCGAGTGACACGCGCCCGCCATACATGACCTGAGTCAGTACATCTCGTCCGAAGACATCGGTGCCTAACCAATGTGCGGCGGAGGGTGGCGATGCGCCCAGATCAAGGTTCTGCGCCTCATAGCTGTAAGGTGCTAGCCATGGGGTTAGCAGCGCCATCAAGATGAACAGCAGCAGGGTAATACCGCCGCCAACCGCCATTTTATTTTTACGCAGTCGCTGCCAAGCATCTCGCCAGAGTGACGCGCCTTGTTCAGCATGCTCGAGAAGGTCTACCGGTTCACTTGCTTGGAGGGTTGTCATTGACCACCTCCTGAAAGTTGGCTGCGCAGTCGCGGGTTAAGCCACGCCGCTGCCACATCGCTAATAAGGTTGAACAACACAATGAGTGAAGAAAGGAACACCGTGGTGCCCAAAATCATGGTGTAGTCTCGGTTAAAGGCGGCCTGCACATAGAAGCGGCCTAAACCCGGAATCTGAAAAATGGTCTCTACCACAAAGGAACCGGCGAGTAGCCCGGCAAAAGCCGGTCCAAGAAAGGCAACGACCGGGATCAGGCCGCCGCGCAAGGCGTGCTTTCCTACTACCAGCCATTCGGGCAACCCTTTGGCGCGGGCCGTGCGAATATAATCCTGCGATAAGATTTCGAGCATGCCCGCCCGTGACAAGCGCGCGACATAAGCGGCATAAGCGGCTCCCAGGGTAATTGAGGGTAATATTTTATCGCCGGGAATCGACCCCCAGCCCGAAATGGGCAGCCACTCGAGATAAATACCAAACACCAGCACCAACAAGGGCCCCAATAAAAAAGAAGGCATGCAAATGCCAATCATGGCCAAACCCATGGGAATGTAGTCTTGCCGCGTATTGGGTTTTAGGGATGCAAACACACCGGCCGTGACGCCAATGATCAAGGCAATAAGTAAGGCGTAGAAGCCTAGCTCAGCGGTGACAGGAAGCCCTGAAAATAAAATTTCATTCACGCTGCGCCCGGGGTACTTAAAAGACGGCCCTAATTCCCCTTGGGCAAGATCTGACAGATAAGCAAAATATTGTTCATGCAGGGGCAAGTCTAATTTGTACTGAGCCTCCAAAGCTCGCTTGACCTCGGGGAGCACCACTTTTTCGGCATCAAAAGGCCCCCCAGGGGCGGCTCTCACTAAAAAAAAGGTGGCCGTAATGACAATGAAAATAACCGGTATGGCCTGCAGCAGTCGGCTAATAATAAAACGCAGCATTAGTTCACCTCCCCGGACAACGTCTGCTCGGGGTGCAATTTGACGTACTTAAGATTCAGTGAATCCATCAGGTTCGGGTAGATGCCCTCAACACTCGGGTGAATAAGGTGTTTGCTGGTGTAGGTGTAGATTGGAATGATGGGCATCTCCTCCATGAGCATAGTTTCCGCCTCTGTGAACAGGGCGTAGCGCTCTTCCCGAGATTGAGCTCGGGGCGCTTTTTGCAGAATCAAGTCGTCGTAAATGGCGTTGCTGTATCCGGTGTTGTTATTACCGCCATCAGTAATAAACAAGTCTAAAAAGTTGTTGGCATCGACGTAGTCGCCAATCCAGCCTCTTCGAGCAACTTGGAAATCGCGCTGGGAAACCGAATTCAAATAGACCTTCCACTCCTGATTGGCAATCGTGATGTCTACGTTTAGCTCGGACTTCCACATTTGCTGAATAGCAACGGCTATCTTTCGATGGGCTTCCTGCGTGTTGTAAATGATTTCAAGCCCCGGCCAGCCCTCGCCATTGGGGTAGCCAGCCTCTGCCAGTAAGACCCTAGCCTTGTCGGGGTCGTAGCTGAATACTTGAGGTGGGTAATAACCCAAGGTGTCGGGTGGTGTAATGCTATAGGCCGCTACGGCTGTTTCCTGTAGCACACTGCGAACGAGCTTTTCCCGATCTACCGACATTGATAAGGCTTGTCGGACTTTGACGTTGTCTACCGGGGGCCTGTCGGTATTGACCAGATAGTAATAGGTGCCTAGGTAAGGAGACTGCAGGTAGGGGGTGTTGGGCCGTTCGCGGTATACGGGAATTTTATCGAGTGGCACGACGGCGGTGTAGTGAAGTTGCTCGACCCGAAACATGCGTTCTTCGCTCACCACATTCTCTGTGGGGTAGAAGACCACACCGTTTAGGCTCACCTTGTCTCTGTCCCAGTAATGCGGGCTCTTGGCCATTTTAATATGACGATTGAGCGCCCAATCAGTCAGCACAAAAGCACCGTTGCTGACCATGCTGCCAACGCGAGTCCAGGGGGTGAAGCGGTCGGTCATTTTGCCAAATTTGAGCAGCGTCTCGGGATGCACCGCAAAGGTACTGTAGTGATCCATGAGTTGAATAAAGTAGGGGGTAGGTGCGTTGAGAGTGACTTCTAACGTTGTATCGGTCAGCGCCTTCACCCCCACAGCGGCGAAATCCTTAATTTCCCCTTTAGCATAGGCCTCGGCGTTTTTGACGGGGTAAAGCATGTAGGCATAGAGGTTACCGGTTTGCGGATGTAGCGCCCGATTCCAGCTCCACACATAGTCACTGGCGGTCACTTGTTCACCGTTGGACCAGCGAGCTTCAGGATTTAAATAAAACGTAATGACTTTCCCTTGGTCGCTGAACTCCCAGCGTTGCGCAACGCCCGGTTCGGGCTCTAGGGTGATCGGATTTTTTACTGCAAGACCCTCGAAAAGGGCTCTAATCAGGTGGTTTTCGGGAACGCCAGTAACCACATGGGGGTCTAGACCTTGGGGTTCAGCGCCATTGCCGTAGTGCAAAATTCCCGTACGGTTACCTTCGAGAACATTGCTTTCCCCCCCACCGCAGGCCATTAAGCTAGTGGCGATTACCGTCGAAAACAGGGTGCGTAGTAATCCCCCAAGGGCTTGTCTGGTTTTCACGTGGTCTCTGCCTTAATTACGGATACTGGGATGGGCGCTATGTGGGTCTTATAAGGCCATGGGCCCCGTAAAACTCAGGCGTGTACTATGCCATAGGAGGGCACCCTCTGTGCAGTCCCGCCGGCAACGTTTATGCGTGTTACTCGATAAATGCCAAGCGCTATTTATATTGTTATCGGTAGCAGCAGATACACTTCGGGCTCTGGTAAACTCCTGCTCCTGATATCGTTCATTTTGGAGTAAAGATTCGTGACTGTGCGCACTCGCGTTGCCCCATCTCCCACGGGTGATCCCCATGTGGGTACCGCTTATATGGCTTTGTTTAATCGGTGTTTTGCCCGGGCTCACGGCGGTGAGTTTATTTTGCGTATTGAAGATACTGATCGAGCTCGCAGCACACCCGAAGCGGAACAGGCGGTATTGAAGTCTTTACGTTGGTTGGGACTCGACTGGGATGAAGGCCCCGACATAGGAGGGCCTCATGGTCCTTATCGGCAGAGTGAACGGGGGGATACCTATGCCAACTATGCCTGGCAGCTAGTGGAAGCGGGTAAGGCCTTTGTGTGTTATCGCACAAGCGAGGAGCTGAATACGCTGCGCGAGGCACGCCGGGAGTCGGGCAATAGCACGGCACTCAAGCCCTCTGACCTTATTTTACCCGCCGATGAGCAGGCCGCGCGTAAGGCGGCTGATGCCCCTTTTGTGATTCGCATGATGGTGCCCGAAGGCGCAGGCTCCTGCGCTATCAACGATATGCTAAGAGGCGCTATTGAACTGGACTGGAGCATGGTTGATGCTCAAATTTTACTGAAGTCAGATGGCATGCCCACTTACCACTTGGCCAATGTTGTCGATGACCACCTGATGGAAATCAGTCATGTGATTCGCGGTGAGGAGTGGATTAATTCTGCGCCCAAACACCAGTTGTTGTACGAGTACTTTGGTTGGGATATGCCTCAGCTTTGTCACTTACCGCTGTTGCGAAACCCTGACAAATCAAAGCTTAGCAAACGTAAAAACCCCACCAGTATTTTGTATTACCAGCGCATGGGATTTTTGCCCGAGGCATTGGTGAACTATTTGGGCCGTATGGGCTGGTCTATGCCCGATGAGCGGGAGAAATTTACGCTCACAGAAATGGAGCAGGTATTTGATATTCAGCGGGTATCTTTGGGCGGTCCTATTTTTGATGTTGAAAAATTAAACTGGCTCAACGGTCTCTGGATTCGTGAGGATTTAACCACGGCGCAGTTGGGTCAGCGGCTTCAAGACTGGGCGCTCAACGCGGACATGCTGGAAAAAATACTGCCCCACGCCCAGTCGCGTATGAACATCTTGTCCGATTTTATTCCCTTATCGGCCTATTTGGTCTCAGGGGCCTTGCACATTACCGCCGAAGATTTTAACGGTGCCAATAGCGACGCCGATGCCACTGTGCGGTGCCTGCAGTTTGTTTTATGGACCCTGGAAGCCCAGCAAGACTGGAGCAGAGACGCGTTGTTCGCAGCGCTAAAGTCGCTGTCGACGGCCATGGAGCTCAAGCCCAAGGTGCTATTTGCCCCATTATTTGTGGCTATTGCCGGGGGCAATTCGGGTTATTCAATGCCCGATTCCATGGCCATTTTAGGGCCCGATATGACCCGAGCAAGACTGCGGTCGGCCATTGATGTCTTGGGCGGCGTCTCTAAAAAAGCCGCTAAGCGGCTAGAAAAGGAATTCGCAAGCCTTAGCGCGTCTTGAGCAGCGAAATGCCAGCCCAGATGGCGATGAAAACTTCAAACGCCAATGCGCCCCAAGTGTAGGCGGTGAAGCTCGAACTCATATCAATACCCAGTGAGCTGTTGGCCACCTGAAAGCTCGAGTCGAGGTCGCTTAAAGCAACGCTGCCTCGAGCGGCGGCCAGGGTGCCAATGCAAATGAGAATGAGCCACAGACCGGGGCGCACGTAGCCTTTAATAAAGGCAGAGGCGATCAATATGGCACCAAAGCTGCCCTGCAAACCGCCGTACATAGCCGCCATTTCCGCATAACCGTTATGGGTGGCAATAAATAAGCCTGCCTGTTTAGCGGGTATTTCCGGGTCGACCCAGCACACGATGCCGTAAGCGAGAAAGATAATACCTGAGAGGGCAAGTAGAACTTTGGGATACATAGGTTTAGCTCCATGACGTGTTGCAAATAGGGGCGCCGAAAGCATTAGCGTTCGGGCTTTCTTTTGAGGCTAAAGCATAACCGATACTTCAGGATTAAAGGAGTTTTCGCGGTTAAGTTGACACAGCACAGCTATATTACTAGCATGCGCCTCCCTTGGGTTCTCTGAGGGTTCTGTGGGGCCATAGCTCAGTTGGGAGAGCGCAACACTGGCAGTGTTGAGGTCGTCGGTTCGATCCCGTCTGGCTCCACCAAATTACTTTAGTAGAAACAGGCGCTCTGCGCGATGACACGGGCTGTTGCTCGCTCAGGCTCTGAGCTCAAAATCACACCATATCCGCTTGCTCGGCCCTCGAGTCCAACGCGATTTCAAACAAGTAAACTTTGTCCTCTTTGTAGTGTGCGGGGAGCCCCGTTGTGTCCTCAAGTTCAACCGGGTCTAGCACTTTAAAACCGTGAGAGGTGTAGACCCGAATAAGGGCCTCGTTGTAGCCCACGGTATCGAGGCGTAGGAACTTTATGGGGCCCCTGGAGTATCGATCTTTGGCCCAGTCGACAATCACCCCAACAAGCCCCCGTCCTCTAAACTGCGGATGGTTGGCAATGCGGTGGATGAACACCGAGGGTTGATGGCTGCGCTCGCCCCAAATCTTCGGGTCTTCAAAGGTAACCGCCCACACGCAGACTATTTGGTTGCCTTCAACTATTTTCCACTGCCGCTTTTCGGCAATCTCTTCTTCTACCAGTCGTCTATCAATCTTTGGCCACTGGGACATGGCTTTCTCCGCTTGAAGCGCGGTTGCGGCGTCGTAGAGTGACAAAATGGCAGGAATGTCCTCGGGAAGGCTTTGAACGATTTCCATGTAGTTTCCCCCATTTTTCGCATCGTGATCGACTGGCGTAAGCTTACTAAGCGGTTTGTGCCTTTTAAGTATAGAGAAGCGAAGAGTCGATAAGAAAAAATAGCAGCGATTATTTAAGCTCTTGGGCATCCATTATGCAGTGCGCTTCACGCTTAAGTGTGGGAACCGTTAGGGGGCGTTAAATACGTTGCAGTGTTCTGCGAGGGACTGTGCGAGAATCTAGGCCTTAACGCCGCGACGCGCTTTACAATGGAGAGAAAAGTCATGAGTTATGAGTGTTTTGATTTAACCGTTGCCGAAGGTATTGCGCACATTCGTTTTAACCGCCCCGACAAAGCGAATTCAATGATTCCATCGTTTTGGAGCGAGCTTCCCGAAGCGGTGAATGCGCTGTCCAGAGATGCCTCCGCCCGAGTCATTGTGCTTTCAGCGGAGGGTCGACACTTTTCTTCGGGTATGGATATCTCTGTGTTTACAGAGGGTGGGCTGGATGGGCCCGCAAATGGCAGTCGCTTCGTTCGTGCCGAGGCATTTCGCCATCACTGTATGGAGCTCCAAGACGCTTTTACGTGCCTAGAGGAAGCACGTATGCCGGTGTTGGTGGCCATTCAGGGAGCCGCCGTGGGAGGAGCCATGGATCTTATCACCGCGTGTGACTGTCGTTATGCCACCCGAGATGCTTTTTTCTCGGTGCACGAGACGGCCATTGGTATGACCGCCGACGTCGGAACCTACCCTCGCTTAGTGAAGCTCATTCCTGAAGGTTGGGCGCGCCAAATGTCTTACACGGCTGAACGTGTCAGTGCCGAAAAAGCTCGGGACATTGGCCTTGTGAATGAGGTGTATGACTCGGCAGAAGAAATGCTCGAGGCGGTAATGGCCATTGCCAAACAGATTGCTGGGCACGCGCCCTTGGCGGTATCCGGTGCCAAACGCATGGTTAATTACGCCCGTGATCACACCACGGCAGACGGCCTCGATTACATTGCCACATGGAATGCATCAATGCTCGATGTAGAGGCCATTCGCAGTTCCTATATGGCACAAGCTGAGGGCGAAAAGCCCCAGTACGATGCCTTACTCCCGGTAAAAAAGACCGCAGGCGAATAATAGGGCGGTGTAGCAAGGTATGAACTTGATGACAGCGATGAAAGTGCTGCTGACGCTGTTGGCCGCAGGGTTTTTTGTGCCGGCCCTAGCCGATGACGAGTCTGAATTCATCGAGCATGCTCGGGCTGTTCATGCGCGAGTTTTTACTCTCGACGCCCACGCAGATATCGAAATTCCCGGGAAGCCCTCAATGTATGTGGGGTCCGATGGTCTCTCGAAAGTAAGCCCCGAAAAAATGGATCAAGGCGGGCTAAATGCTGTCGTTATGGCGCTTGCTGTGGGGCCAAAGCCACGGACTGCTGAGGGCTACGCCGCGGCAAAAACTATCGCAGAAGAAAAGCTTTTGGCGGTAAAAACACTGGTCGCTAACGACAGTCATGGCATTCGGTTAGTGACAGAAAGTGATGACTTGTTGGCCACGATTGCTGACGGTAAAAAGGCGATTATCCTGAGCTTACAAAATGCACTGATCTTTGGCGCCGAGTCGACGGCAGTGGACTATTTTTTTGATCAGGGCGTACGCATGTTTGCGCTGACCCATATGGGCCACAACGACTTTGCAGACTCGTCCCGACCATTATTCATCGCCGCAACAGGAGCCCGTGAGCCCGCCAGCGAACATGATGGCCTTTCAGCCAAGGGTATGGCCGCGGTACAACGCCTTAACGCCTTGGGTGCGGTCATTGATATTTCGCAGCTGTCGACCGAGGCTGCGCTTCAAGTCATAGACAGTTCGGTGGCACCGGTTGTCGCGAGCCATTCCAACGCCCGGGCATTGACTGATGTCAGTCGTAATTTGAGCGATGTGGAAATTAAGCGGCTTGCCGCGGGTGGCGGCGTTATTCATGTTGCGCCTTTTGCCGGCTATTTGTTTGATTCTCAGGATCCCAGCATTGATACAGCGCTTCGAGCAATTCGCCGGGACGCAGGAATTGATGAAGACTACCTTTATCCCTTTGAGCTCTATTGGGAAATAAACGACCCTGCGGTGAAAGCAACATTCCTTCGTAGCGCGCGGGATTTGTTGGGGGCCATTTCTTTGGGCACCATGCTGGACCATATCGATTACATTGTGGGGTTAGTCGGTATTGATCATGTGGGTATTGGCACTGACTTCAATCACGGAAGTGGTATTGCCGGCTACATTGATGCCAGTGAGTCCTTCAATGTTACTGCGGGTTTATTGCAGCGGGGCTACTCAGAGGCAGAGATTCAAAAAATTTGGGGCGGCAACTTTTTGCGCGTCTGGCAGGCGGTTGAAGGCCAACGAACGATCCATTAACAACAGGGCAGCAATAGAAAGCGGCTGTTAGTTGATGATTGCTCTCTTTGACGCTGCCCTCCCTCGGTGCAGGTGATGATGTTACGGCGCCGAACTTGCTTCAGGCTCCGGCGCGTTATCTTTATAGCGCTCGAACCACGCGAGAATATTGTCAATCTTATCGATCAATTGACTCGGTTTTTTGGCTATGAAATGTGAGGCCCCGGGCAGCTCAACCAACACTGTCGGAATCTTGCGATATTTCAGCGCATGGTAAAGCTGCTTCGCTTGAGAGGGCGGTGTACGTAGGTCGTCGAGCCCTACCATGACTAAAGTAGGCGTTGTGACGTTCCCCACAAGGCTAATGGGCGAAAACCGTAAATAGTCATCGGGGTGAGTCCAGGGTGTGCCGGGAATCCGGGTCTCAAAATAATAGAACCAGTTATCGGCATTGAGAGTTTTGCTGTACCAGTTCATCACCGGTTTGATCACAGCGGCGGCACGGAAGCGATCATTTTTGCCAATCATCCACGCCGTCATTATTCCCCCGGCGCTACCGCCAGTAACATACAGTTGCTCGGGGTCGATAAAGCCTTGGTTAATGACCGCATCCACACCGTCCATGACATCGTTGTAATCTTCCCCGGGGTAATTGTGATACAGCAAATTGCCAAAGTCTTCGCCGTAGCCCGTGCTGCCTCTAGCATTGGGGAAAAACACCACGTAGCCCGCCGCGGCATAAAGCTGTATTTCCGGTGAAAATCGCTCGCCATAGTTACTGATGGGGCCGCCGTGATTTTCGACCAGCAGGGGATATTTTTTTGCAGCATCAAAATCTGGAGGGAGGGTTATCCAGCCCTGAATATCACGCCCATCCACTTGGCTCTGCCACCAGAGCTCCCGGGTTTCGCCTAACGCCCTGTGGCCAAGTAAATCTGAATTAAGGTGGGTAATCTTTCGGGGGCCATTTGGGGTTGCTATCGCCACATCGGCAGGAAATTCTGGTCGGGTGTAGGTGTACGCAATATCCCCCTTGGCGGACACGCTAAAAGAACCGCCCCCGTAGGGCCGCCCTATACTGGTTCCTCCTAAATTGTCGGCGATCAGCTCATTGCGATCGTCCATGGTGACGTAGCCAATTTTAGTGCGGCCTTTGTCGTCGTATTGGTAATAGAGGCCGCCGGCATCTGCTGCCCAGTGAATCGCATCAATGCTGCGATCGAGGTTAACGAGTAACTCCTTCATAGCGCTGCCGTCGGGTTTGGCGATTCTTAAGCGGGTGACTTGGTAAGCCTGACGTTTGTCGGTGAAGCCCAGCCAAGCGACCCATTGTCCATCGGGTGAGGGGAGGGGGCTATCGTCAGGTCCTGAGATCGTCGTTAAAGGCGCAATGTCGCCCGACACTAAATCAATCGTATAGACCTCGCTGTTACGGAAGTCATACTGCCAATTTTCACTGCGGTTGCCGGTTATGGTCAGTGCTCTACCATCGCTGCGCCACTCGGGCTTGCGATGATGAAAATTCCCTTCGCTGACTTGCCTAGGGGTGCCTCCCTCTGCAGGCACAACATACACATGGCTGAATCCGGGTTCTACATAGCCACTGCCGTCGCGCTCGTGGTAGAGCCGGTCAGTGACTCTGGGTTTATCAGCCCACTTCGCGCCCTCCGGGGCAGAGGGGCGTTTAACTAATAAAGGTGCAGCGGTTTTCGCCGTCATGGCAAAGGCAATGTGGGTACCGGTGGGTGACCAGCGCAGGTGGCTAGGTGATCCCTCAACATGGGTGATGCGTGCGCTGCGTCCACTGTCCAGCCAGAGCACATATATTTCTGCACCTTCCTTACCAGCGTTCTTGACATAGGCAATGCGTTGGCCATCGGGCGACCACTGGGGACTCGTCTCATTACCCTCAAAGTTGGTCAGTTTTTGGTGATTTTCGCCGTCAGCACGGACCCGCCATAAATTACCCCGGCGCTTATCCTTCATAATGTCAAAGCCCATCCGACGGTAAATCACTTCCTGGCCGTCGGGAGATATTTGAGGATCCGATGCCCATTCGAGCTCAAATACATCCATGGCGCCGAAAGCCCGTGCGGTCTCATCTGCAAATATTGATAGCGAAAAAAATGTACAAATAACCAAGCTCACCGCCGATAGAAATCTGCTCTTATGGCGGCGCTTTAATTTGATACTTTGCATGTCACACTTCTTTTTCGATGACTATGAGAGTGGAGCGTTGAGTCCTCAGCGATAGTAGCAGGGCCATTATCGTGGGAGCCACGCTTCCCCCTAGGGTTACAACGCTTCCTCAGAGTTATTAGATGTCTGAGATGCTTGAAATCGGTCTGCAGCTGCATCCCAAGGTGAAGATGTTTTTTTGGTGGCGATGTAGAGATCTTCGACCTGACTCCTTGCCCAAGGAGTTTTACGCAAAAATTTCAACGATGACTTCACCGAGGGATCATTTTTAAAGCAATTTACGTTAATTCTATGGGCTAAGCCCTCCCAGCCGTAGCATTCATGCAGGCTGGTAACGATGGCCTCTAGCGTTAGGCCGTGGAGCGGGTTGTTAGGCTGGTCGTTGCTCAAAATTTTATTGTCTCGCTTTGGCTATATGTTCGGCATTGGCCGGGATCTCATGTGCCCTGAGGCCTCTCTCATTTTGCTCCATGAACCAGGCCCGTTCTAGGGAATGTGTTAGGCATTGAGCCCGTCAGCGTACCGTATTTCTCTGCCCGGCTACCCAGTAAAGATTGGTAGTTGTATCCCTAGAGTCGATGCCGTAGCTTTGCATCAGTTTCAAAGCATTGTGTTTTGAATAACTATCGAAAGATTAAACGGTTCTTTGGGGAAAACTATGAAAAAAAATACAACAATGCAGCGTAGCTTAAAGACGGTGAGTGCTATTGCGGTTCTGTCACTCGCGGCTTGCGGCGGTAATGAAGCCCCCATCGCCCAAGAGGCTGCGCCTGCGGTGAATCCCAATATTGAGACGGCTAAACAGTGGGTAACAGCCATGAGCACGGGGCAGGCCGAGGGTTTGGCGGCGGTAACATCGTTGATGGCCGATGACGGGCAAATGATGCGCAGTCGTTATGTGGGTTTTGGCTTCACCTGGGATCCTTCAGATGGCGAGGGTCGTATGATTGTGGGTACGGTTACGCCAGAAAGCCCAGCCGCTGAGGTTTTACAAGCAGGAGACGAATTTGTCTCAGTTCGTGGTGTTGAAGTTAACGAAGCCAACATGGATAAGCTGGATTTTCGCGGAAAGCCCGGGGAAGTGGTGGAGGCCGTTATTCTTCGCGGTGAGGAGACCATGGAAATAGCGGTCACCCGCGGCGTCATTGCCACACCGATTTCCAAGGCACAGAGTTTAGAGTGGATGGCCACAGGCGACGGTGAAAACTGGGCCCCCGATAAGTGGGAGTTACATGAAGCGGTTGGTGATGGTGACGTGGTTTATGTCTGGACTCAAAACTGGGATACCGATGAGAATTCGGGCTTGCCGGTAGACACTCATGTGGTAACACGATTTGTTTTCAACGATGCGGGTCAAGTAAGTACTGTGGCTAGCCTCAGCGAAGATCGCTTTGCGTTAGAGCAGGCAGGGTGGAATATTAGTCGTTAAGTTGCTTAAAGTTCGACTGCCAGTAGTGAATCTTTGCAGTCGGACTAGTATCAATCAAAGCCCACCTTCGGTGGGTTTTTTTATGGCGCAATCAAAGTTTGGCGTGCGTACTGTCACTGAAGGTGTTTTTACGTCAACGTTTTCGCTTTGTTGTTACGGCTGAGAATCTGGCGAGTGTTCGACTTCGGGTAATGATCTCTACAGGTCGATTTATGCCAACGCTTTTATGATGTGGGTAAGCCTGATGGGTATGTCGCGCTTTATTTTACTCTGAGATGAGTCCCATGATGGTGTCCACTACGACAGTAATAGGAATCCCCATAGGTTTAGGGGTGAGTGCGTCCATTTGATTGAACACGGTTTGCCCTTCAATTATTGATAGGGCCAGCGTCGCCAATCGCCTGCTTTTTTGAACGCTATGCTTTGGGTGCGCCGCTCTTATCAGCTTTGTGAAGACTACGATCGCCTCCTCGTAATAGTTGACCATAATTTCAGCGGCATAAGCGTGCACTCTTGCGGCAGCCCACAGCTCAATAAAGAAGCCGACTAAGGGGCTGTTAAACGTTGAGTCGCACATGGCTTCGACAAACTGCTGGAGGTGGTCTTTCGCATCCACAGTGCCATGTTGATCCGCCGTGTTCATCATTTCAGCCCATGCTTTGTCGACAATGTTTCCAAAGGCTGCTTCAAAAAGGTGTTGGCGGCTTGGAAAGTAATACTGCAGCGTCGCCATTCGAATGCCTGCGACTTCCGATGTATTACGCACGGTAAGTGCGGAAAAGCCCTTCTCCAATAAGATGGTTGCAGCTGCCTCCAAAATGAGACCGCGCCTTTCTGCCGCTTTCAAACGTTTGGTGGCTCGGTAGGGCGCTTTTGTGTTTTCTTTTAGGGCCACGGTTAAACCCATAAGGGAGATACGGGATAGTGTTCAGGATTTGCAATCGCGTGTCGATCTCAATTAATCTGTCAAATGACAGATTAATTGAGATCATCATAATGGCGCATGTAACCCATCTACCCGCAAGTTCCTCTGCTTCAGATATTGTGGCTGTCATAGAGGAGCATGGCGCCGTCATAGTCGATGATTTTGTCTCTGCAGAATGGCTGTCTGAATTTAATCAAGCAATACAAACATCGATCGATAGCTACAAGCCCTATGATTACGGCGAGCCTGAGGCCATGGAGTTTCTTGGGTACAATACGGTGCGCCTTAACGGCCTTGTCTGCAAAGCCGACAACTACCTTGAGCTCATGTTGGATGAGCGCCTGTTGGGTGTTATGGATGCGTTGTTGGCGCCCAGCTGCGGGCAGTACTTATTAAATTCCAGCGAGATCATTGAAATCCATGGCGGTGAGACGGCCCAGGAGCTGCACGTTGACGATATGATTTGGCCCGGTCATTTTTGGATGCCGGGGCGCATGCTGCAGTGCAATTCCATGGTCGCGGGAACTGATTTTACCGAGGCCAATGGCGCAACCCAGGTGGTGCCTGGTAGTCATCTCTGGGAGGACCCGGAGCGAACAGCGAGGCCCAGTGAGATCGCCCGAGCGGTTATGAGCGCCGGTAGCATTGTGTTTGTGGGTGGAAAAACCTTACATGGGGGAGGTACCAATACCTCTGGCACGGTGCGCAGAGCTATCGTCACCTCGTTTGTGCTGGGGTGGCTGCGTACCCAGGAAAACCACTTCCTGCACACCACGCTTGAGCAGGCCAAAACATGGCCCACGCGCGCAAGGCAGCTACTCGGTTACGACCTTTACTCCCATTATGACGATGGTTTGATGGCGGGCCCACTTGGGTACTACGAGTATGGCAGTCCCGAAGTTCTGTTTGAGACACCCTAAGAAAATAATTATTAATTAGTGCAGTGACCGGCAAATTTTGAGCTCTTGCAAATCCCTCTGATATCTCAGATGTGTTCTGCAATGTTCCACTTGGTGCATGGCCTTCGTCGAAAAAGTCGATGCGCTTTTGGGCGGGCCGATCCCAGTTTGCGCACTGGGAGGCTTTACACACCGTTTGCCAAAAGGCACTGGGTGTTCAAATGAGACTGCATCTGCTGTTGAGGTCGAACCTACCGCTGATGTACTGCTTCGCCTTGAGTGAACCATTGGTTTATTCCTCAGGTCGAGATACCTATAGAGAGCTCAAGTGGATTTATTTGACAGGTGATAGAATTCCAACTATTTTTGGTCGAACGACTAAAAATAATAAGCGCCTATGAATTACCTACAACCATCAATAATTCTCGCGGTGCTAATACGAGCATTCAGGCGGGCCGCGCACAGTTTTTGCGTTCAGGCTGCGCTGCAAAAAGGCCAAGGTTCTTATGGTGCGCTGATAAAGGACGCCGCGCGGCGGCTAACGCATAGGAGTTTGGCGGGTATGCCCGTCGCAGGTGTTCCATTTGAGTGCAAACACGACGATAAAAATATCCTCTAAAGGAATGGAGGCAGCCATGCCAAAGCAAAAATCAAGTAAAGGCTTTTTCAGTATAGCTATTGCAGCGCTCATACTGTCCGCGGCTGCTCAAAGCGAGTCAACGAGTAGTCTGAGGGCTGTATCGGTCGATCCAGCTGAGCTCGCGGCTTTCAAGGTGGCAATACGCGCAAAGTACGACATGAAGGAGGCCGCTTTTAAAGCGAACGATGTCGAGCCCATTATTAATCATTTTTATTCGGACAGTGTCATTTCTGTCGACAGTGAGGGGGCGGTACATCGGGGCAGAGCGGGCATTCGCCCTGTCTATGAGCAGGTCATTGGTTCGTTTGTGGCTATCGAGTCTTACGAATCGTTCGTCAATGGCAATGCGGGTTGGGACTGGGTCAACTTTCATGTCAGTTTTCCACCGGAAGCTGAGATGGATCCCTTTAGCTTTAAAATGCTTTTTCTCTGGGAAAACATAGGGGGTGAGTGGTGGTCGCACGGTGAAATGTACGTGCCAGGTGCGTTCGAAATTTCGAGTCAATAGTCGGGAGGAGCATGGGAAATGAAAAAGACATTTGATAAAAAAGTGCCCTCTATTTCGCGGCGCGATTTTGTCGGGGGCACATTGATTGGAAGTGGTGTTGCGTTGCTAACTGCGCTGGCACCGCGGTGGGCGACTGCAAAAGGTGGAGTCAACTTGCCGCCAGAATTTCCGCAGTCGATTGCGGCTCCGCTGAACACACTC
>ENA-OQVM01000743-OQVM01000743.1-marine-metagenome-genome-assembly--contig:-NODE-743-length-48087-cov-12.289336_pt1 | contig 48087 bp, 43 predicted proteins | sample MGYA00237776_ERZ505498 | MGnify/ENA primary metagenome ERZ505498 (study PRJEB26159, sample SAMN06265151) | marine metagenome | isolation source: Helgoland LTER site | place: Germany:Helgoland, sampling...
GGTAGCTCGTCAGGCTCATAACCTGAAGGTCGCAGGTTCAAATCCTGCTCCCGCAACCACTCTTACAACCGTCGATTAAATGTCGTTGGCACTCACAGTTAGCCCCTGCCCCCTCAAGGTGGGCTGGTTATAACGTCGTGGCCGATTACCAGCGGATCGCTTACAGGGCTTGATCTGCTTTAGTCTTAACGGATGCCAACGGCCACGCGGTGCTTATCCATGCGCCCGTCGATTAAATAAACCTTCAAGTTGCGCACGCCGTAAGCATCGGCAAACGGCCTACGTGGCCACACATCTCCTTCGCCCCAGACATTTCCTTCGCCTAAGTCTTCAGGATGCTTGAACGGGCCAGGGATTGCCTCAGATCGCGCTAGCGCCATGCACTCAATCATCTGTGAATGATCCATGGATGGCGAAAGGCACCCGAAAAGGCTCACGGCCCTTGTAAAGCCAACGCCAACGGCGGAAAGCAGAGAAATATTCTTGATGAAACGTTGAGTATTGCGACAGACGCCCGGTGATAACGCCTAGAAGCCGTATCAGCGGCCAAGGGGCGCATCAAGTGCGCCCCTTTGGGAATTTATCCGTCTCTTAGCCTACTGCCTGCAGGCTGGCCTCTACGCTGCTCTCTGACGAAGATGCTTCGAACAGGCGAACTTCGAGATCCGCGCGGGCGTTTTCAGACAGCTCGTACATATCGTCTTCCACGACAATCAGGCGACCGTTGTCGCGCAAACTGCGGATGTAAGCCGACGCGTTGTTACCGTGCGTGCTGCGCTTGTAGATCTCACGGGCTGATTTCGCTTCGTGGTGCAGCTGGTTCCGGCTGAAACGGGTAACACCATCGATCAGCGAAAGCTTTGCAGCGGCGGAGAGGAATAAGTCCGCGCCAGATTTGTGCCCCAAGCGCATGCAAATGGCGTGCGTGGTGCGGATGGAAAGATTGCGATCAAACGAACCACTGGAATCAGAAACCTTTTCGTTCCAGTCAATTTTTGAAAGAACAGGAATCAGGTGTTCGACAGCAAAGGCCTCGGATCCCTGAAACTCCAATCGAATTTGATCGCGCTCCATCTTCAGCGAGCAGTTTTCCATTTAAATACTCCAAAAAAGCGAATTATAAATTTTTCTTACTCCTAATGCTTTTTGACTGTCAACCATTTGCGTTTAAGTTTGGTCGATTTTTATTAGTTTTTGACCGTTAACGTGGTTCCACAGCGTAAACCCGCCGTTTACTGCAAGATTTTTTTCATAAATCGCCATATTGGGGATGGTTCATACGATGAATCTCGTTTCCGTCCAGCTTTCGGCACAATCTCTGAAGCGTGTAACGCACTAAATTCGGGCTCTGTCGGCCACCGATTCCTAGAGCACAGAGCGTCTGCCTTGCCCGAAAAAGGGTCAATCCATTTTTGCGCCTTAGTGCACGGAGCGGCCATTGACGACACCCACCGCTTGCCAGAATAAAGACCCATGGAAACCTTTGTCTATGCGCCACCCCCACGTGGCCCCCTGCCCGTGCTGTACGAAGACGACGCCCTGCTGGCCTTGAATAAGCCAGAGGGACTACTGAGCGTGCCAGGTCGGCTCACGGCCCATCGGGACAGCCTCTACAGTCGCGTTTTGGAGCAACACCCCCAAGCCATGGTGGTCCATCGCCTCGATCTGGCGACCTCAGGGGTTTTGGTGATGGCAAAGAACCTCGAAGCCAACCGCGCCCTGTCGCGTCAATTTCAACAGCGAAGCGTGCAAAAGACCTACTTGGCCATCGTTGAAGGAACCCCCGCGCAAGCCGCAGGCTGCGTCGACCTGCCACTGATCTGCGACTGGCCGAACCGGCCTCGACAAGTGGTGGATCACGCCATTGGAAAACCGTCTCAAACCGAGTGGACCGCCCTTGGCGCGCATGACGTTGCGAGGCAAGCCGGCACACGGGTTGAGCTACGTCCGCTGACCGGTCGTTCCCACCAGCTGCGTGTCCATATGGCTGAGATGGGGCACCCGATCTTTGGCGACCGGTTTTACGCCACCGCCCAGGGCGCAGCGGCCAGTAACCGATTGCTCCTGCACGCTTGGGTACTGGCCCTGCATCATCCTGTTGACGACCGCCCGCTGCGGTTCGAGGCCCCCTGCCCGTTTTAGATCACGTGCCGCTGTCCAACGACCGCGCCGCGGCTGTTGTGTATCGGCTTGAGCGCCACCGGTTCGAGTATCGCGCGTTCATCGTCAGACAAGACGCCCAGCCGGTCCAAGACGGCGAAGAGCGCGGCGTCCTGCACGTCTGAAATACCATCCAGCATTTTCAGCGTCATGCCCCATCCCTTGTCTCGGATCACCGTCGCATAGTAACCGTCGGCGCCCATCTTCGCGATAATCCGACCTTTGGTCTCTCGGGCTAAAGCGACACTGAAGTGCCCCGTCCCGGCAATGTACCAAGGGTGCGCGGCGATCGCGTCCAGCAAGCGGGTCTGCGCCTGCCCGCGTGCTGTTCCTGCGTCTGGACGGGCAAAGGACGCCAAGGCGCGCGCCATATCCACCATGGGCAGGACGGGGGTCGGTAAGGCGCAACCATCGACGCCCCATTTGATATCCGCCTCTGCTGCGCCACTCAGCGCCAGCAGATTGCTTGCATAGCGTTTTTGGGCGGGATGATCTGGATCGTCGTAACCAGCAACCGCCCAGCCTTCATGCCGGCACACGGTCAGAAACCCGGAATGCTTGCCGCTGCAGTTATGATGAAGCGAGGTTCGCGTCGCGCCTGAGCTGATGACCTCGACCCGTGCTTCAGGATACATCGGCCAATCAGCACCACAGACCAAATCGTCTGCTGTGCAGCCAATATGCTCAAGCCACGAGCGCACCAAATCGACGTGCCCTTGCTCACCAAAATGCGAGGCGCAAGCCACCGATAAATGCGCGGCGCTCAAATCATAAGCCGAAGCGGCACCGCTTTCGACCAGCGGCAAGCCTTGGATGAGTTTTGCAGAGGACCGAGGAAAAGCCGGTAAATCCGGCACCCCCGCCTGCGCTACGACCGCGCCGTTCTCGCCGTCTACGACCACAAAGTGACCGCCCTGAACGGTCTCGATGCCATCTGCGCGCGTGGCATAGACCAGCGGTTCAGCCTTCTGAAACCAGTGTGCTGCGGAAATCATAGACGCCTCCTCGTTGCGCGGTAAACCATAGCAAAGAGCGCCAGGACGAGATGGTGGGCCCGGCAGGATTCGAACCTGCGACAACTCGGTTATGAGCCGAGGGTTCTAACCGCTGAACTACAGGCCCCCAAATCGTTCTTGGCTGATAGCACTGTGTTTGATCGCAAGCAAAGCGCCTTTGGATTAATCTGCTTTGTGAATTTCGACTTGGTGCGGAAAGGGAATTTCGATCCCGGCTTCATCCAGCGCCTTTTTGGCTTGCAAGCGAAAGGCTGCCTGAGCGTCCCAATACTTCTTGCCGTCGGCCCACGCCCATACTGTCAAATCAACCGAGAAGTCGCCCAAATTCGACACGTAAACGTAAGGTGCCGGCAGGTCTTCCCACGCCGGATTGGCAGACACAACACCGCGCAACACGTCCATGGCCTGATCTAAATCTGTGTCATAGGCAACGCCGATCACGGCAATCATCCGGCGACGGCCCAAGCGGGTATAGTTTTCGATGGAGCCTTCAAAGATCGCCGTGTTCGGCACGGAAACCAAAACATTGGCCAGCGTAATCAGATCGGTGCGGAACAAGCCCACGCGGCTGACAGAGCCGCTGGCCCCCGCCGCGGCAACCCACTCGCCAACCTTCAACGGACGCAAAATCAGCAACATGACCCCAGCAGCGACGTTCGAGAGCGTCCCCTGCACCGCCAGACCGATTGCCAAGGCGACACCACTGAGCAGCGCGAGAATTGTCGCGGTCTGCACCCCAAACATTTGCAAGGCCAGCAGGACGGTTACGATCAGAATGGCAAAGCGCAGGACTTGGATCAGCACTTTCTCAATCGTTGCATCAAGCAAGGTGCGTTCGGTCAGAAACTTGTCGATGGTCCGCGAGAACCACGCCGCAAAAATCCAACCGGCAATCAGAACCAGCGTTGCGCCTAGCACCTTAGCGCCAACGGGCAGCAAGACGTTCAGAACCTGATTGTCACTTTCACCCAAAACACCATCAATGAGTGTTGAAAAACTCAGCCAATCCATAACGCACGCCCCCTATAAGCCCTGTTATCGCCCTGTCTGTGGACGGGGAAAAACATGATCCGTCCGCCCCAGCGCGTAGTAGAAGAATAGACCTCCCCACTCGCGCGCAGCTAGGGCAAACCGCTCCCATTCATCGATTCCTTGGCCGAATACGATACCACGGCGACGATTGGAACGGTAATCTACGGGAATCGGCACAACCGATATACCTCGTTTCTCGAAGACACCCACGGCGCGAGGCATATGAAAGGCAGAGGTCACCAGCCCATAGACACCGCTTTCCAACTCAGGAAAGGCTGCGAGCAAAGCCTCTGGGTGTTCGGCTGTGTTCCGAGACTGGCTTTCAACCTTGATACGGCCCGAATCAAAGCCCTGCTGACCCAGCCATTCGGCGACCAAAGCCGCTTCCCCAATCTCGACACGGTTGGTCAGGGCACCGTCACCCCCCGTCAGATACAGGTCGACATCGGTTTGAGTCAGAACCTCGATTGCCGTGAGCATGCGGTCGCTGGCGCTCCCCACTTGGATCAAGGCGGCGCTGTCCATGGAGGCGCGCAGATCGAGCGAACCGCCGAGCACAATGACACCGTCCAGCCGTCCTGCCTCAGACTGCAATCGAAACGCGGGGAAGCGGTTTTCCAGCGGTTCCAGCATGCGAGAGCCCATGGGCAAGAAGAACAACGCCAGCACGGCACCGAGAACCGCGACCTGAAACAGTTGGCCCGTGCGGGCATAGATGCCTTGGTTCAACAAGCGGATCAGCGTGCCGACCAAAAAAACGGCGAGCAAAAAGTGCACGGGATCGAGGAACCAGTGCACGATTTTAGACAGAGCAAACATGGGCTTACGCCAATTCTGCCGGAAGCGACCTAGTGGTCGAGGAAGGAACGCAGCTTGCGGGACCGCGAAGGATGCTTGAGCTTGCGCAAGGCCTTGGCTTCAATCTGACGAATACGCTCACGGGTTACGGAGAACTGCTGACCGACTTCTTCAAGTGTGTGGTCTGTGTTCATGCCGATACCAAAACGCATCCGCAACACGCGCTCTTCTCGCGGTGTCAGCGAGGACAGAACGCGCGTGGTTGATTCACGCAGGTTGTTATTGATCGCCGCTTCCACCGGAATAATGGCGTTCTCATCCTTGATGAAGTCACCCAAGTGCGAATCTTCCTCGTCCCCGATCGGGGTTTCGAGGGAAATCGGCTCTTTGGCGATTTTCATCACCTTGCGTACTTTTTCCAGCGGCATGCCCAAGCGAGACGCAAGCTCTTCGGGCGTCGCCTCACGGCCAATTTCGTGCAGCATCTGACGACCAGTCCGCACCAGTTTGTTGATCGTTTCAATCATGTGCACAGGAATACGAATGGTCCGCGCCTGATCCGCGATCGAGCGGGTGATGGCCTGTCGAATCCACCATGTTGCGTAGGTTGAGAACTTGTAACCGCGGCGATATTCGAATTTGTCGACCGCCTTCATCAGACCGATGTTGCCTTCCTGAATCAAATCCAAGAACTGCAAACCCCGGTTGGTGTACTTTTTCGCGATCGAAATCACCAACCGCAAGTTGGCCTCGATCATTTCGGCTTTGGCGCGGTTCGAATCGCGCTCACCCTTCTGGACTTTCTCCACGATGCGTTTGAATTCGCTGACCGGCAAATCAACCTGGTGGATGATGTCGGCAATGTCCTCGCGAATTTCTTTGGCCATAGAGCCATAGCGGTCAGACAGCATCTTCCAAGATGGATCCACAGCGGCCATGCGCTCCAACCAGCTCGGATCAATCTCGTTCTCAAAGTATTCTTCGATGAACTCATCACGCGGAATTTTACAGCGATCAGAGAGCTTCATCAGCTTGGTTTCGTGACCAATGATGGCTTTGTTGATCGACTTCATCTGATCGACAAGCTGGTCGATCAGGTTGTTGTTCAGGCGGATCAGTTTCATCGCCCGAATCACCATCTCACGACCTTCTTCGTAGGCCGCTTCGATTTCTTCAGGGACGTCTTCACCGGTTTGCAGCAGGGTCATGCGATCCTTCTGGACCTTATGCAAGCCGCTGTAGGCGCCTGCGATGACGTCCAGCGCTTCCATGACATCATCGCGCAGAATACCTTCCATCGCGGAGAGAGAAACGCTGTTGTCTTCGTCATCATCGTCGTCATCGGAAGAAGCCTTAGCGCCTTCTGCGCCCTCTTCGCCTTCCTCGTCTTCGTCCTCGTCGTCCTCTTCACCGTCGGCAAGACCTTCGGCCGCAGCGACATCCAGCGACGGGTCATTCGCGTCTTCGTCGCCGGCAAGCGCGCGCATGTGCGCGGCATAGGTCGCGTCGAGATCGATCACGTCCCGCAGCAAAACGACTTCTTCCTGCAACGACTGCCGCCAGGACATGAGCGCGGAGAACGTCAGCGGCGACTCGCAAATGCCGGCGATCATGTCTTCACGGCCAGCTTCGATCCGCTTGGCAATGGCAATTTCGCCTTCGCGTGACAGCAGCTCAACCGAGCCCATCTCGCGCAAGTACATGCGAACCGGGTCATCGGTCCGGCCCACGTCTTCGTCTTTAATGTTACCCGTTGGGTTGGCGACGTCGGTGGTCTCTTCTTTGTCCCCGTCCGCGCTTTCGTTTTCGGTAACGGTCACACCAGCCTCAGAGAGCTGTGCCATCACGTCTTCGATCTGATCACTGCTCACCTGATCTTCAGGCAGAAATTCATTGATATCGTCATAGGTCACCGACCCGTTGGCTTTTGCCCGTTCGGTGAGCTTGCGGACTGCGATCAGGACCGTGTCCTGAGCACCGCCGGCGGCGTCTTTGGCGGCATCCGTCTCTGTCGGCTTTTCTGCTGCGCGCGCTTGGTTGCTCATTCAGACCTCAGTGTTTCAACGTACTCGGGGCATCACCCGGTTGATGCTCAACAGCAAACAATCGGACAACGCATATGGTTTCGTGGCCCCATAAACGGGGACCGGCTATCAGGAGGATGGCTTGGCGTCGGTGTAGGCCTTGGCGCGCAGATGCAGAGCTTTCAGCTCATCATCCGAAACAGCATACGCAGGCAACGCCACCCGTGACACTTGCAACTCGTGCTGCATGTCCCGATGCATAAAACCTGCGAACAAGGTCTCTAGACCCTCGATCACCTCATCTTTCCGAGCTTCTGGCTTTGCAAAGCCTGCATGGAGCTGGGTTTCAAAACCCGTTAAACGCTCGACCATGCTGTCTAGCCCACGTTCCGACAGATGAGCGCCCAAATGCTCTGAGTCAAGGGTTACGTCTGCGAACAGGGCTTGAACCAGCGCATCGCGGAATTGCGCAAGATCGACGTCCAGCATGGTCAGAGTGGCAAGATTTTCGCCGTAGAGCTCCAGCAAGTCTGGATGATTGAGGAAAACGGCGAATAAAACCTCGTACTGACGCCGTGCCAGCGCCTGTGTATCCAAGGCGGATACCCGATCATTACCGGGTCGTTTCAGCCCGGTCGCGGCAGGATTTCGGTAGCCCTTTCCACCCCCTGCTCCACCCCCCGCGCCCCGCTGCCATTGACGCCCGGTGTTCTTGCGGAAGGGGTGATGGCCGAAGGAGGCTTCGAACCGGCCTACCATGTCGGCTTCCAGCGCCGCATTGAGACTCGAGTCTTCGACGGTCTTCAGCGCTGAATTGATCCGCGACCACAGGGCCGCGCGCTGCTCAGCGTCATTGCGCGCCATGCTCATCCGCTCCCAGCGCCAAAGTGCCGCAGGCAGGGTTTCTGATTTCGATAACACGGTTTGCAACGCGCGCAATCCGCCGTGCTTGAGCAAGTCATCCGGATCTTGGCCGTCTGGCAAGGTCGCGAACTTAACGGATTTACCCGCTTGCAACAGCGGCAATGCCCGCTCTGCCGTGCGCCGTGCCGCCCGCTGACCCGCCGCATCACCATCCAAGCAAACCGTTGGCGCAGGCACCATCTTCCACAGCAAACGCAGGTGATCTTCGGTCAGCGCTGTTCCCAGCGGCGCAACCGCATTATCAACCCCAGCCTGCGCCAGCGCGATGGCGTCCATATAGCCTTCGACAACCAAAATCTCCCCCCGGTCGTGCGCCGACTTGCGGGCCAAATGGTGCCCATAGAGCAGCAAGCCCTTATGAAAGATTGGGGTGTCGGGTGAGTTGAGGTATTTGGGCTCACCATCGCCCAAAATGCGACCGCCAAACGCAACGGGATTGCCCTGTCGATCCCAAATCGGAAACATCAGACGCCCCCGAAACATATCAAAGGGCGGTCTGCCGTCTTCGGGGGCTTTGGCCAGTGCGGCATCAATGATGACTTGCGCGCTAAAGCCTTGGGCAATGAGTTTCTTGAACAACCAATCGCGCGAGTCTGGTGAGTAGCCCAAGCCAAAGTGCTGGACCGTTTCCGGGCTCAAACCACGCTTGTCGATATAAGCCCGTGCGGTCTCACCCTCCGGCAACGTCAAGGCGTCCTGATAGGCTTTTACCGCGGCGACCATGGCTTCTTTCAAGCCCTTGGCGCGCTCGGCCTTCCGTGCGGCATCGGGATCGGCTTTGGGCATATCCACGCCGGCTTGGGCTGCCAATGTCTCCACCGCTTCAATAAAGGTCTGGCCGTCGTGGTTCATCACAAAGCCAATGTGGTCGCCGTGCTGACCACAGCCAAAGCAGTGATAAAAGCCTTTCTCGTTGTTCACGTAGAACGAGGGTGTTTTTTCGTTGTGGAAAGGACAGCAAGCCGTCCACTCACGCCCTTTGCGCTGCAGCTTGACGCGCGCGCCGACGACATCGGACAGATCAAGCCGTGTCCGGAGTTCATCGAGGAAAGCGGGTGGGATTGTGGCCACAGCCGAGTTTACTCCTGTTGTGCGAACCTGCGTTGCAGGCTCGCCGTTAGCGCGTGGACGGCAAAAGCAACATAGCTTTAGAGAATATTAAGGCGAAGCAGTCTAACCTAAAAACGCTGCTAAGCCTCCCCCCTATCATCCTGCCTCCGGCTTGCAATCTGAGCAACATGGCACCCACCACTGAGATTACCAACTGTGACCTTGATAGATCAGGGCGCGCTGATCGCGCTCTCCATTTCTGGTGTTTGGGCCATCACGTCCATCATCTCTGCTGGCCCTGCTCGGGTTTTGGGGGGCATGCGGTACAACCGCATCCGCATCACCTTGATCGCCATCACCATGGCCGTGATTGCCGTGGGTCTGGTTTTCCAGCAGGGGAAGTTCCCCTCGCTGATGCAATTTGGCGTGCTCAGCGTGTCTGGCTTTATCGGGATCTTCATTGGCGACACGCTGCTTTACAGCACCATCGCACGACTCGGCCCAAGACGCACAACCATGCTGTTTTCCACCCACGCACCGATGACCGCACTGATCGGAATCGGCTTTGGACAGGTTCTGAGCACGCAAGATTGGATGGGGATCGGGCTGGTTTTTGCTGGCGTGACGGTGGCCATCGTCTACGGGAAGCGGAAGGATCAGCTCCACGTCTGGGAGTCGGTTCAAGGCCTCATGGTCGTCGGCGTGCTGCTTGGGCTCGGCGCAGCGCTATCACAAGCCATCGGAACCATCATCGCCAACCCCGTGATGGACAACCCCGACCTTTCGACCCGGCCTGACCCCATTGTCGCGTCGGCGATCCGCGTATCGATTGCAGCGCTGGCGCTGTGGCTGATCATGCTGATCCCCGGCCCGTGGACACCAACCCCAGCGCAGTCCGCAGCACGGCTGACGCCGCGGCTGGTATTGATCATCGGGCTGAGTGGCTTCTTGGGTATTGGCCTGGGCATGACGCTGTTTCTGCTGGCTCTGGGCATGACAGACGCCGCACTCGTGGCCACGCTGTCATCGATGACACCGGTCGCGCAGTTGCCTTTAATTTGGATTGTTACCCGTCAGCGCCCGGCTCTGTTGGCCTGGGTCGGCGCCGTGCTAGCCGGGCTAGGAACCGCCCTGCTGCTGTATCAGGGTGCCTGAACGGATCGTCTCTGATCGTCTTTGGCACCCTGTTTCCGTGGCCTGCGTTATCTCAGGCCGCTTTGGCCAGAGCGCACAGGCGCTGCTTCACGATGGGCGAAACCGAGCCGAAGTCGATCTGGCCTGCGTACTTTTCCTTCAGCATCCCCATGACCGGGCCCATGTCCTTGATGGACGCTGCACCGGTTTCGGAGATAACCGCGTCAAGGGCAGCTTGCACTTCCTCTTCGCTCATCATCTGCGGCAGAAAGCGCTCGATCACTTCGATCTCAGCAGCTTCCTGAGCCGCTGCATCAGGGCGACCGCCCTCGTTGTACATTTTGATGCTTTCCCGACGCTGCTTAATCATTTTTTGCAGCAGGGACAGGATGTCGGAATCGGCGATGCCTTCTGAATTGCCAGAAGACCGAACGTCGATGTCCTGCTGCTTGATCGCAGCGTTAACCAGACGAAGCGTGGAGAGCGTCACCTGATCTTTGGCTTTCATCGCGTCCTTCATGGACCCGGTCAGTGTCTCGCGGAGCATGGACTGCCTGCGTGTTGTTTTGAGATGCGCGGAAGCTAATGTTGTGGCGGAAGTTTGGCAATAACCCCCAAAGGCTGGCGCTGACTTGCGCTTAACGCATGCAGACTGCTTTACATACGGTAGAAGGGGAACCAACGCGCCTCTGGCATTCCTTGACGCAACCCGTCCTCGGGCTTACTCCACTGTCTTCCAGTACGTGCGTTAATTTTAGAGCGATCAGCACCGATTGGAGCCTCTTCCCTATGTCCGACCAAACCGTTGATTCGGGACCAGCAAAGACGCGGTTTTCCGCGGCCTTAGCCACCAAACCAAACCTCGCTACGGGTGCGCTCGTGTTGGGAAATGGCGCTATTCTGTGGGGCTTGGGCCTGGGTGCTGAAGGGCGAAGCTTGGGCGAAGTTTGCTTCAACACGTCAATGAGCGGCTATCAGGAAATCCTGATGGATCCCTCCTACGCCGGACAGATCATCACCTTCACCTTCCCGCATATCGGCAATGTCGGAACCAACGATGAAGACGTTGAAGCGCTGCAGGTTCATGCACGCGGCTGCGTCCTGCGTTGCGATATCACACAGCCTTCGAACTACCGCGCCGCACAGCATCTTTCCGATTGGATGCGCGCCAAGAATATGACCGGGATTGCCGGCATCGATACCCGCGCACTGACCCGCATGATCCGCGACGAAGGCGCACCGCACGGTGTGGTGGTGCATGGTGACCTCAGCGACGCCAACCTGACGGCTGCCTTTGAGCAGGCCAGCGGATGGTCCGGGCTAAAGGGCTTGGATTTGGCCGCAGAAGTAACCACAGGGCAGACCTATAAATGGTCGCAAACCACGTGGAGCCGGACTGAAGGCTTCGGCGACATGACAACGCCGACAAAAAAGGTCGTCGCTGTCGATTTCGGCGCCAAGCTCAACATCCTGCGCAGCCTTGCCGTTCGCGGTTGCGACGTGACCGTCGTTCCAGCCTCAGCCACGGCCGCAGAAATTCTCAGCCACGCGCCCGATGGCGTCTTCCTGTCCAACGGACCCGGCGACCCAGCAGCGACCGGCGCCTACGCCGTTGGTGCGGTTCAGGGCGTGCTGGACAGCGGAACGCCGATCTTTGGCATTTGTCTGGGCCACCAAATCCTAGCGCAGGCCTTGGGCGCCAAGACCGCCAAGCTGCATCAGGGCCACCGAGGGGGGAACCACCCGGTTAAAGACCTGCAAACCGGCAAGGTCGAGATTACCTCGCAGAACCACGGCTTCGCGGTGGAGCTTGAAAGCCTACCCAGCGACGTTGAAGCGACGCACGTTTCTCTGTTTGACGGCACCAACGAAGGCATCCGCTCCACCAAGCACCGCGCCTTCTCGGTCCAATACCACCCCGAAGCCAGCCCCGGCCCTCACGATTCCCACTACTTGTTTGATCGTTTCATGGAGATGATGGATGCCTAAACGTACTGACATCAACTCGATCATGATCATCGGCGCTGGCCCGATCATCATCGGTCAGGCTTGCGAATTCGATTACTCCGGCGCACAGGCGTGCAAGGCGCTGCGGGAAGAGGGCTACCGGGTTATTCTGGTCAACTCTAACCCAGCGACCATCATGACCGACCCCGATCTGGCCGACGCGACCTATGTCGAGCCCATCACCCCGGAAATGGTGGCCAAGATCATCGAGAAAGAGCGCCCTGACGCGCTGCTGCCGACCATGGGCGGTCAAACCGGCCTGAACACCGGTCTGGCGCTGCACTATGACGGTACGCTGGAAAAATATGGGGTTGAGCTGATCGGTGCGCGGGCGGAATCCATTGAAAAAGCAGAAGACCGGCTGAAGTTCCGCGATGCGATGGACAAAATCGGTCTGGAAAGCTCGCGCTCTATTCTGGTGACTTCCATGGATCAGGCCGAAGAAGCGCTGGCGATCACCGGCTTGCCCGTGATCCTGCGCCCATCCTTTACGCTTGGGGGCGAAGGCGGGGGCATTTGCTACAACCGCGAAGAATACCTCGACATGCTCGCAGGCGGTCTGCGCCTGTCTCCGGTCACCGAAGTGCTGGTCGAAGAATCCATTCTGGGCTGGAAAGAGTTCGAGATGGAAGTGGTGCGCGACAAGGCGGACAACTGCATCATCGTTTGCTCGATTGAGAACATCGACCCGATGGGCGTCCACACGGGCGATTCGATCACTGTCGCACCAAGTTTGACCCTGACGGACAAAGAGCTGCAGATCATGCGTGACGCGTCGATTGCGGTTCTGCGAGAGATTGGCGTGGATACGGGCGGCTCGAACGTGCAGTTCGCCGTAAACCCGGACGATGGCCGGTTGATCGTCATTGAAATGAACCCCCGCGTGTCGCGGTCTTCCGCGCTGGCGTCCAAAGCCACTGGCTTCCCGATTGCCAAAATCGCGGCAAAGCTGGCCGTGGGTTACACCCTCGATGAGCTGCAGAACGACATGACCAAAGTCACGCCAGCCTCCTTTGAGCCGAGCATCGACTACGTGGTCACCAAAATCCCGCGTTTTGCCTTCGAAAAGTTCCCCGGCGCACAAACCAACTTGACCACGGCCATGAAGTCCGTGGGTGAAGTCATGGCTTTGGGCAGCGATTTCAAAGAAAGCTTCCACAAGGCGCTCATCGGTCTGGAAACGGGCTTGAGCGGGGCTGACGATATTGACGTGCCGGGCATCGCAGACGGCAAGATCGCCGATCAAGGCGCGGTCGCTGCACACCTGCGCGCGCCAACACCCACCCGCATTCTGTCGGTTTGCACCGCTTTGCGCGCGGGTATGAGCGTTGACGACGTGCACAACGCCTCCAAAATTGATCGCTGGTTCTTGCGGGAAATTCAGGATCTGGTCCTCGCCGGCCCCAGCGCAGGCACCCGCGTCTACAAGCGCATCGATACCTGCGCGGCTGAGTTCCCATCGAACACCAACTACTTCTATTCCACCGTTGTTGATGACCGCTTCAACGCACCGGTTTGCGAGGCCGACGTCTCTGACCGGGAAAAGGTGATGATTCTGGGCGGTGGACCAAACCGCATTGGGCAGGGCATCGAGTTCGATTACTGCTGCGTCCATGCATGCTATGCGCTCAAAGAAGCCGGTTACGAAACCATCATGGTGAATTGTAACCCTGAGACGGTTTCGACCGACTACGACACCGCTGATCGCCTTTACTTCGAGCCACTGACCGAAGAGCACGTGCTCTCAATTGCGCGCAAGGAACAGGAACGCGGCACGCTCAAAGGCGTCATCGTGCAATTCGGCGGGCAAACGCCGCTGAAAATTGCCGCGGCTCTGGAAAAGGCAGGGGTTCCGATTCTCGGTACATCGCCCGATGCCATTGATCTGGCGGAAGACCGGGAACGGTTCCAACAGCTGCTGAACGATATTGGCCTGCTCCAGCCCTCCAACGGCTTGGGCCGGACGCCTGAAGAAGTTGAACGCGTCGCTGAAGACATCGGCTACCCGGTCCTGCTGCGCCCATCTTACGTTCTGGGTGGCCGAGGCATGGAGATCGTCAACGATACTGAACGCCTGCGCCGCTACGTCTCCGAAGCCGTGAAGGTCTCCGGTGACACTCCCGTGCTGATCGACAGCTACTTGCGCGACGCCATCGAAGTGGACGTTGACGCGATCTGTGATGGCGAAGAGGTCTACATTGCCGGGATCATGGAACACATCGAAGAAGCCGGCATCCACTCCGGTGACAGCGCCTGCTCGCTGCCGCCCTACTCGCTTTCCGACGATCTGGTTGCGCGCCTGAAGGATCAGGCCGAGAAACTGGCGGTGGCGCTGAATGTTCGCGGCTTGATGAACGTGCAGTTCGCCGTTCAAGGCGATGCGATCTACGTGCTCGAAGTCAACCCGCGCGCCAGCCGGACAGTGCCCTTTGTCGCCAAAGCGACTGGCGTTCCCGTGGCCAAAATTGCCGCGCGCATCATGGCGGGTGAAACGCTGGCTCAACTGCCACCCAAGCCCCACAACGCCGGGCAAATGGCGGTCAAGGAAGCTGTCTTCCCCTTTGATCGCTTTCCGGGTGTTGACGTGTTGCTTGGCCCAGAAATGCGCTCAACCGGCGAAGTCATGGGCCTGGACGCGGATTTCGCCCACGCGTTCCTCAAGGCGCAGCTCGCAGCGAACGTCAAACTGCCGAGTTCGGGCGTGGTCTTTCTGTCTGTCCGAGATCACGACAAAGCGCGCTTGCCAGAATTGGGTCAGCAATTCATCGACGCAGGCTTCACCCTACTGGCCACAGACGGCACCTGCCGGACCTTGCTCGATGCCGGTATCGCTTGCGCGCACGTTCACAAAGTTCACGAAGGACAACCCAACGCAGTCGACGCGATGATCAACGGGGAAATCCATCTTGTGGTGAACACAGTTGAAGGCCAAAAGGCCATCGATGACTCAAAAAGCCTGCGGAGAACCGCGTTAACGCGCAAAATTCCGTATCATACGACATTGGCAAGCGCTTTTGCGGTTGCGCAAGCGATAAAAGCGTCGCAGACAGGCGCGCTTACTGTCGCCTCTTTGCAATCGTACGCGGCGTAAGCCCTAATCACTAACCCTAGATGACCCCGGTCCCTGCGAAACGGAGGACTTACAGCAGATGGAAAAGTTTCCACTCACCAAAGAAGGTTTTGAACGCCTCGAAACCCGGTTGAAACATCTTAAGTCTGTAGAAAGACCCGCGATCATTCAGCAGATCGCAGAAGCTCGAGAACATGGCGACTTGTCAGAGAACGCCGAATACCACTCAGCACGCGAGAAGCAGGGCTTTATCGAGGGCGAGATTGCTAACCTTGAAGGCACTCTTGGCCGGGCGGAAGTCTTTGACGTTTCGACCTTGTCGGGCAGTACCGTCGTGTTTGGCGCAACCGTCGGCTTGGTCGACGAGGAAACCGACGAGCCTGTGACCTATCAGATTGTTGGCGACCTCGAAGCGGATTTGAAGGTGGGTAAAATCTCCGTCTCTTCACCGCTTTCCCGCGCCTTGATCGGCAAGGAAGTCGGCGCCTCAGCTGAGGTGACGACTCCCAAGGGTACGCGCTACTACGAAGTCGAAAAAATCTCCTTCATCTAGGACGTTGTCGCCGTCTTCGGACGGCGGTTCCAATCCAGCCGCACAACCACCTGACCGTGGTCCGAACACCGTGCGTGGTACTTGGACACTTGCCAGTGCTCCAACTCATCAAGCATGTCGTCCATCAGATGGTCATTGAACACCCGCAGCGAGCCCACATCCCCAACTTCGGGGGATCCCCAATCTTCGCGCATCCAATGCGGAATGAAGTGACGCGAGACGAGGATATGGTCGAGCGTGTTATGCTGCCCATCCCAGAAGAACGTATAGAACACGTCCCGCTGCGTTTTGCGGGCATGGCGGCGCGCTGTTGAGTAGAGCGCCAGATCGCTGGAAACGTGGCGCATCAGCTCGCGATCATCGTCGGGATAGTCATCGCGGCTGAAATAGGGAACCGACAAACCCCCTGCGACGTCCGTTGAAATCGCCTCCAGCTCATCATTTAAATCGCCCATCAGCACCACAGGTCGCTCGGGGTGCCCTTCCAGATCTTCGATGATCCGCCACCGCACCGCTGCTGCGTCCACGTTGCGGATCATGGCCGAGCGGGCGATCCCCAAGGCATTTTCGCGCGCGTATTGGCGCGCCTTTTCGGCTGAACTGCCGACTTGGGGCCGTTCGGACATCGGGGCTTTGGATTTGAAGTGCGCGGCATAGACCACAACCTGCCCGCGCTCACCCTCTGGCACGCCCTGCAAGCGTTCTGACCACTCCGGCAACGTCAGCACACAGCGCAGCGCGGGGCGATACATGTGCGTCACCGGCGCGCCGTTGCGCTGATAGGCAAAGGCACGCTCGGACCCGTCGCGACCAGTCAGCGGCTCATGAAAATCAAAGCCGGCTGGAAACGCATCCAGCACCTCTGCCTCCACCTGCCAATCTCCGCGCACCAACAAGGCGACGCGCGGCTTATTGTAAACCCGCGCTGGCGTGCCCTTGAACTCAGTTTCGACAAAGCTCGGCGCGCCGCCCATCACCAGCGTATGCGGGTGCTCGTTCCAACTCGAAAGCGCGATGGCTTCGCGCAGGGGCGCTTCGTCAAACACCTCCTGAAACGCAATCGCATCGCAGTTCAGCAGATCAATCTGCCGCGCAAGCCAATGAAGCTTCTGCTCATAAGCCGAGAGCCCCGAATCGCCCGGATCGGCGGCCCAGTAAGACTGCTTGGGTTCAGCTTTGTAAAAGAAATGCCGCATCTCAGGCGTTGAGCCTGGAACGAGGTTCAAAACGTTAAAGGTGCCAAGGGTCAGGCGCGCACTGGACATGGTCACTCACTATTTTTGCTCAGGTTGTGTGCGTTTTTGCACCTTATCGACGGCGCAGCGCAAACCCATGTTTTTCAAAACAACGTTATTGTGAGGAAAAATCGCCATGGGCTTACTCGTCGAAGGCAAATGGGTGGATCAGTGGTACGACACAAAATCCACCGGCGGCCATTTCAAGCGCAAAGATTCCTCGTTCCGCTCGTGGGTCAAGGCGGATGGCTCAACCCCGCACGCCCCGGAAAGTGGTCGCTACCATCTCTATGTCTCCTATGCCTGCCCTTGGGCGCACCGCACGTTGATTTATCGCGCGCTGAAAGGGCTCGAAGAGCATATTTCCGTGTCGGTGGTGAATGCCATTATGCTGGAAAACGGTTGGACCTTTGAGGATGGCTCGGGCGTTGTTCCCGATCCAATCAACGGCGCGCGCTTCATGCACCAAGTCTACACCGCAGCCCAAAGCGACTACACAGGCCGGGTGACGGTGCCTGTGCTGTGGGACAAGAAACTTGGCACCATCGTCAACAACGAAAGCTCAGAAATCATCCGCATGTTTGATGAGGAATTCGAGACCGTTGGGGGCGTCGCGCCGGCTTATCGCCCTGCTGACGTGGCTGACGAAATCGACGCCTTGAACACGCGGATCTACGGCGACTTCAACAACGGCGTTTACAAGTCAGGCTTTGCGACCCAGCAAGACGTTTACGACGCTGAAGTCGCGAAGGTCTTTGCGGTGCTCGACGAGATGGAAGCGCGCCTCAGCACTCAGCGGTATCTAACCGGAGATCGCATCACAGAGGCCGATTGGCGCTTCCTCCCGACTTTGCTGCGGTTTGATCCGGTGTACGTCGGGCACTTCAAGTGTAATTTGCGGCGGATTGCCGACTGCCCGAACATTCAGAATTATATGCTGGATTTGGTGCAGACGGCGCGGGTCATGCCGACGGTGAACATGGATCACATCAAACGCCACTATTACGCCAGCCACCCGACCATCAACCCCACTCTGATCGTTCCGCAGGGGCCAGATATTGACCTGAGCGCACCGCATGACAGGGACCGATTGCCCAAGGCGGCTTAGACCAGTAAAAGCACCGGTAAATGAACTCTTTTTTCGTCTAAGGATTGCCCCATGGCTGCGAAGAACCCGCTTGAGATCTCCATGAAAGACACCATCACCGCAATTATGTGGGTGGTTGTTATGGCCGTTGTTCTGTTCATGCTGTTTGTCATGAACTGGACCCTGTTGCCGATCGCTGTGTTTGGCTTGGGCGTTGTGTTGTCCATGTTTATCGCCGCGTGGGGCTCGGACGACGTGAACAAGATCAAGTAATCTTGACCCCAACCGCTTCCGGTACGCCGTCGGCTCAGACCGTGGGTACCGGAACCGATGGTTTGCGATCTGACCGACGAATACAGATCGCCGTCTTGACGTTCTTTACATTGGGCGCAGACGTTAAATGACTGATGATAAAGGCGTTTAGCTCTTCGACCGAGGGCGCCATGACTTTCAGGATGAAATCATCCTCGCCCATCAGCATGTGACACTCCCGAACATTCGGCCATGAACGCACCAACGCTTCATAGGATTTTAGATCGGTCTCGGCCTGACTGACCAGGCCAACGTTGCAAAAGGCCGTGACCTCATAGCCAATCAAGTCGGCATCCAGCTCGGCGTGATAGCCGTGAATGTACCCTGCCTCCTCCAACGCCCGCACGCGGCGCAGACAAGGCGGGGGTGAGATGCCCACCCGTGCTGCCAAAGCCACGTTGGTGATTCGCCCTTCATCACGAAGGATTCTCAGAATTTTGAGATCGATGGCGTCAAGCGCGAGGCGAGGCATGAGGGTTCTCGGACATATTTGTGAATCATTGGTGTCATATCAGAAAGAATATTACACAGAAAAGCAATTATCCACCAATGCTCCACAGGCCTTCGTTTTGCCAGATGAACCGCCGTCACCTATATATTGTGGAAACTGAAAGCGCCGAACCAGCAGGGCGCTTTGTCGAGGCTAAAGGGGACCAATGCATGACTGAGTCAAACCACCGGAAAATGATTATCTTGGGCTCAGGTCCAGCGGGATATACCGCGGCCGTCTATGCCGCTCGCGCTGCGTTGAACCCCATGCTGCTCCAAGGGATGCAGCCCGGTGGCCAGTTATCGATTACCACAGACGTTGAAAACTACCCCGGCTTTGCCGAGGCCATCCAAGGCCCGTGGCTGATGGACCAGATGAAGGCGCAGGCTGAGAACGTCGGGACTGAAATGGTCTTCGATCACGTCGCGTCGGTTGATTTGGAACACCGTCCCTTCACGCTGTCTTGTGAGTCGGGAACCGAATGGACCTGCGACACGCTGGTGATTTGCACCGGCGCACAGGCAAAGTGGCTTGGTTTGGACAGCGAAGAAGAATTCCGAGGCTTTGGCGTTTCCGCCTGTGCGACCTGTGACGGCTTCTTTTTCAAAGACCGCGCCGTTGCGGTCGTGGGCGGGGGTAACACAGCGGTTGAAGAAGCGCTCTACCTGACCAACCATGCGTCCAAAGTGTACTTGATCCACCGCCGGGATGAATTGCGCTGCGAGAAAATCCTCGAAAACCGCCTGATGTCCAACCCCAAGATCGAAACCATCTGGGACACCGAAGTGCAGTCCGTCAACGGCACGTCCGGCTTCCCCAAGGAAGTGACGGGCCTCACCCTGCTCAACCGCAAAACCGCAGCCACCAGCGAGCTTCCCATCGACGGGCTGTTCGTCGCCATTGGCCACGCGCCGTCTACGGGTATTTTTGAACACGCAGGTTTGGACATGGACGGCGGCTACCTCGTGACAGCCTCTGACAGCACCAAAACCAACATCCCCGGCGTCTTTGCTGCTGGTGACGTGACCGATCACATCTATCGTCAGGCTGTGACAGCGGCGGGCATGGGCTGCATGGCGGCGTTGGAAGTCGAAAAGTATCTCGCGGCTTTGGCCGTCGGCGAGACACCCGAATGGAAGGCTGCGGCTTGATGCCCGATTCCAGCGGTTCGAACGCTGAGGTTCGCAAGCGCGCGAAGGCACCACCTATCGAAGACGGAGCCTTGGATTCGCTGTTGCTTGCGCCCAATCCAGAAGACCCGGCGCTGGCCCACACGATCGAAATCACCAATGAACGCGGTGAGACAGAGCGGGTGCGCGCCGTCCGGGAAAAGCCGCTGACCATTTTTCTCAACGACGCTGAGATCGTGACCGCGATGACGGTTGGTGATTTTCCGGAAATGCTGGCGCTGGGCTATTTGGTTAATCAGGGCATGTTGCCCCGAACCGCGCGCATTGATGGCATCGAGTACGATGACGATTTGGGTGTTGCTGTTGTCCGAACGCCCGACGAGACCGACTTCGAGCACAAGCTGAAGAAAAAGACCCTGACCAGCGGCTGTGCCCAAGGCACAATCTTTGGTGACTTGATGGAGCAGCTCGAAGGCGTTTGGCTGCCGGACGAGGGGCCAAAAATCCCCATCTCGACCATCACACGCTTGCTCCGGCGCTTGGCCTCCGTGCCGAGCCTGTATCTGGAGGCGGGCGGCATTCACGGATGCGCCTTGGCCGAAGAAGACCGGCCGCTGATCTATATGGAAGACGTTGGCCGACACAACGCCGTCGATAAAATCGCCGGCGTCATGGCTCAAGAAGGCGTGGACCCGGCTGAGAAGATTTTCTACACCACCGGGCGCCTGACCTCGGAAATGGTGATTAAAACCGTCACTATGGGCTTGCCGATTCTGGTTTCTCGCAGCGGGTTTTCGGCGTGGGGTGTTGAGTTGGCGCGACAGACCAATCTAACGCTCATTGGCCGCGCCAAGGGTAAGCGCCTCACCGTACTTTCGGGCGGGCAACGTTTGTTATTTGATACGGTAGAGGACACCGGTTCGTGAATTTTGGACTTGTATTGGCGGGCGGTCAGTCACGCCGAATGGGACGCGACAAAGCCTATCTGGAATTTGAAGGCGATACCCTGATTGAGCGGACGATCAACCGATTCCAGCCGCAGGTGGATGTTCTTGGTCTGAGCACTGGACCCAACAAAGAGCGGTTGAGCGAGATAAAACTACCCCGCATTTTTGACCTGGAACCCTCAGAAGCACCGATTTGTGGGATCTTGGCAGGCTTGGCTTGGGCGCGGGCATCCGGGGGCATGGGCGCGCGTTTGATCACGGTTCCAATCGACTGCCCGCACATCCCCTTTGACCTGGTGCGCAAGCTTACGGCGGACGCCGACGATATCACCTTCGCCAGCAGCAACGACCGGCATCATCCCGTGATCGGATGCTGGCCCGCGCGCAGTTTGGAAGTGCTGCTCGATGCCTTTCACCGGGGGGAGCGTAAGATTGACCGCTTGGCCGAGCAGGTTGGGTGGTCTTCCGTCGAGTGGGCGACCGATCCAAACGATCCGTTTTACAACGTCAATACGCCCGAAGAGTTCACCGCACTCACACCATCAAGCGGCGCCTAGGTCTCCGAGCATCCAAAAAGACAAAAAAAGGCCCGTCAGGAACGAATCCTGACGGGCTAAAGGTATTTTGGAGACACTTTCAGAGAAAATGAAAGAGCGACGTTGTGCGGAACGTCATAGTGAGACGCCAAGACTGAACAGCGTATCAAGCGACACAGCGGATTGACCGCGCGTAGCAAGGTAAGCGTTCATTGCTGCCTTGGAGTTCGACCCCCAGACGCCATCAACGACATCCGAGTAGAGACCGCGGCTCTTTAACGCGGTCTGGATTGCAGTAATCGTCGATTTGCTCAGGTTCGCGGGATCGATGGTCCCCGGTACCCCTGGCGTCGTCGACGAAGGATTGGTTGTAGACACAGCACCAGAGGGCAAGCCCGCGGTCAGCGGCGCAACCGAGGGTGCGCGCACGATAGCGGTCGACGGCGTGACCGCCGCGCCTGCTTGCGGGATGGGCTGGTAGCTGTTGCCGTAGATGTTTGGTGCCGTTACCGGCGTTGACGTGATCTGGCTCGCGCCACCGACAGTGCGGGGTGCATAGGGGTTTGGCTGCGCCCCGTAGGAATAGGTTTGTGTCGTCGTCGTCGTGGTCGGCATGCCCGGCGTCAAACCAGCGAGACCAAGCGGCGCTTGTGTGGCGGCAAAGCCAGCCGCTGCTGGTGCAGCGCCGAACCCAGAAGGCGAAGCGCCCATGGTTGAGCCGATGAGCGCGGCGTTGGCTGCGCTGCCTTGCGTGTTCATTGTTGAGGTCGGCAGCATTGGCTGCGCGCCCGTCAAATCCATTGGTGCCGGCGCGGTGGTCGCGCCCAGAGTTGTGGTCGCGGCAGCGGCTGAGGCTTCGACTTCTTTTTCCGAAGAATTGAAGTTCAGGAAATCAAGGGCTTCACAGCCACTCAATGTGGCCGCGATAGCACTGGATGCCATTAGTATGGCGATACGCTTTGCTACGATCATGGCTCAAATCCACTCACCACGCTCAACCAGCCAAGAAATGGCGGCCAAACAGATAAAAATTCTCCGACCCGCTTTGAAAATTTGTCAGCGGCGTCTGTCTTGGTCGTGATAATGTCCAGAACGGTTTTAAAACGCAAGTGTTAATTTAACAAAAAGTTATAACATATTGTTTTAGAACGTTTTTTTATCTATTTTTGAAGATTCATAGAATCTCATTCTGCGGGCGCTTTCCGATTTTGGACGTGTTTTTTAGCGCTGAACACGGCGCGAGGAAGCACGTTGGTCGCACACTGCGCTTGAAGTTGTCACATGAGAGGCGTAAATGCCCCTTGCATTGGACAAAATGAGTTTTTGGTAACTGGCGCAGCAACACAGGGGGACAGCTGTATGGATTTACCAATATTATCACCAGACTACCGGCCATCTGACGATGAGACCTACATGAGCCCAACCCAGCTTGCCTACTTTCGGCAGAAACTGGCGCAGTGGAAAGCTGAGTTGCTGAACGAGAGCGAAGACACGCTCGCCGCTCTGCAAGAGCAGTCACTTTCAACACCCGAAGCCGTTGAGCGCGCTTCGATGGAATCGGACCACGCGCTTGAACTCCGCGCCCGCGACCGCGCGCGAAAGCTGATTAACAAAATCGACAAGGCCATCGCGCGTATTGATGCGAACGAATACGGCTACTGCGAAGAATCCGGCGAGCCCATTGGATTGCGTCGGCTTGAGGCGCGGCCCATTGCGACCATGTCCGTCGAGGCGCAAGAGCGGCACGAACGCGCGGAAAAACTCCATAGAGACGAGCGTCGCATGACCTGATCCCATGTGTGGGCCATGAATTATTCTTGTTGGAAAAGGGAGCCATTCGCTCCCTTTTTTCGTTTCTGCCCAATGTTTCTTTTTGTTCACTCTTGTTCTTTTCTTGTTCTTGTGTCACACAAGAGAACAAACCTGGTCCAAACGCATAATTATTGCATTTTTCGGGCCCTTTCCGCATAGGGAGTACAGCCAATGGCTTCGAACAAACTCCAACTCGTGAGTGACACGTCCTTGAAAACTAGCGATAAAGATAAAGCCCTCGATGCAGCGATCTCCCAGATCGAACGCTCCTTCGGCAAGGGTTCCATTATGAAATTGGGTTCTCGGGAGAAGGTGGATATTGAAACCATCTCCACCGGATCCCTGTCTCTCGACATTGCCTTGGGCATTGGCGGGTTTCCCCGTGGCCGCGTGATTGAGATTTACGGCCCAGAGTCCTCGGGTAAAACGACCCTATCCCTGCACTGTATCGCTGAAGCCCAGAAGATTGGTGGCGTTTGTGCCTTTGTTGACGCAGAGCATGCTCTAGACCCAGTTTATGCCCGCAAGTTGGGCGTCGATGTCGACAACCTGCTAATTTCTCAGCCCGATACAGGTGAGCAATCGCTCGAGATCACCGACACGCTGGTACGTTCGGGCGCTGTTGATGTTTTGGTCATCGACTCCGTCGCTGCTTTGGTTCCCCGCGCCGAGCTGGAAGGCGACATGGGCGATAGCCAGCCGGGTCTGCAAGCGCGCCTGATGAGTCAGGCCCTGCGCAAACTCACCGGTTCGATCTCAAAATCCAACACAATGGTGATTTTTATCAACCAGTTGCGGATGAAGATTGGCGTGATGTTTGGCTCACCGGAAACCACCACGGGCGGTAATGCGCTCAAGTTCTATGCTTCACAGCGATTGGACATTCGTCGAATCGGCGCGGTCAAGGACCGGGATGAAGTGGTTGGTAACCAAACCCGCATCAAAGTCGTGAAAAACAAACTCGCTGCGCCTTTCCGCCAAATCGAAGTCGACATCATGTACGGCGAAGGCATTTCCAAAACCGGTGAACTGCTGGATTTGGGTGTCGCCGGAAGCGTCATTGAGAAGTCGGGCTCTTGGTTCTCCTATGGTGATCAGCGCATTGGCCAAGGCCGGGAAAACGCCAAAACCTTCCTCAAGGAAAACGTTGAAATAGCCCAAGAGATCAAAAACAAAGTCCTCGCCAATCACGGCCTCATCGCTGACGCGATGCTCGATGGCCCCGGCGATCAGGATGGCTCTGACAGCTAAGCCGTAAAGCTCTGCACGGGCCTAAAAACCCTTGAAAGGTGCGCTCAGTGCATGAGCGCACCGCCTTTGCTGCCGTGGACTTCAGGCCCTCGCCTGCGTAATGCTGAACCTCCTGTTTCCTGTGTGGATCGACCCGCACGCCAGAAGACTGAGGGAGCCTGAAATGGCATCAGCAAACGAGATCCGCTCGACCTTCCTGAATTACTTCAAGGACAATGGTCACGAGATCGTAGACAGCTCACCGCTGGTCCCCCGCAATGACCCAACATTGATGTTCACAAACGCTGGCATGGTCCAGTTTAAGAACGTCTTCCTCGGGCAGGAGCAGCGCCCTTACAACCGTGCCGTGACCTCGCAAAAGTGTGTCCGGGCCGGGGGCAAGCACAACGATCTGGAAAACGTCGGGTACACGGCGCGCCACCACACATTCTTCGAAATGCTGGGTAACTTCTCCTTCGGCGATTATTTCAAAGAAAACGCCATTGAGTACGCGTGGAACCTGATCACCAAAGAATACGGCCTGCCGCAGGAAAAGCTGCTCGTCACCGTCTATCACACCGACGACGAAGCCGTTGAGCTCTGGAAGAAAATTGCTGGCTTGGGTGATGATCGCATCATCCGCATCCCGACCTCAGACAACTTTTGGTCCATGGGTGACACCGGCCCGTGCGGTCCCTGTTCCGAAATCTTCTTTGACCATGGCGACCACATCTGGGGTGGACCTCCGGGTTCGCCGGAAGAGGATGGCGACCGGTTTATTGAAATCTGGAACCTTGTCTTCATGCAGTTCGACAAGCCAGAAAAAGACTCGGAAATGATCCCGCTGCCGCGCCCATCGATCGATACCGGCATGGGCCTTGAGCGCGTTTCGGCCATTTTGCAGGGCAAGCACGACAACTACGACGTGGACCTGCTGCGGAAGCTGATCGAAGCCTCGGCCCACGCCTCCAACGACGACCCGGACGGCGACAACAACGTCTCCCACCGCGTGATCGCCGACCACCTGCGTTCAGCCGCCTTCCTCGTTGCCGATGGTGTCCAGCCATCCAACGAAGGTCGGGGCTACGTGCTGCGCCGGATCATGCGCCGCGGCATGCGCCACGCCCACAAAATCGGCAACAAAGACCCGCTGATGCACCGGTTGGTGCCAACATTGGTTGACGCCATGGGTGAGCACTTTACCGAGCTGAAACGCGCTGAAGCGTCGATTACAGAAATCCTGCGCTTGGAAGAAACGCGCTTCAAAGAAACGCTGGATCGCGGCCTGAAGCTGCTGGGTGAAGAAACCGACCGCCTGGGCGACAGTCAAGCGCTGCCCGGCGACGTTGCCTTCCGCCTGTATGACACCTTTGGCTTCCCGCTGGATCTGACCGCTGACATCCTGCGCGGCCAAGGTCGCGAAGTGGATCAGGCCGGTTACGATGCAGCGTTGGAAGTTCAGCGCACCGCCGCGCGGGCGTCCTGGAAAGGCTCCGGCGATGCCTCGACCGACAAACTCTGGTTCGGCATTCGTGACGGTGTTCCCGCGTCTGAGTTCTTAGGCTACGACACCCTCAATGCAGAAGGCGTCGTCCTCGCACTGGCCAACGCCGAAGCCCAAGTTGAGTCGATCAAAGCCGGCGAAACGGGCTTTGTGATTGCCAACCAAACACCGTTTTACGCAGAAAGCGGCGGCCAGCAGGGCGACCGTGGGACGATCACCAGCGAAGGCGGCGCTCGCGCACGGGTGCTGGACACGCAAAAGCGGGTCAGCGACATGTGGGTGCATGAAATCGAGGTCGAGGAAGGCACGCTGGCTGTCGGTGACGCCGTTGCCTTCGCCGTGGACGATAGCCGCCGTGCGGCGCTGCAAGGCCACCACTCCGCAACGCACTTGCTGCACGAAGCCCTACGCCAACGCCTTGGTGCGCACGTGGCGCAAAAGGGCTCCATGGTCGCCTCTGACCGGCTGCGGTTCGACTTCTCGCACAACGCTCAAGTCGGGGCGGATGAGCTGGCAGACGTGGAAATCGCGGTAAACGAGGAAATTCTGGCCAACACCCCGGTGCAGACCAAAGTCATGTCACCCGAGGAAGCCATCGAAGCGGGCGCAACGGCACTGTTTGGTGAAAAGTACGGCGACGAAGTCCGTGTGGTCACCATGGGAACAACCAACGCCGCATCGAACGAGATTTACTCGATGGAACTGTGCGGCGGCACGCACGTTGCCAACACCGGCGACATTGGGCTGATGCGGATTGTCCGCGAAGAAGGCCCGTCCTCGGGTGTACGGCGGATCGAGGCTGTCACCGGTCTGGCGGCTTTGGAGTACGTCCGCACACGCGACGCTCAGCTTGAAGCCGCAGCGGCTGTGCTCAAAACCGCGCCAGCAACCCTTGCCGAGCGGGTTGAGGCGCTGAGCCTTGAACGCCGCCAACTGGAAAAAGAGCTGGCCGACGTGCGCAAGAAACTGGCTGCCGCAGGTACGGGCGGCGGCGGGGCTGTTGGCCCCGAAGACATCGCCGGCACACCCGTTATCGCGCGGATCATCGAAGACGTGCCCGCCAAAGACCTCAAAGGCCTAGCAGACGAGTTCATGGGCCAAATGGGTTCTGGCGTCGTTGCCCTTATTGGAACCGATGGTGGCAAGGCGTCGATCGTTGCTGCTGTGGGCGCAGACCATAAGGACAGCTTTGACGCCGTGGCTCTGGTCCGCGCAGCATCCGCTGCGGTGGGCGGCAAGGGCGGCGGTGGCCGACCGGATATGGCGCAGGCCGGGGGTCCGGACATCGACAAAGCCGAGGACGGCCTAAACGCCATGCGCGACCTTATCGCGGGCGGGAGCTAAGCGCTTGACGGTTCTCAGTGACACCCAACGAGACGCGGTTTTTGCCGCCATTATCGACGCCGCTGAGACCGCTGTCCTGCCACGCTTTCAAAATCTGGCTGACCATGAGATCGGCAGCAAGACCAGTCCCAGCGACCTCGTCACCATCGCGGATCGCGAAGCTGAGGCCCTGCTGACTGAATCGCTGACGAAGATCCTTCCCGGCTCGGTTGTGGTGGGCGAAGAATCGGTTTCTGCCGATCCTGACGTCCTTCGCGCCATTGACGGCGATGCGCCGGTTTGGATTGTTGACCCCGTGGATGGCACCCGCAATTTCGCAAATGGCCAAACGCCGTTCTGCGTCATGGTTGCCCTCGCCGTTGGCGGCATCACCATCGGCGCATGGATTTGGCGTCCCATCGATAGTGAAATGGTTGTCGCTTTTCGGGACGAAGGCGCTCGTCTGTACGAATGCAATTCAAACAACAGCCGCGCCCTCAAGGTCGATCGACCGCTGGCCGTGAACGAGATGAACGGGTTCATCTCCTTTAAATATTTGTCTGAAGAATACCGAGCTCTCGCGCGGAAAAATGCAAAGCGCATGCGCAGAATTCAGGCGATTGGCTGCGCCGGTGAAGAATACTTGCGCATCGCGGAGGGGCGCGACCACTTTGCCGTGTTTGGCAGCCTGCACCCTTGGGATCACGCGCCGGGTTGTTTGATTGTCGAAGAAGCGGGGGGCTTGGCGGTCATCGGTGGCGAAGCCTATCGCCCGACGAACCGTGTTGGACCGCTTTGGATTGCCGCGTCAGGACATGTTTTCGACACCGCAAGGCAGCGATTGTTCGAATCCTAAAACTCAAAACTGAGAACGGTCGAATCGGCCTTGTGCACGACGACGCGAGCACCCAGCAGCAGCCCACCGCGCAGTGACCACTTTTCCACGGGCTCCAGCGGCGAACCGGCGGTGCCATTCCAGTAGGCGACGTCATTGGTTATCGCAAAAGCACGGAAGTTTCTGAGCCGTGCATGCAAGTCCCTCACCGCCTCTCGATTGTTCAGGGGGGCGATGAGCAACTCATCACGAGCGGGAATCGCCACCAGACTGGCCGTACTGAGCCGAGCGGCGAGCCACGTGGTGAAGGCAGGATCAAGCACCAGCGACGGCTCGTAAAACCCATCAAGCGCGACGTGACAAAACCGCTTTGGCGCTTCGGCGTCACAGTGCACCGCTGGCGTCTCTTGGCTCAGCCATTGCGCATTGGCCAGAGCGCGCGCCATGATGGCGGAAAAATCGGTGTAGCCCAAGGATGGGTCGTCGGCGCGTTGCACCAAATGGACGGTTGGCGCGTCATCGCGCACTGAAAACGCAACAGCCTCAGGAAAGCCGGGCACGGGGAACAACGCCGCGTCCGGCAGGCGCTCGGCATCGCTGGCGCGCGCAACGTCGGCCAAACCCCGCACCAGCGGGCGCAGCCGCGTGCGTTGGGGAAAGACGCGGTCGGGGTCGCCTTGGATCAACATCGTGTTCGCGAAGCGGAGGATTTCAGCCTTTGGGTCCACTTCTGCGCCCTTTAACCGGCGCAACAGGGATTCAAGGTTGATGTCGATGACCTCGCCCGACACATCGAACAGGCACGTGAGAAGCAGCGGATTATCGGGTTCGGGCGCGCATTGCTCGACCAGGGCAGACCCTTCGAGAACATCTTGAACCAAAGGGCGCAACATTCGGCCATCGTCAAACAACGGCGCAGCAGAGGGTTGCGCCCCTGCTTGAAACCCCAGGACGCTGAGCCCAAACAGCCCAGCGCCGAAAAGCGTTCTAGATCTCATCCGAGAGCATGAAAACGCGCTGCATGCGATCGGGATTTGCGACAGTGCCCGACCCCGGCGCACCGCGCTTGATTTGATCGACCGCGTCCATGCCAACCAAGACCTCGCCCACAATCGTGTACTGTCCATCCAAGAACGAACCTGCATCGAACATGATGAAGAACTGCGAATTGGCGGACGCCGGGTCTTGCGAACGCGCCATTCCAACGGTGCCTCGGTTGAAGCTCGCGACAGTCGGGTCAGAGAATTCGGGGCCCAAGTCCGGCTTATCCGAACCACCCCGACCGGTGCCGGTGGGATCACCGGTTTGAGCCATGAAGCCATCGATCACACGGTGAAACACCACACCGTCGTAGAACCCTTCGCGGGTCAGCTCGGTCAAGCGCACGGCGTGGTTTGGTGCGAGATCATCCCGCAAGGAAAGGGCGACGTACCCGTACTTGGTATCGATCACCATCGTCTTCTCAGCATCACCGCCTGCGCTTGCGACCTGATCGGCGATTTGCGCCACGGACGGCTTTGCGATGCTTTCAAAACCCGACAGCATGGCCACCGCCAGCGAGCCGGCCATGGTCTCAGGGTACAAAATAACCGCAGCCTGCAGCGCAATCGGCTCGCCAAGCTCTAGCGCTCGGGCCAACACAGCCTCGCCCCCCGCCGCTTGGAACACCGCGTCGCAGGCGACGTTGCCATAGGCTGCAACGCCCAATTCGCCGTAGGTTGCCGTGCCGAAGTTCAGCGTGACCAAGGCGTTCACGTCACCACCGGCTGCATCCAAGGCCGCTTTCAGCGCTGAATTGACTTCCAACCCTTCAGGCACGGGGGAAATCGTGGCGGACTTCGTTTGATAGCCGACGGTTTGCAAAGTCTCCGTCACGCGCTGAGAACAGGACTCATCGACGCCAGCCCCCAGAACAACCATGGCTGTTTGGGCTGAAGCGGGAAGTGCCAGCACGAGAGAAGCGGCGCTCGCCGCAAGAAGTCGCAGAAACATGTAAACGTCTTTCCAGTCTTTCGGGGTCATGAAGAGACCGCACTTTATGCGGATTTTAAACCTATACCCAATAAAGAAGCCGCGAGAATCGAAAAGATTCGCGCGGCTTCAAAAAATTTTACGCAAGGGCCGTCAGGATTTAGCCGTCAGCGGCGATCTTGACGGAGACCATTGTATCCGGCTCACCGGAGAACGACGTGCCGTTTTGGCCCGCGCCTTTGGTGATGTTGTCAACGAACTCCATGCCGGACCGGACTTGACCGAAGACGGTGTATTGGCCGTTCAGGAAGGAGCCCTCAGCGAACATGATGAAGAACTGCGAGTTTGCAGAGTTCGGAGCGGAAGACCGCGCCATGCCCAGCGTACCGCGCTCAAAAGGAACCGAGGAGAACTCAGCGGGCAGATCCGGCAGGTTGGAGCCACCGGTGCCATTGCCCAACGGGTCGCCCGTCTGTGCCATGAAGCCATCGATGACGCGGTGGAACTTGATGCCGTTGTAGAAGCCCTGGCGGGTCAATTCTTTGATGCGTGCGACGTGGAGCGGCGCGACGTCAGGCAGCAGCTCGATGACAACGGTGCCGTCCTTGAGCTGAATTTCGAGTGTGTTTTCGGGATCCAAAGCGGAAGCCTCCGTGGTTGTTGCCAAACCTGATCCAGCCAGGAAGGCGTTGTTATCGTCAGAAAGAAAAGATGTATCGCTCGTGGAGATATCAGCCGTTGTATCAGCGCTATCGCTGCCGGAATCGTCTCCCATGCCCGAAATCAGGCCGCAACCCGACACCAGAACAAAAACGCCCAGCGCCATCGCAACGAGAATGGTGAGTAGAAATCTCATGATGTCTGGTCCTTCCTCAGGCCTGTGTCTCAGTGGGTGGGCTTAGAGGCCCATGACCTGCTTAAGCTCTTCGTCGAGCTTGTCGAGGAACTGGTTGGTGGTCAGCCAGCCCTGATCGGGGGACACCAGCAGCGCGAGGTCTTTGGTCATGAAGCCCTTCTCAACCGTGCTCACACACACGGACTCAAGCGCTTCAGCAAACTTCACGACCTCTGGTGTCTGGTCGAACTGGCCACGGTAATACAGGCCACGGGTCCACGCGTAGATGGACGCAATCGGGTTGGTGGACGTTTCTTTGCCCTGCTCGTGCAAGCGGTAGTGGCGCGTAACCGTACCGTGCGCCGCTTCGGCCTCAACGGTGTTGCCGTCTGGCGTCATCAGGACGGAGGTCATCAGACCCAGCGAGCCAAAGCCCTGTGCGACCGTATCGGACTGCACGTCGCCGTCGTAGTTCTTACAGGCCCAAACGAAGCCACCAGACCACTTGAGCGCAGAAGCAACCATGTCGTCGATCAGACGGTGTTCGTAGGTGATACCGGCTTCTTTGAACTTGTCCGCAAATTCCGTTTCGAAAACATGCTGGAACAGGTCTTTGAACCGGCCATCATACTTCTTCATGATGGTGTTTTTGGTGGACAAGTACACCGGCCAGCCGAGGTTCAAACCGTAGTTCATGCACGCCCGAGCGAACCCGATGATGGACTCATCGATGTTGTACATGCCCATGGCAATGCCGGCTTCTTCGAAGTCGTACACGGGGTACTCAACCGCTTCACCGCCATCCGCAGGCTCAAAAACCATCTTGAGATGACCGGCGCCGGGCACCAGAAAATCAGTCGCGCGGTATTGGTCACCAAAGGCGTGGCGGCCGATGACAATCGGCTGGGTCCAGCCCGGTACCAAGCGCGGCACGTTATCCATGATGATCGGCTGCCGGAAAACGGTGCCGCCCAGAATGTTCCGGATGGTCCCGTTCGGGGAGCGGTACATTTTCTTCAGGCCAAATTCCTCAACCCGCGCTTCATCCGGCGTGATGGTCGCGCACTTTACGCCCACGCCATGCTCTTTGATCGCGTTCGCAGCGTCGATGGTGATTTGGTCGTCGGTCTCGTCACGCTTTTCCATGCCCAGGTCGTAGTAGTGCAGATCAACGTCGACGTAGGGCAGAATCAGCCGCTCTTTGATAAACGACCAAATGATGCGGGTCATTTCATCGCCATCGAGTTCAACGACAGGGTTTTTTACGGAAATTTTGGACATGCTGTGCCACTCCTAAAAAGCTCGGAAACGGTTCCGACGTCGGCGCCTGTTTTTGCTTCAATTTGGGGGAAGCAAAGGGCGGCCGCTGGTTCTCACTATTATGGCGATTGGCTAGCATGGCAGCGAAACAGCGACCAGACCCGCTAGATGACACTCAGGGTCGCACGCGACCCATACGCTGTCGCCTTTAAAGCATTGGAATCAAGCGGTGAGCTGGCTTTCAAACGCAGCTGGCAATTCGTCCGCGTGCTTGATCGAGACGTAAAGGTTCTTCAATCGAGAGTGCAAAAAGCCCTCTGTCTCCAAATGATCGATCAAGGTCATCATGGGCTGCCAAAAACCCTTGTCCGTATCAAAGAAGATAATGGGCTTGTTGTGCCGACCCAGTTGCTTCCACGTGATGACCTCAAAGATCTCTTCCATCGTGCCGAAACCACCGGGCATCGCGACAATCGCTTGGGCCAAATCGAACATCATCCGCTTGCGCGTGTGCATGTCGGGGACCAAGCGCAAATCTGTCACGTCTCGGTGGCCGACTTCGACCTGGTCGAGAAACTCAGGGATGACCCCGATAACGTGCGCGTCTTTTTCCAGCGCGCCGTCCGCCATGGCGCCCATCATGCCCGTGCGACCACCGCCATAGACGACGTCTAAGCCCGCCTCACCAAGCACTTCGCCCAAACGCTTTGCCGCGTCGACGTAGCCATCCCACTGGCCTTCGGACGCACCGCCATAGACACAGACGCGCTGGATTCGTTCTGCCGCAGGCAAGTCTGCCTGCAGCTTTTTAAAGGCTTCGTTAATGATCATCGCTGGATCCTATTCCTTAGGACGCAACAACACCGTCAACGGCGCCCTGTGCCCGTGCTTTGGCCGCTTGGTTTTCAAGCTTCCGACGGCTCGAAGGTCTACCCGCAACTTTGCGGACTTCCAAGCGCGATTGAATCATCAGCATGGATGGCGTGAAGAAAAGCGATACGACCGTTGAGAACGCCAGTCCAAAGGCAATGGCTTGGCTCATGCCCTTCCACCACTGCGAGGAGGAGGAAAGCTGGCTCACCACACCCGGTTTGTCGTTCAACTGAGCGATGAAGTCGCCCACCAGCGGCAAACCCGTCAGCGGTGTCAGGTCAACACCCGTCACAACGAAGTTCTGGAAGTCCACACCGATCCCCACCGCAAGCGGCAGCAGGCCCAGAATGGTCGTGATGGTCGTGATCAAAATGGGCCGCAAGCGCTGTGCGCCTGTTAGCATGATCAGGCGCTTATATTCTTCAATGCTGCGCGGTTTATTGTCCCGCTCCAGCGTGGCAAACGTGTCCACCAAAACGATGTTGTTGTTCACCACAACCCCGGCCAAGGATACGACACCGATAAACGTGAACACGCCAAAACCCGAGTTGGTGAGGATCAAACCGAACATCACGCCGGGCAAGGACATTGCCACGGCAGTCAGAATCAGCATGGCGCGATAGAAGCTATTGAACTGGGTAATCAGAATGGCAAACATGCCCACCAGAGCCATGGCAAACGCGCCACCAAGGAAGCTAAAGGCTTCCTGCTGGTCCTGATTGTCGCCGACGAATTCCCAAGCCACGTCCGGATCAATATCCGCCCCCGCCAATGCTGCTGTCAGCTCTTCAACAACCGCTGACGCCGCCGCTTTTGTCTCACCGGGCGCAGGTTCCGCAATGTTAGCAGACATGGTGTAGGCCCGGCGCTCATCGATCCGGGTGATCAGGCTGGTCCGCTCGTCGATTTTGAAATCAACGAGGTTCTCGATTGGCACGGTGCCGCCTGCGGTATTGATGCGGATTTCGTTGAGTTGCTCAATCGACCGGAATTCGGGGGGGAACCGGAACACAATATCGGTCTCGTCATTCGAGCCATCGAGCCGGATGCTATCGACCGCGTAACCGTCGTTGGTCATCTGGATATACTGAGAGATCTGGAACGCCGTCACGCCCAGCCGCTGCGCGTCTGCTTCCTTGAGATCCAGGGAAATCTTGGTACCCGGCAACGGCAGACCGTCTTCGATATCCACGAGGTTTTCATTCGCATCCATGATTTCACGGATCCGGAACAGCTCTCGCAGCAGCAAATCACCGTCTTCGGCACGCAGGCGCAATTGAACAGCCTTACCCGATGGCGGACCGCCGGCGACGGCGAGAATCTCGACCTGCACACCAGCGAAGTGGTCGGTGCGATCGCGGATTTCCTGCAAGACATCGGCGATCGGACGCTGGCGGTTGAAGTAGTCAACGAAGGTCAGTTGTACGGAGCCAATCGTGTCTTCTGATTCAGGGATCGCCGAATTGGTGGCGCCGCCGCTCTGGGACGTGGCAGAAATCGCTGAGAATTCACCGTTTTGACGGGCAAGATCATAGATGACGTCTTCGACTTCGCGGACCAGCCCGTCCTTTTCATTGATCGACAGGTTGCCGCGCGCCTTGATGTAGACGTTGGCACTATCGGGCTCTGTTGCTGGGAAAAACTCGGTCGGAATGTTCCGCGAAGCGTAGAACACGAACGAGAAAACCAGCACCAGCAGGCCCAGAACAGCAACCATGATCGGCGCTTTCAACAGCTGGCCAATCACCGCGACATAGACCCCAGCCAAACCCTTAGCGTTGCGCGGGTCAGAGGCTTCTTCGATGGTTCGGGTCTGTTTGGGATCGCCAATCACCATAAACACCAGCGGGCGGATGACGAAGTACGTCACCATCACCGCGAGTATCGCCAACAGCATCGCGATCGGCATGGCCATCGGACCCACTTCGAGACCCAAGCCGCCCAACATAGCGCCGATGGTGCCGTTTGAGCCCATGATGATGACGTTGATGCCCGTGACCACCGCCAGAAACATGATGATGGTTGAGAAGAAAGGCCGGAAGTTTGCGCCCATGGTTGGGACAAAAAACAGCGCCATCAGCAAGGAGCCGGACAACGTCACCAGCAGCGTGATCGGCAGGTACTTCATGAACTGGCCCGTAAAGCCCGGGAAGAACAGCAGCGGAGCAAAAACGATCAGCGTGGTCGCCGTTGAAGCGATAATCGGCCATGACATGCGCTTTGCCGCGTCGCCGTAAGCCTGCTTCATCGTCGCGCCTTCGGACAGCCTTCGATCGGCGTATTCGGTGACCACCACGGCGCCGTCAACCAGCATCCCTGAGGCAAGGATCAGCGAAAACAGCACTACGATATTCGCGCTCAAGCCCATCATGTTCAGGGCAATGAAGCCAATCATGTAGGAGCCGGGGATGGAGATTGCCACGAGCAGCGCCGAGCGCAGGCCCAAGATGGCAACCACAACAATCATCACCAACAAAACAGCAAAAGCCACGTTGTTGATGAGGTCACCCAGCAACGTCGCAACGAAAATCGAGTCGTCGTAAGAGTTGGTCGCGACGATTAAGTCCTGAAGGGATTCCATCAGCTCGCGCCTCCGTCATTTTTGGGTTCAGCGGTGATTTCTGTATTGGTCGTCGCCGCCTCGATCACAGCTTTGATGCGCGCTGTTACATCGAGCGTGTTCGTGCCTGTCCGTTTTGAAACGGAAATCGATACCGATGGCTGGCCGTTGACCCGCGCGTAGTTCGCGGCGTCCTTAAACGTGTCGCGGATCTCAGCGATGTCGGCGAAGCGAATAATAGAGTTGCCGTCCACCATAATCGGCAGATTTTCAATCGATCGGATGCCCTGCAGCTGTCCGGGGAGTTCGATGTCAAACGCGCCAGAGGATGCTTCGGTCGTTCCTGTGACAACCAACTGATTGGCGTTGGTGATGGCGGAAGCAACCTGATTGATGTCTAGATTATAGCTCTCGAACGTCGTCGGCTGCATGATGACTTCAATCACCCGCTCCCGATCACCGGCTAAGCCCACTTCGAGCACGCCCGGCAAAACTTCGATGTCGGCTTTGAGGTCTTTGGCGAAATCAACCAGCGTCTTTTCCGGCACTGGACCCGTCAGGCCGTACACCAGAATGGGCTGTTCCGAGAGGTTGATGGGCGTGACGACCGGTTCTTCTGCGTCTTGAGGCAGTTTTGGCTTTGCGCGATCAACGGCAAGGCGAATGTCGTCTTCGGCCTTTTCATCGTCAAAACCCGCTTCGAATTCGAGGACAATGTTGGCGTAGCCTTGGGACGCGGTCGAGGTCATGGTTTTCAGACCATCGACCCCGGCAAGCTCGCCTTCGAGCGGCTTGATCAGCCTGTCCTCGGCATCCTCCGGCGAAATGCCGTTTTGGTAAACCGATACATAGATCGATGGAAACGTGACATTCGGGAAGGCTTCTTTGGGCAAAATGAACCAGCTGTAAACGCCCGCACCAAACAGCGCGATTAACAGCGTGAGCACTGTACGGTTATACCGCAGCATAGCCTCGATGACGGCGTTCATCATGGTCTTATCTCTTCTCTTCGAGCTCTATCTGGTTGACTGCAGCGCTAGTTGCCTGCGGCCTCATTAGCGGTCATTTGCTCGACTTCAGCGGCGTCAACGGGATTGACGCTTTGGCCGGCATTAACCGAAGCCTGTCCAACGGTAATCAGCACCACGTCACCGTCGAGTCCATCGACCCACGAGCCGGCGGAATCAGCAGAAACGATTGTGACGGCATTGAATGTGACTTTGTTGTCCTCGGTCACGGAGAAAAGCCCCTGGCGACCATCTGGCGCACGCTGGAGCAACCCGGTCGGTACGTAATGCAAACCCGGTGTTGGCTTGTTCACGAACAGGGACGCCGACACGCCCTCAAACAAACGGTAATCAGGGTTTGGGGCTTCGGCCTCGATTTCAAACGTTCGTGTGGATGGATCCGCGAACGGTGAAATGTAGGAAACAGTGGCATCGACCTGCTGACCGGTGGCCAGTTCAACGCGCGCAGTCTGGCCAAGCTCAAATTCAGCCACACGTCGCTCGCCTGCGTCCGCAGAAACCACCATGGGGTCCAGCGACGTGACGGCGATCACTGGATCACCAGAGCCGACATATCCGCCAATCTGGGCAATACGGTTTTCGACAATACCGCCCAGCGTGGATCTGACTTCCAAATCCGACAATTGCTCGCGTGCCTGCTCGACACCTGCCACAGCAGCCTCGAAAGCTGATTGAACCGCGACGAGCGAATTGCGCGCAGCGAACCCTTCGTTCACTAGTTTCTGCGTGGCTTCGAGGTCGACTTGCGCAGCCTCCAAAGCCGCCTCAGCCTGCCGCAAACCATCATCGCGTGCGGCGGCTGTGATCACAGCAATCACGTCACCCGCTTTGACAACGTCGCCTTTATCCACGCGAACCTCAGCCAAAGTGCCACCGGACTGGGCAACAATCGTTTCTCGACGATTGGCTTGGGTTTGACCGGCGAGTTGGATCACACGGACCAGCGTGTCTTCTTTGAAGACGCGGGTGCGGACATCCAACACCTCTTCCTCGGTCAATAACTCAGCTGGAGGGTTATTTTCTACCGGCTCGGATCCGCTCATGATGTTGATAACCATTCCCAGAGCGACCGCTGTGAAAATGATGAGCGCGATTAATATACCGCGAATAGCCATGGGTGACTCTCTCGTCCCAGAATTCGATTTTTTGGCGCACCGTACTCAAAGTCGGACAGTACTAGGCTGTATATGGGTCCAGAAGGCCCGTAATTGAAGCACCTGTTTTCGCAAACCTGACACCGTTCTAACACGATCACACAAAGTAGTTTTCGATCGGGAAAAGATTTTGTATATTAGTAAAAGCTTAAAAGTGAGCACCGTTTGAAGGCAACTGTTTACATTCCATGTCCGCGTCATCTGAATCAGATTCCAGTCCAGCCCCCCGCCAAATGGCGGATGAAATGGGGTATGACGACCACTCAGCGTTAGAGGCGCTGCCCAACAGCAGCCCCGCCGCCGTGCCTTTGGATGTGGAGGAAGCGGCCCTGTTTTTACGCGCGCTTTCAAACGAAAACCGCCTTGCTCTGCTGACGCTATTGCAGACGGGCGAGCAAACGGTAACGTCATTGGCCGATACCCTGAACATGCGCCAGCCCGCTGTTTCACAGCAACTGGGCCGACTGCGTGAAGCGCGCTTGGTGGACTTCAGGCGCGAGGGCAAGACTGTTTATTACCGCCTTGCCTCAGACCGCATCCGGGACTTCCTGCCGGTCATCCAGCAACACTTCACCCTCTAGCACCCCCAGACCAAAGCCCAAATCGAGCTTGCTCAACCCGTCAGCGCGGGTTTAGGACTGACGCAAACGAAAAAAGAGAGTTTTTCAATGGCGTGGGTCTTGGTGGTTGTATTCTTGCTAGCAGAGGGCGTGACAGAAACCGTGCACGTTCCAATGCAGACCGAAGCCTTGTGCCGGGCGGCTGAAACCGAGGTCAAACGCGTGGACGCGCTGCAACGCGGATTGGACCGAACGGTGCAAAGCGCCATCCAAAACCCACAATATCCCGTGATGACCATTTGCTTGCAAACCCGAGGCACCGTCAGCCCGGACCAATAGTGGCTATCAACCCCGCGTTAGTGCGAATAGTCGGTTATGCATTTGCCACATCCATTCCATTGAAAAGCCATCAACGTCGCGCATAAGATCAGAAAACGACGCTTTGAAGAACAATGGGGTGGAGCCGTGGGATTGACGGTAGAGCGATGGCTCTTACGGATAGGACAGCTCGGCGCTGCGCTGTCGCTGACGGTATTTCTGGCCAGTTGTGCTGCGATCAAGCCTGAGCATTGTCCCTATGCGGACTGGAATGCAACGGGCGAGCTGCATGCGTCTAAAGGCTTTCAAAGCCGCCTGCCAAGCCTTTATGACACGTGCTTGCCCGTCGGGGTTTTACCCGATGGTGATGCCTATATCGCCGGATACCAGCGGGGATTGCTCGGGTTCTGTACGATTGAAAACGGCTGGGTTTGGGGTGGCAACCGCACCGTAAACCCCGGTATCTGCCCGCCTGCGCTGTCGCCGGGTTATGACCGAGCCTTCAAGACCCGCGCAGCGCTCGAACGCTTAGCCGTCGAAGAAGCCAACCTTGTGGCCCAGCGCGATGCCCTCGAAGACCAGCTTTTCAACAGCGGGGTGCGGGACATGAAACTGCTGTATGAGCTGCGATCTGTTCGGAATGAGCTGGACAAACTTGACCTAGAGCGGCACCGGACGCGCAGCGGCTTTGCGAGTTGGCTCCGTCAGATGGGCTTGGAGGCACCGCTGGACCTGTATAGTTACTGAAGCACTGAATACGAACGCATCAGGTGCAGCATGGACTTTCCCAATTCCTGGGCGACCCCAAAGGTCAGCCACACCGAACAAGACTGGTGGGTCAGCGCATTCTACGGATTTGCCGAGGTTAAAGACCCCGCCGCGGTCAAAGACCACATGGATGCGCTGCTGGACGGCCAGCGCGTTTACGGCAGCATCTTGGTTGCCAGCGAAGGCGCAAACGGCACGATCTGTGCGCCCACGCAGGCTTTGCTCGCAAACGCACTCGACACGCTGGCCCAGCGCATTGGGCTGGCCGACGGCTTTGACCCCACATGGTCTCGTGTCGATCGGCCCATCTTCCGCAAGCTCAAGGTCCAGCTGAAAAAAGAGATCGTGACCATCAAGGATCCGTCCGCAACGCCGCTGGGCGGAAGCGGGGGCGAGCATCTGGATGCTCAAGCGTGGAACGCGCTGATCCAAGACCCTGACACCATCGTCATCGACACGCGCAACTCGTTTGAAACCAAAGTGGGCACCTTTCCCGGTGCGATCGATCCCGGCAATGTCTCGTTCAGCGAGTTTCCCGCGTTTGTGCGCGATCAGCTCAAGGGGAACGAGGACAAGAAGATTGCCATGTTCTGCACCGGCGGCATCCGCTGTGAAAAGGCGACTGTCTTCATGAAGAACGAAGGCTTCGACAACGTTTTCCAGCTCAAGGGCGGTATCCTTCGCTATTTCCAGCAAACCGATGAAGACACCAACCTGTGGGACGGCGACTGCTACGTGTTCGATGACCGCGTTGCGCTGAACAAAAACATGGAGCCGGGGGGACACATCTCCTGCCCAGTTTGCCGGATGCCGGTCGGACCAGATCAATTCGACGATCCAAAATTCCAAGCGGGATGGTCCTGCCCCAGCTGTGCTGATGATCACAGCTTTGACCGCACCCGAGAATCGTCCAAAGAACGCCTGAAGCAAATTTTGCTGGCGGCCAAAAAGGGCAAGCGCCACTTGGGACCGGAAGAGTAAGTCGGCTCTTTACCTGATCACCTCCCCTGTGCCAGAGTTCGGGCAAGTTCAGCGGAATCAGCCGCTTAGACCAAAAGTACGGGGGCGCACGCATGTCCGATGCGCAGTCTGCCCCCTTAGACAAAGACGCGTCGAGCAGACGAAACCGTCGCCGACGTGGTGCTAAGGGGAAACCTCGGGCGCCTGCTCACGCAGGTCCGCGTCCGGGCAAAAGCAAGGGCGATGCCGCTGTGGCATCGGCGCCCCGGGGCAAAACCCGGAATGACGGCGGGGGCGGTCCAGTGTTCGCCGCCATCGATCTAGGCACGAACAATTGCCGCCTGCTGATCGCGCGACCAAACGCCAAAGCCAAAACTCAACCCTTTAACGTCGTGGATGCCTTTTCTCGCATCGTCCGTCTGGGCGAAGGGCTGGGGCAGACCGGCATGCTGTCTGATGACGCCATGGATCGCACAGTCGCGGCGCTGAATATCTGTGCTGGGAAAATACGTAAGCAGCGGGCCACACGGGTCGATGCCGTCGCCACTGAAGCGTGCCGACAAGCCACCAACTATCCCGCATTTGTCGAGCGGGTGGAGCGCGATACGGGCCTAAAATTGCGCCTGATTTCAGGACAGGAAGAAGCCGCCATTGGTTTGGCAGGGTGCGCGTCCCTGTTGAATGACGCCACCCCCCGCGCGCTGGTTTTCGACATTGGCGGGGGATCGACCGAGGTTTCATGGATCGACACCACCGCCGACCGCCCTCGCGTTTTGGCCAGCCGCTCGGTTCCCTTGGGCGTTGTGACTTTGTCCGAGAAATATGGCGATGGGCTGGAGCTGGCCGAGGAACATTTTGACGCCATCGTGCGCAACACGCGCCGGGCGTTCAAGCAATTTTCCAAGCGGCACGGCATCGTTGACGCCATCGAACGGGGGGACGTGCAGATGGTCGGCACCAGCGGAACCATCACCACCGTCGCCGGTCTTCACCTGAATTTACCCAGCTACGACCGGTCCAAAGTCGATGGCATGCAAATGACAGTCAAAGAAGCCCAAGCGGTCATCGGCGACCTCCGCTCCCGCGATAGCGACAGCCGCGCGATGCTCGGATGCATCGGGCGCGGGCGGTCTGATCTGGTGCTGCCGGGGTGTGCTGTGCTTGAAGGTCTGACAACACTATGGTCTGTCCCAACCCTGTCCGTCGCTGATCGGGGATTGCGCGAAGGCATGTTGCTCCGGATGATGCAGGGCAAGATGCCGGGCAAGCGCAGACGTCCTCGCCGCCGATCCCGGACCAAAGACAACGGCGCTTCCGCCGAACAACCAACTGCGCAGGCTTCAAAAGACTGATGGTCGAATACAAACCAAAACGTACAGGCAGTTCCGGCCGCATCGGGGGTGCGCCCGGTCAAAACCGCGACCTCGCCGTGCGGGTTAAATCCGCCAGAGGCCGGAAGAATTCCTCGACGCGGTGGCTGCAACGCCAACTCAACGATCCCTATGTCGCCGCTGCGAAGCGGGACGGGTATCGGGGCCGGGCTGCGTACAAATTGCTGGAGATGAACGACAAGCTGAAGTTCCTCGCCAAAGGCAAGCGCGTGGTTGACCTTGGTTGTGCGCCGGGTGGCTGGCTGCAAGTCGCCGTCCAGCACTGCGGGGAAGGCAAAGTTGTGGGCATTGATTTACTGCAAACCGAGCCCGTTGCCGGCGCGGAAATCATCGTTGGAGATGTGCGCGAAAACGAAGATATGGACCGGGTGCGCGCACTCATGCACGGCCAGAAAGCTGACATCGTGCTCAGCGACATGGCGGCGTCTTCCACCGGGCACAAAGCAACTGACCACTTGCGCATCATCGCACTGATCGAAATCTCGCTCGACTTCGCCCATGAAGTGCTGGCCGAAGGGGGCTGGTTTATCGTCAAGATCCTGCAAGGCGGTGCGCAGGGTAATTTGCAGCAAACGCTGGGGCAGTGTTTCGACAAAGTGCGCGTGATCAAACCCCCGGCAAGCCGCAGCGACAGCTCAGAAGCCTATATCGCGGCCAGCGGTTACCGCCCCGGCGCCGTTCAACGTGCTGATTCGCCCGAGGAGTCATAAGCTCCGCTCAACCCACAGTGCGCGGACTTGCGGGTTTTCCAACCGGCACCTTTCCCATACTCTAACAAAGAAAAGGGCAAGGACCTTTTCCCCATGCGCATTCGCGACGCTTTGACTTTTGACGACGTTCTCTTGCAGCCCCAGCGCTCGGACGTTGTTCCGCTCGATACCCAAACCCATACCCGCATTTCTCGGACGCTGTCGGTCGGGATCCCGCTGATGTCTGCGGCGATGGATACGGTGACCGAAGCGCCTATGGCCATCACCATGGCGCAAGCCGGCGGGATCGGGGTGATTCACAAGAACCTCAGCATCGAAGAACAGGCTTTGGCGGTTCTCGCGGTGAAGAAATATGAATCCGGCATGGTCGTGAACCCCGTCACCATCCGCCCCAGCGCAACACTCGCCGACGCGCTCATGCTGATGGAACGCCATAAGATCAGCGGCATTCCCGTGGTTGAACCGGGCTCGGATCGGCTGGTGGGTATTTTGACCAACCGCGATGTGCGCTTTGCCAAGGATCAGCGTCAAACCGTTGCCGAGCTGATGACGCACGAAAGCCTCATCACCGTGACCGAAGGCTGTAGCCGGGACGAAGCCGAACGGCTGCTGCACCAACACCGGATTGAAAAGCTGCTGGTTGTTGATGGTGAGTTCCGCTGTGTCGGCCTCATCACCGTCAAAGATATCGAAAAAGCCCAAAACCACCCCAACGCAACCAAGGACGACCAAGGGCGCTTGCGCGTTGCTGCGGCGACGGGCGTGGGGCCAGATGGCCTCAAACGAGCCGAAGCGCTGCTCGACGCCGGGGTGGATGCCATCATCGTTGATACCGCCCACGGGCACAGCGAAGGCGTCCTCAACCAAGTCAGCGCCGTCAAGCGCCTGTCCAACGCCGCCGACGTCATTGGCGGTAACGTTGCGACAGCAGACGGCACCAAAGCCCTGATCGACGCGGGCGCAGATGGCGTGAAGGTCGGTATCGGCCCGGGCACGATTTGCACCACACGCATCGTCGCGGGCGTCGGCGTGCCCCAGCTCACCGCCGTGGCCGATGCGGTTGCAGCCGCTGCAGACCAAGACGTGCCGATCATCGCCGACGGCGGGATCAAGACCAGCGGCGACATTGCAAAAGCCATCGCGGCTGGCGCGGCGGCCTGCATGGTCGGCTCGCTGCTCGCGGGAACAGACGAAGCGCCGGGGGAAGTCTTCCTCTATCAAGGTCGCTCCTACAAATCCTATCGCGGCATGGGCTCCATTGGCGCAATGGCGCGTGGCTCCGCAGATCGGTATTTTCAGGCTGAAGTCAGCTCCGAACTGAAACTTGTTCCTGAAGGCATCGAAGGCCGCGTTCCCTACAAAGGCCCAGCCAATTCCATCCTGCATCAGCTGGTCGGCGGCTTGCGCGCGGCGATGGGATACACCGGCAACGCCGATATTGAGTCGATGCAGAAGAACTGCTCCTTCCTGCGCATCACGTCAGCGGGCCTGCGCGAATCGCACGTCCACGACGTTTCCATCACCAAAGACGCGCCCAACTACGCCCGCTCCAACTAACCAAGAGGCTTCGCCCTGTGTCGAACCGTATTCTGATCGTCGATTTTGGCTCTCAGGTGACTCAGCTCATTGCGCGCCGGGTCCGTGAAGCGGGGTTTTACTCCGAGATCATCCCCTACAACGCCGAACCCAGCCGGTTCGAGGACTTTGGCGCCAAAGCAGTGATCTTGAGCGGTGGTCCCGCGTCCGTCCTCGACGACGAAGCCCCGCGCATCCCTGCTTCTGTTGCCGCCAGCACCCTGCCCATGCTGGGCATTTGCTACGGCCAGCAGGCGCTGATGCACGAAACCGGCGGAACGGTGTCCAAAGGCACAACCCAAGAATTTGGCCGCTCAGACGTCACTGTTGCCGAAGATTGCGCCTTGTTCGACGGCTTGTGGGACACCGGGTCAAGCCACCCGGTTTGGATGTCCCACGGCGATAAAGTCACGGCTTTGGCTGAAGGTTGGCGCGTGGTTGCGGCCTCCGAAGGCGCGCCTTTTGCCGTGATCGAGAACCCTGCCGCCCGTCGCTACGCCGTACAATTCCACCCCGAAGTGCACCACACGCCCGACGGCGCGGGCCTGATCCGGAACTTCCTGACCAAAGTCGCAGGACTAGAGCCAGATTGGTCCATGGCGTCTTTCCGCGCCGAAGCCATCGCCAAGATCCGCGCGCAGGTTGGTGACAAGAAGGTGATTTGCGGCCTGTCTGGTGGGGTCGATTCCTCGGTTGCTGCCGTGCTGATCCACGAAGCCATCGGCGACCGCTTGACCTGTATTTTCGTCGATCATGGCATGCTGCGAAAGAACGAGGCAGCAGACGTGGTTTCGCTGTTCCGCGATACGTACAACATCCCCTTGGTCCATGTGGACGCCAGCGATACCTTCCTGGGCGACTTGGCCGGGGTCTCCGATCCGGAAACCAAGCGCAAGACCATCGGCGGCCTGTTCATCGACGTGTTTGAGGCCGAGGCCAAGAAAATCGATGGTGCTGCTTTTCTCGCGCAAGGCACGCTCTACCCCGACGTCATCGAAAGCGTTTCCGTGACCGGTGGACCTTCCGTGACCATCAAATCCCATCACAACGTGGGCGGCCTGCCTGAGCGCATGGACCTGGAGCTGGTGGAACCCTTCCGGCTGCTGTTCAAGGACGAAGTGCGGGCTTTGGGGTACGAGATGGGCATGCCGCACAGCTTGGTTGGCCGCCATCCCTTCCCCGGACCGGGTTTGGCCATCCGCATTCCCGGCGATATCACGCGGGAAAAGGCAGACATCCTGCGCGAGGCCGATGCGATCTACATCGAAGAAATCCGGAAAGCCGGCTTGTACGACGAAATTTGGCAAGCCTTCGCCGTCCTGCTGCCGGTAAAAACCGTCGGCGTGATGGGCGATGGGCGCACGTACGAGAGCGTTTGTGGTTTGCGGGCTGTTACGTCTGTCGATGGCATGACGGCGGACGTCTACCCCTTTGACCCCGCGTTCCTTGGCCGCGTGGCGACCCGGATTGTAAACGAAGTGCGTGGCATCAACCGCGTGGTCTACGACATCACCACCAAACCACCCGGCACGATTGAGTGGGAATAACTCTAATGGCAATATATTATTTCTTTACAAGAACTTAGATTTTACAAAGTAGTTACAAGGTTTATTGACTTCATTAGACTTTTTCGTCATTCTCCAAAGAGAGTTACAAACTTTTTGGACCTACGAAGATTCGTAAAAAAGCATCATCTTTTGCGACCCAAGAGCATTCCATTCTTGGAGACAAAGCAAAGATACTGAGAACCAAGCAGTCTGGTGATGTTTGGCAGTTCAGAATGTGGATTGAGGGTGAACAGAAATATGTTCGCAAGAGTCTACGAACCCGAGATTTGGAAACTGCTCTGAACAAAGCAGAAGACGAAGTTTTCCGAATCTACAGTGATGTAAAGTCAGGCAGAAAACTGTTTGGGATTACCCTCCAAGAGCTGGTGGATGCCTATGTATCTTGGAGGGAAAAAGATGTTCAAACAGGTGATATCACAGCTGGCAGATTGGTAACTATCAGGTCTCAGTTGAAGCACTTTTTGAAACACAAAGAACCATCACTGAAAGTCGCAGAGTTAGACGCAAACAGTCTCTATGACTATGGGAGTTGGAGAAAACAAACTGTTCCCGGCACCAGAGACGTAACCATTCAGAATGAGCATTCCACTTTCAATCACATGGTGGATTTTGGTTACAGAGAAGGTCTTTGCCATTTTCCGAAACTGACTTTCCGCAAAATAAAGATAGACGCAAAACAAGAGAGAAAACGCAGAGATGTTTTTTCACTCAGTGAGTATGACCAACTCGTCTATTTTATGAGAAGTTATGCCTCAAAGAAGCACAGCAAAGATGAAAGAGAGTTAGAAGAAAGACTGCTCATCAGGGACTTCATCCTTATTGCTTCAAACACTTGTTGTCGGGTCGGCGAGCTATGGGAACTGCGTTGGAGTGATGTAGAAAGCATCAGAACAACCACAGACGAACTTGGTAGAGATGTTGAACTTGTTACTCTGAATATTCGGGCAGAAACATCAAAGGTTGGTCGGTCACGCACGGTGGTTTCAAGGGGTGGGGAATACTTCAAAAGATTGCGTGATAGAAACGAAAATGCCTTAGATGATGACTTCTTGTTCGCAGTGCCATCTATCGGAAAAAGGATGACTAAGACACGGTTTTACCGTCACTGGCAGAACTTGATGGAAGGTATCGGTATCAATCACAAACAGAGAAATATGACTTACTATTCGTTGAGGCACTTTGGCATTACCTGCCGTCTGCGGGCAGGTGTAAGCATTTTTGACTTAGCAGAGATGGCAGGAACATCCGCAACGAATATTCAAAACCATTACGGTCACATTGATAGACAAATGCTTGAAGCATCTGCCCTCAAAAACTTCTCAGTGAGTCGTGAAGGTTTACTTGAAAACTTACTCACTTCCCCAAGCAGGCAGCATCCTTGAACAAGGGTATGCGGAACTAAGTTTACACTTCTAATGGGTAAGAAAAGTTTTCCAAATCATCCCTGTAGATTACCCGCATCTGTTGAATCTCTGCTTCATCAAAAGAGTTATCCAACGACGGACTGAAGTTCAGTTTGTTTTGAACCCTCTCAAGGACCCAGTCCTCATCAAAACCAATACGACTAAACACCTGCTGGAAGAGCTCCTCCCGGTCTGACTCATATTTGTAAATACGAGAAAACTGGAACTGGTGAAGTTGAATCACAGAGGTTTGCGTGTCCCTGTGATGATTGCGTTGTCCAGTCTTTTGCGACGCAATCCGTTGTAAAAAAGTTTTATAAGGCACCAACTCTCCTGCTCTGCTCCCATTTAAACCCTCTCGTTTTGCAAACTGCCGAAAGTCTCTCAGCACACCCTGTCGCATAGACCGAGGGTAGTGATGTTGCGCACCACCTTTTAGGTGAGGTTCATAAAACTTGTCTTTCCAAGCAGACCAAGCACGCAGGAAGGGATGCCTGACGATAGAGAAGCATTCGTATTTAGATAGTTCGTGGAAGTTTAGGTATGTCTGCGGATAGTAGATTGGAAAGTCCCTTGCCTTAGACCACCATTTATATTTTCCGTTTGACGAATCACGACCACTGCGAAACTCACCCAACCCTTCCTTGATGATAGACCGCAGAGTAGTCGTCATCACTTTGGGATTAAGAACCAGTATCGTCCGTGTCTCTTGGTCTATGAAGAGGTTGAAAGGGTCAAAGTGCCTATTATACACCCGGTCTTACCTATTATTTTTGTCTCTAGGCACGATAGACAGATGCTCTATCAACCCCAAGTTCCTTTAAAGGCAGAAGCACAGAAACTGGCACGAGAGTGCGTGCGCAAAGAATATAAAGACTGCTGAACCTCAATCCCTCGCATTCTTATCAAATATCAAAGTCATAAGATAACTCCAAAACTCTATC
>ENA-OQVM01000749-OQVM01000749.1-marine-metagenome-genome-assembly--contig:-NODE-749-length-47880-cov-4.362153_pt1 | contig 47880 bp, 52 predicted proteins | sample MGYA00237776_ERZ505498 | MGnify/ENA primary metagenome ERZ505498 (study PRJEB26159, sample SAMN06265151) | marine metagenome | isolation source: Helgoland LTER site | place: Germany:Helgoland, sampling...
ACTATGCACAATTCAATGCGTTAGATATGGTCGCGTGAGACGAAGTAATCAGCCTCCGGCAAACAAAGGGCGGTTCACCTTGGCCAGCAACTGACGCTGCGCGCGTGCTTCTTTCTCGACCTTGCCGGACCGGAACAGGGGCCGCAGGGATGAAAATAGCCCGCCCCGCGCCCGCTTTTCTTCCTGCACTGTGGTTTGTTCTGGCTGTTCAATCGCACCAGACGGGGCGATCTGAACGGGCTGCACAACAGGATTGCCACCGCGGGCGACCGGTCGTTCAGAGGACGCTGGTGCTTGCGCAAACGCGGGCAGCGCCACCACCAAGGCCAGACCAATCGCCCAAATGCGCATTGTTATTTCCGCCCTGATCTACCGAAATCTGGGGCATCTGTATCCTGTCCAGCCTCCACAATGCTACGTCTGATGGCACGGGTGCGGGTGAAATAGGCATGAAGATGCTCACCATCGCCCTGCCGGATGGCACGTTGCAGCGCAAAAAGCTCCTCGGTAAACCGGCCAAGGATTTCCAAGGTGGCCTCTTTGTTGGATAGAAACACATCGCGCCACATCGTCGGATCGGATGCCGCGATGCGCGTGAAATCGCGAAAGCCCGCAGCGGAATATTCAATCACTTCGCTGTCGGTCACACGGCTCAGATCGTCGGCGACACCCACCATCGTATAGGCGATCAAATGCGGCGCGTGGCTGGTGACTGCCAGGACGCGATCATGATGCTCCGCGTCCATTTCCGCGACCTTTGATCCCATCGCCTCCCACAGCTTGCGCAATCGCGCGGTCGCGGCGGGGTCCGTGTCTGCTGCCGGGACCAACAGGCACCAGCGGTTCTCAAACAACTCGGCAAAGCCTGAACGCGGGCCAGAATATTCCGTACCAGCAACCGGATGCGCGGGGACAAAATGCACGCCCGCAGGCAAATGCGGCCCAACTTGTGCAATCACATCCGCCTTGACAGATCCGACATCACTGACCGTCGCACCGGGTTTCAGCATCGGCGCGATCTGGGCCGCGACCTTGCCCATAACACCGACAGGCACGCACAGAATGACCAGATCGGCGTCTTTCACCGCCTCGGCCGCGCTGTCACAAATCCGGTCACACAGACCGATCTCGCGTGCGGTCTGCCGTGTCTCGGACGAACGTGCGTAGCCCACGACCTCACCGGCCAACCCGTCACGCTTCATCGCCCAGTACAAAGAGGACGCAATAAGGCCGAGGCCGATCAAGGCCACGCGGTCATACATTTGGGCCATGTCAGCTTCCGTTCTTGAAAATGCGCACCGCCGTCACAACACGGCGGCAGCTTGCCTCGTCCCCCACGGTGATCCGCAGGCAATGGGGCAATTTATAGCTGCCCACAGGGCGCACCAGCAAACCTTGGGTGTTCAGGTGCGCGTTGACGGCCATCGCCTCGTCCTCGCTGGCAAAGCGGGCAAGGACAAAGTTCGCGCAAGACACATCAGACGGCACGCCAATCTCGGCCAGCGCATCCGCGAGCCACGTGCGGCACCGCGCGTTTTCGCGGCGGCAGTGATCGGTATAGGCAGTGTCGCGGATCGCTGCTTCGGCGGCGCTTAGCCCCGCTTGGCTGACGTTGAACGGGCCACGTACACGGTTCAGCACATCCAGCACATGCTGCGGGCCATAGCCCCAACCAACCCGCAAACCGCCAAGGCCGTAGATTTTAGAGAACGTCCGCGTCATCACGACATTCTGACGCGCATCGACAAGTGCCGCACCACCATCGTAGCCCTCGACATATTCCGCATAAGCCCCGTCCAGCACCAACAAGGCCGCATCGGGAATTCCTTCGGCCAGCCGCAGCACCTCGCCCTCGGAAATCATCGTGCCGGTGGGGTTGTTGGGGTTCGCGATAAACACCAGACGTGTCTTGTCTGTACATGCAGCAAGGATCGCATCCACATCCGTCACACGCTCGCGCTCAGGCACCTCGACAGGTGTCGCGCTCGCGGCCAGTGCGCTGATCTTGTACATGCCAAAGCCGTGTTCGGTATGCACCACTTCGGTGCCCGGACCGGCATAAGCCTGACACAGGAAGGTTATGATTTCGTCCGAGCCGGCGCCGCAGATGATACGGTCCGCGTCCAAACCCCACACTTCGCCAATCGCAGCGCGCAGGCGGCTGTGATCGGAGGACGGATAACGGTGCAGTTCATGGCTGGCGCGGCGGAACGCTTCCTTGGCCGCGTCAGAGGGGCCCAAAGGGTTTTCGTTGGACGAAAGTTTCACGACATTCTCAAGGCCCGCCACATGCGATGCGCCGCCTTGATACAGCTTGATGTCCATGATGCCGGGTTGGGGCGAAATCATTGTCATGTCGTTGCTTTCCTTCACTGTCTTGCGGGTTCTAGCCCTAGGCGGACGCCCCGACCAGCGCAAATGACAAAAGGCCACGGCGGTTTCCCGTCGCGGCCTTTGTATCTGGCTTTGGAATGGCGAAGATTAGTTCTTCGCGTAGAATTCCACGACGAGGTTCGGTTCCATCACGACTGGATATGGCACATCGCCAAGACCCGGTGCGCGGACGAACTTTGCAGTCATTTTGGAGTGATCGGCCTCGATATAGTCAGGCACGTCGCGCTCGGCCAATTGTGTCGCCTCAAGAAGGGCGGCCATCTGCTTGGAACGGTCACGTACTTCGATCACATCACCTTCTTTTACACGGTAGGAAGGAATGTTGACCTTCTTGCCGTTCACACGGACGTGGCCGTGGTTCACGAACTGGCGTGCGGCAAATACTGTTGCAACGAACTTGGCACGGTACACAACCGCGTCCAAGCGACGCTCCAGCAGACCGATCAGGTTTTCACCTGTATCGCCTTTTACACGCTCGGCTTCGCCGTAGATGCGGCGGAACTGCTTTTCGGTCAGGTCGCCATAGTAGCCCTTGAGCTTCTGCTTGGCGCGCAACTGGATACCGAAATCGGAAATTTTACCCTTACGGCGCTGACCGTGCTGGCCGGGGCCATATTCGCGGCGGTTTACTGGTGACTTCGGACGGCCCCAGATGTTTTCGCCCATGCGGCGGTCAATTTTGTGCTTGGCAGACGTACGTTTAGTCACGGCTGTTCTCCTTCATATTATGTTAATTGATTACCCATGGGTAACCAAGTGAAGGGCGTTGTCCTCTGGGCGAACCCCGACAGGCTGCCCCTTGCGGGGGCCACCAACACCAATGGGCTGCGTTTAGACGGGGGGAAAGGGGTGAGTCAATGCGCAAATCCGCGACAATAGGCCTACGGACAAGTCCAAAGCAAAAAAACGCCCCATGCACGGGGCACGGGGCGAGTTAGATCAAGTTTCACGTCAAAATGGACATGACTTTGACCTTCAGGAAGTACGTATGCTGTGGTCCGGGTGGCTCAAAATAATAAGGCGCTGAAAACGCATTGGACCAACTGTGTAATTAGGATTGGGGCGACCGGAATTGGGGACGCTTGGCGATAGCGGAGGTGATCAGAAGTGCGACTTGCGCTGTTCGATGCGCCTGTCGACGGCACCACATTCCTCAAGGATACGCACACTAAGACCCCAGAATTTGCGCAGTGCATTCAATACGCGACGCGGAAAACGAACAGGGGTCGCTCGGATGTAATCACGTTTTGGCATTGGATCTCTCCCAAAGTGGTTGGTGCGGCAAGAGCAGAACAATCTGCGATTCTCACCTCTTGAGATCAAACTACGGGGTAGGTGCCATGGGGTCTGTGAAGCAGGTCACATAAATTTCGAAAACGGAAACAATCGGGTTTTAGGGGCTAAAAAAACCTAGAAGTCGTCGAGCCCTGCCACCTGTCGCAATGCCTCGCGGTCCAGCACTGTCAGCTTGCCGCGGCCCGTTTCGACGATGCCCCTGTGTTTCCAGACAGCCAGCGTGCGCGACACCGCTTCGCGGGTGGCGCCGGTGAAATCGGCAAGATCGCTTTGGGAGAGGGCAAACGCCTTTGTCGCATCGGCGGTCTCAGAGGTCAGGTGCAATAGCTTGCGCGCCAGCCGCGCGGGCAAGGCCAGAAACACGTATTCGTGCAACTGCATGTTCATCCAGCGCATCCGCGAACCCGCAAGACGCAGCAGTTCAAGCGACAGTTCAGGCGTATCGCGCATTGCTTTCAGCAGATCCACGTTGCGCACAATATACAAGGTACAGGCCTCTATCGTTGTGGCCGTGGCGGTGCGCGGGCCGGGATCAAACAATGCAATCTCTCCGAACACGGACCCACGGCGCATGATTTCCAGACCCAGCTTGCGCCCGTCCTCGGACAGGACCGAAATCTCGACCGCGCCCTGCCCGACAATATAAAGCGCATCACCCGCGTCGTTTTCGGAAAACAAAACAGTATTGGCCGGACGTTCGAGCACCACCGAGATGGAGTTCAGCAACGCCACCAGTTCGGGCGATGCTGATTCGAGAAATCCGGTTTCAGGCAGCATAGATAGGTCTCCGACTGGATTGTGACAGGCCACGCATGGCGTAGCTTAGCGGTAGAATGTGGTCATTACCGTGCGCGCGCGGCACAAGGTGCGTGTTGCGGACAGGTGGTTAGATGATCGTTTATCAGACCACACGCCTGCATCCACGCATAAACGATTGTCGGGCCACAAAATTTGAACCCTTCTTTTTTCAAAACTTTCGATATTTGTTCAGAGAGCGGCGTTTTGGGGGGCACTTCGGCAAGTGTGGCCCAAGTGTTCTGCAACGGCTTGCCATCGACATAATCCCACATAAAGCGGTCAAACCCCACACGCTGCTCAACCTTTTGCCAGGCCCGGGCGTTGGTGATGGTCGCGGCGATCTTGCCCCGGTGGCGGATGATGCCCGCGTCGCCCAACAGCCGTTCTATATCATCCTCACCCCAGCCTGCGATGACGTTGGGGTCAAACCCCTCAAAGGCCGCGCGGAAATTGTCGCGCTTTTTAAGGATGGTGATCCAGCTGAGGCCTGCCTGAAACCCGTCCAGTATCAGCTTTTCCCACAAGGCGCGGCTGTCATATTCCGGCACGCCCCATTCTGTGTCGTGATAGGCCACATAGATCGGTTCCGCGCCCGCCCAACCGCACCGGCCATCATATTCATCCATCTCGGGTTTTCCTCTAATTGTCGCAACACCTTAAGCGGGCGTTATATCTTTTGCGCGCATATTTACGCATGCCCCCAGCGAAAGTACATCATTGTGCGCAGTCATCAGAAACGCCGCCTTGCTGATTTGCCCCATGGGGCCGAAAGCCCGCTTGCCTTTGCCGTCAACCAGCGGGATCAAGATACGCTTGATATGGTCAAGGCTGCAGTAACACATAATCAAACCATGCTGGCCTATCAGCCGATTATGCGGTCCGACGCACAAAACAAGGTAGCGTTCTACGAGGGTTTGATCCGTGTACCCGACCCCACGGGGCGCATCATTCCGGCCAAGGATTTCATGCCTGTCGTGGAAAACAGCGAACTAGGGCGTCAGATTGACGCCAACGCGCTGCGCATGGGTCTGCGGGCCTTACAGACGAACCCCGGACTGCGATTGTCTATTAACATGTCGGCGCGCTCCATCGGGTATAAACCCTGGATACAGACGCTGCATCAGTTCCTGAAGCGCGACGCGGCGCTGGGCGAACGGCTGATCCTTGAGATCACTGAAAGCTCTGCCATGCTGGTGCCGGAACTGGTCATGAATTTCATGAACGAACTCCAACCGCACGGGGTGTGTTTTGCGATGGACCAGTTCGGCGCAGGCTATACCGCGATCCGCTATTTCAAGGAGTTCTATTTCGATATCCTAAAAATCGACGGGCAGTTCGTGAAATCCATCGCCCAGAACGCCGACAACCGCGCCATCGTCGGCGCGCTGATCTCAATTGCACATCATTTTGACATGCTGACCGTCGCGGAACGTGTCGAGACCGCAGAAGACGCCGAATGTCTGGCACAAATGGGGGTCGATTGCCTGCAAGGATACTTTTTCGCCGCCCCCACTGTTCATCCCGAATGGCTGAAATCACCCAATGGTCGGGGCCGTTAGCGTTACCTGTGCGGATTTCACAGGGCGGCATTGACGTATGGTCAAGGCTGGCGTGTTGCTGGAACAAATCTGATCCTGTATGACCCTACCTACAAGACGGGGGAGTCGGTTTGTACGCAGTGCGGAACATTCGGGCACGCAATCCTCTGTTAGAAAGCAAGAGGAACGCAGCTTTATGACCAACGTCGTCATCGCATCCGCCGCACGCACAGCCGTCGGCAGTTTTGGTGGATCATTCGCCAACACGCCAGCCCATGATCTGGGTGCAGCCGTGCTCAAGGAAATCGTCGCACGCGCAGGTATCGATGCCGCCGACGTCTCAGAGACGATCCTCGGTCAGGTTTTGACCGCGGCGCAGGGCCAGAACCCTGCGCGTCAGGCGCATATCAATGCTGGCCTGCCGAAAGAAGCGGCTGCCTGGTCAATCAACCAGGTTTGCGGTTCCGGTCTGCGGGCGGTGGCATTGGCCGCGCAGCACATCCAATTGGGCGATGCATCTATCGTCGCGGCGGGTGGTCAAGAAAACATGACCATGTCCCCCCACGCGCAAGCGATGCGCGCCGGTCAAAAGATGGGCGACATGAAATTGATCGACACGATGATCAAGGACGGTCTTTGGGATGCCTTTAACGGGTATCACATGGGGCAAACAGCTGAAAACGTTGCCGAAAAGTGGCAGATCAGCCGCGAGCAGCAGGACGAATTCGCAGTCGCATCACAGAACAAAGCCGAAGCCGCCCAGAAGGCCGGCAAGTTTGCTGATGAAATTGTGGCGTACACGGTGCCGGGCCGCAAAGGCGACACGATTGTCGACGCTGATGAATACATCCGTTTTGGCGCAACAATGGACGCGATGCAAAAACTGCGCCCTGCGTTTGCCAAGGACGGTTCTGTCACGGCCGCCAACGCATCCGGTCTGAATGACGGTGCCGCAGGCGCATTGCTGATGAGCGCGGATGAAGCTGAAAAGCGCGGGATCGAGCCGTTGGCCCGTATCGCATCCTACGCAACTGCCGGTCTGGACCCCTCCATCATGGGCGTAGGGCCGATTTATGCGTCCCGCAAGGCGCTGGAAAAAGCCGGTTGGAAAGCCGAAGATCTGGATCTGGTCGAGGCGAACGAAGCGTTTGCTGCCCAAGCCTGTGCGGTGAACAAGGACATGGGTTGGGACCCGGCGATTGTAAACGTTAACGGCGGCGCCATTGCGATCGGTCATCCCATCGGTGCCTCCGGTGCGCGCATCCTGAACACGCTGCTGTTTGAAATGCAGCGGCGCGGCGCGAAAAAAGGGCTCGCGACCTTGTGCATTGGTGGCGGCATGGGTGTTGCCATGTGCCTTGAGCGCCCTTGACGTCATGTAGGGTGCGCATTCATTGCGCACCTTCCTTGCCACAACGGTGCGCAGTAAATGCGCACCCTACATCGTTTTCACGCGGCTGGCGCGTGAGTAATATTGTTGCGCATCCTGAAAGCTACGCGTAATAAACAATCAACGCAAATTTCCTGAAGGAACCTTTATGTCCCGCGTCGCACTTGTCACCGGAGGCAGCCGAGGCATCGGCGCCGCTATTTCCAAAGAACTCAAAGCCGCAGGTTACACTGTCGCGGCCACCTATGCAGGCAACGATGAAGCCGCTGCCGCATTCACCGCAGAGACCGGCATCAAGACGTACAAATGGAATGTCGCGGATTACGATTCGTCCAAGGCAGGCATCGCGCAGGTCGAAGCGGACCTTGGCCCGGTTGCAGTCGTCGTTGCGAACGCCGGTATCACACGCGACGCACCGTTCCACAAAATGACGCCAGAACAATGGCACGAGGTGATCGACACCAACCTGACAGGCGTGTTCAATACGATCCACCCGATCTGGCCCGGCATGCGCGAGCGCAAGTTCGGCCGCATTGTGGTGATTTCGTCCATCAACGGCCAAAAAGGCCAGTTCGCACAGGTGAACTATGCCGCGACCAAGGCGGGCGATCTGGGCATCGTAAAATCATTGGCCCAAGAAGGTGCGCGCGCTAACATCACGGCGAACGCGATCTGCCCCGGCTACATCGGCACAGATATGGTGATGGCAGTGCCTGAAAAGGTGCGCGAATCGATCATTGCACAAATTCCTGCGGGCCGTTTGGGCGAGCCGGAAGAGATTGCACGCGCGGTGAAATTCCTCGTGGCGGATGATGCGGGCTTTATCAACGGCTCCACGATCTCTGCCAACGGCGCGCAGTTCTTCGTTTAAGGAAAGAAAGCCCTGCTTGGGCTTGATGAGATATACAAAAAGGCCGGTTCAGATGAACCGGCCTTTTTGCGTCGCGTAAGAAGGGAGCGACCCTTCAGCGGGACTTGCGGGCAAAGAGCCATGTCCACATGGATGAAACGGCTTCACCACGAGCAGCATGAGCGTTCTGCATTGCGTTACGGGCGGCGGGGTTTGTTGTAGCTTCAAACATTGTGTTATTCCTTTGGGGCAGTGTTGATTTGTTTTTCTGAACTGTCCCTAATATGCGCCCTGCATTGATTGCTGACAAACGAGACTTTCCAATGCTTCAGTTAATCTGTACTTAACTGAGCATGCCCAGCACGCTCCCCCCTCTCACGGCGCTTCGCGCATTTGACGCAGCAGCGCGACACATGTCTTTTGCCAAGGCAGCAGCGGAATTGAATGTCACGCCTGCGGCCTTGAGCTTTCAGATCAAGGCCCTAGAGGAGCATCTGGGCGCGCCCTTGTTCCGGCGGTTGAACCGGGCAGTTGAGTTGACCGATGCGGGGCGCGCGCTGGCACCGGACGCCAAGGCCGCATTTGAGCAATTGACGGCAGGATGGCGCGCGGCGCGGCGCACGCAAGATCATCAGTCGCTGACGGTCACGGCGGGGCCCGCGTTTACCGCGAAATGGCTGGCACCGCGTTTGTATGAATTCGCGCAGAGCCATCCCGAGATTGAGCTGCGGTTTTCGGCGGCCCTGCGGGTAATGGATTTCGCCCGTGATAACATTGACGTGGCAATCCGCTTTGGCTTTGGCCCTGATCCCGGTCTGTATTCCCTGGCGCTGGCCGAGGAATGGGTGGTGCCGGTGATGACCCCCCAATTGGCAGCGCGCTATCCCACGCCACAAAGCCTGTCGGATGCGGTGCTGATTGTTGATAATTCGATTGATTTTATATCGCCCCCCGTCAATTGGGCCGCGTGGTTTGATATGATGGGCGTTGCGGTGACGCCGACATATGGACCGCAGTTTTCGCAAGCCGATCACGCGGTAGATGCCGCGTTGGCAGGTGTGGGCGTCGTGTTGGGGCGGCGCGCTTTGATCATCAAGGATCTGGCCGAGGGGCGGCTTGTCGCGCCCTACCCCTATCCGCTGCGCACCGGTGCGCGGTTTCGGTTTTTGTGCCGCGAAGGCGCTGAGACGCGGCCACAGATCGCCGCCTTTCGCGATTGGATATTGCAGGAGATCGAGAAAACCGCGCATATCGCGGACGCTATGATATTTGATGCAAAGGACCGCAAATGACACGTAACCGCGCCACTGGCATCGGGTTTATCGCGGTTTTGCTGTGGGCGCTGTTGGCGTTGTTTACTGTCGGTTCGGCACCGACACCGCCCTTGCTGCTCAACACGCTGTGTTTTGCGATTGGCGGAACACTTGGGTTGATCTGGGCCGCGCGCACCGGCGCATTGGGGTCGCTGCGCAGTGTGCCATTGCGGGTCTATGTGTTTGGGACATTAGGGCTTTTTGGATATCACGCGCTGTATTTCTCTGCGCTGAGGCTCGCGCCTGCCGCAGAGGCCGGGTTGATCGCGTATCTTTGGCCGCTGCTGATTGTTGTGTTATCTGGCCTGCTGCCCGGTGAGAAACTGCGCGCGGGGCATCTTTTGGGCGCGCTGGTCGGGTTTGCGGGGGCGGCGCTGATCATCACGGGAGGCGGCGCGGGGTTTTCGGTGGAGTATGCCAGCGGGTATGCTTTGGCGCTTTTGTGTGCGCTGACGTGGTCAGGGTATTCGGTGCTGTCGCGGCTGGTGGGAAATGCACCGACGGCAAGCGTGACGGTATTTTGTCTGGCCACTGCTGCGCTGTCCTTGCCGCTTCATCTGATGTTTGAGGAAACGGTGTTTCCGGACACGTGGGTCGGCTGGGCATCTATCGTGGGTTTGGGGGTCGGTCCCGTTGGCCTTGCGTTTTTTGTGTGGGACATCGGGGTCAAACAGGGCGACATTCAATTGCTAGGCACCAGTTCTTATGCGGCACCGCTGTTGTCGACGATTGTTTTGGTGGTTTTCGGAGTGGCGGCGCCCAGTTCTGTTTTGCTGTGGGCGGCACTTCTGATCACTGGCGGCGCTGTGATTGCAGCGCGCGCCAGCTTGTCCGCGTCTCAGACCCGAGACGTCAAATCAAAGATGGTCTAGCTCGATAAACGCGTGATTTCCTCTTTCAATCGCATTTTTTCTTTCTTCATCGTAGCCACTTCCAGATTGCTTACGCCGGGTGCGCGTTGTGCGGTTTCAACCGCGTCGCTCATCGCCTGATGTTTGCGCTTCAGAGTCTCCAGATGTGCAGTAAGAGCCATATATTCCTCCTGAATGAAAGTTTAGACCTCAACTGGAGCATGAATTTTTTCACAAGTCACGCCGCTGTGCAGCATTTTGGGGAAATTAGCGGATTTGTGATTAACCGAGTCTAAATGAGGGGCGTCTAGAAGATCAATGGCGCACCGTCACGCAGGACTGCGGCGACCTGTGGCACATAGGCGTTGCCGGCGTGGTCATGGCTGTCACCTTCATGCAGGATCAGGGCGGGGTGCAGGATAAAATCGGCCCGACCGTTCTTGCGGGCGCGCAGGATAAACCGGTCTGGCGCGCGATTTTTGCGCGCAGCCAAGGGCAGAACCTCAACAGAGCCGAGTGACGGCGGCAGGGCGCGAAGCATGTCCGGCAAAGCAGCGATGCGGTGGATGAAATGCGCCTGTCCCTTGGGTGCGAGCCGTTTGGCCGCAATTTTCACCCACGTGGCAAGGGGCGTTTCAGCCCCATGCGCGGCCTCGCGTGCGGGATCATCAGAGCGGATCGAGGCGGTCCGGTCATAATAGGGCGGGTTGGCCATCACGTGGTCAAATTGACGCTGTCGTAACGTCAACGGCAGTGCATCTATGTCGGCCGTTACAACGTCAAGGGTGTCCGCGCCGTTGCGGCGGGCCAGTTCTGCAAAGGCTTCCTCACGCTCCACTCCGGTCAGGTGCAGGCCAGGAATGCGTGCGCCAAGACACAGGATGGCAGTGCCCACACCGCAACCCAGTTCCAGCACTTGAGCGTTTTTTTCCGCTTGGATTGAGGCGCTTAGTAGGACAGCATCAATGCCTGCGCGATACCCTTTGCGCGGTTGATACAGATGCAGCTTGCCACCCAGAAAGGCGTCACGGCTTAGATCGTCTTCTGCAAATCCGCTCAAAGACCCAGCGGGATTTCATTGTCCCGCATCACGATTACGGCGGCGGCGTAGTTGTCGGGATAGACCATCAACCGGCGCGGGAAAATTCCGATACCTCCTTCAAGGACGCTCATATTTACGTCCATCTCGAAGCAGTCTATATCCTCACCCCGAAGGAGAGCGGAGGCAAAGGCAATGATCGTCATATCGGTGCTGCGCAGAAGTTCTTTCATGTCATTTGGTTTGAGCCAGTTTTGCCCGATTGTCGAGCCGGATCATCGCAGACCCGCGTTAGGAAATACCGCATGAACATCGCAACCGTTGCCAAACCCCACGAGCGCCTTGCAGCCTATCTGTCAGACGATATGGCGGCGGTCAGCGTGCTGATCCGCGAACGGATGGCATCCGAGCATGCCCCCCGCATTCCAGAGGTGACAGCGCATCTGGTTGAGGCGGGTGGCAAACGGTTGCGCCCCATGCTGACCTTGGCGGCGGCGCGGATGTGTGGATATGCGGGCCCCTATCACATCCATCTGGCAGCAACGGTGGAGTTTATTCACACCGCAACGCTGCTCCATGACGACGTGGTAGATGAAAGCGCGCAGCGGCGCGGGCGACCTACGGCAAACCTTTTGTGGGACAACCAGTCATCGGTTCTGGTGGGTGATTATTTGTTCGCACGGTCGTTCCAGCTGATGACAGAACCCGGTTCGATGGTGGTGATGCGCATTCTGTCCAATGCAGCCGCGACCATTGCCGAGGGTGAGGTTTTGCAACTGACCGCAGCACAGAACCTTGCCACGGATGAGAGTATTTATTTGCAGGTCGTGCGCGGCAAGACAGCGGCATTGTTTTCGGCGGCAACCGAAGTTGGCGGCGTCATTGCGGATGCGCCCGAGGATCAAGTGAAGGCGCTGTATGAGTATGGCGATGCGCTGGGGATTGCGTTTCAGATTGTCGATGACCTGCTGGATTATCAGGGTCAGGCGGATGCAACGGGCAAGAATGTCGGCGATGATTTCCGCGAACGCAAGCTGACCTTGCCGGTGATCAAAGCGGTGGCCAAAGCCGATGATGATGAGCGCGCATTCTGGGTGCGCACCATCGAAAAGGGCCGTCAGGAAGAAGGCGATCTGGAACATGCGCTGGCGCTGCTGGAAAAGCACGACACGCTGAGGGCGACACAGGCGGATGCGATGGCATGGGCCGCAAAGGCCAAGGCCGCGTTGGAGGTTCTACCAGCGCATGAAGTCAAGGATATGCTGACCGATCTGGCGGATTACGTGGTCAGCCGGATTAGCTGAGCGTTGTTGGCTGCACCCACCAGTTCGGATGTGCCTGAGCCAGGGTTCGCGCGACCTGACCGGCCTGCGCGCGGGATTTAAACAGCGCGAAACAGGTGGCGCCGGAACCGGACATGCGGACCAGTGGACTGTGATGCGACAAAGCCGTTAGCACATCATTGATGATTGGGCTGATCGACAAGGCCGGTGGTTGCAGGTCATTGCGCATCAAGGCCAGCCAAGCGATCAGATCACCGGCAGAATTCAACACAGGCAGGTTGGTTGGCATGGGCGGGTTCGACTTTTGCACCAGCGCCTTGAAGACCTGCGGTGTAGGGATATGAACGCCCGGATTGACGAGCACAGCAGCATAAGGTGGAAAGTCAGGGAGTGGCGTCAAAACATCGCCGATACCCTGCATGCGTTGTGCTTTCGCCAGCAGACAAACAGGGACATCAGCCCCCAGTTTTTTGGCGTTATCGCTGACATTGAAGTGGCGCAAGACGGCAGCGGCGTCTGACGATCCACCACCAATTCCGGCACCGTGGGGCAGGTTTTTCTCCAGCGTTACGGCGTGGCTGGCACCTGCCATCACCGCGGCCTGCATGACTGAGTTACGCCCGTCCGTCGGCACACCAGCAGCAAAGGGGCCATGCACGCCTAGCATGTTTTCATTAGCGGGTTCAAAAGTCAGCCGGTCGCCGATATCTGCAAAGACCACCAACGAATCCAGCAGGTGATACCCGTCACTGCGTTGACCGGTGACATGCAATGTCAGATTGATTTTGGCCGGAGCGAAGGCCCTAGATATCATTGCCGGTTTTGAGCGGCGGCGCGCCCTCTTCTTGCAGCACGACGTCCAGACCAACCTCAAGCTTGCGACGGATGCGGTCGGGGTCTGCTTCGGTGTCCATGGCGCTGAGGTCGATGAACGACAGCGCGCGACGCCACTGGAATTCGGCCTCCCGCTCGCGGCCAACGGCCCAATACACATCGCCCAGATGATCGTTGACGACCGGATCAACGGCAAGGAGTTCGACGGCACGCTCCATCTGGCTGACCGCCTCTTGGTAGCGGCCCAAACGGAAAAGCACCCAACCCAGCGAGTCGACGATGTAGCCGCTGTTGGGGCTGGCCGCGACTGCGCGTTCGATCATGTCGAGCGCCTCATCAAGGTTGCGTTGCTGTTCAACCATTGAATAGCCGAGGTAATTCAGGACCTGCGGTTGATCGGGGTTCAACGCGAGGGCGGCACGGAAATCTGCCTCCGAGGCCATCTCATCGCCGGAACGTTCATGCGCGATGCCCCGCGAGTAATAGAGCACCCAGCGCACCGGCGCCGTTTCAGCGGCGATTTCGATGGCGCGGTCATAGGCTTTGATGGCACCGGTGAAATCCTCGTCGGCGCGCAGCACATCGCCCAGCGTTGAATGAACCACCGCCAGATCGCCATGGCTGCGGGTGAGTTGTTCAAGAACTTCGACGGCCTGATTTTCCTTGCCGGAGCGGCGCAGCGCGTCGGCGCGGCCCAATTCGGCAACGTGGTAGGCCGGATCATCAGCGGGGACATCGCGGTATTCGGCGATGGCCAGATCGTATTGTCCCAAGGTTTCCAGCAGGTCAGCGGTCAGCAGCAAGGCGTCGACATGGTCGGGGCGCAGATAACGCGCGACACGGGAATAGAGCAGGACGTAATAATCGCCCGCAGATTCGCTTTTGAGGACAGCAGAGAAGGTAAAGAACACCTCTGCGATGCCTGATTTGATGTCCGGTGCGTGGGTAAAAGGAATGTCCTCGCCCGCCTCAAGGGCCGCGATCAACTGGTCCAGTTCAGGGTCCGAGGACGACCCGAAACTTGCGCGGATGACTGTCACAGCTTCCTCGTGACGGTCCAGTTGCGCCAGCACTTCGGCGTGGGCGATCACGCCGCGACGGGTTTGACCCGCAGCACCGGCACCCGCGCCGCCAAATATCTCTTCTGCACCGGCGAAATCGCCAACACTCGCGAGGGCCAGCGCCTTGTGATACAGCACAAAGCCCTGCATGCCGGTTTCTTTGCTGAGCGCATCAAAGGCGGCCATAGCGGCGGTTTTATCACCCTTGCCCAGCAGCGCCCACGCCTTGACCAGACCATCAACCCATGGACCGATGCCACTGGTATCGGGGGTTTGGGCCAGCAGACCTTCATAGTCATCAGTCTGCGCCATGCCAGCGGTCAGAACCATGCGGGCGATTTGGTTGTCCTGGTGTTTCCCGCTGAGAACCCGCGCCAGCGGCAGTGCCTTGTCGATCTCGCCCAGCGACAAATAGGACAGCACCGTGCTTTCGATCAGCTCAATATTGGACGGGTCACGCGCCAGCGCCTGCGCGTAATAGGCTGCTGCCTCAAGGTAGTCGCTGCGCACGGCGGCATGGCGGCCCGCCAGATAGGCACCGGCCACCGATTGTGCGGCCACCGGCGGAATGGCAACGCCCCCAAGAAGAACTGCGGTCAGCGCGGTCAGGACGAATTTATGCATCAAAGGGGCCTCATGCTGCTTTGATCCAAGGCTATCAGGTCTGTGCACAAGCGCAATGGCACGGCGGTGTCCACACGCGCCTGTGAGCGGAAAGAACAGGCAAATTTCAGCGTAAGAAATGCAGGATGCACAAAGGCCGCGCATCGGGGGAATGCACGGCCTTGGCAATTTGTTCGGATAGGGCTCCGGCGCCTACATGTTGGGGTAGTTCGGCCCGTCGCCGCCCTGCGGTGTGGTCCAGACGATGTTCTGGCTGGGGTCTTTGATGTCGCAGGTTTTGCAGTGCACGCAGTTCTGGAAGTTGATCTGGAAACGGGGCTCTTTGCCCGCCTCTTCGATGAATTCATAAACGCCTGCGGGGCAATACCGCGCCGAGGGGCCCGCGTATTCGGCCAAGTTCACTTTTACAGGGATGGATGCATCCTTGAGAGTAAGGTGCGCGGGCTGGCTTTCCTCGTGGTTTGTAAAGGAAAACGCGACGTTCGTCAGGCGGTCAAAGCTGAGCGTGCCGTCGGGTTTGGGGTAGTCGATGACCTTGTGCTTGGAGGCTTTTTCGGTCGCGGCGGCATCTGATTTTCCGTGGCCAATCGTGCCGAGCAAGGAGAACCCAAGCGTATTGCACCACATGTCAAAGCCGCCAATGGCCAGTGACGCGGTGAGACCGTATTTGGACCACAGCGGCTTGACGTTGCGGACTTTCTTGAGGTCTTTACCGATGGCGCCGTCGCGCACGGCGGTCTCGTAGTCGTTCAGCTCATCGCCCGAACGGTCGGCTTTGATCGCGCTTATGGCGGCTTCTGCTGCGGCCATGCCGGACAGCATCGCGTTGTGATTGCCTTTGATGCGCGGCACGTTAACCATACCAACCGAACAGCCCAACAGCGCCACACCGGGCGCGACCATTTTCGGCATGGACTGATAGCCACCTTCGGTGATGGCGCGGGCACCGTAGGCGATGCGCTTGCCACCCTTTAGCAGTTCAGCGACCATCGGGTGATGTTTGAACTGCTGGAATTCCATGTAAGGAAAGACATGCGGGTTCTTGTAGCCCAGATGGACCACGAAACCGACATAGACCTGATTGTTATCAAGGTGGTAGATAAACGAACCACCGCCTGCCTTTTTCTCTAGCGGCCAGCCCATCGTGTGGGTAACCGAGCCTTCCTTGTGCTTGGCGGGATCAATTTCCCAGATCTCTTTCATACCGAGACCGTATTTCTGCGGCTCTTTGCCTTTGTCGAGCTCGTATTTCGCGATGACCTGTTTGGACAGGCTGCCGCGCACGCCCTCGGAGAGGAACACGTATTTGCCATGCAGTTCCATGCCCGGCTCTGTGTTGGGGCCATAAGTGCCGTCAGCCTCAAGTCCGAATACGCCTGCAACGACGCCTTTGACTTCGCCGTTGTCGCCGTAGACCAGTTCGGAACAGGACATGCCCGAAAAAATCTCGACGCCCAACTCTTCGGCTTGTTCGGCCATCCAGCGGCAGACGTTGCCCATAGAGACGATGTAATTGCCGTGGTTCGACATCAGGGGCGGCATAGGGAAGTTGGGGATGCGCAATGCGCCCGCTTCGCCCAGCATATAGAATTTGTCTTCGATCACGGGCGTCTTGATCGGGGCGCCTTTGGCTTTCCAATCGGGGATCAGCGCGTCGATGCCGCTGGGATCAAGGACCGCACCTGACAAGATGTGCGCGCCAACCTCAGAGCCTTTTTCAAGCACCACGACATTGCAATCGGGATCAAGCTGTTTCAGACGGATCGCAGCGGACAGCCCAGCAGGGCCTGCGCCGACGATCACGACGTCATATTCCATTGCTTCACGTTCAATATCGGCCATGGCTGAGGCTCCTCCGGGGCAAAAACGGTTTGGATTTCGCTAAACTACGTGGGATCGCTTTGCAATCAGGACCACGCGTAAAATGGTCGCGGGCGGGTTTTTTCGAAGAACCCGGGGCAAGTTCTTGCAATAATTTTGGGCGTCAGGGCGCTGGCGTATCCCCCATCAAATAGCGCGGCCCCTGCCCGTTCTGCGCCGCACGGTCGGTGGGGTTATAAAGACGGCATACCTCAAGCGAGAGACATCCACAGCCGATACAGCCATCCAGATTATCGCGCAGTTTGGTCAGTGTGGTGATGCGCGCATCCAAGGCGGCGCGAAACCCTTCGCTGATGCGCGTCCAGTCGGCTTTGGTCGGGGTGCGGCCACCGGGCAGTTGGTCCAGTTCAGATTTGATCTGCGGCAGGGTAAAACCGAACTGCTGGGCGATCATCACAAAGCTCAGGCGGCGCAGATCGGCACGTTCAAACCGCCGCTGCCCACCCGCGTTGCGCCACGGTTTGATCAGGCCCTGCGCCTCGTAATACCGGATCGCGGACACCGCGAGGCCGGTACGCGCGGCAAGTGCGCCGATGGAAAGACCGTCATTGACTGGCATGATCTGCTCCTGAAGAAATCCCTTGACCTAAAGTTAGGTTTAGAAATTACAAAAGGGAAAGCAACTGCATTTTATGAAAGGAACACATGATGCCTGCGCTTTTGGAACACGCCAATTACACGGTCAGCGACCCGGCTGCGACAGCGGCCTGGATGGAGACGCTTTTTGGCTGGCATATCCGCTGGCAGGGGGACGCGATTGCGGGTGGACATACGGTGCACGTCGGCACCAAAGATCGCTATCTCGCGCTTTATACGCCCGGTGCGCCCGATAAGGCCAAACAGTCGAATTATACGACCATCGCAGGGCTTAATCACATTGCCGTTGTGGTGGATGATCTGGATGAAACAGAACGCGCGATCAAAGAACACGGCTTTGTCACAGGCAGTCATGCCGATTATGAGCCGGGGCGCAGGTTCTATTTTCATGACCATGACGGGATCGAATACGAGGTCGTGCAATACGGCTAGCGCCCGCGCACCGGGCCTGTTGCCCCTTGCAATTGCCACCCACTTTGGGTCAGGTAAATGCGACATGACATTCAATTGGCCGCGTCTCGGGATACTTCGGGGCGCGGCCCTCCTTTCGTTGATGGACGGCCCATGGAAAAGATACCGATGACCCGCGCAGGGCACACCGCCCTTGAGGTGGAATTGAAGCACCTCAAGACGGTGGAACGCCCCACGATCATTCGCGCCATCGCGGATGCACGCGAACATGGCGACCTGTCAGAGAATGCCGAATACCATTCCGCCAAGGAAAAGCAGTCGTTTATTGAGGGCCGCGTCAAAGAGCTGGAAGGGGCGATATCGCTGGCCGAAGTGATTGATCCGGCGAAACTGTCGGGCGCGATCAAGTTTGGCGCACGCGTGACGTTGGTGGATGAAGATACCGAAGAGGAAAAGACCTATCAGATCGTCGGTGAATATGAGGCCAAGATCGAAGCCGGTTTGCTGAACATCAAATCCCCAATTGCGCGGGCGTTGATCGGCAAGGAAGAAGGCGATTCAGTCGAAGTGCGGACACCGGGGGGCGTCAAATCCTATGAGGTTCTCAAGATCGTCTACGCCTGATCGGGTCTGATGATATGACCGAAACTCCGCCCCCAGAGACCGAAACAGCCAAAGTCGCCGTGACCGGCGTTAAAGCGCGCACCACGTCGCTGGGTATTTATGACAAACCCAAGCACGAAGTGATCACCGCCATCGAGGTCATCGCCATCGGGCTAAGCGCGGTCTGGTTGTTGGGTGCGGCTGCGTTTTTTATCATTATGCCTGCCCCGGCAGAACCTGTGGCCGACGAAAGCGGGCTGCGGTTCTTGATGACGATGCTGGCGATTTTCATGCCGGTGGCGATGATCTGGGTTGCGGCAACGGCAGCGCGCGCCAGCCGCGTGATGCGCGAGGAAAGCCAGCGGTTGCAGACCGCCATTGATGGCATCCGTCAGGCCTATATCGCGCAGCAACAGGGCCAGCATTCACGCCCGGACAGTTCTGTGGCCAAGCGGCTGGACGAGATCGCCGCCGCGACCCGCAAGACCGAAGTTGCCCTGGCCAAATTCCAAAGCCGCCGCGATGAGGCCCCCCGCGCCGTGGCGCCGCAGGCGGTGATCGCGGTCACAGACGATCAGCAGATGCTGGCGCTAGGCACGCAGGCGGCTGATATGATGCCGCTACTGGCAACCGAAGATTTCATTCGTGCGCTGAATTTCCCCGAAACGGCAGATGATACCGTCGGTTTTGCATCACTGCGCCGCGCGCTCAAGGACCGGTCCACCTCGCAGCTTGTACAGGCCGCCCAGGATGTTCTAACGCTGCTCAGTCAGGACGGAATTTACATGGACGACCTGCGTCCGGATCGTGCGCGCCCCGAAACATGGCGGCAATTCGCATCGGGTACACGCGGCAGACCGATTGCGGCGCTGGTGGGCATTCGCGACAGATCATCGCTGGCGCTGACCAATGCGCGGATGAAACAGGACCCGATTTTTCGCGATGCCGCGCATCACTTTTTGCGCCATTTCGACAAGACATTTTCGACGTTTGAATCCAATGCCTCGGACGGCGAAATCTCTGCGATGGCAGACACCCGCACGGCGCGCGCCTTTATGTTGCTGGGCCGTTGTGCCGGGACGTTCGACTAAGCCTAGATGCCGAAGCTGCCGTAGGGGATGAACCGGACCATGTCGCCCGGCGCAATTGTGCGGGCAGGTTCGGACAATTCCACCAGACCTTCGGCCCAGCTAAGCCCTGAAATGCGGCCTGATCCTTCGGAGGCAAAGGCCTCAACCCGGCCATCGCGAATGCGGGCACGCAGGTATTCGCGGCGGCCTGCTTTTTTGGTTTTGCTGAATGCGGCGGGCACGTCGAACCCTTGGGGCGCGGCGAATGTCCCGCCCGCCAACAGGCTGAGCGCGGGACGCGCAAAAATCAACGTGCAGACCATGGCCGCAACCGGATTGCCCGGCAGACCGAACACCGGCACGCCCTGCCACATACCCAACGCCAAGGGCCGACCCGGTTTGATCGCGATGCGCCACAGGCTCATGGCACCGGCGTCTTGTAACAGCGCGGAAACGTGGTCTTCGTCGCCCGCTGACGCACCCCCGCTGGTGATGATTGCATCGACACGGCCGGCGGCGGCATCCAGACGGGCGCGCAAAGTACCACGGTCGTCAGGACAGCGTCCAAGGTCAATCGCGTGGTGGCCAAATCTTTCAATCAAGCCAAGCAACAGGGGACGGTTGGCATCATAAATCTGTCCGGCGACAGCGGTATCCCCGGCCTCGACCAGTTCATCGCCGGTGGACAACACACCAACCCGCAAAGGGGTATGCACAGCCAGTTCGGATACACCGGTAGCGGCCAAAAGGGCCAGATCGGCGGGGGTAATGCGGCGTCCCGCAGGCAGGATTTCATCGCTTGCATGCACATCCTCGCCCGCGCGGCGGCTGTTTGCGCCTTGCTTTAGCGGCCCATTGAAATGGATGTGACCCTCTTCAAGTGTGACGTCTTCTTGCAAGATCACCGTGTCGACGCCTTGCGGCAACGCGGCCCCTGTCAACACACGGATGGCGTGCCCCGCAGGCACATCTACAGGCGCGTCACCCGCAGCGGCGCGCCCCTCGACCAGCGGCAAGCGGTGGGGGCCGGGACCGCGCCCGCCCGCAAAACCATAGCCATCTACAGCCGTGTTCGGCAGCGGCGGGTTAGAGCGCAGGGCAGTGACAGCGCGCGCGGTGATGCGTCCAAGCGTTGCGTTCAGAGGTTGGGTTTGCGTGGCGACAACTGGCGTAAGCCGGTGTTGCAGCAGCCCCAGCGCCTCATCTACGGGCGTCCAGTGGACCCCCGGCGGCAATGCGAAACAATCGTTGCGCAGAGGCGGGGCAAACGGGGCAACTGTGGCCGCCGCGCGTAATACAGCCTCGTGCCCGACGCCCAGCACCCAACCTTCGACAGGGTCACCGGTTTGTAGCATCTCGGTGAGCGTTCCGGGATCAAGCCGCGAGAGCGCGGTTGCCAAGACACGCACCTGTGCGCGGTCCTTGATCTCATCGGGCTCCATTTGATCGCTCACAATGTCTGCAATCAGCGAGGGGAAGACTTCTGTGATCACAAGCGGTGTCCCGATGTTCTGGAACGGAGCCACGGCAAGGTGATCGCCGTACTTTTCGCGCAGCGCCTGCAAACGCGGAATGCCGAGCAAGGCTTGGGATCCCACCGACCCGGTTGTGTAGAGTTTCCAGCACGGTTGCGCGCGGCCCATGCCGTTTTGCCCTTCGACGCGGCGGCGTTCGGGTAGATTATGACCGTGGCGCAAGGTGCCCTTGGCGGGCAAGACAGCATCCGAAACCGACGCAGGACAGCCCCAAAACGGGCCTACGCCCGCGAACAAAGCGTTCAAATCACGGGCCACGTCAAAACGGTTGTTGGTATTGTCGTCCGCGTCCTCGATACGGCTGTGCAACGCCACCCATAGGGCAAGGGGATCGTGCGATCCGCTGACAGCTTTTGCAAAGCCGGTGGGATAAGCAAACGGGAAATCAAAGCCCGCCAAGACCCTGCGGCCAGCGGCCAGTTCCGTATCGAATAATGTGGTTAACTCAAGATAGGCGTCAGCGCGGGTGCGGTGGTAAGTGCAAGTTGTGGTCCCGTCGCGCACGATGCCACACCAGATTGCATCTTTGCTGGGCTTTCGGGGTGAGGGTGCCGCGCGGGCGGACCAATCGACAATGACGAAGGTGTCAAAGGCTGTCACAGACCGACCTCGGACAGGATGAAATCCGCGATTGCTGCGGTGTCGTTCAGGTCGAAAACCGGACGGTCCAGCGCCAGCGGCACGTCTGATGCAACAGCGTGGATGTTGGGATCGTTCGGCGCGATCAGCGGATTGCCGGTCTCTGCACGGTGAGCTTCGATCTTGGGGTGGCTGTCGCGCTTGTAGCCTTCGATCAGGATCAGATCGACTGGGTTCAGACGCTTGACCAGATCGCAAAGCGGTGGCTCGGGCGCGCCGCGCAGTTCTTGCATCAGCGCGACGCGGGTGCGTGAGGCCAGCAACACCTCGGACGCGCCGGCGCTGCGGTGGCGGTAGCTGTCTTTGCCGGGATGATCGACGTCAAAGGTATGATGGGCGTGCTTGATCGTAGACACGGTGATGCCGCGGCCGGTGATCTCGGTCACGAGCCGTTCCATAAGGCCGGTTTTGCCGGCGTTTTTCCAACCTGTGACACCATATAGCTTCATAGCATGGTTTCCGCGCGGGCCAGATCCTGGGGCGTGTTCACGTTGAAAAACGCGTCCTCGTCAGGGAACAGCGCTTCCCGGCCATCGTGTTGGTCTGTCCATAGGACGACCTTGCGCAGCCCACCGGCAAGCGCGGCGCGCAGGTCATCGCGCAGAGCAACGGGCCAAAGGCCAAAGGTTGGATGGCGCGCGGTGCCGCGTTTGGGGTCGGGCGTCGCGGCGAGGACCAAAGGATGCGCCATGCCGTCGGCGCGCAGCAACAACTGCGGGACCAGATCGCAGGGAAAGAACGGCGTGTCGGCAGCGGCGGTGACGATGGTGTCCGCGCCTTGGGATGCGGCCCAGTCCAGACCGGCCAGCACACCCGCAAGGGGACCAACGAAGCCGTCTATGCTGTCGGGAAGCACGGGGATGTCGAGATCGGCGAACCGCGCCGCATCCCCATTGGCGTTAAGCGCCACACTGCCAACTTGCGGTTCCAGACGGTCAATGACGCGGGCTAGCAGGGTTTGACCCCCAAGCGTCAGCAGACCTTTGTCGCCGCCGCCCATACGGGTTGCCTGACCACCAGCAAGGATCACCCCGAGAGGTTGTTTCATTGTGCGTCTCCGGTTTCTGATGCGTTCTGCGCCCCTTTGCGGCCCGACCGCTTGGATTCTTCGGCAATGAGCGACGGGTCGGCATCGCGGATCAGGCGGTCTTCGCCGCTGAGACAGATAAACCGGCGGCCTTTCATGCGACCAATCAGTGTGAGGCCGATTTGTTCTGCGATTTCAACGCCCCAAGCGGTAAAGCCTGAGCGTGACGCAAGCACGGGGATGCCCATCATCGCGGTTTTGATCACCATTTCAGAGGTGAGGCGGCCCGTGGTATAAAGGATTTTGTCGTCCGCAGAGATATCTTCGGACAGCATCCAGCCTGCGATTTTATCGACCGCGTTGTGGCGGCCCACGTCTTCCATATAGACCAGCGGGCGGTCGCCCTGACACAGCACTGTGCCGTGGATGGCACCCGCGTCCAGATAAAGGGAAGGCGTGCGGTTGATCTTGGACGACAACGCATAAAGCCAAGAAGTGCGGACCTGCGTTTGGGGCAGCTTGACGCCCTCTAGCCCTTCCATCATGTCCCCAAAGACGGTGCCAACCGCGCAGCCACTGGTGCGGGTCTTGCGGCGCATCTTGTCTTCGTAATCGGTCTTGCGCTTGGTGCGTACGACGACGGTCTCTAGCTCTTCGTCATAATCGACACGCTTGATATGATCATCGTCGCGCAGCATGCGTTGATTGCGCAGAAAGCCCAGCGCAAGGTATTCAGGGTAATCGCCAATGGTCATCGCGGTCACGATTTCCTGGGAATTGAGGTAGATCGTCAGCGGGCGTTCCTCGACCACGCGGATGGTCGTTTCAAGACCGTCGTGATCGACGCCACGCACCGCACGTGTCAGGCGCGGTGCCTGCGGATCGGGCGCGATCAGATATTCGCTTTGGTCAGGTGGCTTGGCCAATTGTAACCCCTTTGATCACACGCTACGCATACGAGGTAATCTAGGGGCAACGCATGGCCATCACCACACCGAAAACCGCCTATTTCCGCGGCATTGTCGACGGGTCGCCGTTTATTTTGCTGATCATTCCGTTCGCCACCTTGTTCGGCGTGTTGGCCACCGAAGCGGGCCTGAGTGTTTTCGAGACGCTGATGTTCTCTGTCGTCGTCATTGCGGGGGCGGCGCAGTTCACCGCGCTACAATTGCTGCAAGAAGAAGCGCCGACGATTGTTGTGCTGGCCTCGGCACTGGCGGTGAACCTGCGTATGGCGATGTATTCAGCGTCCCTGACACCCTACATCGGCTCCGCCCCGCTGTGGCAGCGCGCCTTGGCCGCCTATATGACGGTCGATCAATCCTATGTCGTGGCAATTGCCAAATTTGAACGCAGCCCCGAGATGACCGTGCCGCAAAGGATCGGTTATTTCTTTGGGGCGGTCACGCCGATTGTACCGCTGTGGTACGGGTTTACGGTGGTCGGTGCCTATATTGGCGCGCAGGTGCCCGACAGTTGGGCGCTGGATTTTGCAATTCCCATCACGTTTTTGGCGATGATTGCGCCGATGTTTCGCACGCTGGCGCATGTGGTTGCGGCCTTTGTTGCTGTTGTGGTCAGCCTGCTCGTGGCGGGCGTGCCCTATTCACTGGGCATCATCATTGCAGGTGTGATTGCCATGATGGCGGGGGCGCGGACCGAAAAATGGCTGGCGGCACGTCAGAGGGCAGCGTCATGATTGATACCACAACCCTCTGGATAGTGATCATCGGCCTTGGGCTGGGCAGTTTTTTCCTGCGGTTCATGTTCACTGGACTGGTCGGGAACCGCATCATGCCAGAGTGGCTGTTGCGGCATCTGCGCTATACAGCGGTCGCCGTGTTGCCCGCATTGGTGGCACCTCAAGTGTTGTGGCCAAGTGCGACAGGCGGCACGCCTGATCCGGCGCGCATGGCGGCGGCGGCGGTGACGCTGGCCGTTGGATTGCTGACAAAAAATGTGCTGGCCGCGATCATTGCCGGGGCTGCAACGTTGTATGGATTGTTGTATTTGCTGGGCTGATTATTGCGGCAGGCGGACGCCATCCAACACGTTGCCGCTGTCATCTTCGTAGTATTTCATGGTTTTCACATCGGGCAGCAGCGCGATCTGTTCCATCAGTTTGACCGGATAGAAGGTCTGCTTGATCCCGGTAAACCCGTCAACCTGTGCCAGAATACCAGAGGTCGCGTTCGCGCAATAGGCACCCGGCACAGCACCGTTCGCCTGCACCAGCTGCAATAACTTTTCGGCCTGCTCAGGTGTGACGTTGATTTCCTGAGTGACGACATGGTGGCTTTCGCGGGCATGGGCCGATTTATAGGCCTGCACCCAACCCGGCGTGATCCCGTAAAGCACATCCGCACGTTCAGCCACGCGTGGGTCACGGAACGATCCGGCAGGGTCAAAAATAACCTGCTGTGATCCGTTCACCATCAGTGAGGAATGGCCACCAGCACCGGTCCGGTTGTTCACCATCGTAAAGAGAGTGATGGACGTGCCGGGCGCATCATATGCTGCGGCTGCGATCTGTTCGATTGTGTCATCGCCGCCCGTATCAGCAGCACAGCCTGCCAAAAGTGCAACGGCTGCAAGGCCGGCAATCATGCTTTTCACAGGCTGGTCTTTCTGGTCTGAATGCGGATGCACTTTTAGCGGAAGAAGATCGCCATAATCACCAAGATCGCAATAATTACGATAACGGAGCGCGTGGTGAAGGTCATGAAGCTGGCGAACATCTTTTCCTGTTCGTCGGTTTTCATGCTGCCATGTTCGTGGTCGGCCATGTGTCGTGTCCTTTTACAAATGTTGGTCGCTGACTACCTGATTCATTCCGTCCTGTCACGCGGACAAAATGCCCCTGCAATCGCCCCCCCCTGAATCTGGCGACGTCAGGTTGTTTCCTTGGCCGCATTTTCCAGATCTTCCAACAGGCGAAACCCGATGCGGTTTGCTTTGGCGCTCTTGACCTGCTTGGGCAGCGCGCGAAACAGCACCGAAAGCTGGCTGACGTGCTGTACCAACTGCATGCGCCCGCCCGCAGGGTCGGTGCCGTAGAACGTCACGATATCAGGATCGAAATATCCCATGCCTTCGATTTTCACCACACCGGAATTGTCACCGGCAAACCCCATGGCAATTTCGTGATCCGCGTCCAGTTGTTCCTCAAAATTCTTGAGGTAAAGCACTGTGCGTTCATAGGCCCATTGCGCCGGGCTTTTCTGGGCGGCGGGTTTGTCCATCATTGCGGCGGGCATTTTCTGGTCGCTGGCTTTGGGGCGCGTAGGGTCGGTGTGAACCTCGTGACAGCGTGGCAGGGCGGCGCCTTCCAATGCTTCGGCTGACGTCATGATTTTGTTGTCCATCGCTTACCCTTTATTTTTATAGACCCACGCCCCGTCCGCCTCGCGCAAGCTGCGCGTGGCAAGACCGGTTTGGTAAAGGTGGCTTAAATGCGCGACCGCTTCAACCAGCGCGAGGCCATATTCGGCCTCTCCGATCTTGCGTTTGAACAGCGGGGCAAAACACTCAGATGCAGATTTCGGTGTGTCGATGTAGGCAAGCAGACGTTTGAGGCAGCCATGGTGGTTGTCGATCAATTGCTCCATCCGTTTAGGCAGACCGGTGAAAGGCAGCTTGTGCCCCCCTAAAACAAGGTGATCGGCGCGCGCCAGCAGCGCCAGACGTTCGCAAGCCTCAAGCCATTCGCCGATGGGGTCGGCCATGGGTTCTGTGGGGTAGACGCCGACATTGGGGCTGATCGAGGACAATATCTGGTCGCCTGCGATCACCAGATTGTCATCCCGGCTCCAGAACGTCGCGTGTTCGGGCGCGTGGCCATTGCCCATATGCACGTCCCATGTGCGTCCGCCAATCTGGATGGTGTCGCCTTGTTGCACGCGGGTATAACCCACTGGCAACGGGGCGACGATATCGGCAAAATTGAACGGGCGGTCGGTGCTGCGTTTGGCCAGCATGTCGGCGTCCATGCCGCACAGACGGTAAAACGCGAGCGTCTCGGACGGAGAGGTTTCCTGCACGTCCAGCGTCAGCATGCGCGCGGTCAGCCAAGCGGTGCGGGTCGTCACCAGTTCTGCACCGTGATCGGTTTGAAACCAGCCCGCAAGACCGATGTGGTCGGGGTGGTGGTGCGTGACGATGACGCGCGATACAGGCTTGCCACCCAAGGGGCCTGCCATCGCCTCTTGCCAGATCGCCTTGGACTTTTTCGACGCGAAACCGGTGTCGATCACAGTCCAACTGTCGCCCTCGTCAAAGGCATAGACGTTCACATGGTCCAGCTTCATCGGGAGCGGAAAGCGCAGCCATAAAACGCCCGGTGCGACTTCAATCGCCTGCGCGCCGTGTTCGGGCGGGGTTTCCCACGGATAGCGAAGCCCTTCGGGCGCTTTTTGAACGTTCATGCGGCCAACTCATCTGCTGTCATTGCGAAAAGGTCTGTCTCACCTGCTTGGGCATGCGCCAAAAGGCTGGCGTGTTCAGGCAACAGACGCTGAATGTAAAACCGCGCCAGCACCTCGCGCGGTGTGCCTTTGCCGGACATCGCAGCCCTAAGGTGCAGGTGCCCGCCAAGGACACGGGCAAACGCGCGCAAGTAGGGCACAGCGCCCGCGAACCGCGTGTTCAGGTCGGGCTGACCGGTCAGCCATTCTGTTGCCTCGCGCAGTGTTTCTGTCGCCTGCCACATCGAATCGGCCATGTTCGGATACATCTCTCGGGCAGCTTCAACATCCACGACGATCTCATCCAGCAGCAGGTTTGCCGCCTCGCCCCCGTCCATCATCTTGCGCGCGACCAGATCCATCGCCTGCACACCGTTGGTGCCCTCGTAGATCGCTGTGACACGCACATCGCGGATGAATTGTGCAGCACCTGTTTCTTCGATAAAGCCCATGCCGCCGTGCACCTGCAGGCCCATGTCGGCCATGCCGATGCCCGTATCGGTGCCGAATGCCTTGGCCATCGGGGTGAGCAAAGCCGCACGCGCCGACCATGCGGGGTCTTTGGTCGCGCGGGTCATGTCGATGGCATGCGCGCAGCTAAGGCCGATCGCACGGGCGGCAAAAATCTCGGCCTTCATCGTCAGCAGCATGCGGCGCACATCGGCGTGGTCGATGATCGACCCTTTCCCGTCCGGACCTGCCTTACCCTGTTTGCGGTCCCGAGCATATTCCAACGCATGCTGGTAGGCCGCCTCGGCCACGCCGACGCCCTGCATGCCGACACCAAGGCGGGCGTTATTCATCATCGTGAACATCGCAGCCATGCCACCCTCTTCGGGGCCAACAAGCCAACCCGTTGCCTCATCATATTGCATCACGGCGGTCGGTGATCCGTGCAGGCCCATCTTGTGCTCAAGGCTAACCACACTGACACCATTGCGTTTACCGGGATTGCCATCCGCATCGGGCAGGAATTTTGGCACCAGAAACAGGCTGATCCCTTTGGTGCCTGCGGGCGCGCCTGGAATGCGCGCCAGAACCAGATGGCACACGTTGGAAGCGATATCGTGATCGCCCCACGTGATATAGATTTTCTGACCGCTGATGCGGTACGTGCCATCGCCGTTATCCTCTGCCTTGGATTGCAGCGCGCCTACGTCCGACCCTGCCTGCGGTTCGGTCAGGTTCATCGTGCCGGTCCATTCGCCGCTGATCAGCTTGGGCAGATATATGTCCTTGATCGCATCTGACCCGTGGTGTTCCAGCGCCTCGATCTGGCCTTGGCTCATCAACGGGGCCAATTGCAATGACAGGCACGCGCCACTGAGCATTTCGTTCACAGCGGTGGTCAGGGACATGGGCAGGCCCATACCGCCGTGCTCCGGCTGCGCGCTCATCCCGATCCAACCGCCGTCTGCGATGGCCTTGAAGCCCTCGGCAAATCCGGGTGACGTTCGCACAACGCCGTTCTCCAACCGCGCGGGGTGCAGATCGCCCGGGCGTTGCAGGGGGGCGATGACTTCGGTGCACATTTTGCCCGCCTCTTCCAGTATCGCGGCGGTCAGATCTTCGGTCGCTTCACTGAACAAGTCGGTGCTCTGCACTTGGGCAAAGTTGACGACATGTTTAAAAATAAAGTCAGATTCGGTGACGGCTGCATGGAACGGCATAAAATGTGGTCTCCTCAAATCGGCAACAGAACCTTGGCATGGGTAACACCGGCCTGCTATGGGCGGTTCTGACACACGCTAACATGCGGCGCTATAGGGCATTGGGCAACTTGAACGCGGCGTCATGAGAGGATGCGATGGCTGAGAGCATGGAAATACTGGCACCGGATGCGGCAGGCATTGCACGCGCTGCAGCCCATCTGCGCGCGGGTCGCCTGATCGCGTTTCCGACAGAAACGGTCTACGGTTTGGGCGCCGATGCCCGTGACGGCACTGCGGTTGCCGCGATCTATGCAGCCAAGGGACGCCCTAGTTTCAATCCGCTGATCGTGCATGTCGCCGGTACCGATATGGCAAAACGCTATGGCCAATGGTCCGATCTGGCAGAGGTGCTGGCAAGCGCGTTCTGGCCCGGTCCGCTGACGCTGGTCTTGCCCTTGGCGGACGGACATGGGTTGTCGTCGCTGGTCACGGCTGGCTTGCCCAGCGTCGCTTTGCGCGTGCCCGCGCATGCGACGGCGCGGGCGTTGCTGGGGGCGTTCGACGGGCCGGTTGCGGCACCCTCTGCGAACCCATCGGGACGGATCAGCCCGACGACGGCTGCCCATGTCGTGAACGGGTTGCAAGGTCGGATTGCGGGCGTTGTTGATGACGGGCCATGCAGTGTTGGCTTGGAAAGCACAATTGTCGGGCTGACGGGGGATGCCCCCGTTTTATTGCGCGCCGGCGGATTGCCTGTTGAGGCGATAGAGGCCGCGTTGGGGATGCCTCTGGCGCGACCGGTTCCCGACGAGATCACCGCGCCGGGGCAATTGACCTCGCATTATGCACCCGCTGGTCAGGTGCGGCTGGAGGCTGAACGGGCTGAAGGGAACGAGGTGTTACTGGGGTTTGGCAATGTTGATTGTGACCTGAACCTATCGCCAGGCGGTGATCTGACGGAAGCTGCAGCACGGTTGTTTGACTGCCTGCACCAGTTGGATGCAATGGCGCGGCCCATCGCCGTGACGCGCATCTCGGAACGTGGTTTGGGCGTGGCGATCAACGACCGGCTGCGCCGCGCGGCAGCCCCAAGAAATACCTAGGCGCGACCAGCCGTTGCAGACAGGCCAAGCGGATCGACGCCAAGCGAACTGACGGCGGCAGCCCATTTTGCCGCATCCTCCAGATCAAAGATCAGTTCCATATCGGCGTCACCGGTCAGCCAGCCGTTCATCGACAATTCGTTTTCCAATTGGTCCGGCCCCCATCCCGCATAGCCCAGCATCAGCAAGGCACGCTCGGGCCCTTTGCCATTCGCGATATCCTCAAGAATATCAAGCGTCGCGGTCAGTGCAAAGCCACCCTCGATTTCCAGCGTTTGCAGGGCAGAACGGTATTCGTCAGAATGCAGGACAAAGCCGCGTTCCATTTCGACCGGACCACCCCGGTGCACGCCCAGCGCGCTGTGATCTGGCGCGACATGATCGCTGAGCTGTTCCAGCACATCCGTAAGCGCCACACCTTCGGCGGGTTTGTTCACGATCAACCCCATCGCGCCTTCGGCGGAATGCGCCGCGATGAAAATCACAGCACCGGCAAAGCGCGGATCGCTCATGCCGGGCATCGCGATTAGCAGTTTTCCAGTCAGATCAAGCGTGTCATGGGGCATGGTGTGACGGTGTCCTTTGCATGGCTCACAGTGAAAATGGCACAGGCGCGATGGGGCTGACAAGCGCTGTGGGCGCAGCACGCGAAACATGGCTGACCCAAACGTGACTTGGCAGTGCGCGTGCGATGGCGCATCTAGGGTGGATGATCACACGCATTCTGTCTGCCCTTTCGATTTTTGCCGCCAGCGCCCTGCCCCTTGCCGCGCAGGACCGTTTTGACATGCCGGTTAGCGGCGAAATCCTGCACGGGTGGCAGCAGGCCGATGGTACGCGCATGGCGGCCATCCGGCTGGTGTTGGCACCGGGGTGGAAAACCTATTGGCGCAGCCCCGGTGACGCGGGCATTCCACCGCAATTTGACTGGTCGCGGTCGCGCAATCTGGGCAGTGTCGGCATCACCTGGCCCGCGCCCAAGGTATACCGCGAGGGCGGCGTGGTCACTATTGGCTACAAGGATGAACTGGTGCTGCCAATCACCCTTGCGCCCCGTCAGGCGGGCGACCCGATCAAAGTGAATACCACCTTGGACATTGGCGTGTGCAGCGATATCTGCATCCCGCACCGCATGAAACTGACCGCAACGATCGCGGACAATAGCACCAATGTGACACCCAAGATCGCAGCGGCATTGGCGGCGCGCGCCTACACTGCCAAAGAGGGCGGTGTGCGCAGTGCAACCTGCGCGTTACGTCCCAATGCAGACGGGCTTGAGATTACCGCGAAGCTGTCGTTGCCATCATTGGGCGGGGGCGAGGTTGTGGTGATTGAACCGGGCCAGCCCAACATCTGGATGAGCGAGACAGATGTGTCGCGCAATGGCGCGCAATTGACAGCCACAGGTGATTTGATCGCGAACGCTGGCGGCGCCATTGCGATTGACAGATCACGGGTAAAGATTACCGTGATCAGCGACAGCACGGCGGTTGAAATCAACGGCTGCGCGCCCGGTTAGGCGGCTGGCCGGTTGCGGCGCATCACAAACGCCAGCGCCCCGATGATATAGCCCACCAGCGCAACGATTGCGGCACCACCAACAAACATCAACAATGCGGCTATCATCGCTGACATGTCGCCTAGCATCGGCAAGGCACCGATCAGCATAGGATGCAAAGCGCCCTGCCACGCTGCCACGCCCAACGTGAACACGCCCCACGCCAGCACAATAGCCCACAGCGCAAGCAGGCCCAGACGCAAGCCCGTGACCGGCGCGCGGGTCGCGCGGCGCATCGCAGCGATCTGGCGGGCTACATCATGCTGTGCCGCGATCAGCGCAGGCACAACAAGCAGCACTAGGAACATGCCAAAGCCCAACCCGTAGACCAATGTGATCACGGTGGGTTTAAGAAATTGCGCCTGCTGGCTTTGTTCATAAAGCAGCGGCGTCATGCCCAGAACGGTCGTCATCGTTGTCAGCATGACAGGCCGCAACCGGTCGGCAGCGCCATCAATGATTGACGGGATCAGGCCGCGCGTTTCGGCGTATTCGTCGATGGTCGTCACCAAAACGATGGAATCGTTGATGATGATTCCCGTCATCCCCAGCAATCCGACAACGGTAAACATGCTAAGCGGCACATCCCACGCGGCATGGCCATAGATCGTCCCGACCAGCCCGAAAGGAATGATTGCCATCACCACGATCGGCCGCGTCCATGATCCAAAAATCCACGCCAACACCAGAAAGATACCCGTCAGGCACAAGATCAACCCGGTTAGCGCATCGTTCAGAAACTGGTCTTCCTGTTCGCTGAGACCTGCAATGATGAACTCTACCTGTCGCTCGGACGCGATTGTCGGCAGGATCTGTTCTTGTAATGCGGTGCCAATCTCGGTCGCGCGGACGGGATCATCTTCGGAGATATCGCCGGTGACGGAAATCAGCCGGATGCCGTTTTCACGCCGCACAGTGGAAAAGCCGGTGCGCCGCTCGACACTTACGATATCGCCAAGCGGGACATAAAGTCCCTCGGGCGTGCGCATCTGGGTGCGGTCCAGAAAATCAGCCGTTAACTCCCCTTCGGGCAGTTCAACTCGGATGGTCGCAGAGCGGGGACCATCGGGATAGGTCGCCGCCTCGATCCCGCCCAGAAGGTTGCGCAATGCCCGCCCCAGCGTGTCGATGGTAAAGCCAAGCGCCTGACCTTGCGGGGTCAAATCAAGGATCAACTCTTCCTTGTCGTAGGCAAGGTTGTCCTCGACGGCGCTTACCTCAGGGTATTGCAGCAGCGCGGTTTTCAAATCCTCTGATGCGGCTTTCAGCGTATCTGTGCTGGCGCCATAGAACTGGACATCCATAGCGTCACCACCGGGGCCAGACCGCCAGCCGCGAAAGCTGACCGTTTCGACAAGCGGGTGGTTCACGACCTTGTCCTGCAGCGCGGCCACAAATGCGAAACTGGAATAAGGGCGCAGGTCCGCGTCAATAAGTTCGATGGAAATGCCGCCCAGCAGATCGGCGTCCTTGCTGTCAGTGCCAGCCAGACCGCGCCCGCCATTGCCGCCAATTTGCGCCATCACATAATCAAGCGGGTTCACCCCACCATGCGCGTCGGCATATTCGCGGCCCAACTCTTCGGTGGCGCGTTGCATTTCGCGCATCATCTCAAGGGTATCGGCGCGCGTCGCCCCCTCGACCATAGCAAAGTTGCTGCTGACGGAGCCACGTTCAGGTGCATTAAAGAACCGCCATTGCACGTCCCCATTGATGAACAGCGCAATCTGGCTGGCCAGCACGGCTGTCACACCGGCCAGCACCACATAGCGGGCCGCAATAACGCCCGCCATAAACGGACGGAACAGCGTCTCGCGGACCCAGACGAAACCGGTGTTCACCACGCGGCTGGGCAGATCGTACCAGTGTTCCTTGGCCGCGGCCTTCATCGCGTGGGCCATGTGGTTGGGCAGGATCAGGAAACATTCGACCAGTGAGGCGACCAGAACGGCGATCACCGTAAACGGAATATCGCGGATCAAATCACCAAAGCGTCCGCCAACAGCGACAAGGCCGAAAAACGCGATGACGGTGGTCAGCGTCGCGGCAAACACAGGCATCGCCATACGCCGCGCGGCATTTTCAGCGGCCTGCATCGGGCTTTCGCCCAGCGTGCGGAACCTGTGATCGGCATGTTCGCCCACCACAATCGCGTCATCCACCACAATGCCCAGCGTGATGATCAAGCCAAAGAGCGAAATCATGTTGATCGTGATCCCGCCCGCATACATCAGCGCAATCGCGGCCCCCATCGCCACAGGGATACCTGCCGCGACCCAAAAGGCAGTGCGGGCATTCAGGAACAAAAACAGCAACGCGACGACAAGCCCGAGGCCCACCAGACCGTTGTCGATCAACAGGTCAAGACGACCGGTAATGGCAGCAGCGCGGGTGCGGATCAATTCAATCGTCACGTCGGAGGGCAGGCTGGCCTGCAATTGCGCGGCGACCTCTTCGACCTGATGCTGAATGCCGATGGCGTCACCCTGATCGGACCGGTCCACGCGGACCGACATGGCAGGGTTCGCTCCAACAAAAAAGCCGCGCTCCCGGTCGACACCTTCCTCTGACACGGTTGCGATGTCCCCGATGGTCAGTTTTGAGCCGTCAGGGTTCGAGCGCAGCACAATGCCGGATATTTCCTGCGCGCTGCGTTTGGCTGTGCCGGTGCGCACGCGGGCGTTGGCGCCGGACACATCACCGGCGGGGTCTGCGTCCACCTCTTCGGCGATGGCGGCGGCAATCTGCGCCATGCTGACATCAAAAGCGATCAGTTTGGAGGACGGCACAATTACCATAGTTTGCGGGGCAGCAACCCCTTCGATGGTGGTGCGTGTGACCCCGACAGCAAACAGGCGCGTGACCAGTTCATCGGCGAAACGGCCCAATTGGGCGGGCGCAATCGGGCCGGTGATCACGACATCAGTCACACGGTCACGCCACGCGCCGCGCCGCACGGTCGGTTCCTCTGCTTCTTCTGGCAGGGATGTCACGGCATCCACCGCTGTCTGAACATCCGTGGCAGCGCGCGCCATGTCCCAACCGGGATCAAAGTCGAGCGTGATGAATGCGCGCCCTTCGCGTGAGGTGCTTTGAGAACTCTCGACGCCTTCGACAGACAGCAGAACAGGCTCCAACACTTGAACAATCGCTGTGTCGACGTCTTCGGCACCTGCGCCGACCCACGTCGTCGTGACGGTCACATTATCGACGATCACATCGGGGAAAAACTGCGCACGCATGTTCGGAGCGGCAGCAAAGCCTGCAACCAACAACACGACCAACAACAGGTTGGCCGCCGTCCGGTGGCGCACAAAATACGATAGGATGCCACTTGTCCGGCCTGATATCTGACGCACCATATCTAGCCCCCTATGCGGCCTTCGATCCGTTCAACCATTTGTGCAGGCACCATGGGTTCTGCCAGACGGGCCAGCACGCGGGCCTTGGCGTCTTCGGGCATGCGCTTGTTACCTTCGATAAAAGCGATCAGTTTAGCGCGGCGTTCCTCGGTAAGCTCCAGCATCCGCGGTGGCTCGGGAACGGACCCATCACGGCTGAGCGGTTTGACCGATATACCGGCACCCAGCAGGGGCGAGCGTTCCTCGACAACTTGGCGGCCCACAATCGGGCCACGTACCAGCACATGATCGCCCTGCCTGCGCAGAATGGTGACTGATGCGGCCTCGAGCCGGTTTTCATCGGCCAAGAGCAGCACCTCACCCGCTGCATCGACCGCAGATGAGGGCAGGCGCACGACATTTTCCAAAGGGGGTTCCTGCACCGATACCGTCACGAAATCGCCTGTTTTAAAGCCACCGGCATCGGGCATAGCCGCGAAGATTAGCCGTCCTGTGGCCCCTGCCCCTGCGGCGGCACTCGCGCGCGTGATTTTGCCGCGCGCCAACAGATCAACGCCTGAGACGTCCAGCGTTGCGGTCACATCAGCCTTTATCAGCGCGCCATCCGCATCCAAAAGCCGCGCGTATTGTGACGTGGAGAGACGGAAAGAGACCTCCAAATCATTGGGGTCAATCAATTCGGCCAGCCGTTCGTTTGCCGTCACCAAACGTCCCACCACGACGTTTGTCGCTGTCAGCGTGCCATCAAACGGCGCGGTCAATGTGGTATCATCCAACCGGCGCTGCGCCTCAGCCAATGCGATTTCTGCGCGCGACAGACGGGTTGCTGCCTGATCGACACGTGTCTCTGCTTGGGCAGCGGCCTGCCTGCGCGATAGCACCGCTTGCCGTGCGGCGGATGCGGCAAGCTCTGCGGTTTCGGTGGCGGTCGCGGTGCCAACGCCGCGCTCGGCAAGGTCTTGCTGGCGCATGAAGGCGCGTTCGCGCAGATCAGCCTGATCTTGTGCGGCGCTCAGTTCATCGCGGGCCAGATCAAGATTGCGCGCGGCATCACGCCCTTCGGCACGTGCATCCAACAAATCACTTTGCGCACGATCAACAGCCGATTGCGCATCAGCCGGGTCGAGCCGGACCAGAACCTGCCCCTCGCGAACAATACCGCCATCCTCAAAACCGGGGGCAAGTTCGATCACACGACCACCGCCAGCGGCACGCAGTTCCAGCAAGCTGCGGCTTTGCAGTTCTCCAAAGCTTTGCAGGACGGGGGTGATCGTTTCGGCGCGGGCCTCTTGTACGTTGACGGCAAAAACCCGTTCGCGCGGGGGGGGGGCTGGTGCGTCATCCGCCATCCGCTCGCGCACAGCGCCACCGATCAAGGTGACCGCATAGGCCAACAGACCCACCGTAAGGGCCGCAAGGAACAGGCCGATCATACTTTGACGTAGAAAACGCATGTATATCCGATCAAAAGACACCGTTTGCAGGTGCTAGGTAAGTTAGGTTGCGGGTGCTAGGTAAGTTAGGCGCGCAGCACCAAATGACAAATTACGTAAGTGATACGTGGGTTACGCCATCTTCCGTCGCAGATTTTTGCGATTTCTCACAGTATTTATTTTCGGCGTCATTTATTTGTGCGCCAATTACCTTCGACGCCGTTTATTTTCGGCACCATTTATTTCCGGCGATGGTGTTCATCCAGCCGTGGCATGATCTCGACAAAATTGCAGGGCCGGTGACGGTAGTCGAGTTGTTTGACCAAAATCTCGTCCCACGCATCCTTGCAGGCCCCCGGTGATCCGGGCAGCGCAAAGAGATAGGTGCCGTTGGCGACGCCGCCCGTGGCGCGGCTTTGCACTGCTGAGGTGCCGATCTTCTGCATCGAGACAATCGTGAACACCGTACCGAATGCGTCGATCTCTTTTTCATAGACATCGCGGTGGGCTTCGACCGTTACATCGCGGCCTGTCAGGCCGGTGCCACCTGTGCTGATCACCACGTCGATGGCGTCATCCGCGCACCATGCACGCAATTGATCCGCGATCAGATTACGTTCATCGGGCAGGATATGCCGTGTGGCGACGATATGGCCAGCGCCCTGAATCCGCGCCACCAGAGTGTCGCCGGAACGGTCGTCGCTGAGGTTACGGGTGTCTGACACGGTCAGCACGGCGATGCGCACGGGAATGAATGTGGCGGTTTCGTCTATCTTGCTCATGCGCGCTCCAATACGGCGAGGCGGGCCGCGAGGGCCATGAAAATGCCGCTGGACACCCAGCCCAGTACGCGCCCGCGTTGGTTTAGGCCTGTGGAAAAGCGGCCCGCAGAGGCACCGACAGCGCCATTGATGACAAAGCCGCCGATGCCCAGAACGGCACCAAAGATCAGGAATTGCCCCAGCACGCTGCCTGCCTCTGGCACGACGAACTGTGGGACAAAGGCGAGGACGAAAAAGATCACCTTGGGGTTGGTCAGGTTCACCACAAACCCTGTGCCAAAGGCGCGCCAGATTGACAGGCCCGGACCGGAGGCGGCTGTCTGGCGATTATAACGCAGGGCCTGCACCGCCAGATAGACAAGGTATGCGACACCGATCCAGCGGATCGCGTCAAAGGCCCACGGGTGCGCGCCGATCAGCGCGCCAAGGCCCAGACCGGCCAGTGTCACATGCACCATACCGCCTGCGGCAATGCCAGCGCTGGCCATAATGGCCGCGCGCGGACCAGACCGCAGGCCTTGGCCCAGACAGAACATCATATCCGCGCCCGGCGTCATGTTCAGCACCAGTGCCGCCGGGATAAATGCCAGCAGGGTAATCGGATCAACCATTGGACAAATGCGCTTTCAGGTTCAGCAAATCGGCCCACGCCTCGCGCTTGAATTCGGGACTGCGCAGCAGATAGGCGGGATGGAACATCGGCAGTGCTGGCAAACCTGCCGCCTTCGTCCATTCTCCGCGCAGGCGCGTGATGCCCCGTTTGCCCAGCAGCGTCTGGCACGACCAATTGCCGATCAGGACCAGCACGTCAGGCTTTGCCAATGCGATGTGGCGCATCAGAAACGGTTTCATCATGGCGATTTCGTTTGGCTTGGGATCACGGTTCTGTGGTGGTCGCCATGGCAGCACATTAGTGATATAGACCGGCGCATCCGCACGGTCGCGGCCCATGTCGATGGCGGCCAGCATCTTGTCCAGCAATTGCCCCGCTTTGCCAACAAAGGGTTTGCCCGCAAGGTCCTCATCCCGGCCCGGTGCCTCGCCCACCAACATGACGCGTGCGCCGGGAATACCGTCCGAGAACACCAGATTGCGCGCGCCTTTTTTCAACTCGCAATGCTCGTACGTCTCCATCGCCATGCGCAGATCGTCCAGCGTTTGCGCGGCGGCGGCGGCCTGTTCGGCGGCGGCAACGGGATCAACGGCGGCCATCGGCGTGATCATTCCGGGTTTAACGGGTGTCTCAGCCACTTTCGGCTTTTCGAGCGCGGCAGGCAATTCATAGCGGTTGACCGGCGCGTCGCAGATCGCCTCGGTCGCGCCAAGTTCAACCTGCCAGTTCAGCAGCGCCAGATTTTGATGATAATCCGCTGATTCCATGCTGCCACTCTACGCCCAAGGCGCAGCAATCAAAATCCCCACCTTGTCTCTGCACGCGCAGCCCCCTTATAAAACGCGAAACCATTGAAAGGTGTCTGCGCCCATGTCCTTTTCCCACCGTCACCTTTTGGGCATTGAGCCGTTGTCGCAGATGGATATCACCACGCTGCTTGATCTGGCCGACAGCTATGCCGAGCTGAACCGCAAACCCGAAAAACACAGCGATGCGCTGAAGGGTCTGACCCAGATCAACATGTTTTTTGAGAATTCGACCCGCACGCAAGCAAGTTTCGAGATTGCGGGCAAGCGGTTGGGTGCGGATGTGATGAACATGGCGATGCAGGCCAGCAGCATCAAAAAGGGCGAGACGCTGATTGATACGGCAATGACGCTGAACGCGATGCATCCTGATTTGTTGGTGGTCAGGCATCCGCAATCTGGCGCGGTGGATTTGCTGGCACAAAAGGTCAATTGCGCGGTTTTGAATGCGGGCGACGGGCGGCACGAACACCCGACGCAGGCCTTGCTGGATGCACTGACGATCCGGCGTGCCAAAGGGCGGCTGCACCGGTTGTCCATCGCAATTTGCGGCGATATTGCGCATTCCCGCGTGGCGCGCTCCAACATCATGCTGCTGGGCAAGATGGAGAACCGTATTCGGCTGATCGGCCCGGCGACATTGATGCCATCGGGGATCGGGGAATTCGGGGTCGAGGTTTTCGACAACATGGAAGAGGGGCTGGAGGGTGTCGATGTCGTGATGATGCTGCGCCTGCAACGCGAGCGGATGGATGGCGGATTTATTCCGTCAAGCCGCGAGTATTACCACCGCTACGGGCTGGACGCGGAAAAACTGTCCTACGCCAACGACGATGCAATCGTCATGCACCCCGGCCCGATGAATCGCGGGGTAGAGATTGACGGCACCTTGGCCGATGACATCAACCGCAGCGTTATTCAGGATCAGGTTGAAATGGGCGTGGCAGTGCGCATGGCTGCGATGGATTTGCTGGCCCGCAACCTACGCGCCGCGCGATTAGCAGCCGTATCGTAAACGGGTCGTACATATGAAAAACATAGACATTCCCGCCCACGAGCAAGGCACCTCGCGGCTTTTCTCAATGTCGATGGATGCGTCTGATGCGCGGCGGGTCAAGGCGGACGTGACCCGGCAGGCCGTGTTGCTTGGCATAGATGGCGTAGACGCCGCGGGGGTCGAGGTGTTCCAGATAGTTGATTTGGGTGATCTGGGACTGGCAGGCTATCTGCGCGACGGGATTGATGCGCAAGAGGCTGATCTGGCCCGCGACCGCGTCAAGCTGGCAGCGTTGGACGGGTGGGTCATGCTGGTCCATTCCCGCGCGTTTGAAGGCAAGGCGATGACCTTGCAACCCGACCCGAAACTGACGTTGATCGGCACATATCGCCAACAGGGCGCAGATACGATGCCAATCGAGATCGTGAGTGAAGCAGCACAGCCCTATAGCGGGACACCGCAGAACGCCCCCGTGCCTGCACCCGACACACGCAGGGCAGGTTCTTTGGTCGTTGCAGCATTGATCGGGGTTGCGACACTTTTGCTGTGGTGGGTGCTGGCGTAAACCAACGGCTTGGCGTAAAAGAACCGTCATGGAAGATCCAAAAGACCCCAAAATGTCAGGCCGTATCGCCATGATTGCCCTGCTGGTTGCAGGTGGATTGGCGTGGCTGATGATCTGGATCGCAGGTTGACGCGCCTTTAGCCCCTCAGATCACAAAATAACCGACATATCATTGCCGCCTGCGATGCTTTGGCGTTATGACGTCAGGGATCACTTTCCTAGGACCGATGGCGACGCATGGCGCATTATTTTATCAACGCAAAGCTGATTGATCCTGAGGCAGGGACGCTGACCGAAGGGACTGTGATCGTCGAGGGTGAACAGATCGCGGCAGTGGTTGCGGGCACGCCCACCCTGCCCGCCGATGCGCAGATCACGGATTGTCAGGGCAAATACCTTGCCCCCGGTATTGTCGATCTGGGTGTCAAAGTATGCGAACCCGGTGAGCGGCACAAGGAAAGCTACCGCTCTGCTGGAATGGCAGCAGCGGCGGGCGGTGTGACCACGATGATCACGCGCCCCGATACGAACCCGCCCATCGACAGCCCCGAGGTGCTTGAGTTCGTTACGCGCCGCGCCAACGAGGCCGCACCCGTGCACGTGATCCCCATGGCTGCGCTGACCAAAGAGCGCGCCGGGCGCGAGATGACTGAGATCGGTTTTCTGATGGACGCAGGTGCTGCGGCCTTTACCGATTGCGACCATGTGATCAGCGATACCAAAGTATTTTCCCGCGCGTTGACATACGCACGCAGTCTGGGCGCGCTCGTCATCGCTCATCCGCAAGAGCCGATCTTGAGCGCTGGGGCTGCTGCAACGTCGGGCAAGTTCGCATCGCTGCGCGGGTTGCCTGCGGTATCGCCCATGGCAGAACGCATGGGGCTGGACCGCGACATTGCGCTGATCGAAATGACCGGGGCGAAATACCACGCGGACCAGATTACGACCGCGCGGGCGCTGCCTGCGCTCAAGCGGGCCAAAGATAACGGTCTGGACATCACCGCAGGGGTCGGCATTCACCATCTCACGCTAAATGCGCTGGATGTGGCTGATTATCGGACGTTCTTTAAGCTAAAGCCCCCCTTGCGTGACGAAGAAGACCGCATCGCGGTGGTCGAGGCGGTTGCCAGCGGGTTGATCGACATCATCTGCAGCATGCACACACCGCAGGACGAGGAAAGCAAACGGCTTCCGTTTGAAGAGGCCGCGTCAGGTGCGATTGGACTGGAAACGTTGCTGCCTGCCGCGATGCGGCTGGTGCATGCGGAAATGATGGACCTGCCGACGCTGTGGCGCGCGCTGTCGCTGAACCCGGCGAAACGCTTGGGCCTGCCGGGCGGGCGTCTCGCGGTTGGCGCCCCGGCTGATCTGGTGCTTTTTGATCCAAATGCACCCTTTGTATTGGATCGTGCCACATTGCGGTCAAAGTCTTTGAATACGCCATTTGACGGAATGCGCATGCAGGGTAAGGTACTGCAAACCTACGTATCCGGAACCTGCGTATATAAGGCGAGCTGATGCCCACAATCGAGACGACGACAATTGCACTGATGCTGTGGGCCATTTTTGGCTATGGGATCGGCTCTATCCCGTTTGGTCTGGTGCTGGCACGGGTCATGGGTCTGGGTAATCTACGCGAAATCGGATCGGGCAACATCGGTGCGACAAACGTATTGCGGACCGGCAACAAGAAAGCTGCCGCGCTGACATTGTTGCTGGATGCAGGCAAAGGCGCATTTGTCGTTCTGATTGCCAAGCTACTTGCAAACCCGGACGCCGTTCAATTGGCCGCACTCATGGCGATGATTGGTCATTGCTATCCTGTCTGGCTGCGTTTCAAGGGCGGCAAAGGCGTTGCAACGTTTCTGGGTATTATGCTGGCACTGGCATGGCCCGCCGGGATCGGGTGCTGCATTGCTTGGCTTGTCGGCGCAGGCATATCGCGCATGTCGTCGATGGGCGCATTGGCAGCCGCATCCGCGTCCACGTTCCTGCTGGTTTTCCTTGGGTACGGATACATTCTGCTGTTGGGCATTGCGCTGACAATCCTTGTCTTTTGGCGCCACCGCGCGAACATCCACCGCGTCCGTGCGGGAAATGAGCCGAAAATCGGTCAACAGGGGTGACCCCACCCGCAGATGTGGTCGCCCGCATCAAGGATTTGCCACTGGGGTCGTTTCGCGGTGTGGCAGATGGACGGTCCTATCTCGTCACACGCAGCATTTTCAGCGATGGACGTGCGATCAAACTGGTCGGCCAAGAGCTCGGTGGTCGTGATTATATCAGCCTGAACCTTTATGAACTGTCGCGCGGGCCGCAGCTTTATCCTTGCGAAATGCCCAGCGCCAAAGTGATAGATTTCGTGCGCGCATTCCGACCTGATGCGCCTGAGCGGGCAGCGCAGACACGCTACTGAAAACCTGCTCTTTGACAAAAACGCGCGTGCCAGAAAACCAGCACCATAGAGACACAATTCTGCCGCGCCTTCGGGCGACGGTCGCGTAAACCCTGCGGGAGAACGCAAATGTTGAAAGCCTATCTGGAAAGCTACGGAAACTTTATCCTGCGGGCCTTCGATTTTCACAGCCGCGCGCGGCCCATCGAATATTGGGCCGTCTTTCCCGTAATCTGGGGGCTTATCCTTTATGCGCTGACGATTGATATCACCAACGTCTGGTACACACTGCTTGCGGGGCAACGCATTTCTCTGAACCCGCTGGCCTATCTTTCCGGATTGATATTTCTTTTGACGCTGATCCCCAGAATGGCGCTGAACGTGCGGCGTCTGCACGACAGGGATCGCAGCGCTTTGTGGCTTTTCTTTCCTGCCGCGTTCAGTCTGTCCCTGCCTGTCGCAATCATTGCGTTGGCGGGCTGCATGATGAATTCAAGCCTGACGGGCGTTCCCAATGGGCCGGATGAACTCTCGAACGTCTTTTTTCCCGTCAAGCTCTACCTGTTTTCACCTGCCATGTTCTGGCAAGAGATGTTTGCCATCGCACGTGCATTCGAAGCACTGGGATCAGAGACAATCGGCGGCCTGATATCGGAAATCTATGGGTACAGCGGCGCGGTCGATGTGCGCCGCGATGCGACCAATGTTAAGAACGAGAGCGAAGGCGATTTTTCGCATACCCTCAGCGTGTTCTTTGCCGTTGCCGGCTTGATCTGCACACCGCCGCTGACTGCGCTGATGCACACTTTCTTTGCCGCGCTTCCATCATCGGAGCAGAATAACAAGTACGGCCCCGGAAAACTGGGCAAGTTACAGTACAAAACCAAACCTGACACCGAGCACAATCCGTTCGCGGGCTATGCGTTGCTTTATGAAAAAACCGACGAGGAAAAAGCAATGCAGCAGCAGCGCAAAGAGCTTGAAATGAAAAACCTGTACCGCCAACGGGTTTTGGGTCAGCAGTGACGCGGCTTTAGATCAGTAGCTGTATTCCGCATAAACACGCTTCATATCACCACCCCAAGAGCCATGGTAATCCTCCAGCAACTCATCTGCGGGCACTTTGCCGGTCTCGACGCTTTCCTTGAGGGCGTTCAGAAAATGCGTCTCGTCCGGGACCATGCCGCCTGCGCCGGGACGCGCACGGGCTTTCAAACCCTGCTCTGACAAGGCGACGGTTTCGCGGGCGATGTCATGCATGTTGATGCCTGTGACCTTGGCCTGCAACCCGTCAACAGAGGCCGCAACCCGCAAGGCGTCATGTTGCGCTGGTGTCCAGTCTTTGACCAGATCCCATGCGCCATCCAGCGCGTCCTGATCGTAGGTCAGCCCCACCCAGAACGCAGGCAATGCACACAACCGCCGCCAAGGACCGCCATCTGCGCCGCGCATTTCGATGAATTTTTTCATCCGTGCCTCGGGGAAAGCCGTGGTCAGATGATCCGCCCAATCGCTGAGCGTGGGTGTTTCACCGGGAAGTGCAGGCAGTTTGCCTTTCATGAAATCACGAAAAGACTGCCCGAGTGCATCAATATATTTGCCGTCGCGGTAGACGAAATACATCGGCACATCGAGCGCGTATTCAACCCAGCGCTCGAACCCGAAATCATCATCAAACACGAACGGCAATGTGCCGGTGCGCGACGCATCCAATTCGCGCCAGACCTTGCTGCGCAGGGACTTATACCCGTTTGGCTTACCCTCAAAGAACGGCGAATTGGCAAATAATGCCGTCGCAACAGGTTGCAAGGCGATGGCCACGCGCATTTTCTTGATCATGTCCGCTTCGGACCCGAAATCAAGATTCACTTGCACTGTGCAGGTCCGGCGCATCATCACGCGGCCCATGGTTCCGACGCGACCCATGTAATCGTTCATAAGACGGTAGCGCCCCTTGGGCATCAAATCCATCTGTTCGTGGGTCCATTCAGGTGCCGCACCCAAACCGATAAAACCCACACCGATCTCGTCGGCCACTTCACGGACCTCGCGCAGGTGGGTGTTTACCTCATCGCAAGTCTCATGAATCGTCTCGACCGGTGCGCCAGAAAGTTCAAGCTGCCCACCAGGTTCCAGCGAAATGTTCGCACCGTCTTTTTCGAGGCCAATCAGGTAATCACCCTCCTTGACAGGCGCCCAATTGTGCCGGTCACGCAGCCCCTCCAGCATCACGCGGATCGAGCGCGGACCCTCATACGGCAGTGGCAAAAGCGTGTCTTTGCAATAGCCGAATTTCTCGTGTTCGGTGCCAATGCGCCATTGATCCTTGGGCTTGCAGCCATCTGCAAGGTACTCGACCAGTTGTTCATGCCGCTCAATGGGGCCGCCGCCGGACTGGGGAATTGACATTGCTTTGGCTCCGTAGATGGGTTCGTTTGACCGCAGGGATGGGCGGATTTGGCGGGGGTGTCAATGCAACAAGGCACCTTCAGGACGCAGCGGCCCGCGGTGCCAGATCACAACAGCTTGACGGGGATTGTTGTTGAGCGTGTGCAGCATCCGCTCTGTCTTGAGGCCCGGCAGCGTGGCAAAGGCGTCAAACAGCGCCTCAGAACCGGCGGCATTTACCGGGATCAGCAAGGCGGGCGACCCTTCTTGTGTCAGCCGCCAGTGTGCGGGAAACAGCGTGCCGTCCAGTGTCAGGCTTTGCAGTTCACGCAAGGCAACACTGCCGCCGGTGAGAGGGCCAAAGTAAGTGACTTGCCCCTCATCAACCTGAACCGCGCCCGCACCGCCCCCGGCCCCGCGAAAGCGCCCGCGCTGTATGCCCAACCAAATGAGAGCCACACCCGCCACCACCAAGCCGTATCCCGGTATCGCCAGCAAGAAACCCGGACCCAGGATAAACCAAATGCCAAAAAGCGCCAAAAAGCCGCCAAGCAGAACCTCGCGCCAGCGCCAGATCGCAGCCTGTGCTTCGGGCCTAAAGAAATCCATTGATATTCCCCTTCAAACCCAATCCCCCAGCGTCTGCTGCCACAACGTCATCGCCGCGACGGCAGCGGTGTCCGCACGCAGGATACGTGGACCCAACGTGACGGAATGCACATGCTCAAGTCCCCGCAAACGGGCGCGTTCGCCATCAGAAAAACCACCCTCCGGCCCGATAAAGATGGCCCAAGGCCCTGTGAGGGACGCGATAGCTGGCAGACCCGATGTCTCGCCCGCCAATGCCTCATCCGCGAATAGGATCAGACGCGCCGGGTCCCAATCGGCCAACATCCTGTCAAAACGGACGGCATCTGCCACTTCGGGAACATATGTGCCACCGCATTGCTCAGCCGCCTCGACCGCGTGGGCTTGCAGGCGGTCGCGCTGAATGCGGCCTGCATTGGTGAACTGCGTCATCATCGGCACGATCCGCGCTGCGCCCATCTCTGCCGCTTTCTCAACGATAAAATCGGTGCGCGCTTTCTTGATCGGCGCAAAGCACAGCCACAGATCAGGGGGCATCTGCAAGGGTGCGCTTTGGTCGCGACATTCAAGCGTGCCGCCGCGTTTACCAGCCTGAACAATCTCGGCCTGCCATTCGCCATCACGTCCGTTGAATAGCGCCACCGCGCCGCCAACAGCTTGCCGCATCACCCCGAAAAGGTAATGTGCTTGCGCCTTGTCCAGCGTTACCGATTGCCCCACACCCAAAGGGTGCTCTACATAAAGTCTAATCTTTGCACTCATGGGGTCGATATATGCAAGACCAGCCGCCTTCACCAGATGCAGTCGAAAAACAGGGTACCGTCGCAGATGCTCCCAGTGACAATTGGGTCGATTTGTATGCGCCTGCCTTTGCACGGCCCTATCTGCGGCTAAGCCGTGCGGACAGGCCGATTGGCACGTGGCTGTTGCTGTTGCCGTGTTGGTGGGGTCTGGCGCTAGCGATCTTGTATGATCAAAGCCCGCGTTGGGAGGATCTGTGGATACTCATCGGCTGCGCGATTGGCGCGTTCCTGATGCGGGGTGCGGGCTGCACGTGGAATGACATCACGGACCGCGATTTTGACGGACAGGTCGCGCGCACCCGTTCACGACCGATCCCGTCGGGTCAGGTCTCGGTGAAAGGCGCGGTTGTCTGGATGATTATTCAGGCGCTGCTGGCGGCGATGATTCTGTTTACCTTTAACCGGGCGGCCATTTCTCTGGGCGTTCTGTCGCTGCTACTGGTGGCGATTTACCCGTTTGCCAAGCGGTTCACCTGGTGGCCGCAGGTGTTTCTGGGGCTCGCGTTCAATTGGGGTGCGCTGCTGGTCTGGACGGCGCACACCGGATCATTGGGCTGGCCTGCGGTGTTTTTATATGGCGCTGGCATTGCGTGGACGTTGTTTTACGACACGATCTATGCGCATCAAGACACCGAAGACGATGCGCTGATTGGCGTCAAATCCACCGCAAGACTGTTTGGAGAGAACACCGGCAAATGGCTGCGCTGGTTTCTGGTGGCGACAGTTGGACTGATGGGGCTGGCGGTGATTTTCGCCGGCACACCGAATGCATCGGTCCTTGCGCTGGTGCTGGCACTGGGCGGACCTTGGGCAATGGGGTGGCATATGGCCTGGCAATTGAGGGGGCTCGACATCCACAATCCGCAGAAAATGCTGCAATTGTTCTGGGCCAACCGCGATACCGGCGTGATCCCGCTTGTGTTTTTTGTAGCATCCTTGCTGGCATGATTGCACCCACCGACCCGTGGGCGTATCAACGGCGCAACAACAACTGCACAAAAGCTGACCCATGCGCCTGTCCTCTCTGCTGATCATTGCACTGACCTTCTTTATGGCTGGCGTCGTTTCCCTTGTGGCGGCGAATTTTTCAGTGACCCTGATCGAAGAGAACTCGGAAATCGGCGTGCGCGATGCGTTGGACAACGAGGGTATGACATGGGCCGAAGTGCAGGCAGATGGTTTGCAGGTCACGCTGGCGGGCATCGCCCCGACCGAAGCGGTGCGGTTTCGCGCACTGACCACGGCAGGCTCTATCGTGGACGCCGCCCGCGTCATTGACCAGATGGAGGTCGAAGCACAGGCCGCCATCGCGCCACCCCTCTTTTCCGCAGAAATCCT
>ENA-OQVM01000755-OQVM01000755.1-marine-metagenome-genome-assembly--contig:-NODE-755-length-47421-cov-4.638032_pt1 | contig 47421 bp, 53 predicted proteins | sample MGYA00237776_ERZ505498 | MGnify/ENA primary metagenome ERZ505498 (study PRJEB26159, sample SAMN06265151) | marine metagenome | isolation source: Helgoland LTER site | place: Germany:Helgoland, sampling...
ATTATCAACAAGATGGTGACGAAGACATAATTTCTAATGATTTTGGAAATATTGTTGCATCTGGCAATCCTTTCATTTTAAGAAATGATGGAGAAAACGGATTTGGTCGTGCAGTAAGAATCGGACTTGCAAAATTCACTGGGGATGCAGTGGCCATTATGATGGCCGACCGTTCAGACTCTCCTCAAGATCTCGTAAAATATTGGGCCAAACTGCAAAAGGGATATGAGTGTGTTTTCGGAAGCAGATTTATTAAAGGCAGCAAAGTCCATGACTATCCGAAAATTAAGCTATTGGTGAATCGATTGGTTAATACCATTATTCGCTATACCTTCCGAATTGAAACAAATGACATTACCAACGCATTTAAAATATACCGGAGAGAAGTTATTGAAGGTTGTAAACCATTTATTTCTCCACACTTTAATCTAACTGTGGAAATCCCCATTAAAGCTGTTATAAGGGGATATTCTTATAAAGTATTGCCCATTGCATGGAAGAATCGAACAAAGGGAGTAGCTAAGTTGAAACTTCGAGAAATGGGTTCACGATATTTCTTTATTATCGCATATTTATGGCTCGAGAAATACTTCAGTCGTGGAGATTATATTAAAAAATGAGTGGGATAGATAATTTAGCTCAAATCTACGAAAAACGTTTTTCTGGGCATGAAATTTATCGGAATCGAGTATGGCAGATTCTGACTAAGGAATTTTTCCTTAAATGGATTAAAGATAGTGACCATATTCTTGATCTTGGATGCGGATATGGGGAATTTATAAACCATGCAACTTGCAAAGTACGCCATGCAATAGATCTCAATCCAAAAACCAAGTCCCTATTGGATCAAAAGATCATTTTCCATGAACAAGATTGCTCCAAACCATGGAAAATAGACCCAAATTCTCTCGATTTTGTATTTACCAGTAATTTCTTTGAACATTTACCAAATAAAGAGTGTCTTGATCGCACGATGTGCGAAGTAAAAAAAGCCTTAAAGACAGGAGGAAGACTTATAGCAATGGGACCAAACATAAGTGTCCTAAAAGGAAAGTACTGGGATTTTTGGGATCATCATGTTGCTCTTTCCGACCAATCCCTGTGCGAGTTGCTTCAAATTCATGATTTTACCATTGAGCATGCATATTCAAAATTTTTGCCCTACAATATGGTGCGTGTAAAAGAGCGTCCATTATTTTTGCTTTCAATATATTTAAGATTTTCATTTTTATGGAAAATCTTTGGTAAACAATTTCTAATAGTAGCGAAAAAGTAAGCATTTTGGTTAACAGATCATATCTTATATTTATTTTTGTATCATTTGCTGCTTCTACAGTTTTTACATATTACTATTTTCTATACACTCACGAATATCCTCCTGGAAGTACTCATAGCATAGCTAGTTTCCAAGCCGATAAAGTCTTTCAAACTCGCTTACTGATACCGAGTTTAGCTAATTTTATTAAACCAACCATTAGGAGATACATCACTTATTCAGCATGCTGCAACCTGTAACATAGTGGGTCCAAAGAATGTGACTGGAAGATACTATATAGATAAACTAGATAAATTATATAAAAAAAATATAAAAGATGATAAAAATATTGCTAAAAATGATATAAATATGAATGTATGGGATAAAGGTAATTTTGAAACTATATATTCATCTTTCAAAAATAATGCTATATTTAAAGAATGTATCAATGATAAAATGACAAAAAACTTAAATAATAAAACTAGTGAAAAAACATACAATGAATTTATGAAACGTATTGAAGATAGTAATGGTAATTTTTTAGATGATATGGATGATCCAGATGATATAGAAACAATTGAAAATATTTGTAAATCTTTTGAAGAATTAAGTCCAACTGATATTATGAATTGTTTAGAAAACATAAATATTGATCCTATATTAAATAAAAAAATATGTGATGGAACTATAACAATACAAAGTGTAGATGTATTATTTATTGTATTGAGTTTTTTTGGCATACATATTAATAGTGATAATGTGAATGATGGTAATGTACAAAAGGTAGAACATCTAATCAATAGTATTACGCCATATGTTCAAAAGATATTACGTAAAATATTAGATATGGCAGAATATATTGAAGATAATCATTGTGATAAGATTAGTAATAATACTAGAATATTAAAAACATTTTATAATAAATTATTTCATACTAGAGAACCTATAAAATATCCTTTTAGTGATTATAAAATAAAGTTTGATTGGTTTAATATATTTAACGAAACTATTTATACAAAAATTATACTATTAGTTTTTGTTGCATTTATATTCGCACAAATTGTTAAATTATTCACTATGAGAGGTGAAGCATTACAAAAATAAATATATTATTATTATTATATGAATAATAATGCTATTATGGATGAATCAGATGACTCAATTTTAAAAAATATTGAATCATTTATAAATGATATAATGACATATATAAAAAAATTTATAGGAAATGAACAACAATTCTATAATTTATTAATTTTAGGATTAATAGTTTATTTTGTAATACAAGTATTACATATTTTTAAAATAAATATTAATTATAGTATTACATAATACTTAAAATAAATATTAATTATAGTATTACATAATACTTAAAATTATTTCTATAATATATATTGTAACTATAAATGAATTATCTATATTGGGAAAATATTGATAGAAATAATTTTGATTTGTTTGTTCGTGATTTATCACTAAATTTAAATAGCAATGTCAAAAATATTGTAATTGATACATATAATGATTTAGATAAATCTAAAATTATAAAATCTAAAAAACAAAATATGAAAAAAAAGGATATTATTATTATGGAACAAACTCAAAAAAGAATAGAAAAATTATATATAGATGATACAAAAAAAATAGATATTTATATTCAAAATATAGATACAAAAAATTTATATGACAAGTGTAAATATTTTAAAACACAAAAAGGTATATTAGATTATAAATATAGATTATTAAAACATGTATATAAGAACAAAAATTTAGAAAAAATTATGGAATTATATTTTCAATTAGTTGAAGTAGATTATGATAATAAAGAATGTAAAGATTTATTAAAAAAAATAAGTAAAAGATTAGAAGAAACTGAATATAGACATTATATGTTAAAAAATTTGGGACATATTTTACCACCATTAAATTTACATGATAATTGTTTTAAAAATCATCGTTTAGAAGATTGGCAGTTAAAAACATTTGATCTTTTAAAAAATAATAATAGTGTATTAGTGAGAGCACCGACATCAAGTGGTAAATCATTTGTTGGTATTGGTTCAGTAGTATTTTTTACTAAAATATTGTATGTTTGTCCGATTGAAGCAGTCGCATATCAAGTAGGATCGCATTTTGCTAAGATGGGTTATAAGATTAAATATTTATTACCTAATTTTGAATATGAAGGATATGATAATCATACACAAATTTTTATTGGTATACCTAGTATTATTGAAAAAATGATATATAAAATAGGAAATACATTTGATTTTGCAGTATTTGATGAAATTCATAATTTAAATAAAGATGATGATGGACATTATTATGAAAATATAATTAAATATATAAATTGTAATTTTTTAGCATTATCTGCAACAATTAAAAATATTGATAGATTAAAAGATATATTTAAAAAAATACATCCTCAAAAAAATGTAGAATTAGTAGAATATGATAAAAGATTTATTAATACACAAAGATGGATATATAAAAATGATAAATTAGTAAAATTACATCCATATGCTTGTTTAGATATTGATAGTGAAGTATTAAATTTAAATTTACCATTTTCACCAAATGATAGTATTGTATTATATGATAAAATAGTAGAACAGTTTGAAGATATTTTAGATGAAGATATTTTAGAAAATATGAGTCCAGATGGATATTTTGAAAATATAAAAGATTCTCAGATATTAACATTAGATGATTCAAAAGATTATGAAATGTTTTTGAAACAACAATTTGTATCTTTAAAAAATGATCATCCTAAAATTGTAGAAAATATATTAAATGATTTTAAATCTGAATATGATAATTGTAATAATATATTAAATTTACTATATGAATGTAAAACTAAAGATATGTTGCCTATGTTAATATTTAATACAGATAGTGATAATTGTGCAAAAATTTTTAAAGATATTTATGAAAGATTAATACATGAAGAAACTAAAAATTATCCATATCATTATGATATATTAGAATATAAAAATGATTCTTATACAAAATATTGTGAAAAAAGAGAAAAATTTGTTGATAATATTAAGGTAAATAAAAACAGTAAAGATCCAAGATCAGATATTTTAGAAAAGACACAAAATTTTGATAATGCTGAAAGGATGAAAAGTATTCAAAGTATTAATAATTATTACGAAACATTATTAGAAAAATGTAAAAATGATAAATTAGTATACAATAACTTAAAATATGAATACGAAAAATATATGATAAATCCTAGTTTTGGTAGAGTTGATATATTCAAAAAACATCATAAATATACATTTGTTCAAAATGAACCTATGAGTGGAGATAAAATAAGAGAAATTCGTAGAGAAATAAAAAAAACATTAGGTATTAAAATTGAATATGAAAATATATTGTTTCAAATGTTAAAACGTGGTATTGGTATATATATTCATGGTATGCCAAATGAATATAATTGGATTGTTCAAAAATTACTCTCTACAAAAGAAATTGGTATTGTAATATCTGATAGGTCATTATGTTTAGGTATTGATTTACCAATTAGAACTAGTATTATTATGGGTTATAATGATTCAACATTTACAAAAGATGATTATTTACAAATGAGTGGTAGAGCAGGTCGTAGAGGTTATGATACAAAAGGTAATATTGTTTTTTGTAATATAGATCATACAAATTTAATGAAAGGGGAGTTGCCAGAAATAATTGGATCAGACAAACCAATTTATGATAATTATAGATGTATTCGTGGTACAGAATGTATGTTTGAAAATTTTATTAACGATAGAAATATTATAGATTGCAAAGTTTATGATAAAAATAAAAGTTTAACATGGCATTTAAGAGAATATGATAATTGTTATGATTTTATGAAAGATTTAGTCATATTAAAACAAGATATAAGTAATAAAAAGATAGAGAATGATAAACAATATATGGTATTAGATTATATATGTGAACGGTTAAGACTAGATGATATAAAAACTATTTATAAAATGAATCGGATAGATCTAGATATAAATAAAAACAAAAAATTATTAGAAGAATATTTAACCATTGTTATGAATCTTTATAATAATTTGTCAAAAGATTATAATATATTAAAAGATGTTTGTAAATGTATGTATGATAATATTAAACATATACTACTAAATCATAGTATTATACATGATTTATAATATTTATTATATTATATATATGAATAGTGTCATTGAAAAATTTTTAAGAGAAGGTAATAATGTCAATAAATTTAGTAGAATATTTGCTGAACAACAGGCACCAATGCCATTGATATATCCTATAATAAAAATGAATCCAGAGGGTGTAAAATTATTATTAGATGCTGATGCAGATCCTAATATTAAAGTAGGTGCATTCTTTAGAGGGCCAACAGGTAAAGATGATGGAGGATATGAAGGTGATACGGGTGGTCCAATGTATAAAAAATATATGTCACACTTTGATACACTAGTACAAAGTGGACAAGGTAAAACAAAAAAGAAACCAAAAAAACGTAGTAGCAAAAGAGGTGGCAAACGTAGTAAATCAAAGAAACGTAATAATAAAAAATAAAATGATTATATTAATATAAATGGTTATTAAGGAAGTTATTGATAAAAATTCTGGCGCACCTTATTATATTGATACTGCATACCGGGCCAAGACGAAGCCCTTACGCATACAAAATAAATTAAAAAATGATAAAGGGTATTCTCCAATACATAATAATGTAGATGATATAAATAAATTAAGATTATTATTGAAAAATGGAGGGGATCCAAATATTCAAACAGAAATTAATCATATTACACCATTAATGCTACCTAATTGTGGTGCGAATGCAGCAAAATTACTATGTGAAAATCGTGCAGATGTAAACATCCAGGATAAAATCGGGGATACAGCACTACATTATGCAGTGGTATTTGGAGATTATGATAAGGTAAAAGTTTTATTAGATGCTGGGGCTGATTCTAATATTAAAAACGAAGAAAATGATACAGCATATGATACAGCAATAGATATATCTGAATATTATAAATCCCGAATATCTGGTAAGGATGTTGAATGGGCACGTGATGCCGAAAATAAACAAAAAGAATATAATAATATAGCTAAATTAATTAAAGAGAAAGAGTATAAATTAGCACAAAGTAAACAACAATTAGCTATTTCGAAAGGTTTAAATGATAAAGATAGCACAATTCAACATTTAGATTATGACACTTTAACTAAAGTAATGGATGAAGTCAAGAAAAAAATGCCAAATGATGAATTACATAATCGTATTATGTTAGAGGACAATCATAACTCCGAACCTGTATCGGATCTGGAGAAGGGGGTGGATGCTTACTCGTATTGGTCGCCTGGCGCGTGGTACCGGTGGGCGTTTGAGTCAGCGGAATTGGAACCTGAACCTGAACCTGAACCTCAATCTGCTGGATATAAAAAAAAACGTAATACAAAAAAACGTAAACCAAAAAAACGTAGTAGCAAAAGAGGTGGCAAACGTAGCAAATCAAAGAAACGTAAATCAAAAAGAAAAAAATAAATCTAATTATAAACTTTCTACCATAACACAATCATTACATAAACATGTATTATCTCTGATAGTCATATGGTTGACACAATCTAAACAATAACTCAAAGCATGTGTATTATTATTTATGATAGTATTACAATCTTTACCTCTACATTTTCCAGCAATGTGACAATGAAAAAATTTATCACATTCATTACATTGAATTTTAATTTCATTTTCTCTTAGTTTAAACATATTTTTACAATGATGACATATGATACATTCGCGATTTATTGCATCAATATATTCTTCTGTAGGTATATCTTTTACTAATATATCTATTTTATCAGGACATATAGCATTTCTTCTATATCTCTTTTTTTTATGTTTTATATAACAGCAATACATCTTTAATAATAATATTAAGTATTTATTAAATATTAAATAAAATAATAGTAATATTATAAATGACTAGAAAGAATAGTTATGCGAAAGTGTGGCACGGAACATTGAAAAAAACTCCTGGTGGATTAACTAAAAAAGATCTTATGAAGAACAAATGGGGACGTATTGTTTCTAAACGAAAACACAATTTAGGTAAAAAGAATAAAGCATTCGCAAAAGCAGGATATGTTACAAAAAAAGGTAAATTTGGATCATTTAAGAAATCTAAGCAAACGAAGAAGAAATCTAGAGGTAAAAAGAAATAATTTGAAATTAATAATAGTTTATTAGAACAACATAGTAAAACAACACAGTAGATTTAAAGATGAATGCACAAAACTTGCTATTCATGATCAATCCAGAATTTAATGATATTCCAAAAATGAAAAAGTTCATATCAAGTAGATTTCATATAACATTTGAAAGCGCAAGTACTCTTAATAAAACCAAATGGTTTGATGTTGCTAATAAGAAAGGTTATCTTAAAGCAATGATATCATATCGTAATAGCACAAATATTTTTGAATGGACGAATTTTGATAATTGGTTGAAAACGATTGATAATTCTCCTAAATAAAAAATAAACTATTGTATAAATGATAAATTTAATAAATTTAAGAAAATTAGATATTTATATTATTAATAATTTAAAAAACAAAATAAAAATGTTGAATAATAAAATAGATATTATGAATAAAACTGAAAAACAATATATTAAAAATTATGATTTTTTAAAAAAAGAAAATATTTATTTGAAAAACAAATTAGAAGAAATAAATTATAAATAATTTTTTTTATATTATCTATAATATAATATGGCGGACGATGTAGGTTCAACAATGAGTAGTTTACTAAAAACTGATAAATGTTCACCATTAATTGTTTATATTGTATTAGTTATTGTAAGTGGTATTACATTATTTAATACAAATGGTTTAATGAAACGTATGCAAAATCATAAAATCAATAATATTTTTACAATGCATGCATGGTATGAAATATCATTATTAATAGTATTAGGTGTCATATTATTTGGTTTATGTCAATATAATCAACAAACATTAGCATGGATTGTATTATTTTTTCCTCTGGCACTGTATCTTATAAAAACATTATTTGTATTTAATAGTGTATCTAGTATTTTAAGACATGTTCCAGAAGATATGCCTCAAGGTATGCCTTTACCACAAGGTGGACCAACTCCTCCACAAAATAGTAATCATGCTACAGATGTTACTCCAACTCAACAACAAGTCGAGGGTGTTAGACATGCATTAGATGAACGTAAAGCAACACTTCAAGGACAAAATTCTAGTATGTTAAGTGATTTAAGTCCTGGCATGAATCCACCATTAGGTGGTTCTCCTTTTTAAGATACATAATTACATATTTTTTTAAATAATTCCGGTTCATATGGTAAATTCTTATAATTCATTAATGATAACATTAATGCTACTTTTTGTTTCACAGTAATAGTATCAATATATACTAATTTTGTATTATACATATCAATGTGTGGTAGACTTATGTGACAATGATAATATTTATAATTTATATTTTTAAAATCATTATAGTTATCATTAATCATAAATAATATATTACTAGATTTATCTGTAATAACTAATGGTTCATTTTTATATCCAGAAATATATAACATATCATCTTCTTTATATAGTATATCCGGTATAAACCAATCATTAACATAAGTACATTTATTTCCATCATACCATTTTATACGTTCATATACATATCCTTTTGTTCCGGTAATTGTTTTAATTTTAAATAAAGCAATCCTTGGGTCTTTAGACAATTCATTTATTAGTTTTTGTTCTGTAGAAAGTTTTATATATACTTTTGGTACATCAACACAACTATTAAGATAATCTTCAGGTTCTTCAAATATATTTAACATTCTTATTAGTATAAGTTTTCTATACTTAATTCAAATTATATTTAAAATTAAAGTCTTTAGTTTAAATTAATATGAGTATATTATCATTTGATATAGGTATAAAAAATCTATGTTTTTGCGAATTAGATAAAACTGGTAAAATATTGGATTGGTCAATTGTCAATATATCTAATGATATACCATGTGAACACGAGATGAAAAATGGTAAATGTTGTGATAAACCTGGTACATACATTTATAAATCTAAAATGGATGATTCAAAAATGCATTTATGTACAAGTCATAGTAAAAATAAATGTTATGACCGGGTCAAAAAATTTAAAAATCCAAAAAACAATATATTTGATATAAGTCAAAATCTTGTAGAAAAATTAGACAAATATGATTTTTGTAATAGAAATATAAGTGAAGTCGTTGTTGAAAATCAACCATCACTGAAGAATCCAACAATGAAATCGATACAAATGATAGTTTATAGTTATTTTTTAATTAATGGAGTATGTAATGTGGATTCTACTATTAATAATTTAGAAATGATAAATGCACGAAATAAATTAAAAGTTTATAAAGGCGAACCTATAGTATGTGATATTAAAGATACATATAAACGTAATAAATATTTAGCAATTCAATATTGTGGAAAGATGATAGTAAATGAAAATCAAAAGTTTATAGATTTGTATAATAATAGTAAAAAAAAGGATGACTTAAGTGATAGTTATTTACAAGGAATTTATTATCTAAATAAGTAATATAATATGGTTCACCTTTCAAGTCCTACAATGATCGGCATTATGGTATTTTACTCATTCTTAACTTTTTTTATTGGTCCATTAATTACTAGACCATTTATGGGTGATCATCCAGATCAATGTATTGCTGGATTTTTATTAGGATTCACAATATCAATATTTTTATGGATGAAATTTGGCAGAAAGTTTGCTAAACGATAAATGATAAAGATGATGATAAATTTAAAGATTTATACAATCAATCTAAGAAAAAAGACGATTTATCAGATAGTTACTTACAAAAAATTTATTTTCTAAATAATAATATAAAATGGTTGAATTAAATATTAAACAATTATGTATTATTGCAATTTTAATACTTTTAATATATCATTTAAGTGCAAATCAATATAATGGGTTTAGTGTTGGTGGACAAGTTGATTTTAAGAATTATTTATCTTATTGTAATGCCTCATTAAATTATGGTAATAATTATACAATTGAAAAAAGTGAATGTTCAAATGTAAATGTTTTTGGCGATTGCAGTAGTCATACATCTTACGAATTTGATAAAGACACAGGTTATTTATGTGGAAAAATATTGGATACATCTATGAATAATGATATGAAAGTAAAATTCAATAGTCAATATAAGTATAATCCAAAATGTAAAAGTTTAAAAGAGGCTCCCGTATGTAATAATAATTGCTATTCTTTATTTGATAATACAATGACTGCAAAAAAACCTGAGGGTTGTTTTCAAACTAATCCACAATTATGTATAAATTGTCTTTTACATTATTTAAAAGATAATAACCCAGATAATTTAGAATGTGATAAAGATAAAATGATTAATTGGTGTTTAAATAAAGAACGCGTTTAAATCTATTTGTTTTTTTAATTTAAAGAATAATCTTAAATATAAACATATAAATGGAAAATGATTTATTATATGTTTCATTACAGAAATATTATACAAATACGGAAAAATCTAAATATTTATTAAAATATTTAAAATATGAAAAGATATCATTAAGAATAATTGATTGGTTTGTTACAAATTATTCAAAAAAGTATGATACAACTTATGATATTAATATTTTAAATGATAAGAGGACATTAGAAGATGGAAAATACTTACAACAATTTAATGTATTTAGATCATATAAATCACAATTAAAATCATTTTCAAAAAGAAACTTTGATCCATTTTGTAGAAGAAATCGTATAGATTATACAATAAAAGATGTAGATAAAGATGTTAAAATAAATACAACAATAGGGCAATTAAATTTTTTAAGATGGGCAATTGATAATCTAGTAATTGAATATATATTAAAATATTATGATATTATTGAAGATGATATGAATACATCAATTAAAAATATAAGAAAAAATTATATTAAAACATCTGAAAGAAAACAAAGACAAGAATTATCATTATCAGCATCAAGAGGTTTAACTAGACATATGGGAAAACATATTGTTAGATTTGATTAAAAATATTTAGGTTTGATTAACCATGTTTAGGTTTACTTAACCATGTTTTTTGCATTAACCATGTTTTTTGCATTAACCATGTTTTTTGCATTAACCATATTTTTTGCATTAACCATTTGTTGATTCGCCATATTTTTTGCTTTAACCATTTGTTGATTCGCCATATTTTTTGCTTTAACCATTTGTTGACTAGCCAAATTTTGCGCATTAACTATTTTTTGACCAACAAAATTTTTTCCAGATTGATATTTATCTCCTGTATATTTAACACCTCTTTGACCCAATAAAATGATTTCTTCAACAATTATTATTATTAATAATAATAATAAAAATAATATTGAAGTTATTAATAAATTATAACATATTAATTCTTTTTCTGTATGATTTTTTGGGTCTTTATATCTTTCTTTAAATATTATATCAAATTTAATACACACTGATAATACAGTTAACCCGCACCCAATAATAAAAAGTATAAATTTAATTATAAACATATTATATAATATAATATATATTATTATAATATAATGCAAATATTTGTAAAAACATTAACTGGTAAAACAATAACACTTGACGTTGAATCTAGTGATAGTATTGAAAATATTAAAGCAAAAATACAAGATAAAGAAGGTATTCCACCAGACCAACAACGTTTAATTTTTGCTGGCAAACAATTAGAAGATGGCAGAACTTTAGCAGATTACAATATTCAAAAAGAATCTACATTACATTTAGTATTAAGATTATGATAATAAATATAAATATTTTATTTATTTGTTTTACTTGCCACCACCACATGTCATTTTACCACCAACACTAAATTTTTCTAATATATTTTTAGGTTTATCATCAGTTTTTTTAGCAACATCATGTGTTGTTAACATCTTAAATACCGGTTTTAAAATATATGATGTAAATAAAAACATCAATATACCAACTACTACAGCATGTATAAATAATACAGTATAATAATTATTACCTACACGTTTACCAAATCCTTTTGCTATTAAACGATCAACAAATTTAAATAGTGGTGGAAATGCTACAACCAAAAATACCAATGATGATGTAATTGCTATTTGAAAACTATTGTCATTTAATATATTTTGTATATTCATATTTATAATACAAACATAGAAAAAAAATTTATTGAAATATTTTATTTAAATGAGATTTATTGCTTTATTTATTCAGATGAGATTTTAAATATATTATTGATTTATTGCTTTTTTGCTTTGCGTTTTACAACTTTGACAGCTTCTTCTTCGCTACTTTCTTCTTCATCATCTTCTTCACTATCTTCACTATCTTTTTTAGTGAATGTTTCTTCTGATTCTGGTTCATCTACAAATCCATCATCACGGAATGCATAATCCTCAAGTTTTTCTGGAACCTTAATCTTAATCTGTTCTGCTTTCCATGTACATCCAAATCCAGCAGTTGAAAACCATAGACCATTACATTTTAGTAGTAATTTTACAGTATTTCCTTTTGCCATAAGTTTTTCTGGATCAATATAATCATCATCATCCTCTTTATCTACATTAATACGATTGCGTTTTTCATCATAAAATTTACATTGAAACTGATTGTCTCTTTGAACAATTTTGAATCCCATTTGTGACGGATATTTACCTGTGAATTCACCAGTGCTTGGATCCTTGTATGGCCTTACAATTGGTGTATATTTTTCATCAATTACTTCATCTGAAATACTCTTTTTACCTAACCATAATTGACTATTTTTCTTAGCATCTTCTTTAATTTTATTGTCTAGGTTTGTCATTGCTTCAACAAATTCTACCATCTCTTGATTATCATCAGTTTTAAGAGAAATCTTACAACTATATTTACCAGTATTTTCAGCAGCATCTGGATAAAATGTATTATTAAATGGAAATGTACATTCAGGTGATTCAATTAAAATACTGCCAATTCCTTCACCATAATTAACATAAACAATCTTAGAACCTGAAGGCATTTTCTTAACATCAGAATATTTCACTTTATCAATATTTAATTCGGATGGTTTGAGAACTGAATTTTGCGCCATTTTTTCTTTACTTTACTTTTCTTTTTTACTTTATTTAAATTTTTTTTTTAAATTTTCAAATTATTTTTTCTCTTTGTTTATACTACTTAACTTAATATATAATTATATCTTTAAATAATTATGATTTTTAAATTTACTTAAATATTTATGACTATTAAATTATAAGATGAAGAAATGTATACATACCATTGATGATAAAAAATGTAGAGGTATATGTAAATATGGTAAATATTGTTATAAACATCGTAATATGTATTTACTAAATGATGGTATAATATCTAAAGAAAGATTTACATATAAAATTAGTGATTATAATGTTGCAGATATTAAATATACATTATCTAGATTAGGCAATATATATAAAAAATCAAAAAAAGAAGAATATTTTAAACTTTTAATTGAAACATTCAAGACAAATGATGAATATATGATAATTAAATGTCAATCATACATCAGAAGATATCTTATACAAAAAAATAATATAAAAGGTCCAGGATTTTATAATCGTAATATTTGTAAAAATACAGAAGACTTTTATTTTATGACAGATATAAATGATATTTTAGATATTTATTTTTTTTCATATATGGATAATCAAAATAATGTATGGTATTTTGATATTAGAAGTTTTAAAAAATTATTAGATCATAAACCTGAAAATCCATATACTAGAAAACTTATACCACAAAATACTATAAACAATGCTTTAAAATATATTGAAATATTAAAATCTAAAAATATATCTATTGATATTGATATGATTGCACATACTAATCGTAAAGATATTACTAAGCAAAGATGTGTTGATTTATTCTCAAATATATCACAATATGGATATGATACAAATATTAATTGGTTATATAAATGTAATATATATAATTTAAAAAAATTGTATAAAGGATTAGAAGATATATGGAACTATAGAGCATTTTTAGATCCTATAACAAAATCTAGAATTGTTCAACCTAATGGAATTGTTTATGGTACAAGTGTTAGAACTGTATATGAAATGGAAAATAAATATGATATTATAGATTTAATTGTTAGCGAAACAAATCGTTTTGAAAATGCTACAAATGAAAGTGATAAGCGATTGGGTTACATGTATTTTTTGATTGGATTAAGTGAAGTTTGTCATGATTGTATGATTGCTAATTCATGGACAATGTATGCATTAAATTAAATTTTTTTATCTATAAACTACTTAAAAATAAGTTATCATATTAAAGTATAATTAATAGTGCGGTTAATAGAGAATAAAAAAATAAAAATATATAGAAAATGCCATCCAAGAATAAAACTTCTAAGTCTAAGAAATCTGCTAAAAAAGTAGCACCTGTTGTTGAACCCGTTGTTGAACCCGTTGTTGAACCTGTTGTTGAACCAACCCCTGATCCGGTTCTTGATTCTCCATCAGAAACATCTGTAGTATCTGAAGAGTTTGATTACACTTCTGAAGTTACCACTCTAAAGGATAGTCTTCGTGATGCTCTGACTATTATTAAGAATTTAACAGTCCAAGTTAATACTTTTGAGAAGCGCCTCAATCGTGATAAGAAAGTTGTACAGAAGCGTCTTAACAAGAAGCCTCGTCGTGCATCTTCTGGTCTAAATGGTTTTTCTAAACCTGGACCAATATCTGATGAACTTCGTAAATTTCTAAGTCTAGGCAAGGATGACCTTATTGCTAGGACTGATGTTACTAAGCGTATTACTGTTTATTGTGTAGAAAATAAACTTCAGAATGAAAGTGATAAGCGTATTATTCTTCCGAATAAGGCACTTACTAAACTTCTTAATGTTCCAAAGGGTGAAGTATTGACTTATTTTAATCTTCAGAAATACATGAAGGTTCATTTTCCCAACAAGGAAGGTGTTTACCCAACACTCTAAATAAAAAATAATATATTCTATAAAAATTTATTTAATTTAAACACTTTCAGGTAATTTCTCAAAGTCATTCTTTTCTGTTTTTTTACAACAATAAACATACAAATATAATATAATATTTATTAATGTATAAATAAATAATAATATAAAATATTGTATAAATGGTAATAATCTTTCTGTATTTTCACGATAATTAAATATGTCATCATGTGTTGGACAATCTTTTCCATTTTCAGTTTTTTGTGTAATAAAAGTATTGTAAATACCACGATTTGTATTAGTATATATTCTATCATATCTTTCATATGTCATATTGTATTCAATTGCAGTTTGACAATGATTTTCTAATTTACAGCAACCATATTGAGTTTTATCACAATCATAATTTTCATCGTGATTATAATTCATTATATCATCTCTAAATGTTATACTTGTGCTACATTCATCATATGTTTCATATGTTACCAGATCTGAATATAATACATTATCTCCAATACTATAACAATTATAATTGAATTCACATATATTATGATTATATGCTATACTTGTATATATAAGATGTATGCTACAAATAAATATGATAATAAGTTCTAAACATTCTAATTCAATACAACTTTTACGTATTTCTTTAATACATAATAAATATCCTAATGTAAAAAGCCAAAGAGCAATATATTCTAAATGAATATGCATTTTTCATTTATGTAATTAATTGTTAAGTTAAATAATCAAATTATAATTTTTTAAATACAAAGTAATTATTCATACTACTAAGTTCTTTTAATTCTGGTATATTTAATATATCTTTTATATTCTTATATTTAGTAAAATTTCTATCATTATTATATACTTTTTTATCTATATTATTTATTGTTTCAATAAAACTATCTATAGGTTGTTTTAATTTATTTTTAAAATTTAGATGTAATTTCGGCAATTCTGGAACAAATCCATACCTTTTCATAATATCTACAAAATAATTGAAATTTACTAAATATTCATCTATTTCTTGACCTATACTTTCCATATATACACTTATTTTTTGTCCTAACATATTTGATACATCACTCCCATCATAATCAAAATTATCTATATCATAATTTTTTTTAACACTATATACTAAATCGCCATTTTTTTTATATACAAATGGTTCTGGTATATTTAATCTTTCAAATATACGATTTCCATCATAACATGTTCCAATAAAATAACCACCTTGTTTACAATTTTGTACAAGATTCTGTATATATCCATTTAAGGTATCATCATCTTTAAAATAATAATGAATACTAAATTGTGAACTTATTAAATCAAATCTTTCATTTGCTAATCCTCTATAAATTTTATCTATATTTTTATATTCTTTATTTATTGATGCATCTTTTTTATCATATAAAATATTTAACATAGTATTATCATGTGTATCCCATTCCAAATCACTTTTATCACGAATATTTTTACTTGTATCATATTGTAAAAATACTACTTTTGTTTTATCATTCGCTTTATCATATGTATAATATCTACGACATGCTTCTTCAACTGGTGCTATATCTAACCCTAATAAAAATTTACAATTTACAAATTTATCTAAATATTTTATTAAATCACCACCCAAACCTATAGATGTATCTAATATATTTTTATTTTTTTTAATACTATTACTACTACCAGTACCAACAATTAAATTATATTTTATAAAATTATGAAGTTCTCTTAATGGATCTAGATTATTTGATTTACCAATATAGTAATCATCATTTTCTAAATTAGGAATATTTACATAAGATTGTATACTATCCATATCACCCATTATCATTTCTGTTGTTATAGGATCTATTATTGTTTGCCATACATTTGATGCAACTTTAAAATCTTGTGGATTATCTTTATCTCTTCGCAATCTCATTGGTTCCCATATACCACAATTTTTCCCATCTGGATTGTATCTAAATTCAACTATATCATTATTACTTATATTTTCACCCATTTCTGTTAACATTCTTCCTTCATCTAATGTTATATTTGTAATACCTTTATCACTACATTCATCGCCCCAGTTACTATTTTTACCTACAAATTTAACATTTTTTCTTTCTCCAGTTTTTTTAATTTTAGTATTTTCTAATATCTTCATACAATAATCTATATTCATAAAATTTATATCATCTTTGTGTAAACTATATCCTACTAAAACATTTAATGTTTTATAATTATAATCTATACTATTACCATTACTATCTGTTTCTGTATATATATTTACAACTTCTCGTTTATCTTTTATTTTTACTTGAACTTGAAAATCAATTGTATTTTCTTCATGTGGTTTCCATTTATAATTATAATTCCATCTTCCAGATATATCTTTTCTTATATTTCCATCGTAATCACCACCAACACTTAAATCATATGGTAAATAAATTAATCCATCAATTTTATATTCATAACTATCTTTTTTATTCCATATTTTTTTTGATTTATCTAATATTATACTATTTTTTCCTTCTCTGTATTTTGTTTCTCCTTTACTATATTCTTTAAAATTTATTCTTAATATATCATCATCGCTATTTTGTACTACATATTTAAAACTGTTTAATATATCTGCTCTACAATTTTCATTTTTTTTTCCATAAAATTTATACATATATGCTGGTTTTGATGTTTCATGTGTTGCGAAATAAACATCAAATATCATATACAAATTTATCTTTTTATTATTTTTATCACTTGTAATATATTCCCCATCTAATAACCATTCTCCATTACTATTTGGAAATATTTTACCACTATCTTTTACAACTAATCTTTTATTTATTAAATATCCATGTTTATCATCATTTATATAATATAAATATCTTTCTCCATCTGCTTTTTCTGTTACTAAATATTTAGTAAATATATTCCCACGTTTATTATAATTTATACTATCTCGATTTAATGTTATTAAATCTGGTCCCATAAATTTTTTACTATTACATAATTTATGATATCCATCCAATATTACCTTTTTTTCACTCATTGATATTAAATATTCTGTCTCATATATTATTAAATTTAAATCGTATACTATACTATTAAAACTATTATACAATTCTGATATTTCTATATCTTTATATAAATCTTTTAAATTTACACTACTATCTAATGGTTCTATAGTATTTTCTGGACTTATCATACCAAATGTTTTACTATCCATATATGTATTGTTTTTTATTACATGACTATTGTCTCGACTCTTAAAACTCATGATATTTGATAAACGATTACACATCATATTTCCAATATATTCAATCTCTATCTCATATTCTTCCACACTTTCTAATAATTTACTCGTTTTAAAACTCTTTCCACTAGACATTTTTACACCAGTTAAATCTATTCTATATAACATATCATCTGTTATAAAACTAAATCTACGTTTATATCTGTATGTTTTTGTTTTATTTGAATAATTTTCTAATAAATCTTGCACTTCAGGTGATTCTACACTTTTATCATTTTCTCTTTTCATATTTAATCTGTAATTATATTCGTGATCTATATGATTTTCAACTCGTTCTTTTGTCATGTATTTTGCTTCACATTCTTCTAATTTATCACTTTTACAATATTTTTTAATATAATATAATCCACTTATAGTTGCTCTCACATTTTTGTCTTTTTCTTTTATGTCTAAATCTGTAACATTATCTACATATGCTAGATTTGTTTTACAATAATCTAAACATTTATTGAATGTATGTTTGTTTAATATTATAATATTATGATTTGTATGTTTATATATTTCCCTATCATTCATATTTTTTAATTTATATTCATACTCTTTATTTCCATATACATATTCTAATTCTATGTTTTTATCACTTATTACACTTTTCAAAAACTTTTCCGTTTCTGTTTTGTCTAATATGTCTTTCATATAATATATATTTATATATATTATATTATGTTTATATAATATTAAAAAAAAAAGTTACAATTTATCAAATTTATATAATATTGATACTAATATTATTCTAATATTTGCTCAGATTTATCATATTATACAATTCTTGTTTATTCATACATTTACCATTTTTCATCATATTTATATTTAACTCTTCTGCAATCTTTTTTAATTCATTTATTTTGTAGTTACTAATTGGTTTCAAATATTTCTTATAAATATATATATCCTTAATATTCATATTTAACATATTGCTTAATCCACTTAAATCTTCCATATATTTAATATTTAACATATCACTTGGGGGTTCCATATTTCTAAAATATTTATTCTCATAACATATATATACTTCTGGTTTACATTTTGTATATAATTTGTAATATTTATTGTAATCTTTATCATAGATTACTAATCCAAAATTATAAAGATCACTTAAATATAAAATACTAGATAATGTATCATCTTCTTGTAATCCTCTTTGTAATAACTTTTTACTGAAGCGTTTGTCATAATTAAAATTATCATATGTAGTCTCACCCTCCTCATCTAATAATGTTGCAAATTCTAACTTTCGTGATTCTGCATAATTTTTATCATTTTTCTTTAATAATGATACATAATCATATGTATGTAATAATAATTCTTCTAAACTTTTACTACTTGTCATAGACTCTATAATATTATCATTTTTAACTATTGATGTTTGTGTATATTTATCTTTTTTAATATTTTCACAATATGTATCTTCATATACAATATCTTTGATTAAATCCATTTTATAATTATATCGTAATGTGTTTAAATCTTTTTTGAATAATTTATAGTTTGTAAATCTGATACACTTAAATTTTCAAATTTTTTGTATGTCGTTTTTTTATTTGAATTTTTTACGGATAAACTTTTTTTATATTTTGTAATTTCTGTATTTCTAATATTATCTGTTATATAAAAATTGTTTTTTATATTATTATATATTTTATCTATTATATTCTCATTTATTTTACTTAAATTTATAAATATCCCATTATTATTTTTTGTATATGGTATATCGTATTCTTTAATTGTTTTAAATATATTTTTTCCATTGTTTGTTATATTATTTTGTATATATTCTATTTTTTCTTTATTATTCATTCTATATAAAAAAAATATTTTTATTTTGTTTTTTATACATTATTTATACAATATTTTTATACGATATTTTTATACGATATTTTTAATCTACGATATTTTTAATCTACGATATTTTTAATCTACGATATTTTTAATCTACGATATTGCCAATAACTTGTATTTTGTTTGCATCAAATTTAACACGGGTTGCTTTAACTACTATTTTAATTTTCATATTTTCGTTGTATTTATCTATATCATCTATACTTTCATATGGTATAATTATTAATAATGGGCTATCACTTATTCCATTATTTTCTCCATTATCAATAATATCTTTATATTTAATATATGCTAATATTCCTAATTTATTCTTTTCACTTATATAACAATCTATAATATCATCTATTGTTGGTTTAATAATTTTTACCATATATTTTATTTTATATTCTAATAAATTATTTGAATCTAAATTTACTAATTTTCCTAAACTTTTATTAATTGGTTTAACACTATCTTTAACTATAAATCCACTTTTGTAACATTTATTTTCAACTTTTGATTTTAATAATGAGTATATTTTTGTATTTATATCTTTATTATTCATATCTTTAAAATTAATATGTATTTTGTCATTTAATATTTCACTATTGTAATAATTCATTTAATATATATTATGTATTTTTATTTTAAATATCAAATTAAAAATCATATGTTTGTAACATATATTCGTCATAATTGTATTGAATTTTCATACTATCTACATGTAATCTTCCAATTAATTCTATTAATATACAAAATTCATCATTTGTTATTTTACTCATTTTCTTATCACCATCTATATAATTGTCTAATATATCACTATATTTTTCATATAATATAGGTAATTGTTCTTTAAAATCTTTTAATGTATTTTTTTTCTGATCAGATGTTGGACACATTATTGATGAATATTTTCTAGTAGAATTATCATATATATTTGTTTTATTTATACATTTATCTTTTGCATTAATGTAATTATAATTATAATAATTTGGATATACTATATCTTTCTTTACTATATTTTTAATAGTTCTGTCTTTTTGTGGTTTATTTTCAATATATTCACTATCATCATAAAAATAAAATTTTGGTACATCACGTTCATTTTTTTTAATTCGTTTCCTATTATCATGTTGAAATAATATAAATCCTATCTTTTTATCATCAGTATTTAACATATAATTACTGTCTATTAATAAATATTGAAAATGTGTATATACTTTTTTTTTTATATCATCTTCTAATTTATCATCTAACATATTTTCTATTAATGTTTTTTTTTCCAAAAATGTTAATCTTTCAAATATAAAAGTATCAAATACTAATATATAATCTTGAATATATTTTATATTTTTATATTTTTTAATATATTCTTTTTTGTATATATCAATATCGTTTAATACATCTATAATATTTATTTTTTTATCTACTTTATTTGTACTTTTCTTAATTGTTAAATTTATATATTTATCTTTTTTCATATTATTACTTCTCTCATATATGTTTATATCTTTATCTTTATTGTCTAATGGTTGATAAATATATTCCATATTTCTATATATTAAATATCCTTTTTTATCATTGTATATTATACTTCTTTTATATTTTATCATATATTTTAATGTTAAATACAATAAATCTATATTTATATCTATTACTATATTATTGTCACATATATCTTTTTTTATATCTTCTATATTACCACTTATATTTTTTTCATAATATTTTTTAATATAAATCTCATAAATATTAAACATATTCCTACATGTATTTTTATTTAATGAATTCATATTTTTTTTTATTGTTAATTTACATTTTTCTGTTGTTTTTTTTGGTGAGTTTATGTCATTGAATAAATCACTATCAATACTATTTTCTTGTAATATTTTTTCTATTTTTACTATTTCTCTATTTTTTTTTTCTGCTAATTTGTAAAAATTAAAATCTATACTATTCTCTATAGTTTTATTTGTAGCACCATATAAATATACTGTAGTGTCATTTTTATCAGTTGGTAAATCTTTATGTGAACAAAATCTTATACCTCTACCTATAATTTGTTCCATTCTTTTTAAATTATACCATGGATCTATTATATGTATACTTCTTATATTTTTTAAATCTATGCCTTCGCTTGATACTTTATTTCCTATTATTAATTTTATTTTTTCACCATTACAATTTTCTTTTGATGTGCATATTTTTAATAATTCTTTATAATTTCCTGATATTTTATTTTCTGATGTAATTGTCATGTAATTTCCAAAATGATTTTTACTTTTTATATCAAATAAATCTTTTTCATAATTTTTATATCCATAATGTTCTAATGCTAATAATATTGGCATTATACCACCAGATATATATTGTGAATATATATAAACTATACCTTCACTAGTTCTAATATTTTCTAACAATTTTTTTATTTTACATGAATATTTTCCTATATTTTCATATTTAAATATTTCATCACTACCTTTTTTACATTCATATAATTTTTTATCCAAATTATATTTACATATATTTTTTAATCCATATTCACCATAATATTTTTCAATATTACTAGTCGTATTTGGATATATCATATTACTACATTGTAATAACATCGTATTTTTTGATAAATCTTTTTCATTTATTTCACCTATATTTAAACTATTGTATATTTTATCATATATTTCTGATTGAATATTATCCATATCACATTTATATATTGGTAATTCTCCTATTTTTGTATTTTCAATTGGATATAATTTTTTTGGAAAGTTATCTCCACTTCCACTTTTTATATAACTTATACATCCTCTTGCGTATCTAGTAAATGTTTCCGTATCAATTAATACACCATCTTTAAAAGTATCTTTTATATTACTATCATTATTGTTGTTTGAATGTAATAATGATAATAATTCAATAATTTCAGTTGCTTTATTATACATAGGTGTAGCAGTCAATAATATTAATTTTAAATTTTTTGTATTTTCTACTAATAATTTTATATATTTAATACTATCATCTGAAGTTTCACGATCATCACCTCTTATATTATGTGCTTCATCTATTATTAATACCCTGTTACTATATTTTTCATGACATTTTTTTTTAAATTTACTTGTTATATTTACAATATTTGTTATTATACCTCTTTTTTCATTTTTATTATCTTTCCATTTTACAGATACACCTACACTAATACTATCTTTACTATTTACTGTTTTTAATTTAGATATTGGTAATTTAATTTCATCATTTTCATATTTTATTGTACATTTATCATCATATATATCTCTAATACGATTTGCAAATTCTAAATATCCAAAAAATTCATAATATTTTTTAATTAACTTATCATGTTTTGCTTTTGTATCTTCTAAATTTAAACTTAAATTATAATATGTATCACTTGTACATTGATCTTTTAATTTTTTTGGATCATATATATTATTATACCACCCTTGTTTTATTTTATCTGGTGATAATATTATTATACGATTCTCTGGTAATTGATATATATCTCTGAAATTTTCTGCTATACCTACGGCACTGCATGTTTTTCCACTCCCAGTACCATGATATAATAATATACTATTATATGGTGTATCATTTGATATTAAATTTTTTAAAAATATTTGATACGGTGCTAATTTAAAATCTTTACTATTACATGTATCTTTTTCTCTTATTATAGGTATATTAAACTCAAATCTATCTATACTATTTTTATCTTTTATATCCGGATATATTGTATCCTTACTTTTATCCATATAATATATATATTTATTATTTTAATATAAAATCATTTTTATGTTTTTCTACAAAATCGAATATATAATTTAATATTTTATATTTTGTAGTATTGTATTCTCTTATTAAATGTACTGCATCTTTTTTATTTACTATTTTAATATCTCGGATCTCATTTATTTGATCCATATTATTACTGTCTATATTTATATTTTCTGTATTATTACATATACCTATATAATATATATTTCTATATTTTACATTGTTCTCGCCTAAAAATGTTTCTATAATTGGTGATATATTTTCTATTAATTCATAATCTGTATTTTTTATATTTGTTTCTTCCTCTAATTCTCTCATTGCGCATTTAAAATTCTTTTCTCCACGATTCTTTTTCCCTTTTGGAAATTCCCATTCACTAGATTCATATTTTGATATTTTACCTTTTATATAGTCATTTATCTCTATATCTATTTGTAATTGTTCGAATTTATTTTTACTATAATTATATTCTTTCATATATTTTGTTTCTTTAATATCATCTAATAACCATAATTTTTTCCATAATACATCAAAATTTTCATTTTTTATATTATTTAACTCTTCATTTGTTATTCTATCCAATAATATTCTTATCTTTTTTGTATCATATATATCATATTTACCTCTTATTATTTCTATATAACATAAACTATCCTTTCTTTGTATCATTATAATTTTTGGATCGTCTGTATCTTTTATTAATAATACACCATAACTTGTTATTGGTTCATTACAATATCTACTTATATGACCACGTTTTCCACAATTATTACAGTATTTTTCATTCATCTTATTTATTATTATTATTATTATCTTAAAGTAAATTTAATGAAGTAAATTTGCTAAATTATTTTCTATTATTATTAATAAATGGAACCAAATGTATGGGGACCTCATGGCTGGTATTTTTTACACAGTATTACTCTTGCATATCCCGATAATCCTACTGATGATGATAAAACTATTCATAAAAACTTTTTTGAATCTTTGAAAGATATATTACCTTGTGATAAATGCAGAGTTCATTTCAATCAAACTTTAACAACTTATCCTATTGAAAATCATTTAGAAAATAAAGAATCATTATTTAAATGGTTGGTTGATGTTCATAATAGAGTTAATATTGATAACAATAAAAGTGAATATACATATGATGAAGTTACAAAATTATATGAAAATATGTATAGTAAAAATGAAAATGGATATTTTATAAGTAATACCAATTTAATCATAATTTTTGTAATACTAATAGTCTGTTTAATGATTTACTATAAATTTAAATAAATTTAAAATTATTATATATTATATATTTAGAAAGATGTATCATTTTATTCAAAATTTCTTAAAATTTTTTAATCAAAATGATGAAATACAAAGATTAAAAAATGAAAACGAAAGTTTAAAATATAAATTAAAAGGAACTATTATTGCAAAAAATGATATTTATAAAAATTATCAAAATTTAATTATTCGACAAAATTATTCTAAGACTTCTTCTTGATTATTATAATTTAATATTATTGTTGTTGATATACTTAGTATTCCAAATATTAATAAAAAAAATAATATATATTTTGCTATACTATTATTTTTTATACTATTTCTTAATGGTGTTACATCAAATATTTTATCGAAACTATCATCTGAAAAGTATTTATTTGTCATATATATATTTTAGATTTTTTATATAATTTAATTCTAATTTAGCATATTTTAATTTTTGTATCCATTCTTTTTCTTTTTTCTGTGTTTTGTAATTGTATTTTTTAATTTTATGGACTCCATATACTATTATTAATTTTACTGGATCTTTATCGAATTTTACTCTTTTTTTCATATTATAACTATATAATATTTAATATTTAAATAAGTGCATTTTTTGATAAATAATCATATAACTTGTATTTATTACTATCTCGTATACTATAATATATATATCTTAATATTGCACTTGCTCTTTTGATTTTTCTTTTTTTTGTAACATATTCAGATATATATCTTTTATTAAATTTATTATCATACATAATTATATTTCCCTTGTGATTAATATAATCTATATATATCTGCTCATATTCATATTTATTCACTTTTATATATATTTTTGGATTCTGATTTAATAAATGCTCTATCTTATATTTATTCTTTTGAACTGTATAATCTATATTTCTCTTACGAGATATCATATTCTTTATTTATTGTATTATATTGTATCCTTATATTTACCTATAAATTATCAAATTATAATTTGATATTCTTATATTCATTATTTTATAATGTCATGGTGATTTATAGTAAATATTTAGATCCACCTGAACCTCCTCGCCATTTATGGTTAGAAATAGATTATTCTAAAATAAATTTTAATGATATGAATCAAATAAAATTAATATATACTTATATTCCAGAAACATATACTACATTAAATAATATGTATAAAATACATAAAAAAAATCGTAAATCTTATCTTAATATTAAAAACAAATATGATTTATATATTAAATCTCCACAAATTATGAAAAAGTTTAAAAAAGATTAAATTATTATTATTATTATAAATGATCCAAAATATTCGAATTATGCCATGTAATAATTTTTTTTGTAAATGTGTTGAATATTTAAATTTTGGTAAATCTAAAGATTTAAATAAATACAAAAATTGTTACTTTAATATTACTCGTAATAATTTGAAAAATCTATCTAATAAACAAATAGATAAGTATGAAAAAAAATATTATACATCCAAATAATTATAAAAATAATGGAGACAACGGAGACAACGGAGACAACTTATATGATTTTTGTATTCATTTAATTTGTTTTAGTCTTATATGTATTATTATAATGATTTGTATTATAATATTATTAATATATACTAAATCGTATGATAATGGTTCATTAGACAAATAAATATTAGTATGTAATAATCTTGAATATTTTTTATATTTTTTTATTATAATGCATAATATTTTTACTACTAAAACTGACAAAGATACGGATGATAAAGATACAGACGAGGATTATAAAGATGTATATGAAGATACTGATAGTGATAATGATCATAGTGATGATGATAGTGATACCAATAGTGATGATACGGTAAAACACTTTAATAGTGAGGCAGACTTATATTCAAATATAGATGTTAAAGATAATAAAGATAATAATATAGATATTAAAGATAATAATGTAGATGTTAAAGATATAAAACTTGATGATATAAAAGATAAAAGGAATGACAATGATGTAAATATATGTAATAAAATTAATTTAAAAAAATATAAATATAGTGAAGATGAAATAAAAATATTAATGCAAAGATTTAAAATTGAAACATATAATTTAAAAACATTATTTAGACATTTTCAACATAAATGTAGAAAATTAAATCAAAGTAAAAGTATTCTTGAATTAAAATATAAAAAATATAAATGGTGTCATAATTTTTGGAATATAGGTATTATTGGTATCTCTAGTATCTTAACACTTATTGAATCTAGCAAGTTAGTCTTTATTGATAATGAATCTGGTTCTACATCTGATATTTTTGATGATGAACTATTTCAAAAATTATTTACATTATCACCTATATTATTAGGTACTATTATCACTGGTAGTAGCAGTATTATTAAATTTAAAAAATATCAAGAACACATGGAAGAAATTTATATTTTAATTGATAAGTGCATCGGTATGTTAGCAAAAATAAAAAATAAAAAAGATGAAATTGATTTACTTAAAAAACATGGTAAAAAATTAACTGATAGTAATTTATATAAAGAAATTAATCATTTTACTGATGAAGTTAAAAATATATCAAACTTTTATAAATCTGATATTATTAAAGAATATTTGATTGTTTATCAAGACACAGAAAGATATATTGATTTTAAAGATTATGATAAATATTTACATACTATACACGATTCGGATTATAAGAGACATGTATTATATAAAAATAAAAATATGTTTTATAAAGAATATAATATTGAAAAACACAAAGAAAATATTGGTGATAAATATTTCAAAAATATAAAAGAAAAAAGTATGAACGGTAAAAGTAATATTAAAACATCTTGTTTTTAATGACCGCTATATCTCATACATCTTGGATTGTCACTTGTAAAACACATTAATCTTGTACATCCGCTCAATAATTTATTCTGAACCATACATGTATTACAACCATCATACCATAATATACAATTGTTTGGTATAGTCAATGGTTCTGGTGTAGGCGATACTTCATTACATTGACATATTTGACAACCATCGCTATCTATCATATTTCCAAATTCGCAATACATCATACACATCACTTCAGGACATTCTACGATTGGTGGTTCTATTTCTACTAAATCACAATTTGTCGGACACGCAATATTATATCCATTTTTTTGTTTTGTTAAACAATCATTGCAATCTATAAAATTATCTTCACATGGTGTTTCCCATTGCCTAATACAATCATTTGAACTCTCACACCAAGTATAACCAGCACTCGTTATACAATCGTGATTGTCTATGTTTCCTCCAGGCATCATATTTCCAACTATTACATTTCCAGTATATTGTGAATATACACTAAATATTTGTAAAAGTGATACTAATATTTTTAACATTTATAATTATACTATTATATTATTTTTAAATTATTTAAAAATATACTATTATAAATATACAAATGAATCTCAACCTTATTGCTCTTAATAATGTTCAAATCTTATCTAATCTTGATTTAAAAAAATATTATGTTGATGTTAAAGATAAAATTTTCTTAGAAGTTATGGAATATAATGATAGTAAAGAAAGTTTTGAAAATATTGTTGAATTAAAATCTCTTGAATATGCACTTTATTTTAGTTTTCATCAACTAATTAATATGCCAATGAGAGAACTAATTGAAGATTATACCCGTAAAGATGTATTAAATATGATGGATAGAGCTCTTAATAATATTTATCGTCTTTACGGCAAAGATGTATTTAATGATGAAAATGAACGTATTTATTATATTCTTGAAGACATTGATGAACTCATCTTTAAATGTAAAATTAATTTAAAAAATAATTATTGTAAATATAGATTTTTAGATGTATTTGATTATCTACTAACTGGTTTTAAAGTTTATAAACAAAGAAGTATCACGACTCTTTCATACTATAATAGTATTAGTGATGATGAACCTAAAGTATATCCTTTTAGAGATTTAGAGAGTGATAGTGATAACGATAGTGTCAACAATGATAATGATAGTGATAATGATAGTGATAATGATAGTGATAACGATAGTAATAACGATAGTGATAACGATAATGATAATAAACGCCAAAAACTAGAATAAATCTGGTATGTATCTAAAACTATCATTACTATATTTTGTAAATGTATATTGTGTGGTTGATGTATTTCCTATTGTAACATTGTCTCCATCATTTATTTCTTGACATCCTCGTTCATCTGTACATTTATCTGATGATTTAAATATTGGTATTTTTGTTGATAAATTGCTATCTAATGATGAATAATAATTCCAACTATTTGATCCTCTATATGTTTGTCTACCATATAATGGTCTGACATCATTCTGATTATTAACATTTGTTAATATTCCCATTTGTTGATAACTAGTAGGTTGTCCTCTTGTTCTTGTATTTATTGGTACATATCTTCTCGGTTCATGGACTACTCCTGGTGGTTCTAATCTACGTTCTATTTTTTCCTCATAAAAATTATTATCATTTATATATACTGGTCTTTCTATAATCTGTGGTCTTTCTATAATCTTTTCTACTATTTGTGGTTTTTCTTTATATACTACTCTAGGTTTATTACGTTCTAAATAAACTTTAACACCTAAAAATAGTGCAATCAATAATAATCCAATTGATATACATTGAATTAACCAATCATAATTTGTATCATCTTTACGATTTAAATCTATAATTGGCTTACCACCCCTTTGCTTGCTACTGCTACTATGTTTGCCAATACTACTACGTTCGATACTGCTACTACGTTTGCCACTCCTTTGCTTACTGCTGCTACTACGTTTTCCACTCTTTCTTTTTGCCATATATTATATCTATATATATTATTTGTATCTAATATAATTTGATTTTTATCGTATAGTATTATATTATACTATATATGGATATTAAATACATTGATTGGTCTCAGTTTTCTAATACAAATATAATTGAAAAAGGTGTATGCGAGGGTAAAATCTGTTGTATCATTGTTACATATAAAAATAAAAAGTATGTATTAAAAGAATTTAGTGATACTAGTAATTCAGGTATAGATTATGTAGTCATAGATGAATGTAAAAAATGCTTTGGATTAAATCATATGAATATGACCATTATCAAAAGTAATAAAGGTTTAGTTAAACTTGATGATACTACAAAAGGATATGCTTTTAATTGTAGTATTTCTGAAAAAGAATGTATTTATTATATGATGGATTATTGGGATAATATTGGTGATATGAGAAAATATATTGATATTGTAGATCCGAGTGTTGTATATGAATGTATTAAAATAATATTATTTAATGGTTTATTTCTAAGTAGTGATAATAATATACGTAATATTTTAATAAACAAAGATCATAAATTATTAAGTATAGATGAAGATGATTTGTTTGGTAAAACTAAGTATATATTTCAAAAAAGTGTTTGGCCTAAAAAAGAAAAATTTAGAGATATGATTTATAGTATAATAGATGACTTCTTAAAAAATAAAACTTCAATTAAAAAAAACGTTAAAATGATATTTGAAAAATATAATTTTGATAAAATTGATGTGTTTAATCATAGATTAGATAATTTCAAAGATTTAGTCATATCTGAATTTTAAATAAATTTATATATTAATAATAATATAAATGACTGATTTTTTTAATAATTTAAAAAATATTGTCGAATCAGTAGATAAAAAACCAACAATTGTTAACCCAGATAGTAAATTTGTAGTTGTTACATACTGGTGGGGTCATGGTAATGTTAATAATAATATTGCACGACCATGTATAATTTTTTATGAAGATTTCATAGATAGATTAATAAATTCTATTATAAAAGTATTTAAATTACTACATAAAAATAGAAAATTAAGATTAAACCAAACGGAATTATTAAAACATTTCCCTGGACATATCATTCATATGCCACAATTCAAACGATTTATAAATAAAATTACAAATGAATATTTTAATATTATGTATACAGATTTAGGTTATTATGACCCAAAAGACCCACATAGATTTGAAAGTGCATTGTATGATTTAGATTTAATGCGCAAAAATGATCCACTTGAATCTCCAAAAGAATTCGTTTTATTTGATGGAGTTACGGATGAAATGGAAGCAAAAGAAATTACTAGTAATTTCTTTAGAAATATATCATTTACAATTATGACATTTTTGAAAGATGATATATATACTAAATTTTCTATATTAAATAAACAAAGTTTATTAAAATCAGAATATGAATCTTCCGGCATACATCCTGACGATGCTACATCATTTGTTAATATCTATACTAAAGAATACACTGATGTTATTCAAGAAATGAAGAAAAAACTAAAACTTAAAACTGTATTTGATGTTGGTGGTAAAGAATATGTTGATATGAATATTTTTGATATATTAAATGAAAAATTAAGATTTAGAAGTGGTCAAAAATTTCAAGACATGATTAGTAAGTGGGAAAATGAATGCGGTAAACATAATTGTAATTATTTACAAATTGAATATCCTGATTTTACTGGACCTGGTGGTTATCAAATGGCAATTAATGCTAAACCATTATTTATTAGACATGCTTTAAATTTATGTGATAATAGATCCGTATTATATATTGATGGTGATATGTTTATACGTAAATATCCACATATTTTTGATATGGATAATGTTGATTTTATGGCACGTGGTTGGAATGTTGATCCTAGAGCAAGTTATAACATTGGTACTAGTATTGTTTATGATCCTTACAAATTCGAAACATCCGGTGGCATTATGTATTATTCGCATACTCCTCAATCTAGAGAACTATTAGATATGTGGGTTAATGAAAGTGGTAAAGAAAGAAATATGGGTAAAGCAGATGATCGTATTTTATCCCTTATTTTTAATAGTAAAAAATTCTTATTAAATATGAATATAATTCAGTTACCAATTGAATATTTATGGTTAACTCTTGATTATGATGAGAGAATGTTGAATTTAGAAATTGCTGATGGTGGCTATGATTGGGATATTGAAGCTATGACAGATTCTATTATTGTCGAACATCCTGAATGTTTGACAAGTGAAGATACTGCTGCTGGAGCAGGTGCTTCTAATGATAGAAATCCTATGTTTCATGCTTTCTTAGATGCAGAAGAAAGTGTTGATCCTGTTTCTGAAGAATTTTATGAATATTTGTTTTTCCCTGATATAGAAATGGTTGATACATTCGGAACATATTTAAATTATATGCGCGATCAACATTATTTAGATGATGGTAATCCTATATTGGTTGATAAAGGTTTTGTTTTACCTGGCGAACCTATAGAAAATAATGAAAAACCATTATATATTACACCTTACAAAAATAAATATGGTAATAGATCTGATATTGCTGATTATAATATTCAATCTGTCAATTTTTTTGAAACAAAAAATATACTTCAATATTTTAATAACAATGAAATCGATATTAATGGACATAATATATTCTTATTATGTGAAAATGATGTAATTGATTTAGGTATTGAAATTTTCCCATTAATTATATATTTGATTGATAAGGGCAAAAATGTTGTTTTTCGTCCAAATGATTGTTCACCAGATTGTTATGTTGAATTATTAACTAATCGTTCCAAATTTATGGATGTTGTATTATTTCCCACTAGTGTTGGTGAAAATGTATTTAAACCTGAAATAAATTTATCTCAACCAATTTATTTTAGCAAGTCATCTGATTATAGTTTAATTGTTGATATATTATTAATGTTTGAATCATTACAAGATTTATCCAGTTATTTAAAATATGGTTCATATCAAATAATATCTCGTATTCGTATTGAATATGCATACAAAAATCCTCAATTAAAAGATGATATTTCAATAAATTATTGTAATGGACAATCTAAAAAAACATCTTCTAGAAGTACACTATCTAGAAGTACACTATCAAGTCAACAAAAATTGTTTGATGATTTCTTAACTGGTATAGATGATTCTGATTCTCATGATAGATTTGTTGATACATTTAAATCTAAACCTAAGAAATCTACTAAGAAATCTACTAAAAAATCTACTGCTAAAAAATCAAATACTAAAAAATCAAATACTAAGAAATCTACTAAAAAATCTACTAAGAAATCTACTAAGAAATCTACTAAGAAATCTACTAAGAAATAAATTTGAAAAATACTTTAAACTATCTTTATAACTATTATTTAAAATGAAACTCAATATTCTCTTGTGTCTTACAAATGATAATATTCTTGGTATCAAAAATGATCTTTATGTAAAACTTAAGGATGATTTAAAATATTTCAAACGTATTACTACTGATGATTATTATAAAAATAAATCTAATGTTGTTATTATGGGTTATAATACTTATAAATCTATTAGTAAATTATTTCCGGATGGTAAACTATTACCAAATCGTATTAATATTGTTATTACTCGCAATCATCAAGAAGAATTAGATGAATTATCTATTACTAATTTTCCATCATTACATGATCTGTTTCAATATTTAGAATGTAAAATATCTGAAATTGGCAAAGTTTTCATTATTGGTGGATCAAGTATATATCAAGAAGTTTTTGAAAATTATTTATCTATGATTGATACAGTTCATCTTACAAAAGTTAATACTAAACCATTATCAAATAATGAATATTTACAAGCAGTTGATAAAAATGTTGTCTTTTGTAAATTACCTTTTGATGATTTAATTAATTCAAAAGCATTGCAATCTATTAATTATAAATATGATATTAGTGATGGCAGTATTTATGATTTAAAAACAGATTCTTATATTGATACAAAATTAAAATATACTATTAATGTATTACAAAATTGTAACACAGTTAATAATGATGAATTACAATATTTAAATTTACTAAAAAATATATTAAATGAAAATAATATTAAATCTACTCGTAATGCTGATGTTTACAGTATATTTGGTACAAGAATGGAATTTGATTTACGTAATGGTTTCCCAATTTTGACAACTAAACGGGTTCCATGGAAAACTGTGCTTAGAGAACTACTATGGTTTATTAGTGGTTCAACTGATAATCGTATTTTGAAAGAAAAAAAGGTAACTATTTGGAATGCTAATGCTAGCAGAGAATTTTTAGATTCGAGAGATTTAGATTATGAAATTGATGATTTAGGACCAGTTTATGGATTTCAATGGAGACATTTTGGTGCTGAATATGTAGATTTTGATAGTGATTATACTGGTAAAGGTATTGACCAATTAAAATATATTATTAATGAAATAAAAGAGAATCCATCTAGTCGTAGATTAATCTTAAATAGTTGGAATGTTATGGATATACATAAAATGGCATTACCTCCTTGTCATGTTATGGTTCAATTTAATATTGATAAAGAATTTATTGATTGTCAATTATATCAACGTTCTGGCGATATGTTTTTAGGTGTTCCATTTAATATTACATCATATGCATTTCTATTACATATCATTGCCAATTTAACTGGATATATTCCTAGAAAACTTGTTCATATTATCGGTGATGCTCATATTTATTCAGAACATCTTAGTGCTGTTAATAAACAATTAATGAGAACTCCTAATCCTTTCCCTAAACTAAAAATAAATAAATTATCTGATATTGACGATATCCATGAAGATTCGTTCAAAATTATTAATTATGATCATTATAACACTATTCCTGCACCTATGATTGCTTAAATTATCTACGTAATCTTCTAAATGTTTTATTTTTGACTTTATCATTTCTATCTTTTATCATACCAACAACTTCTACACGTTCATCATCATTTTTTGTATTATCATTTAAATGTTCCATAAATAAATGATATCTATTTATTTCACCATCATCTGCTTTCATCAAATACTTTTCTAATAAATGATTGTTATATAAATAATCATTATTTAATATATTTATAAATCTATTTCTACTATGATGTTTTACATCTTTTAATATATGCATTAAATCATTTAACATATATTTATTTATTGGTATATCTGGTATATCTACTACTGAATCCGCGTCTGTTTCACTGCTCGTTTCACTGCTCGTTTCACTGCCCGTTTCACTGCTCGTTTCACTGCCTGTTTCACTGCCCGTTTCACTGCCTGTTTCACTGCTCGTTTCACTGTCACTATCAGATATTAATAAATCATCACCTGGCATACGTTTTTTAAATACATATTCTTTTTTATCGCCGGGTTTTCTAGGCATACCTTTAGGTTGAGGCATACCTTTAGGTTGAGGCATACCTGGTCGTTGAGGCATACCTGGTCGTTGAGGCATACCTTGTGGTTGTGCCATACCTGGTTTTTGTGGCATACCTTGTGGTTGAACCATACCTGGTCTCGCATCAGGACCTTTTCTATCCTCTAAACCTCTTGGTTTATCTAATTTTCTTTCACGATTACCTTCATCATCTACTTTTTTTCTTAAATTATTAATTTCATCGCCTCTATTATTATATCTTTGTAATTCTTGTCTTAGTTTATCATCGCCTCTATCATTATTTCGTCTATTATTGTCTCTATTATTATCATATCTATTGTCTCTTCTACCACGATTGTCACGATTGTCACGATTGTCTCTATTACCATAATTGCCTCTATTATCTCGTTTGTTTCTATTGTCTATTCTTATTCTATTTAATGTATCTTTAAAATATTTTATATCATTATTTAATTGAGATAATTCTAGATATTTGTCATTTAATAATAATTTATTTTCTTCATCCTGATATTTTTTAACTAAACTTCCTATATTATCTAATTTAGATTTAATATTATTGTATTCTCTAGTTAAATCAGATATTCTCATATACACATCATCTTTATCTTTTTCACTTTTAATACTATTTAAACGACTTTGGATACTACTTTTTTTAGAATCTAAATCACTAAAATCTATATCATTTATTTTTTGCTTTATCTGTTCATCTGTATTATCTGATTGGTCATTAGGATTACCTTGATTACCTTGATTACCTTGTTTACCTGGTTTAACTGGATCAGTTGTTGTAAATTCATTGCCATTAATAATACAATAATTGTCTGGTAATCTTTCTACTTTTAATTTACATAATGAATTTTTATCTTGTTCTTCCCATTCTTTTGCTTGTTCTTCATTGTCTTCTACACCCTCTACTAATGTAAAAAAATCTATATACTCCTCTAATGTTCTTTCATTATCTTTTTTATTTATTTTATCTAGATATGTTTCAAAGTGCCATAAATTAGAATTACGTACAGTTTCTAAAAAATTATTATTTATTTTATCTATGTTAAATGGTGTTCCATCATTTAATTTAAATTCTGCTAAATAATCACGCATTATATGTGAATGAGTTATTACATGAACTTTATCACCATCTACATTTTGTCCATAATAATTAGGTCGAGATTTAAACCATTTCATAAATTCTTGTAAATCTCCAGTACTTGTAAAATCTGCATTATTTTCTGGTCCGATAGTATCTACAATTTTACAAAATGTGTTTAATACATATTTACCACCATCATTTTTTTTATATATTATTTCTTGTGGTTTATTATATTGTGTGCCACCACTTTTTGGTGGTAGTTTTAATTTGACTGTATCTGGTAATTTTACATACCAATCTTCATTATTGTATCTTTGTAATATATTTAAAAATGCTAAAAATCTATTTGTTGTAATATAAATATCATCTGGATAATTACCAGTTTTTAAGGAGTCCAAGGGTGTCCCATATCTAGTGTCAAAATGATGATATTCTTTTAAATATGGACTTATATAAAGTGTAATTGTTTCTTTCGGATCATTATTTGTTACACCATATAATAAAAATGCTGTTATCCATGTTCTATATAAATTCGATACATATATATGATCAAAATTAAAAACATCTTCATTAAAAACATCTTCATTTTTTAATTTATATTTTATTGTTTCATCTATACCATATACTGTTCCACCTGGTTCATAATCTTTTCCTAAAAAACTTTCACCCATATCTATGTTATTACAACTTTGTAAATGACGTGTAAATTGAAATTTAAAAAGTTTACCACATTCTTTTTCGCATTTTATTTTTTTTTCAGGTTTTATATCTAATTTTCCATCTTCATATTCATCTAAACATACACCACAAAAATCTTGCTGTTGTTGTTCTTCTTCTTGTTGTTGTTGTTGTTGTTGTTGTTGTTGTCCTTGTTGTTGTCCTTGTTGCTGTTGTTGTTGTTGTTGTTGTTGTCCTTGTTGCTGTTGTTGTTGTTGTTGTCCTTGTTGCTGTTGTTGTTGTTGTTGTCCTTGTTGCTGTTGTGATGCTGGTGCTGCTGCTGGTGCTGATGCTGGTGCTGCTGTTGGTGCTGATGCTGGTGCTGCTGTTGGTGATCTTACTGTCACTGGTGGTGCTGCATCTGCTGCATCTGCTGCTGCTGGTGCTGACTGGGAAGGCGTGCCGTCCTGACTATTTATAAATTGAATCATTCTATCAATATCATTCAATTGGGATATTTCAATACATATTTTTCCTTCCCTATATAATATGTAACCATACTTCCAGCCGCCCGAGGTTAATTTTGCCAAAATTCTCATTAATGTAAAATTATCAATATCACCTTTTGCATTTGCACCATTTACACCTATAGGCCATCGTTGATATATTTTATCGATTTTATTTAATGCTTCTTTATTATAACATTTATATGGTTTTATTGCTATTGATTTTGTATCACGAGTATTATCATTTCTTATTTTAGTTAAAAAATTTTTATAATTATCCACATTTTGCCTGATCATTTCTTCAATTCTTTTCATCTGCTCGATACGATGCGACGATCCTAATATATTTTGTATGTTTAGATCATCTTCATCTGCTTCTTCTTCTTCTGCTGCTTCCTTTTCTTTTTTAAGTTGGGACTTTATTATCGGAGCACCCTCTTTATCCAAAAGATAGTTACCGTCCTTGTCTTTTTCAATTTCAGCATCTGTTAGTTCATATTTAATTCTTAATTTTGTATTTTCATCAAAACCTTTACTATCCATACTAACGCAGGGTCCCCCATTGGGTTCATAATAACACAATCTGTCACCTTTCTTATCTAGGTGATTTTCACACATAGGTTTTCCCTGGAACTCTTCACAAGGTATTTTTTCTACTCTCGTTTGTTTTAATTCTTCTTCTTCTTCTTCTGCTGCTGCTGGTACTGCTGGTACTGATGCTAGTGCTGCTGGTGCTGCTGGTATTGTGCCACCATACATTTCATTGTAATATTCATGGTATGCAGAATTTTTAAAATATCCTCCTAATTTATTCATTTTTTTATTATTCATACTATATTATTAATTATATTTTATTTATAAATATCTAATCTTTTATCTATTATTTTCCATATATTATCGTTTATCGTATTATCTAATACTCTAATATTTATCATATCGTTCGTATATCTTTCATATTCTTTATTTATACTTATAACATCTAAATCTTTTGTATAAAAACTTAAATCTATATAATTTTTTTTTATATCTAATTTACATACTAAACTATCATTTTTAATAATATATAAGTTATCATTGTCACTACATATTTTCATATCTTTCATTTTATACATTTTCTCAAAATATATTAAATTGTTCATATTTAATACATTTGTATCTACTATATTTTTTAAATCAATATTCTCTGATAATAATGATATATTTACTGGTTTATGTTTTCTTATTTTTTCTAATAATGTATCATATGTTATATTTGCTTTTGTATTATATTCTACTACATTACGATACATCATATCTACACTCCGATTCATAGTATTACGATGTTCATCAATTTGCATTTTAATTCTTGAAAAATTATTTATACATTCGTTTAATTCATACATACTTTCATTTATTTCATGTAATACGTCCCGAATATTATCATTTTTTAATAAATGTCGTTTATCTAAATATCCACTATCAATTAATGATAATAAAAATTCAGTTCCAATTTCTATCCCATGTCCGTTTAATCCAGCACATGATATATACACTAATATACTATTGTCTATAATTTCATAATCTATTAATTTTTTACCAACTATTCCAGATGTTTGTGATACAAATATACCATATTTACTATTTGTTGTTGTCATATCATCTTTAAACTTTTGTATTTCTTTACTTGGAACATTTGAACTATATGTTTTTATTTCATATAATATTTTTCCATAATTATCACTATAAGCGAATAAATCACTTTCATGTGCTGTTCCTGTTGTATTTTCTATCTTCCAATCTGGATATTTTTTCTTTAAACTATTCATTGCTAAACTTTCACCAAGTTTTCCTTTTTTTGATGAATTATTTTTTATATTTAGTAAATCACATAACATATTATTTATTTTGTTTATATTTTCACTGTTTTCTATATTATTTTCTACAATTATTTCTCGCAATGGTTCAATATAACTATTACCATTCATAGTTGTTTGGCTCATTTGTATTGATTTTAATCCAATAGTTAATGCTGTATTTAATATATCTGGATCATAATTGACACTTTCTAAATATTCTAAGTCCTCACTATTTTTGATATCTAATGATATAGTTTTCATAATTATCACTTATTAATATTACTTGTTTTAGTTTTAAATTTATTTTATTTAATATTATTATAATGGATAGATTCACTTCTGGTAATTTATATGGTAATACAAATATTAGTAGTTTTGATCCCGGACATTTGCCTAAATTAACTGGAGATTCCAAAGGTAATAGTATAACCGGAGGTACCAGAGGTAAAAGTATTTCTGGTGGTACCAGAGAAAATAAAAGTGATGATAATGTTCTTATGAATAATAGTATTAAAAAAGTTATGCAAAAAAACAGAGAATTACATAAAATGGTTGTAAAATTACAATTAGAAAATGATAAATTAACGGCAGAAAACACTAAATTTAAAAAAATTGTTGGAAAACATAAATCTAGATAAATTATATAATATATATTATATGTTTCCTGAAAAAATAATAATAGATGCAATATCTGATTATGAAATATCTAATCCACAAACAACAAAAAGTGATGTAAGTTTTGATGATGTTAAATATGAAATGACTATATTTGATTATATGACTAGGAATGTATTATTACATGTACCTACAAACACAATATTACATTTTGGATTTCATCCTTCATATTATTCATATTATCAAAATGATTATTTTAATAAATCAACATATCCTGGCGCATCTAAAGGTATTCATCCATCACGATGGGAAACACTAGAAGAAATCAGTAGAGATTTTAATATAAAAGAATTACCTAATCAAGATTATATTAATATTGAACGAAATAGAAGGGGTAAATATAGCGGGGATACAATAATGTTTAAAGGTCTTTTTAATATTTTAAGATTTTTTATCTATAATATAGATTACTGTTTAGAAAATTATTCAAGTACAAGTATTGTATTTTTAAATAGTGTATTTGCTCATTATACAGATGATGATATTAATAATGAAACGTGGCAAATGAGTACACCTACTTTTACTGACTTAACACGTTTAGTAGATACATTAAGACTTCGATCTCATTTGCAAGCTAGCAGAATATTAATTGATTATCCATATATAAAAAGTTTAAGTCAAAATGTAAAATATATAAAATTAAATGGAGACTTACATAACTTATTTACTGAAAATATAATAGTAGATGAAGAAATGAGAAGGTATCTTCCTCCTGAAAGACTTGCGGAATATAAAAATCCAGATACATTATACACTCTTGATGATATAAGTAATTTTATTAGTGTAGGTATTTCTAATAAATATTTTCCTAGTAAAATTGAAGAGTATGATTCAACTATGCCATATTATAAATCAACCATATTAATAAATGAAACTTTTTGGTGGCCACGTGAACATAATAGTGAATTTAATATTAATTTAATGAGATTATTCAGATTACTATCACTATATTTAAAAGAAAATTATAGTTTATATAGTTCTATAAATGAATTAAATACATTTGTAAAAAGACAACCAGCAGAACAAAGGTTAGCATTTGCTAAAAATTATAATACTAGATTACAAGAAAATGATCAATTACCATTTGATGTTTTAGATACAATATCTGGTCATGAATTATCAAATCCTAATATATCTAGACGCATATATAGTCAAAATGTTGATAAATTAGTGAGAAGCACTTTACAACCAAGAAAAACAATATTAGATACTTATTTAGATATGTTAAAAGATGAAAATTTAAGTAAAGAAGATAAAACAAAAACAAAAAGAAAAATATATAATAGATTAACAAGGGAAAATAAAAGTCATTTATATAATGATTTAGTATCACCAGATATTGATCCAACTATGGAAGATATGTATGAACCTCCTTTTGAACCTGAACCTGAACCTGAATATATTAGTAAAAATAAACCTGTTAAAAAGACAAAAAAGAAGAAACGAAAAAAAAAGAAAGGTAAGAAAAAAAGATAAGTTACATGCGAATAAATGGTGTAACATTTTGATTACTCATTCTACGTGAGGTTGCTTTACGTTTTGTTCGAATCATCTCTCGTTTATATTTTTTCTTTTGTGCTGGTGTTAAATTTTGATATTGCAATAATGGATTATATTGTGATGGTTTTGGTGGTGATGGTTTCTTTTTAGGAGATGGTTTCTTTTTAGGAGATGGTTTCTTTTTTGGTGTTGTTGATTTCTTTTTTGGTGGCGATGGTTTCTTTTTTGGTGTTGTTGATTTCTTTTTTGGTGTTGTTGATTTCTTTTTTGGTGTTGTTGATTTCTTTTTTGGTGTTGATGGTGTTGATTGCTGATTCCAAGGGTTACCCGGATCTCTTTTTGATGCTTTAAATCTTCTTCTCATTTCTATAAAAAATTTACGATCATCTGAATCTGGTCCAATACCATTACCACTACCATATTGATCTAACATATCTATATGGTCTGCCATCATAGTATTTTCTCTTTCTTCTCTTAATTTTTGCCGCAACTTTCCAGTTGGTCTAGTAGATGTTAAAAAATCACTTACCGTTTGTATCATATCTGGATTATAACGTATATTACTAAATGTATTTGTCATATGATCCATTGTCATATGATCCATTCCTTTCATAAGTGATAAACGTTGTCTTGCTTTTGTTAAGTTTATTTTATCTCTAGTTTCATCTTTCATTCTTTTAATTATATCTTGATTTGATTGTGATTTATATATTCTACCTAAATGACGATGTATTTTATTCATAATAATAGGATCATCTGGTATTATAGATGGTTGTGTCATTGCTTTTGCTAATGATAAATTTTTTTGATTTTTAATTAAATCAAATGAATCTTCTTCACATTCAACTTCTCTATAAATAATATCTCCATCTTTATAAATTATACCAGTATTAGTTCCTACAGCTAATATTTCTGCATCTCTTGGTCTTATAATCTGTATACTAACATTTCCATTATCACGATATGCGCCACGGTACTGCGGTTGACCTGGAAGACGAATGCGTTTTAATTTTCCTTTAGCATAATATTGATTATCAAAACGATCTATTATACCAATCATATTTGGATTCATACTCTGCCAACGCGTGTCACTTAAATTATCCGTTTCTCTCATTACAAATCTACCTAAGTATACTTCTTTTATTTTTCCATTTTTATATATCTTTTCATAACATTTCCCGACTTCTGGAGTAGTTGTTATATTATCATATGTATCTTCTATATTATTTAAAATGTCCGTGTTCATATATATATATTATATAATATAATTTATTTAAAGGATATCACTAATAATATAATAATAATAGAATGAATAACACTTTTTTGATTGATTTTGAAACTACTGGATTAAATCCATATCATGATGAAATTATTGAATTTGCTATAAAAAAATATAATGATATTTCACATATTCAAAGTTTAGTAAAACCTAATAAAACATTTCTGATACCTCCTAAGATTACTGAAATTACTGGTATTACTACACAAATGATATTTGAGGGGCAAAATGTAATTGATAGTATTGTAGCAACTGAAATGATGTTTAATTATTTAAATGATACATATGATGGTAATGGAAAAATTTATTTAATTGCTCATAATGGTATACCATTTGATTTTGTATATTTAAGAACACTTGTTAAAAAATATTGTATAAAAAAAAATATGGTGCTAAAAGATATTACATTATTTTGTAATTATGATAATATTGTATTTATGGATAGTTTAGATATTGCTAGGTCATTTGTACCACATTTATATAGTTATTCGCAAAAAAATTTATGTAAAATATTTAATATTGTTCAAAATAATGCTCATAGAGCACTTGGAGATGTAGAAGATTTAGAAAAAGTATATTATACTATTGTCAATTATGGTATTGGTAAATTTAAATATGATAAAGATTTATTACAGTATCCACAGAAAATATTTGATCGTGTTTATGGTATTTAAGATCACTTTATGTTTAAAATATATAAAAGATAACTTTATTATAATTAATTATGGAATATCCAAATGTATCAATATTAATGCCTTCATATAATCGCAGAAAGTTTTTACCACTTATCACACATAATTTAATGAATATGGATTATGATAAAAGTAAACTGGAATGGTGTATATTTGATGATGGTGCAGAACCATTATTTACAGATGAAACATTAAAACAAACTAGAAAATTATTAAGTCCTCTTAAAATTGTATATAAATATGATAAGAAAAAACGTGATATTGGAGTTAAACGTAATATGTTGGTAAAAATAAGTAAACATAAGATATGTATTATGATGGATGATGATGATATTTATTTTAGTAGTTATATTAAACATAGTGTTGAAACATTAAAAAATAATAAAGCAGGATTAGTTGGTAGTAATCATATGCTTTTTATTTATCCAGAACATAATTATAAAATGAGTATGATAGAATGTCAAGCAAAGCGACAAATACATGAAGCTACTATGTGTTTTACAAAAAAATATTTTAATGGTATGCCAGGATTTGCAAAGTCATCTTTAGGAGAAGGTGCCAAAATGATTGATAATAATGAGAATAATACTGCTTATACTAATATTAAACGTAGTATGATATGTTTTTGTCATTCTGGTAATTCATTTAATAAAGAGCAGTTTTATAAATATAAAACAGATATTCGATTTAAAAATATGGATATAATAAATATTTTACAAGATATATGTGGTATAAAATACGATGTTGATAAACCTGATACTGACGATGAAGATAATAATGATATAGAAGAGAGTATTGAAGTTGAAGAGAGTATTGAAGTTGAACAGAGTGTTGATGTTGAAACAAAAGATTAACTTACTAATTTACTCTATTTCCAGATAGTAATTTGAAATTATTTAAGGAAGAATTCAGTATTATAAAAAAGAATAGAGCAAAGAACATTATATACAATGAACACTACACAAATGAACAAGTTTCTTGATGAGATTGTTGAAAAATTCAATGGTCAAGAATTTACCATTGATGATATCAAAAATCTGGATACATTTGCAGAACCAAAAAAGATTAAAAAGAAGAAGGATTCAAATGCTCCAAAAAGGGCATCTACCGCATGGATATTTTATACAAGTGAGACGCGTATTAAATTGCGCGAAGAGAATCCAGACAAAAAAATGACTGAATTGACAACAATTATGAGTGAGATGTGGCGCAATCTTTCAGATGAAGATAAAGAACCATACAGAATCTTGGAAGGCAATGATCGTAAAAGATACAAACTGGAAAAAGAAGAATATGACAGCAATTCTGATACTAATTCTGACAGCAATTCTGATAGTGATACAAAAAAGAAAACAAAAGATCCTAATGCGCCTAAGAGAAACATTAACGCATACTTTCATTTTGGCAAAGTAATCAGAGCAAAAGATCCAGATGTAAAATATACTGCATCTGCTCTGAAAAAATTATGGGCGGAACTTGATGATAAATCAGAATATCAAGAACTTGCGAATGCAGATAAAGAACGTTATCTCAAAGAAAAGGAGGAATATGAAAATAAGTAATCAATAAAAAAACAAATATGAAAATCAGTAATCAACAATCAATAAAATTGATAATAATAATATTTTTTATTATAATATATTGTATAATATAAGTATGTTAGAGTTTAAGTATGCTGTATTTTTATCTACATTTTTTGTGTTTTTATTAGAGGGATTATTTCATTATAATGTTGGTAAATCAGGATTAAAATCATTATGTTTGCCTAATAAATATGATTTTTGTAAAATCGTTTTAATCTTAGGATTTTTTTCTGTGTTAAATGCATATATATCAAAATATTTATTTGATTATGATAAAAAATAAAATTACTTAAAGATATATTATTAATATAGAATGTATAAGTATAATGTGTATAATATAAATGATCGTGTAGCTCAGTCGGTTAGAGCACCTGTCTTATGAGCAGGAGGTCACGGGTTCAAGCCCCGTCATGATCACCAAGCCTATCTAGCTCAGTTTGGTAGAGCGCAAGACTTTTAATCTTGTGGTCGTGGGTTCGAGTCCCACGGTAGGCATATTATTTTATTTTTATTATATATCATATGCTTGGTTGGCCGAGTGGTTAAGGCGGCAGACTTAAGATCTGTTGGACATAGTCCGCGTGGGTTCGAACCCCACACCAAGCAAATTAATATTTTTTTGACTGATAATTATATCCGTGTGGCGCAACTGGATAGCGCGTTAGACTTCTAATCTAAAGGCTGCGGGTTCGAATCCCGCCATGGATAAATTTTTTCTTATGTTATTATTAACATATGTACATATTCCCGAGCGGTCAAAGGGGTTAGACTCAAGATCTAATGCAATATGCTTCGTGGGTTCGAATCCCACTATGTACAAACTCAACATAGCTCAGTTGGTAGAGCAAGGGACTGTAGTTCCCTGGGTCACTGGTTCAAGTCCGGTTGTTGAGAATTGTGGTCTTGTGGTGTAATGGTTAGCACTTTGGACTTTGAATCCAATGATCCGGGTTCAAATCCCGGCAAGACCTATAATTATTTTTTTAAACATAAATTAGGTACCATAGCTCAGTTGGTTAGAGCGAGCGGCTGTTAACCGCTAGGTCACAGGTTCGATCCCTGTTGGTACCGTTTTTTTTGTATTTTATGATATTAATCTTAGTAGATTATAATATTTATAATGTGTTTCTAAATAATATTGGTTCTCGATTTCTTACAATATATACATATTATCAAATTTATTTATTTATTTTGATTGCGAGTAATGGTACTAATGCAGCCATCATACACCACCAACTACCGTTAGGGGGTGTCCCTTGATTATCAGGACATCTTTTGATTGATATTAAGTGTGCTAATATGTATATACCCATTATAATACCACCATATACTTTACCATTCCCCTTCATACTTAAAAATGGAGCGATAAGTGCTAAACAGAAAATCCCCCATACATAAGTTGGATAATTTGTATTTGTATACTTCCAAGAAAGACCAACTTCTCCATCATTACAAGGAAGAGAACACTGATTACTTTTTTTCATTCTTATAATTTCTGGAAGGGAAGTTGCCAAATATACTATGAATATGATATAGATGTATGATGGGATTTTTCCATCTGTAAAGTAATATGCTATCAATAATGATATCACTGGTTGTAATATATTATGAATAAACCCTATATTTGTCGCGAATTGATTAAGTCCTTTACATTCCTGATCTTTCCACATTAAATACTCCAAAAGTTGCATTGATCCTAGATAAGCAAATATTATAGCGATCCACCTATCATTTATATTATTCCTTTTATATAAATAGAAACATGATAGAGAGCATATTGTAAATGTTGCTAAGGAAACCTTTTCATTAATACACATTATATTAATAGTAAATAAATTTATAAAAAATAAATTAATAAAAAATAAATAATAAAAATAAAATATATATATATATTGTTGATTTTTTTTTGTATTCTTTTTTGGATTTTTTTTTTTTTTTTTTTTTTTTTTTTTTT
>ENA-OQVM01000756-OQVM01000756.1-marine-metagenome-genome-assembly--contig:-NODE-756-length-47358-cov-5.192657_pt1 | contig 47358 bp, 53 predicted proteins | sample MGYA00237776_ERZ505498 | MGnify/ENA primary metagenome ERZ505498 (study PRJEB26159, sample SAMN06265151) | marine metagenome | isolation source: Helgoland LTER site | place: Germany:Helgoland, sampling...
TTTAACGAGATCACCTTAAATTCTCGACACGCTTCTCCGGTTAAACGACTGAACGTCGAAACCTTTCATCCCCTATTGATTTGTAGATTTGTTGAATTCTTACTCTCTTAGTCTAACCCCTTGGCCCGTCTTCCGACTAATCGCTGGGTTTCACGCTTAGATTCCCGCTCAGCGATCGCTTGACGTTTGTCGTAACTCTTACGCCCTCGAGCTACCGCTATTTCTACTTTGGCATAGCCATCTTTGAAATACAGGGAGAGCGGTACCAGGGTCACGCCGGTGTCTTTGGTGGCCTGTTCGATTCTCTTTATTTCAGCCTTTTGCAATAAGAGTTTGCGGGGGCGCCTTGGCTCGTGGTTTGTCCACGTTCCCATGGCGTATTCAGGGATATGAACTTGACGCAGCCAGATACCGCCGTTTTCGTACTGGGCGAAACCGTCCACAAGGCTCGCTCGACCTAGACGCAAGGACTTCACTTCTGTTCCCATGAGAACTAGACCTGCTTCATAGACGTCTTCAATTGAATAGTCGTAACGTGCCTTTTTGTTTTGAGCAATTAGTTTCTTACCCGTTTCACGTGGCATTGGTGGACACCTCGCTCACATCGTGAACCGCTTCGAGTTCAGCGCCGCGTTGACCCACCCATGAAACGGCTACGAAAAACACTGAGATGAAGGCCATCACGATTGTCCATAGGAAAATATAAATATCAATTGCCGCACCAATTGGTGGCGCACCAGGCAGGTAGGTACGCAAGATTGGGAGGGCAAACAACAAGCTGCCGGTCCAGGCTAGGAGCGCGGCTTCAACTTTGCGGCGATTGGAAAGCACGAGAATAGAAATCAGTAGCGCCAGAAGGGAAACTATTGCCGCGAGCGCGAGAAGTACGAATGCAAAAAGTTTCGTTGAGAAGGCTCGATCAAATTCAGCGCTAAGGACTAACCCTGAACTTCCCGTTGTTGCAACGCTGAGTGAACTATTCCAGCCATTTATTGCACCGATGGATGTGATTTCGATGGGGATTGATTCCTTTGATTCATTGACTCCACCCGTGAGTCGGTCATAAACGTCTGCGTTGACGAAATAGAGCCCCGTATAGGAATCAAGTGGGTATTGAGCGAGTTCACCTTCAATACCGAGTACCACTTCGTCGCGGCCAAATGCATTCCCCTGAGGGATGCGGATTTCTTGACTACCGTCGGGGCCGCTCACCGTAACGCGGATGTTGTTGACAGCTCGGCCATCTTGGTCTGAAATGCTCTCGTCATTTGAGCTCATGATCAGACGAAAATTCGCATTGCCCGTATCGGGACTGATTCCGATCGGCTCAAAGTTGATATCGATACCCGCAGTTTTGGTGCCTGAGGCACTCTCGAAACTACTTCCACCTTCTGAGGAGTAGAAAGAAACAACCAGCCAATAGATGACTACAACGACTACACCGGTCACTCCCAGTAGGGTCCAGCCGCGTTTAGAGAGTTGCCTGGGGTGAGGATCATCTGTGAAGACTGGACCAGAAAACGTGCCCACGGGTTCCTCCTTTACTCCACACTGTCGTATTTCTTGGTCAATTCTCCTAAACTTGACACTGTGCTAACACGGCACCGGACGCATTCCTTGGCCGAACCAACCCATGGGATCATACGCCGTCCCGTTGAGCCGAGTTTCAAAATGCAAGTGTGGTCCGGTTGACCAACCGGTCGAACCAACCTTGCCCACCTCTTGGCCAGCGTTGAGCGACTGGCCGACACTGACGCTGATCGAAGACAAGTGGGCGTAAAAAGTTGTGAGGCCGCCGGTGTGGACAACGAGTACCGCGTTTCCATAGGGGCCGCCTCGCGTGATTGTTGCAACAGAACCGGCATCAGCTGAAATGGTGCTTGTTCCCGAGGGTGCCCCTATATCAATTCCTGTGTGGCATGAGTTGTGACCGTAAATCGGGTGGATACGAGGGCCAACTCCGCCACCCTTTGCGCGACCGGGCAGTGGCCAGGTGAGGGATCCGGTCGGGTTTTGACTTGACTGGCTTTGGCTAGCCTGGTTGGCTGCCGCGCGGGCTGCCGCTTTCTTTGCGGCGGCGACTGCTTTCTTTGCGGCAGCTTTGAGGTTGCGCTCCTCCCGTTTGAGTCGCTCGTATCGGTTCTTCACTTTCGCCTTAAAAGATTTTGCGGACTTAACGGCTTGGCGTTTTTCTGCACGAATCTGAATTACCTTTTGTTTCTTTTCTTTAGCGGCTTGCAATGCTTTTTGGGACTTGCTTAACTCCCTATCCGCTTTAGCTTGCGCTGCCGTTGCACTTTTAGAGAGCCCCGTCAACTTCACTTCTTGCATAGTTGCATCTGCACTTGAGCGCAGGATTGTCCGCTCCATGCTTTGTTGTTCACGGCTCACATAATTCACAGCCGCCATCCGGGCGGTGAAGTCTGCTGGGTCTTGGGCAGACATTAATACGGATACTTCGCTGAGCGGTCCTTCTTGGTACACGGCTCGGGCAACGTCTTCAATGTCGCCGCGCTGCTTTTGCAGAGCTCGATTTAATCGCTCGAGCGCGCGCGTTCCAAGTACCAACGAACTCTTCGCGTATTCGGATTCAACTCGCGCAGCCTCTGCCACTGCTGCGGCTCTTGTGGCTTCGCGCTTTGCAGTCTTTTTTTGCAGCTTTGCTCTCGCCAGTGCACGCTGCGCCGTGGCGGCCGCGCTTTCGGCTTTCTGTAATTTCGTATTGGCCTTGCCGAGCGCCTGCGTCGTTGATGCCAGGCTTGATTGAACTTGGCGTTGGTCGCTTTTAATTTCATTGAGGTCGGCCGCTTGAACGGGTGCCGCAAGTCCGGTGCCTACCAAAAGCAAACACGAAAGGGACACGGCAAAGCCGGTGCGGGAGGGGACCACATATGCACAATAACCCCAGACTTGCGGTTAGGGAACGCTTGGGTTCGCGTGTTTGTGAACTAAACCCTCAAGTACTTCCTGAGGGTAAAGAATGCCGCAATACCCGAGAGGCCGATCCCAACGATTATCAAAATTGGTGCAATTCCAATCACAGCATCCCAACCGACAAAGGCCGTGAACTGGAATGACGGTGCAAGGATCTGATCAATCACGACCGATTTCGCGAGTACCAGGCCCCCAACGGCAAGGATAGCCCCGATTCCGGCCGAGACCGCGGCCTCGAGCAGGAATGGGAGTTGGATATACAGGTTGCTCGCACCGACCAGTCGCATGATTCCGGTTTCCCTGCGCCTGCTGAAGGCCGCAACCCGCATGGTGTTCACCACCAGCAGCACCGTGACAATCAACATGACCACCGCGATTATCAGCGCAATTGCTTGGAGTCCTCCTAGCAATCGGAAGAATTTGTCGAGTACCTGTCGCTGGTCGTTGACCTGTTCGATTCCGGGCCGCCCGGAAAAGGCGGAGGCGACAACGTCGTACTGGGTTGGGTCCGCCAGTTTCACTCGGAAGGATTCAGGGAGGGCACTTTCATTGACGCTGTCAACAATGGGTGAGTTTGCGAACTGTTCTTGGAAACGCGCGAAGGCCTCTACCTGGGATTCGTAGTAGATGTCTTGAACGAGTGGCCGGAGTGATTCAAGATCAGCTTCGATCTGGTCGCGTTGAGCCTCGGTGACCGCACCGCCAGCGCATGAAGCAGTGTCACTGCCTTTTGCACACAGGAATATCGAGACTTCAACTTTGTCGTACCAAAAGTCTTTCATGGTGTCGACCTGCGCGCGCACCAACAAACTGACGCCAAACAGGGTGAGTGACACCGCAACGGTGATGATCACCGCAAGGGTCATAGTTAAGTTTCTTCGAAGTCCGTTACCAACTTCACTGGCGACAAATTGCGCGCGCATCAGCGGGCGTATCCGTACACGCCGCGGGACTGGTCGCGAACAACATGACCGTGCTCGAGTTCAACAACCCGGCGACGCATTTGGTCAACGATTTGGGCGTCGTGCGTTGACATGACAACGGTTGTTCCCAAACGGTTGATTCGATCAAGTAGTTTCATAATCCCAACTGAGGTGCCAGGGTCTAGGTTTCCAGTTGGTTCGTCAGCGATTAGGAGTTTGGGTCGGTTCACGAACGCTCGAGCGATCGCAACGCGTTGCTGCTCACCACCTGAAAGTTCGTCTGGCCGGCGATGTTCCTTGCCCTCTAAGCCGACAACTTCGAGGACTTCGGGTACGACTTTCTTGATTTCACCTTTGTGTTTTCCAATTACTTCGAGTGCGAAGGCGACGTTTTCAAAGACGCTCTTGTTGGGGAGTAACCGGAAGTCTTGGAAGACCGTGCCAATTTCGCGTCGCAGTGCAGGTATCTTCCAATTTGAGAGTCGGCTCAAATCTTTACCCAGAACCCACACGTTTCCAGAAGTTGGTCGTTCCTCGCGCAGCACTAGCCGAAGAAAGGTGGACTTGCCCGAACCTGAAGGTCCAACGAGAAAGACGAACTCACCTTTTTCAATTTCAAGGGATGCGTCTTCTAGGGCAGGGCGGGCTTGATTTGCGTACAGCTTGGTCACGGTATCGAACAGGATCACTGCGCGGCACTCCGTTTCAGTTGGGAAGAGTTCAGATGCTGACTGGCAGTCTAAGCGGAAGGGGCCGAAATGGGTGTTTACGGCGTGGCCGAATTGGTCTTTCTCCACCTGATTCCAGCCTGAACCAGCTCATCAATTTCACCATCGAGGACCGCACCGGTATTGCCCGTTTCCTCGTTGGTGCGCAAATCTTTCACCATTTGGTAAGGGTGCAGGACGTAGGAACGCATCTGATTCCCCCAAGAGCCACCCGAATCGTCCTTCAGCGCGTCCATCTTGGCCCGTTCCACATCCCTTTGGTTCGCGAGTAGTTTTGCCTGAAGAACCACCATTGCGGTTGCTTTGTTTTGGATTTGGGAGCGCTCGTTCTGGCAGGAGACAACGATCCCGGTTGGAATATGGGTCAGGCGCACTGCCGAATCGGTCGTGTTCACACCCTGCCCACCAGGACCACTTGACCGATACACGTCAACCCGCAAATCGTCGTCGGGGATATCAACACTCTCGGCCTGTTCCAAGACGGGAATCACTTCTACGTCGGCGAATGAAGTTTGACGCCGACTCTGGTTGTCAAATGGCGATATGCGCACAAGCCTGTGGGTTCCTTGTTCAACTGAGAGGGTTCCATACGCATATGGTGCTTTCACGGAAAATGTCGCGGACTTGATTCCGGCTTCTTCAGCGTAGGAAGTGTCGTAAACCTCGTAGGTCCAGTCGTGCCGCTCGCAATAACGCGTGTACATGCGTAACAGCATTTCGGCCCAGTCCGCTGCGTCAACTCCCCCGGCACCGGATCGAATCGTGATTAACGCTTCGCGATCGTCGTATTCCCCGGAGAGAAGCGTGCGGATTTCAAGTTCACCGACAACAGCTTCAAGTGCTTTCAATTCATTTATAGCGTCGTCGAGGGAGTCTTGATCTCCCGCATCTTCGGCGAGTTCAAAAAGCACCGGCAGGTCAGCGTCTCGGCTTTGGACTGATTCAAATTTACGGAGTTCGCTTTGAATAGATGAAAGCTTCGAGGTGACCCGTTGGGCATTAGCTTGGTCGTCCCATAAATTCGGCACCGAAGCCTCGGTCTCAAGCTCGGTGATTTTTTCCTTCATGCGTGGCACGTCAAGTACCGTTCCGATACTGCTCACTTTGGTCGCTAATTCATTCAATCGTTCTTGAATTTCGAGTGAGGGCACGGTAGAACTTTACGAGTTCATGATTTTCCGATGTTTTACGGGGCGTAATCCAGTCGGGCCGATGCACTCACTTGAACTGGATCAAACGGCAGAGCGTCAAAGAAGGTCAAGTGCAATGGCGCCGTCAAGGTGACGCGAATAGATCTGCCGTCGGGTTCAACAGCGATCCCAGTGAGTGCGGTGTCTGAATCCGCAGTCATAGCAGCCGCGTAAGTTTTTGCAATTTCTTGGGCCTGGCTCGAATTGAGTCGAGTCGATCGTGTCGCACCCACTTCGTAGTACTCCTCAAGGTCAATTCCTTGAGCACCCGCCAAAGCAATGGAGTCAGCGACCGACTGCAGTTCACGCTGCTGAATAAATGCGCTCGCGCTATCGGTGATCACCGCGAGTGCCAGCAAACACACACCGATCATTCCAATGCCGAGCAGCATGATGCTGCCTTCGTCATTTTTCATGAGATTCCCGCTTCACGGTATTTGTCAACGAGCAAGGTCGCACTAGAGGTGATGGGTATCGTGACAAGATCCGTTGAACCCCAGCGAGGCACAAACGGCAGTGGCACTTGGCTTGTGATTTCTACCGAAACTTTTCCACCAGGGGTCAAACAGGTGAAGTGTTCACATGTGATCGATATTTCAGGAATTGATTCGGTGAGTCCGTGATCGCTGAACGCTAGTTTCGCGGCGACGACGGCTCGTTGACTGCCGGAGGTGCCTGCGGTACTTGTGACGAATGCTCGGACACTTTCCCTCGCTGCCTGATTTGACGCGAATTGAGCAGCGTTCAGAGTGAGAACTGTGATCGCTATATATATGAGGGGCAAAATAATTGCTACGGCTACGACAATGAACTCGATCGATGCGCTGCCTGCCTCTCCGTCATTCGGCAAGCGCATGACCCGTTAGCTTCATTGAGGTTGGACCATAGAAACCGATGAGAGGTAGCTCTGTTTCAACAACCATGGCAAACATTTCGTTTTCCCCTTCTGTCACTTGGGAGGCCGTAATGCTGTGAACGGCTGCCCCAGCGATGTTGCTTTCTAAGATTGACCGGGTTCGAGATTCGGCCCGGGCCAGATCTCCATCGGCGAGTGCAGCCACGCGGGCTCCTTCAATTGCCGCGCTCGTGACAACACTTCGCACGTGAATCGCCAGCATTAATTGCAGGACGGCCAATGCAACTAACATGAGTAGCGGCGCTACAAGGGCGAATTCGACGCTCGCATTTCCGTCTTCACTAGCCAGTCGATCATGGACGTTACGCCGAGACACTCGAGATCGCACGATCCAAGATTCCCGTGAGTTGGTCGTCAGCGATCAGCCAAATGGCTGTCACAAGCCCAGCGGTCATCACGGCAACAAGCACCCAACCGGGGACGTCTCCTCTGTCGTTAGCCAACCTGTGAAACAGTTTTCCTAGCATCAGTTCGATTTTCATGTCGTACCTTCCTTTGTTGTTGTGATTCACGAATTTCTTGGATCTAAGGAACGAGCACCTCAAGTCCACGCATGGCCGGAAACAATGCGATCACGATTACCGTCGGGAGAATCAAAAAGACAACAGGGACGAGCATGACCGTGTCTTTCTTGCCTGCGAGTTCAATGAGTTGTTGTCGCTGTTCATTTCTGGCGTCCGCGGCTTGAGCTCGCAGTACTCCACTGAGGGGAGTTCCGCGTTCAATAGCGATTACCAGGCCTGACACGAATCGCTCCACCGATCGCGATCCAGTTCGCTCGGACATGGCAAGTAGCGAATCTGTAAATGAACTCCCAGCCTTTATGTCCGCCACGCAGGTCTGTAATTCACTTGCAAGATCACCGTGTCCCAAATTGGATATTCGGGTGAGCGCGGCGAGAGATGTTTCTCCAGCCGTGACCGAAAACGCCAGAAGTTCAGCTAAGTCCGGGAACTGCGTGTCAATTCTTTGAACTCGTTTTTTGCCCAATCCGGAAATGTGCTTGTCATGAAGTAGAAAGCCAAGGCCAACTCCTAGGGCCATTGTGACTATCAAGGCGATCGGGCTCGACCCTCGGGCAACTGACCATATGCCAATAACTACGCCGATAACGACACCCAATGCTGCCCACGTGATTTGCTCCCAGCGAAAACGAGCCAGATCAGAATTTCGATCACCGGTTGTTTTTCCAGCTTTCTGCAATCTTTCAATGAGTTTGTCGGAACTCCCGAAACGCGAGATCCAGTTGGAGTTGGGACCGAGCAACTCTTTGAGCGAAGTAAGGGCACCGGGTTGGCCTCCAGAGGGAAGCAAGACATGAAGTTGGGGCAGGTTTCCGTGTGAAGCTCGGATAACGCGCGTTGACATGCTAACCGGGGCCATGGCTCGGAACCTAGTGACAATTATCAAGATCCCGATTGCTGCGATTAACCCCAAAAGGGCACCGGTTAAAGGTGTGTTCATGCAGAAACCTCACGGACCTCAAGGACAACGCGGGACTCTGTGGGAAGGGAACCGATGCGCAGCATGATTCGATATGCCACCAACGAAATGACCGCGGCTCCGACTAAAACCACCGCTCCTAATCCCGTGCGAAAGGCTGCAACAGCGTCGGGCCTGGTGCACAGCATGGCCAAAGTAAGCCATGGGGCGGCGATCGACATTCTCGCTGCCGAAATGGTCCATGATTGCCGTGCTTCAATGTCACCGCGGGTGATTGCATCAGTTCGCAAAAGCGCACTCAAGGTTCGCAGAACCTGACCCAAATCCGTTCCACCAACTTCATGTGCAATCCGAAGCGCAGAAATCACTCGATCAGCCACGGGATCTCCAAGCCGTTGCTGTAAAGCATTTAATGCCTGGCCGAATGAACCCGTTGAACGGTAATAGTTCGAAAAATGAACAAATGCGTGACGCAAGGACGCTGGTCCATTTTTTGCTAGGTCGGCGACCGCTTCAGGTAGTGACATCCCAGCTCGCACAGATGACGCGAGTGAGTCAACGGCGTCGGGCCAACTCGTGCGCAGCGCCTTAGAGCGAGCTTTCGCCCGACGGTGGAGGCTAAAGATTGGAACAAAGGTTGCGCCGATCGCAGCCATCACTGCAACGATGGGAATTGAAGTAATGATCAGCGCTAGCGATCCGGTGACCAGAGCTGCAATGGCCATGGTCGAATAGACACTGCGGGAAGTGACGTTAGGCAACCCCGCTGATTTCACCAAGTTACTCATGTAGCTTTCATTGGCCACTCGAACGGGGCGATTTCCTGTTACGGCCAGAAATACAAGCAGAGCTCCGATCCCCACGCACAGGCCCAAGACGGCACCCATTACGCAACACCTTGAAGTTGTGCCTGCGAATGCAAAATGTTGGCAAGATCAAAACCACGTGCAAGGAATCTCTCAGGGTGTGGCGGGTAGCCGCCCTTCCTAGAAAGTCCCGCGCCTTCGTCTTTAAAGATCGAACTCATTTCAACAATGTTGTTTTCAACCCTCCCTGTGAGTCCGGAAATTTCAGTGATTCGTCTCTGCCCACTCGGGTCACTTGCAGCGTGAATGACTAGGTCCACCGCACCTGCGACAGTTGGCACGACAAAGTCACCTGGAATATTTGACCCGGCCAGAAGTGGAAGTGTGCAGAGTTTGGTCACCGCTTCACGTGCGCTATTTGCATGCAAAGTTGACAGTGACGGCATGCCCGAGTTCATAGCAATGAGTAGGTCCAATGACTCGCCTTGGCGCACTTCGCCAACAATCAACCTCGTGGGTCGCATGCGCAGTGCTTCACGAACTAACCTTCGAAGCGGAATCTCACCTGTCCCTTCCAAACTTGCATCACGCGTTTGCATTGCAATCCAGTCGGGGTGTTCAATTTTGATTTCGAACACTTCTTCGCAACTAATCACTCGTTCGTGTTTGGGCACACACCCTAGGAGCGCGTTCAGCAAAGTGGTTTTCCCTGCCTGGGTTCCGCCAGCAACCACAATGTTGAGCCCACACGCAACGGCAGCATCTAGGAAAATAGCCGCCTGCTGGTTGAGCGTGCCCATAGCCACTAGGTCAAAAATGGTTTTTGGTCGCACGACAAACCTGCGAATATTCACCGACCAGTGTTTTTGGGTAATTTCCGGGATCACCACGTGCAGACGGCTTCCGTCGGAGAGAACCGCATCCACGAAGGGTTGAGAAAGATCAAGCCGCCGCCCCGAAGTTCGCAGCATGCGCTCGACAAGGTCGCGTACGGTCTCAGGGGAGAGCACCACACCTGTGAGTTCACTCTGGCCACCTCGAGCAATGAAAACCCTGGTTGGTTCGTTGATCCAAATCTCCTCAACCGTTGGGTCATCGAAAAATTTTTGGAGTGGTCCATACCCTGAAATTTGATGATGCACCTCAAGTACCAAAGCCGGGACGTCAACCAAAGAACCGCCTGCGTACAGGTCCGAGACGCATTCCTGGATCAGGTGGAGCACCCGAGCGCTGTCAACAACGGGGTCAAGATCAAGTGTGCGGATTTGTTCACGCACGCGTGACTCAACGAGCACCGAATCCATGTTTACCCCTTTTGTCCGCGCGTGCCTTGAGTTACTTTTTGCGCGCGTTCAGGGTAAGTCGAACTAGTTGATTAAAGAAAGTAGGAATCCGCTACCTGTGGATAACTGACTTACAGGAGGAAACGATCCCATGCTGCTTTCACGAACTCGGGGTGCTCTGACTGGGCCATGTGCCCTGTGTCTGGCAACACAACAACGTGAGCATTGGGAAAATTCTTGGTGAATCGGTGCGCATTTTTCGCACTGACCAGAACGTCTTCACGGCCGTAAATTCCCAGTGCTGGTGCGGTAACCCGTTCAGCGAGTTTCCATGGACGATTTGCACCGGTGAGATCAGCGTTAGCTTTTAGTAGCCCGCGTAGTGAGCGAAGGAATGCGTCGGTGTTGTAAGTGAAGTGATCTCTTTCCTTGACCTCTTGCACGGCTTCGGCCATGCGAATTTTTGAGAATTGATCAGGGTTCGCGGTGCAACCGTCGATCGTCGCCTGCACGCGTTCTTCCGCTGAAGTCTGTAAGTATTTTGGAATCAGATTTTCACCGACACCAGGAATGGCAATCGCGGGTAGGTGAACATTGCCTTTGGTGGCGTAAAGGCTTGGCAACGCCGGTGAAATTAATGTCAGGGAACGCACTAGTTCAGGTTTGCGCGCGGCAAGTTGAAGCGCTACGGCCCCACCGAGTGAGTTCCCAAATAGGTCAACCGGACCGAGGTCTTTGGCCAGAATGAACTCGGCCACTGCACGGGCGTGACCGGAGGGCGTGTAGTCCCCGTCACGTGGCGGAGGCGACATGCCAAACCCCGGAAGGTCGACCGCATAACTCGTAACTTGGTCTTCCAAGCTGTGCATTAGGTCGGTCCAGTTCAGTGAGGATCCACCAAGCCCGTGCACGAATACCCCTATCCGGTCGGGAGCACTACTCTCATTTCGGGTTGTCCGGTAGGAGATCGTTCGCTTGGGGAGAAACTCGATACTGCGGTCATAAGCGCGCGGGGCCTCAACGCGTGAGGAGATGGGTGAAAGCACCCTTTCAGCGTACGGGATAAGTATCAACGTGCACAAAGTAGACTAATGACATGGCTCTTGTTGCGTCCGTGGACGAATCCGGATCGCGAACCGCCCGTCTACCAAAAGCTCAGCGCCGGGAGCAGCTCATGGAGGTTGCCCGATCAGTGTTTGTCGAGCAGGGCTACCACGCGGCCAGTATGGAAATTATCGCGGAAACTGCAGGGGTCTCGAAACCGCTGCTCTACCAACATTTCCCCAGCAAACTCGATCTGTACTTGGCATTACTCGACGCGGGAATTGACGACCTCCTGGCAAAATCTGATGCTTCGCTCCGTGACATTACCGACAACAAGCAACGAGTGATCGCAACCGTTCAAACATACTTTGAATTCGTCGACGATCCCAAAGATGCCTATCGCTTGGTATTTGAGTCTGATTTAACCAATGAACCTGAAGTACGGGCCCGGCTTGAGCGACTTGAACGGGAAGTAATTAAACGCATCGCAGCCGTGATCAAGGCGGATACTGGACTCAGTGAAAGCCAGGCAACCCTTCTCGGGGCAGGTTTGCACGGTATGGCTCAGGTTGCTGCCACAAATTGGTTACGTGACCCATCAATTCCACGAACCGAATCCGCCGAACTTGTATCGCTGCTTTCTTGGCGGGGAATCAGTGGTTTCCCGCTGTCGCACCCACCCGAATGAATCAGGTAATCAACTCAACTCGACAATCAATAATCACGATCACGAAAGGTTAATCATGGACATCTCAATTGGAGTTCAGCACGTTGCACGCGATATCTCGCTCGAGAGCGAAGAGTCCGCTGAAGCAATTACCGCAAAAGTCACCGAAGCGATCAACTCAGACGGTCTACTTCAACTCTCAGATGCGAAAGGTCGAATCGTTCTTGTTCCTGCAAACAAGATTGCCTACGTGGACTTGGGACCGGTCACAGGTCGCCGGGTCGGATTCGGGAAATAGCGCGCCTCGCACGAGACACAATCAGTTAAGCAGCTAAACCTAGATCGGCCATGCGTCTTGAATGGCTCTCTGTCAGCCGTGCCAACATGCGTCCAATTTCGGCTAGATCTGCGCCTGGCCGGTCAATCCCGCCAATGATCAGCGCGGAAAGAGCATCGCGTTCGGCTGCGACCCTTTGGGCTTGGGAAAGTGCCTCACCCACGAGCCTGCGGCCCCATAAAGCCAGTCGTCCCGCTACTTTCGGGTCCTCTACGATGGCAAGGCGAATCCGATCAACGACGTAGGCTGCCTGCGACAGGTCGTCGCAGACTTCTAATACGAGTTCACGCGTACGCGGGTCTACATAGGAAGATATTTCTCGATAAAAATCTAACCCAATTCCGTCCCCCACGAAGGCTTTCATGAGTCCTTCAAGCCAGTCGGTTGGCTTAGTCTTGGTGTGGAAATCCTCGAGTGTTTGTCGGAATGGTTCCAGTGCGACTTCGGGGTCAGCCCCAAGTTCAATGAGTCGGTTACGCAAAGCAATGAAGTGCTTGAACTCAATTGTTGCAAGTTCACCCATGGCGGCCTTGTCCGCATAAGTTGGAGCAAGAACCGAATCCGCTGCCATACGTTCAAATGCCGTTAGCTCCCCCACGGCTAGCACAGCCAAAAGGTCAATGACCGCGGCTCGGTACTCCGGATCGTTGGCCAGCTCTTGATCGAACTCCTGATTTTTCGACTCCGAGGTCATAGGGCCTTATCAACTCCGCTCGCGATGGGCTCGTGCACTTGTCTAGGGCTAGCCAAGCACCCCAAGGGTATCGGGGTACGATGAAGACCTGTGCAAATACTGAGCCATTCGCTCAGGTTCCCCGAAGCGGGAGATTCCCCGCCTCATAAACACTGGAGTTCCTCTGTCAACCACGATCGAAAGCCCGCTGGATAATCCGGCTGAAAATACGCCGACCCAGCCAAAATCATTCGCCGAACTCGGCGCCCACCCCAAAATTGTCTCCGCGCTCTCCGCAAAAGGTATCGACTTCGCTTTTCCGATCCAGGAAATGTGCATGTCCATGGCCCTTGACGGCCGCGACATTATCGGTCAGGCCAAAACTGGAACCGGTAAAACCTTGGGTTTTGGAGTCCCGTTATTGCAACGCATGCAGGTCCCGGGTGGAAAAACACCGCAAGCACTCGTTGTCTGTCCAACCCGCGAACTCGCATCCCAGGTCGCCTCTGACCTAACCATTGCTGGCATGGATCTCGGGGTTCGCGTTCTCGCCGTCTACGGTGGCCGCGCAATCGAACCTCAAATCGATGCACTCAAATCCGGAATTGACGTCGTTGTTGGAACCCCCGGCCGAATCCTTGATCTCTCAAATCGTAGAGATCTCAACCTGAGCAGTGTCCGCGTGCTCGTCATGGACGAAGCCGACGAAATGCTTGACATGGGTTTCCTCCCTGACGTTGAACGAATCGTTGCAACCCTCCCATCGGAACGCCAAACTATGTTGTTCTCCGCGACCATGCCAGGACAAATAGTCAACCTTGCCCGCCGTTACATGACACAACCGACACACATCCGCGCGAGTGACCCGAATGACGAAAGTGCGACCGTTGACTCGATTGAGCAGCACGTGTGGCGCGCGCACCCAATGGACAAACTTGAACTCGTTGCAAAAATCATGCAAGCCGAAGGCCGTGGGCTGGTCATGATTTTCACTCGGACAAAAAGAAAAGCTCAGAAAATTTACGATGAACTATCAGAACGTGGCTTTGCGGTAGGAACCGTACACGGTGATTTAGGCCAAGGCGCTCGCGAACAAGCACTGCGGGCATTCCGCGGAGGGAAAATCGACATTCTGGTTGCAACCGACGTTGCCGCTCGGGGGATTGACGTCGAAGGTGTAACCCACGTTATTAACTTCGAATGCCCAGAGGATGAAAAGGCATATCTGCATCGCGTCGGTCGTACCGGTCGCGCCGGCAATTCAGGTGTTGCCGTAACTCTCGTTGACTGGGAAGACGTCGCTCGCTGGCAAATGATTGACCGCGCGCTGAAACTCCCTTTCAAAGATCCACTTGAGACCTATTCAACGAGTGACCACGTGTACACCGGTCTTGGCATTCCCCGTGATGCGACAGGCCGCCTGGCCAAAGGCGATCAAACCCGCGCCGGACTTGGTGCTGAAACCCTGGAGGATCTGGGCGGTAAGTCACCCCAGCAAAAGCCACCTGCTCGCAAGCCTTCCAATACCCGATCAGGCAATGGTTCGGGCGGTGGCTCCACAAGAAAATCACCCGCTACCAAGCCAGAAACTGATGCACCCAAAAAGGCTGCTGCCGGCAAGAGCCGTGAGCGTCGCCGGACTCGTAGCGGTGACGGAACCTAGTTTCGCACTCGAGATTGCGCGCACTCCCGAGTGCGCGCGCTTGGCACGTGAAGCGATCCTTGACGGCTTGCCCGAAAGTGAGAGGCGCGACTCCCTCGAATCTATTGCATCAGAGTTGGTTACTAACGCGTTTATGCACGGAGCCGGCCCAATCACTATGACGGTAACGAGTGACGGGGATGCGTTGCACATTGACGTCTCCAGCCACGTACATGATTCAGGAATCGCACTTATCGCCGGGAAAATCTCTTCCGACTCCGAACATGGTCGAGGATTAGCGCTCGTGGAACTGTTGAGCGAATCATGGGAGTATTCGATGAAGGACTCAGTGCTTACGGTTAGCGCAACAGTTATTTAGGGCAATTATTTAGGGCAATGGTCATTGGGTGATAAAAGTAGCCCATAGCAATAGACCCGTGAAGAGTACGACTCCCGAGGTAAACCAGCCGAGCCTAGCGACATTGACATTGGGCAACTCTTCACGGAATACCGCCATCAAAACTGCACCACCAAGAAATGCTGTTGGTACGGCGACAAAAAGTTCATTGGGTGGTGGCGCAATATAAGCGGTCAGTAACCCTGCCAAAAGGAACACCGTCAGCACCCAGCGATCCGAACGAGCAAAATGCTTTGGGTGAGCACGCGCTAATCCTCGATCGGTGAGAATGAAATGCAGTGACATGACAACCGCGAAAAGAACCGCAAAATCTGGGCCCAACTCAATTCGATCCGGGGTTGTATAGGAAAAGATGAAACTCAGCATTCCAATGGTCGATAAATTGGCGCGATAAAGAATTTTGGAGCCGCTTTTGGACTCTTCCGCTTTCGCATCGAAAGCGTAGAAGACAACTAATCCAATTAAGGCAACAAAGAAGAGTGAGGACTGAACAAATAAATCAGGAATGGCATCTGGCAGAGACACGTCTGCGAACGCAAGTTCACCATCGGCCAACTCGGGCAACATGTGCACGAACACATATGCCACGGCCACGCCACCTGAAAAGGAAGCAACCGAAACTTGGCGGGTCGCCGTGCTGTTGAGAAGCTTGCTGTCAAGAATTGATGGTGCGAATACGTGCGTCAACGCCACGAGCATTGTGAGTCCAAGTGCGAGGAACCACAATTCGGGTTCCTGAGTGAAGTCCACTGCCCCAGTAAACCGCACCGCTACCCGGCTTCAACAGTTCAGCCTCAGATGCAAGGCCACACCAATGGGAATTTGCATACCTACTGGTTGAGACCAATGTGCCCATCTAGCCAGATCGCATCCCCATCAAGCATGGGAGCAATAACACTCGCGAACCACTCCCCTTGATCGGGTAATTCTGCCAGGGCAGCGTAGGCCTCTTTGCTTTCAAAAATAAAGGTTCCCACAACCGTGACCCCGTCATCAACGCGCATCACACTTCCACTCACAAAGCCAACTGGATTCTTTCGCGCATTCATCGCCTCCTCAAAAGCTTCGAATGGCACCTTTAATCGCGCGGTCATAACAGTTCCGTATAGTTTCAATGTTTTTCCTTTTTCTATGATCGATGTGTGACAGGGCGGTACTTAGGCCCAAGATCCAGAGAATTCATAGGCGACAACGGGTGTGTCACCAACAACCCACGCATCATGACCGGCGTTAATTTCATACACTTCCCCGGCGGAATAGGACACTTCTTGCCCTGAGTGGGCAACGGTCACGGTTCCCGAAGCTATGAAACCCAGATGGTGTACTTCGCAGGTCGCTGTTCCGACTAGCGGTGCGATGTCTGTCGACCACCGCCAACCTGGTTCCAACGTTAAGCGCGTTGCCTTACCAGTGAGCAACTCGACCACTGAAAGTTTCGCATTAGGCTTTTCGCTCATCACACCATCTTGATCAAAATTCTTAACCGAAATATTTGACATCACTTTTCCTTTGCATTCGCGTTTGATTTCTATTTTTCTGGAGCACTCCAGTGCAGCTCCGGCAGGTGACTGCGTGTTTGGTCCATCTCTTGGGCAGACATAAGTCGGATTGAGTGGCTTTGCACGGTTCCTGACGCCATGGCGACCATGGGCAGGAGCATCGCTTTCGACTCGTCTTCCCACTCTGTCAGAATTACAAAGTCATAAGTTCCTTGACAAAAACTATATTCGATGAGGGTACCACCCAAGTCGGTGACCGCTTTCACAATTGCGTCGAATCGCGATTCAAAACCCACCTTCATCGCACCTGCTAGTCCATCAGCGGTGTAGTTACCAAGTACCAAATATTTTCGAGACATGCAAAAACTCCCTCCCTAGTTGCTGGCCATATTTTGTATATCTTCGACCGTTAAATCCATGTTGTGATTTCCCTTTGCATGCGCTTGAACTTCAACAACTAGCGCAGCAAACTCCTCATGCGTCAACACAGACCCACAAGGACACTCAACTGAAAAAATTTCCTGACTCATTGCAATTACTCCTTCGCCATTGGCTATTTGTTTATTCACCGTGAAATGCACTAAAAAACTTCACGCTTCACACTCTAGAGTTTCTACCTTGCAATAGCCTTGCATCGAGATTCCTCATTACCTCGACTGGCCGTGATGCTAGGTTTCTCGAGTGGAAGTCCGAGTAAATCTGGCCGGTACGTTCTCGATCCGACATGGTGAGCAATACATGTCTTACGGTGACATGAGTGGCGTTATTGGCCGCATGATCCTGACTAATCTCTCGCTTTCTCTTGATGCGATTCCGCGAGACGTACTCATTGATAATCTTTGGGAGGAAAATCTGCCTGCGACCGCAGAATCTGTGCTCAACGCGACGTGCAGCAGACTCAGGCGTGGATTGGCAAATATTGCGCTTCCTTCGAAAGACCTTCTCATTTCGACCGGCGGCTACTTGCAACTCAAGTGGCCGTCACATGTTCATATTGACATACGCACGGCTGTTCGTAGCATTGATGACGCCGAAGGTTCCCATCGGCGGGGCGACATTGACAGCGCTTTGCGCCAAGCGACCGTTGCCTATGCCATAGTACGACGACCATTCCTCCCCGGAATTGAGCGGGAGTGGATTGCCAGGGAAAGATTGAATTTGGCCCAGGTCATGGAACGTTCCCTTGATTTGCTCAGTGACCTGTGGGCAACGCAAGGTGATACTCGATCTAGTTTGCTCATGGCACACCAGTTATTGAAATTCAATCCGTACTCGGAGGTGGCAATTAGAAAAGTTATGCGCTCACACGTAGCGTTTGGCGATAAACCTGCTGCTGCGAAAGCGCTGGCGGATTGGAAAGCAACGCTCGCAAAGGACCTCGAGCTTTTTGACAATCGAACCTTGGCAGACTTCGTCTAACCGCAGAAATTCGTATTGGGGCGACGATTAGCGCTATTTCTTGATCTTATAGTCCTCGAGCAAACGGCGACCGATAATCATCCTTTGGATGTCAGCCGTGCCCTCGCCAATCAGAAGCATTGGCGCCTCGCGGTAGAGACGTTCAATTTCGTATTCCTTTGAATACCCGTAACCACCATGGATGCGGAAGGAGTCTTCGACTACTTCCTTGCAGTACTCACTCGCTAGGTACTTAGCCATCCCGGACTCGAGGTCGTTACGAGCACCGCTGTCCTTGAGCTTTGCAGCCATGACCATCATTTGATGAGCGGCCTCCACTTTTGTGCCCATGTCCGCCAGACGGAAGGACACTGCCTGGTGCTCACTAATTGGCTTGCCAAATGTTTCGCGCATTTGCGCGTATTCGATTCCCAATTCAAATGCGCGGATGGCCAGACCGCAGGCACGAGCAGCAACGTTAACGCGACCAACTTCAACGCCGTCCATCATCTGGTAGAAGCCCTTACCCGGCTCCCCGCCAAGAAGGTCGTCGTTGGAGAGCTGCAGATTATCCATGATCAATTCAGTGGTGTCGACACCCTTATAACCCATTTTTTCAATCTTTCCAGGGATCGTGGCTCCTGGACGCACTTCACCAAAGCCGGGGGTTTTCTCGATGAGGAAAGTTGACATGCGCTTGTAAACACTGGTGTCAGCGGGGGCAGCGTCATCTGTGCGCACCAATACGGCGACGAGTGTCGAGGAAGCTCCGTTTGTCAGCCACATCTTTTGACCTGTTAAAGAGTAACCATCAGCGTTTTTCACTGCCTTTGAAGTGATCGCGGAAACGTCAGACCCGCAGTTGGGTTCACTCATGCTGAATGCTCCCCGCACTTCGCCGGTCGCCATGCGTGGTAGGTATTTTTCCTTTTGCTCGGTTGTTCCATGGTGCATCAGCATGTAGGCCACGATGAAGTGAGTGTTGATTACGCCGCTGACCGGCATCCAGCCTCGTGCGATCTCTTCGACCACCAGGGAGTAGGTCAGCAGTGACTCGCCGAGGCCGCCGTACTCTTCGGGGATCATCAGTCCAAAGACGCCGAGTTCCTTAAGACCATCAACTATGGCCTGCGGGTACTCGTCGGCGTGCTCAAGCTTGTTGGCAACCGGGATAATCTCGTTATTCACGAAGTCGTGAACCGCACTCAAAATCTCTTTTTGAATGTCATTTAGTCCGTCGGTGTATGCCAAGCGTGTCATGATTGTCCTTTACTGGGGTTCAGTTATTCGGGTACGGTAAATTGTTGTGTTCGAGTAAGGCCGGCCGCCCTACCTTTGGCTGCCATTACCAAAGCCATTTTGCGTGATGCTTCGTCGATCATTTCGTCGCCCAGCATCGCTGCACCTTTTGCCCCACCACTGGCCGAGGTGAAGTATTCATATGCATCAAGGATCATTTCAGCGTGGTCGTAGTCTGACTGATCTGGTGAGTAAATTTCATTGGCAGCGTCAACTTGGCCCGGGTGCAGAGCCCATTTACCGTCGAATCCCAGTGCCGCGGAGCGGGCTGCGACGCGACGGAATCCCTCAACGTCCTTGATCTGCAAGTAGGGGCCGTCAATTGCCTGCTTGTTGTAGGCACGGGCCGCCATCAGGATTCGCATCAAGATGTAGTGATAAGCATCCCCGGTGTCATAACCTGGAGGTTGTTCGCCCACGACGAGTGATTTCATGTTGATACTCGCCATGAAGTCTGCCGGACCGAAAATAATGGTTTCAACCCGAGGACTGGCTTGTGCGATTGCATCAACGTTAATGAGCCCGAGTGCGTTTTCAATTTGAGCTTCGATCCCGATCCGTCCCACCTCAAGACCATTAGATTTTTCAAGTTGAGTGAGTAGCAGGTCAAGTGCGATTACTTGGTCCGCGGTTTGGACTTTGGGCAACATGATTGCATCGAGGTTCGCACCCGCCCCTTCAACGACTTCGATTACGTCTGCGTAGGTCCACTGGGTGGTCCAGTCATTCACTCGAACCGAACGAATTTTCCCGTCGTAGCCACCTTCGTTGAGTGCAGTAACGATGTTCTTGCGGGCTTGTGGTTTAGCAAGCGGTGCCACGGCGTCTTCGATGTCCATGAACACTTGATCAACCGGAAGGGTTCGTGCTTTATCCAGCATTTTCTCGCTGCTTCCGGGGACGGCGAGGTTAGAACGGCGGGGGCGCATCACACGCTCGGTCGAAGGAATGTTCATAGGCATAGGAGCATGCTAGCGAGCAAGTTTTTAACGTGCCCGGAGAAAGTAATGCCGAATACATCACACTTATGCTTTGTCCGTGCCCAGCGCCCCATCGAGTCATCTATTCCCAGCAGCCCTCAAGCGGGCTCGTGTGGTGACAATTTTCTTGTTTTTTTTCAACGGGATCGCATTGAGTGCGCTCACACCCCGGCTAGCCGACCTTCAGGGACAACTCGAAATGTCAGATCTGGCACTGGGTGTGGTGCTGAGCGCCGGTGCCGCGGGCGGACTGCTTTTCGGACCATTTGCCGCAATGGGGATGCGTAAGTTCGGGAGCGGGCAATTTTCCATGATTGCCCTGATCCTGATGCTCCCCTTGCTGCCACTTGTTGGGCTAGCCCCCAGCGTTTTTATTCTCGGGATAGTGATTTTTGGGATCGGAGCGGTCGACTCGGTACTTGACGCTGCACAAAACGCGCACGGACTTGCTGTTCAACGTTTGTACAAGCGCTCGATTATTAACAACATGCATGCCTTCTGGGCACTGGGCACGGTTGCCGGAGCACTCATTGGCGCGGTGACACTCGCCCTTGACTTTTCTCTCACCTGGTCGTTGTTCTTCGTCTCAGTTATTGGTTTAGTCGGAGCCCTTGCAACATTCCGCTGGTTGCTTCCGAAGAATCTCAACAAGGAAGTGGGTCCGGCTGAATTGGCTCATGAGATTCACTCGGATCACATCCCTTTCATTGATCCCGGATCGATCGCTCCAGTCGCAGGCTTAACCCGGTTTCGCATAGGCTCGCTCCTAGCGGCACTCGGTGTGCTCACCGTCCTAGCGGTAATAGTTGAAGAAGTCCCCCAGCGCTGGTCTTCGGTATACCTGACCGACCTAGGGGTTGACGGTGCCCAAGTCGGATTCGGTGTGGTCGCCTTCACTATTTCCCTCACCATTGGTCGTTTCGTAGGTGACCTTTTCGTCAACCGATTTGGTGAGCGATTGGTCGCCCAAGTCAGCATGGCAATCACCGCTGTTGCCCTCACCGCAGCATTGTTCGCAGGAAACTTCTACGCATACATCGGAGCCTGCATTGTTGTGGGGCTTGGAGTTGCAACCTTGTTCCCAGCAGCAATGCACGCCGCAACATTTGTGAAAGGAACAAACCCCGAAACGGCAATCACGGTGGTGAGTTGGATTTCACGCGCTGGTTTCGTATTCGCCCCGTTCCTTGTTGGGCTCATTTCTGAGCGAGTTGGTGTGACCTGGGGGATCTCAATTGCGGTCGTGGCCGCGGTAATCCTGATTCCCCTGTCTCGCGTCCTTCAATCACGCGTTTCGCATTAAGTTCCTGCAACTCAGATGGGTGAGGTCTCCATTGGTATTTCCTTTTTCGGGTTGGACTTAATTACAAAGACAACTCCGGTAATGATCAATGCCGCAGCGGGGTAAATGGCTACCGGTGGCGCTTGCCCCAACCAGATCGCGGCAACGAGTGCCGCTCCCGGCATTTCAAACAAGATCGCCAACGACACAAATGTTGCAGAAGAATTTGCCAACACTTTGTTCATGAGAGTGTGACCCAACAGTTGCGCGCCCAACGTAATTCCAAGAATCATTAACCATGCTTCGAGTTCAAAGCCAATCAGGTCTTGTTGGAAAATAAACATGAGCGGCAGAATTGTCAGCGCGGCAACGCCGTACAGCGGGAAAGTCATAGTTGCCGTTGACACACTCTTTCGCACCTCCGCGCCAACCGATACGTACGCCGCCGCAGAAATAGCGCCAGCCAAAGCAAGAGCATCGCCAATTAAATGACGAGTATCCGTGCGGACATCAATTCCTGTTAACACTAAGACACCCGACAGCGCAATCCAGATACCGACCCAAGAACCACGACTGATCCGCGCCCCCTGAGCCCGCGCAATAAATGCAGCCCAGATCGGCTGGGTTGCCACCAACGCCGTTGAGGCAGCAACCGAAGTGAAAACCAGTGACGGAATCCACGTCGCAAAGTGCAGTCCCAAAAAAAACCCTGAAATTAAAGTGAGTCGCCACTCTCTGCGAGTCAACCGCCGCAGTGAGTCTCGTTCCTTAAACGCGACCCACAGCCCTGTTAGCCCGCTCCCAATCAAACAGCGCCAAAATGCAATTGCGAGCACGGGTGCAGCCGTTGCGGCGATGACGGGCGCACTCAGGGCAATGAATACAACTGCAACTGCCAGGGCTACTAAGTCGCCCTTCGGCGGTAGACCCAAATTGACAGATCCGCGGCCTGACCCCGCATTCGTTGTTGTGCCCACGGGTGAAGCCAACACCATCGGGTGAGAAGTGTGTCTAGTCGCCCACTCCCTGTGCCCCTACTTTCATCTCGGCTGTGGCTCGGATTGGGCTGACCTAGCGCTCACGCCACTTGACCTGCTAACAAGTCGATGAATTGACTGGTCCACATCTTTCTCCACCGTGAAAACACGGTAGGTGGGACAAAATAAGTCGTGTAGCTTTACGCTCGGGCATCTGCGGTGTCGCAGTCTTGAAAGTTCTAAGGAGAAACTGATGGTCTCGGATCCTCACGACATAAATTACGACGATGTGCCCGACCTGACCGACAAAGAACTGGACGCGGTTGTCGGCGGGGAAGGATTGACGCTGGAACTCCCCAACGGGCTCTTTGATTGCAGTAATGTCTGATTCACGCGTAAACTCGGCGCCCTCAATCCTCTAAGGTATTTTTCCTCTGGCCAAATAGGCGGTAGCCTTCGCGGGTGAACTCGAATCCCCGCGTCTTCTTGGCCCGGCTTAACGGCCTAGGGGTATTTGACCCCAATGGGGACCAAATGGGCAAGGTTCGAGACGCAATTGTCGTAATGCGGACTGGCAATCTTCCGGCTCGCTTAACCGGACTTGTCGTTGAAGTTCCTCCGCGACGCCGGATTTTTGTTCCCATGACCAAGGTAACAACAATCGATGCTAGCCAAATCATTGTGACAGGCACGGTGAACTTGCGCCGATTTGAGCAGCGCAAAAATGAAACATTGGTAACCGCAGAGCTTCTTGACCGAACCGTCGCTCTTCACGTCTCGGAAGAACTCGTGACAATTCTCGATGTCGGTGTTGAGCAATCACGCAGCCGCGAGTGGCTGGTCGACCAACTTTTCGTGCGCAAGACAACAAGTGGCTTTCGTCGTCGCGGTGAGAGCATGGTGGTTGATTGGAATGAAGTCACCAATATGTCACTTCCTGTACCGGATCAACCAGCCGAGCAACTATTGGCAACCATGGATTCCCTCCGACCGGCAGACGTCGCTTCCATGCTGCGGGAACTCACGCCTAAACGCCGAGCGGAAATCGCTCGTGAACTTGACGACGAAAGATTAGCCGACGTCCTTGAGGAGATGACGGATCAAAACCGAGTCGAAATACTTGAAGCATTGGAGGCTGAGCGAGCAGCTGACATCTTGGAAGAAATGGACCCAGACGACGCGGCTGATTTAATTTCCGAACTTGCACCCGAGCGCGCCGAGGATCTATTGGAACGTATGGAACCCGACGAGGCTGACGACATTCGCAGGTTACTGAGTTACGACGATTTTTCTGCCGGCGGCATGATGACAAGCGAGCCGATCATTCTGGCCCCTGACGAAACCGTCGCAGACGCACTCGCCCAGATTCGCAATGCAGATCTCTCGCCCGCACTTGCCTCCCAGGTTTACGTGTGTCGGCAGCCAACAGAAACCCCAACGGGAAAGTATCTGGGCGTGTGTCATTTCCAGCGGCTACTTCGTGAACCGCCATCCACACTGGTTTCAGCAATCCTGGACACATCCCTTGAACCGATGCGCCCGGATACTCCCTTATCCGTGTTGACAAGAAGTTTTGCCGCGTACAACTTGGTTGCACTTCCCGTTGTCGACTCAACCGGTTCGCTGGTCGGAGCTGTAACAGTCGACGACCTCGTCGACCACATGTTGCCCCAGGGTTGGCGTGAGGCACCAGCGGGTTGGGAGTCAGAAGATCCGGCGGTGCGCAATGGCTAATTCACCCATGGACCCACAACGCAAGCGTCGCTTGGACCAACCCCTTGAGCGAGGGCGAACGCGACGCCCAACGTATGACCCCGAGTTTTTCGGAGCGATGTCTGAACGGGTTGCCCGCTATATAGGTTCGTGGGCTTTCATTGCCTGGATGACCGTCGTGGTCGTCACATGGATCGGTTGGAACGTTCTCGCACCGGGAAACCTCAAACCCGATATTTATCCATTTATTTTTCTTACCTTCTTACTTTCCCTACAGGCTTCCTACGCCGCCCCGTTGATTCTGCTCGCGCAAAATCGACAAACAGACCGGGATCGGGTTCAGTTCCAAGAGGATCGAAGCCGCAATGAGCGGATCTTGGCTGATAGCGATTACCTCGCTCGCGAGATCGCCGACGTCAGAGACGCCATGGGTGAATTGGCTACCCGCGACTATTTGCGTGGTGAACTGCGTGACTTCCTCGAAGAGATTAATGCCCGCTTAGACCGGATTGAAAACTCACAAGCACCGGAGAAATCAACCGATCAAACTCCCCCGCTACCATCTGAGCATGGCCTTCAACCGTAATAAGTCCGACAACTCTGATAGCGCGAATAACGGGATCGACTTGGATGCGGTGAACGCCGCCCTTGCAACAGTGGACGATCCTGAGATCCACCGGCCCATCACGGATTTGGGCATGGTCAAGGGCGTTGATATTCGCAAAAATGGCTTGGTCGAAGTGGGGATCTTCCTCACCGTCGCTGGCTGTCCCATGAAAACAACAATCACCGAGAGGGTCACCAACGCCGTCATGTCCGTGACTGGCGTGAAAGACGTCCGCGTTGAACTTGACGTCATGTCCGACGCACAACGTGGCCAAATGCGGGAGAGCCTGCGCGGTAAGACCGAAAAGGAAATTCCGTTTAATAAGCCCGGATCACTGACCAAAGTTTTTGCAATCGCCTCCGGGAAAGGTGGTGTGGGTAAATCTTCCGTCACCGCAAACCTCGCTGTCTCCCTAGCCTCGCAGGGCTACAGCGTGGGATTGCTCGACGCTGACGTGTACGGCCATTCCATTCCAAAAATTCTCAACGCAATGACCCCTCCCACCATGGTGGAGGGCTTGATCATGCCTCCGCAAGGCAGCGGCGTGCGGGTCATGTCGATGCTGTCATTCAAACCCGGCGGCATTGAACAACCCGTCGCTTTCCGCGGGCCAATGCTGCACCGAGCACTCGAGCAGTTCCTTACAGACGTCTGGTGGGGCGACTTAGATTTTCTACTCCTTGACCTCCCGCCCGGCACGGGAGATATAGCGCTGTCAACCGCCCAGCTGCTGCCCCAGGCCGAACTCATAGTCGTGACAACACCTCAGCAGGGCGCAGCCGACGTTGCGATTCGTTCAGGCACGCTCGCAGCCCAAACGAATCAAAAGGTCTTTGGTGTGATCGAAAATATGAGTTCATTCCCTTGCCCCCACTGTGGTGAACCAATTGACCTTTTCGGTGCCGGTGGCGGTCAGGCTGTAGCTGATGGCTTAAGTAAAACGCTTGGAACCAGCATCCCGGTCTTGGGCAACATTCCATTCGACGTTCGCTTGCGCGAAGGGGGCGATAAAGGTGAACCGCTCGTAAGCGCCTTCCCCGATGCAGACGCTTCCATTGCCATAAGTGCTATTGCCGCTCAACTAAGCGCCAAACCACGTGGACTGGCTGGCATGAGCCTGGATATAACGCCTGCTGGACGTTGATTTCTCAGGTAAACACTAGGTTGCGTCAGGGTCGAAGGCTGGCTTTTCTTTATCAGTGGCGGGCTTAGTCTCGTCCGTGCCTGGGTCTTCTGCGAACAATGAAGTCGCCAAGTTGCGTGGGTGGTACTCACCAAAACTTTTCACCGTGTTAATCGTGTCTTGTAGGTCTAAGCCAGAAGACTCCGTCAAGTCTTTTCGGGCAGTCATGCCCATTTGACGAATTTGACGGAGCCACTTGGCAGCATCGGCAGCTGCACGTGGCAGTCGCTCCGGGCCGAAAATAAGTAGGCCGAGCACACCGAGTGCGATCATCTCGCCAATCCCAATGTCAAACACGCCATTAGGTTACGCCGGCGCCGAACTATTGGATCCGGCCCCCTCTAACCAATTTTGGTTGATGCACCAAGCGTTAACGGAATAGTCGAACTCTGTCCATTGCGCGTCACCGTAATCTCAATCTGCTCACCCGGTGCGTAGCTTCTGATTGTCACAACCAATTCAGTCGAATCAGCAACCTGACGACCGTTAAACCCAGTGATCACGTCGCCCACCCGTAAACCGGACTGCTCGGCTGGGCCACCAGCCGTGATCTCACTGACTTTGGCGCCGTCACCGGTGAAGGTTGTGTCAAGAACTACCCCAATAATCGGGGTTTCGGATTCACCCGTAGCAATTAGCTCTTCGGCGATCCGTTCCGCCGTGTTTATTGGAATTGCAAATCCGAGCCCAATTGAACCGATTTCCCCACCACTTGCTCCAGCCAGGGTCGCGATAGCAGAGTTGATACCGATCACTCGCCCAGTACCGTCAAGTAATGGTCCACCTGAGTTTCCGGGATTAATCGCAGCATCTGTTTGAATCGCATTAATGAAGGCGAGCTCGCCACTTCCGCCGGCCGTCACTGGTCGATCAAGGGAACTGATTATTCCCGAAGTAACCGTCCCGTTGAGGCCTAATGGCGCACCGATCGCAATCGCTATTTCGCCGACTCGCACTGCGCTTGAATCTCCTAATACAGCAGCAGGCAATCCATTGCGGTCAACTTTGAGCACTGCCAGGTCATAGGAAGTATTTCGTCCAACAATCTTGGCAACAGCTTTTTCACCGTCCTCGAAAACAACGGTGAGTTCACCACCATTCGCCGCCGGTGCAGCCACGTGATTATTTGTCAGAATATATCCGTCAGATTGCACGATAAAACCTGATCCACTGCCAGAATTGTCACCGGCCTCGATCAGAATCGACACGACACTGGGCAGGACAGACTCTGCGATCGCAGCAACATCGGTCGAACTTGCGTTTGTGACAGAGTCAATTTGCGGGAGTTCAACGACATTACTTATTACATCCACATTCTGATCGGCATTAGAACCAACCAAGTAACCGCCCAGGCCTGCTACTCCCCCAACGATCACTGCAGTCACGGTCGATACAAGAATCGTACCTAAGACCCCTAACCCCGCCCGATTCTTTTTCCGAGTTAAAGGAACCGGGTTTATCGGTGGGCCTGCAAAATTTGTTGGCGGGGTTTCACTCACAAGCGAAGCCTAACGCGCACTAATGGGAGAGTATCGGGGCTTACCACTAGGCTTTTCGAAGAACACATTTCCATCAGCGCTCGAAATGCAAGGAGTGAAATGCCAGATACAGCGATTACCACAGATGCAGCGCGATTCACCGAAAACTACTTGGGTGAATTCGACGCCGAGCATGCTGGCGACCTTCGTTCCGCTCGAACTCATGCGGAAGACCTGGGTCTGACCTGCGTAAGCCGACAAGTTGCTTCGCTGCTTGAGCTCCTTGCTGCTTCCATTCAAGCTCAGGCAATCATTGAAGTTGGAACTGGAACAGGTATTTCTGGTGCAGCCCTGCTTGAAGGCATGAAAGCCGGTGGGGTTCTCACCAGCATTGACCTTGAGGCTGAATACCAGCGAAACTCAAAGGAACTTTTTAACTCCCTGGGATTTGAATCGAATCGAACGCGACTGATTGCCGGCCGAGCACTTGACGTTCTGCCCCGACTCTCCGACAGTGCCTACGACCTGATTTTCATTGACGCAGATCCAGGTGAGTATCCGGCAATGCTGAACCAAGCGAAACGCCTGCTCCGCATTGGCGGGCTCGTGATTTTCCATGGGGCCTTTGCAACCGGGATGGCTGATCCGGCAACCCGGGATTACGAAGCAACCGCTATGCGAGATATTGCAACTGAATTGAGAACAGATAGCGATTGGTTGCCTTCACTCTTAACCCTCGGAGAAGGACTTTTCTTAGCTTCACTGAGAAGCCGGGAATAAATCTCAGAAGCGCTTTAGGCAAAAACTGCGAGAAGCTTCTCGCCTAACTCTTTCGCTTCGTCGGCCTTTAGCTCAACGACAAGACGCCCGCCCCCTTCAAGGGGAACCCGCATAACGTAACTGCGACCCTCCTTTGTGACCTCCATTGGTCCGTCTCCGGTACGTGGCTTCATCGCGGCCATGAGTGAGTCCCCTTCCAGCCAAGTCTTTGCGGCACCAAATGCGCCAGTTCGCGACCCGGGAGCACCCGGATCGCGAATGCCATTATTCCGTATGACTCCCTTTGGCCACGACTCGCCCTCTAGTTGGCGCGTTATCTTAGGCACTTCGCGAGGCTTTCTTACTTTCCCTTCTATTTGTCTGACTCAAGTTCAGCTATTCGCGCTTCCAGAATTTCGATTCGGGTATCGACCTCGTCCATTCGATACCCACGAACCGTGACGTCGAAGCCTCGTGTTTCTAGACGGTGATCTCCTGAATTCTCCACTCCTAGGCTTGGGACGAAGCGTCCGGTGATCACCAAAGCGGCACCGGCAATAACCAAAATGGCCAGGATCACAAATAGAAAGGTCATGATGCTAGTCCACCACGACTTGGCGACTGGGCGCACTGCGACCGGTCAACCAGTCGGCCATGTTCTGTGCGACAGATGTCAATTCTTCAATGTTCACGAACTCACCCTGACTGTGGGCGATTGAAGGGTCTCCTGGCCCATAGTTCACAGCAGGGGTGCCCATGGCTGAAAAACGAGCAACGTCGGTCCAACCAAATTTTGGTGCAACCTCGGCACCCGTAGCAACCAGGAACTCCTGGGCCGCAGGGTGGGCGAGCCCCGGGAGTGCTCCTGCGGCTTGATCGGTGATCACTACGTCGAATCCCGTGAACAGTTTATGCACGTAATCTCTCGCCTGATCAACTGACATGTCCGGGGCAAAACGGTAATTCACCGTTACCGTACACAAATCTGGGATCACGTTTCCGGCGATTCCTCCGGTAATTGCAACGGCATTCAACCCTTCCCGAAAGACCAGTCCATCAATTTCAGGGGTTGCCGGTTCATAGTCCTCCAAGATTCCAAGAATTTCCCGTGATTGGTGGATCGCATTCTTTCCCATCCAGCTCCGTGCGCTATGAGCGCGTTCGCCACGCGTGGTAACCGTCGCACGAATTGTTCCTTGACAACCAGCCTCAATATTTGCATTGCTGGGTTCCATGAGCACTGCGAAGTCAGCGACTAAAAACTCCGGCGCATACAAGGCAATTTTTTCAAGGCCATTGAACTCAGTGGCAACCTCTTCGGCTTCATAAAAAATAAAAGTTAAGTCACGAGTCGGTGTGTCAACGAATGCCGCAAGCTGCAAAGCAACAGCGATTCCGCCTTTCATGTCACATGCGCCCAGTCCAAAAACTCGCTGGCCTTCAACGTGATGCGGGAGATTGCCATTTACAGGGACGGTGTCAAGATGACCGGCAATCACAACACGCTCGCCCCTGTCGGCATGGTTAGTTGCTATCACCGAATTGCCAACGCGGGTGACTGTTAAGTGAGCATGCGCACTGAGTGCCGATTCCACCAGATTCGCCAGATTTTCTTCTTGGTGTGATTCACTGGGAATATCGATCAATTGTGCGGTCAGTTCCACCACGCTACCTTCAAGTCGCAAAGGTGCTGACTGCCCTTGAGTGCTCACGCCACTACGGTAGTGCTGTGAGCGCAAATGAATTAAATGGACCTGCAAGCGGCCTTGGATTGGCAACATTTAGCGGTGACACGTTGCTAGACGTGTGGTACCCGAATCCGAGTTTAGGCTCGACTCCACCTGATGTCCCCGGACTTGACGCCGGTGCCGTTCACGATGAACTTCGCGGGGTAACCGTTCGCGGAGTTCGCACCGTGATTCCGGATCTCTCTGCTCCACCAGCCGACGGAGCCGATGCGTATTTGCGACTTCACCTACTCTCGCACCGTCTCGTAACACCTCGCTCAATCAATATGGATGGAATTTTCGGCAAACTCGAACTCGTCGCCTGGACCAACCTTGGGCCAATCCCTGTTGAACGCGTGAATGAGGTTCGGTTGCGCACCCGCGCTCGTGGCGATCACCTAACGGTCTTTGGATTGGATCGATTCCCACGCATGGTGGATTACGTCAGTCCGGTTGACGTGCGGATCGCCGATGCTGATCGGGTACGCCTTGGCGCCCACCTTGCCCCAGGAACGGTTGTCATGCACGAAGGCTTTGTGAACTTCAATGCTGGGACCTTGGGGACCTCAATGGTGGAAGGACGGATCTCGGCAGGCGTAATCGTTGGGGCTGGCTCGGACATCGGTGGTGGCGCATCCATCATGGGAACTCTCTCCGGCGGTGGAAAAGAAACAATCTCAGTGGGCGGTGAATGCTTAATTGGCGCTAATGCCGGGATCGGAATCTCACTCGGTGACCGATGCGTTGTTGAAGCCGGTCTTTACGTCACCGCGGGAAGCAAAGTGTTACTTCCTGACGGCGAAGTCGTCAAAGCCGCTGCACTCTCGGGAGCACACGACCTGCTCTTTCGCAGGAACTCAGTCACCGGCGGCATTGAAGCTGTCAACCGCACTGGCTCTTGGGGTGGCTTGAACTCCGCCCTGCACTAAAACCCCCGACTTTCCCAGTTCCTGGGAAAGTCGGACATAATCCGCCCTCATCGGTCCAATAATGTCCGAGCCATCCGGTGTGCACGGGCCAAAGTGCATCTTTAATTCCACTATCCACAGAGCCACCGACCCATTGTCAGCAAACGCACAGCATTCCGGGTTGGATTGATTTCGTGTGCATATCGGTTCAACCTGTAAAGCATGCCCACTCCCAAACAAGAATTCCTTGATTCAATCCGCGAGCAAGTTTTTACATATGCGCATAACCGCGCGGGGGTATTCATGCCCCACGAGTTGACTGCATTGGGCATTGACACGGGAATCACAAAAACTATGGTCAGATCTAGGCGTTGGCGCAAACTCCGCTACGGCGTGTATACCGATCAACTCACACTCGATCAAGCAACGGGCAGCCCGGATAAACTCCACGAACTCAATCTCGCAGCGGCAATCGTCTCATTGCGCGGCCCGGCTGCCGCCTTTGGTCGCTCAGCGGCCCTACTTCATAGCCTGCCGTTGCCCGACGGCAAACCACACCAACTTGAACTCGTGCGCAATGCTGGAGCGGACCTCCGAGCACTCAACGATCGGGTAAGAAATTCGCATGCCCTGCCTGATGTTCACACGCGCACTCACAACTTCGAACTTATTGATTTGGAGGTGCTTCGAGGGGTCCCAACCGTTAGCCGTCCATGGGCTGCCGTCACCGCCGCCTGCCGACTACCTCGAAATTATCAGGTTGGATTGCTTGACTCGGTTCTTTGGGAAAGTGGGTCCACCCACGCAGAACTCGATGCAATCTGTGAAAAAACCATCAATGTTCGTGGTATGCGGGAGGTGCGTCGAGTGCTTCCGCTCGCGCGGGATGGTGCACAAACGATTCTGGAAACAATCTCGCGCTTGACGTTCAAAGATCACGATCTACCTGAACCAACATTGCAAGAGAAGATTTACGACTCACATGGACTTGTTGGGATTGCCGACTTCGCCTGGATCTCACTTGGCATAATCGGCGAAGCTGACGGCGCAATAAAATACACTGACGCTGCGAGCCTTATCGAAGAACGACGCAGAGAGCAACGGATAAAGGATGCTGGCTTCGAAATTTTTCGATGGACTTGGAGGGAAATCCACAATGACCCTAGAAGGGTCGTGGCTCGTTTCACTCGCGCCGTTCACAGCTCACGGCGCGCCGCCTGAATGTGTGCTGAACCTGGATTAAATGGACAAAAGTAGCCAATCGCATGGAGATTTTGTCTGACTTTCCCAGGAACTGGGAAAGTCAGACAAAATTTAGGGATTTGGGTATTGGCGCTCAATTGCGCCCGTGTACACCTGACGGGGACGGCCGATCTTGGTGGTGGGGTCCTCAATCATTTCTCGCCACTGTGCGATCCAACCTGGAAGGCGGCCGAGGGCGAAGAGCACGGTGAACATGCGAGTGGGGAAACCCATCGCTTTATAAATCAATCCGGTGTAGAAGTCAACATTGGGGTACAACTTGCGTTCAATAAAATAAGGATCTTCAAGGGCTACGGCTTCAAGTTGTAGCGCAATGTCGAGCAGTGGGTCGCTGACGTTGAGCGCCTCGAGAACTTCGTAGGCGGTTTTCTTCACAATCGCTGCACGAGGGTCGTAATTCTTGTAGACACGATGACCGAAGCCCATGAGCTTCACACCGTCTTCACGATTCTTGACCTTCTGAATAAAGGCGTCGACGCCTTCACCAGACGCGTGGATTTCACCCAGCATTTCAAGGACGGATTGATTAGCGCCACCGTGCAGCGGGCCAAAGAGCGCGTTGATACCGGCCGAGACACTTGCAAAGAGATTCGCGTGAGAGGAACCGACAAGCCGCACGGTTGAGGTCGAACAGTTTTGCTCATGATCAGCGTGAAGAATGAATAGTTGATTCAGTGCCTTAACAACGACGGGGTTTGCCACATATTCCTCAGCTGGCACGCCGAAGGTCATGCGGAGGAAGTTTTCAACGAAGGGAAGTGAGTTGTCCGGGTACAGCATTGGCTGGCCGACAGATTTTTTATAAGCGTATGCCGCAATAGTCGAAACCTTGGCAAGGAGGCGAATCGTGGAAATTTCAACCTGCTCTTGATCAAATGGATCTAGCGAATCTTGATAGAAGGTTGACAGGGCAGAAACCGCGGAAGACAGGACAGGCATTGGATGCGCATCGCGCGGGAACCCGTCAAAGAAGCGACGCAAATCCTCGTGCAGCATTGTGTGCTGGGTGATTAAAGACTCAAACTCACTTAACTCCGTCGCTGTTGGCAATTCACCGTATATCAGCAGGTAGGTGGTTTCAAGAAATGAAGAGTGCTGTGCGAGTTGCTCAATCGGGTAACCCCGGTATCGCAGAATCCCTTCGTCTCCATTAATGAAGGTGATCGCAGAAGTGCATGAAGCCGTGTTCACGAATCCCGGGTCGAGGGTCACGTTTCCGGTTGTCTTGAGTAACGCGCTGATACCTAACCCATTTTCACCTTCACTGGCTTCAACGATTGGTAGATCAAGGGTTCCGCCGGGATAGTTGAGCACATTTTCAGTCACCCGCTGAGAGTACCGGGCATTTGTTACCAGAGAAGATCCGCCTAGCTAATTGGATGCAGACGTGAAACTGCGCGGGCCACATCTTGATCGGTTGCGGTCATGGCCACCCGAATAAATTTTCGGGCTTTCTCCCCATAGAAAATACCGGGTGTGACCAAAATCCCGAGTTCTGCAAGTTCCTTAACACTCACCCAGCAGTCCTTGCCTTGGGTCGCCCACAAGTACAAACCTGCCGCACTGTGATCAATGTCAAACCCACGTGAAGTTAATGCATCACGCAGAGCTGACCTTCGCGAGCGATATCTCGCCTTTTGCTCTGCCACATGCGAAACATCCTGATACGCCGCAATGGCGGCCAGCTGCACGAAAGTGGGGAGCATCATGCCTAGATGCTTGCGAATTCCCAAAATCCGACTCACCAGTGCGGGGTCACCGGCAAGTGCTCCGAAACGGTAGCCGGCCATATTCGATCGCTTGGAGAGTGAATGAACGGCGAGCAGTCCTGTGAGATTTCCACCGTTAACCCTCTGGTCCAAAATTGAGACGGGTTCAACTTCCCAACCCAACTCGAAGTAGCACTCATCGCTTGCGATCACGACACCATTTGCTTGGCCCCAGGCAACGATTTCCTGCAGCCGCTCCAGGCGGATTACCTCGCCCGTAGGGTTCGAAGGAGAGTTGAGCCACACCATGGACACTTCCCGATCCAGAAGTTCGGGTGAGTCGCTTGCGATTACTTCTGCTCCGGCTGCAAGTCCACCCACCAAATATGTCGGATAAGCGATCTCGGGAATCACGATCAGGGATCCAGGTCCGCACCCCAACAGATTTGGCAGGGAAGCAACGAGTTCCTTCGAGCCAATGGTAGGCAGGAAACCGATATCGTCTGGGGAACCCAAAGTTTCAACGGCCCACTGAACAAATGTCGTTCCCAATTGTGGAACACCAGCCGTGGTTGGGTATCCGGGTGCGTTAGATGAAGCGGCCAGGGCCTGCTGAACTGGCAACGGAGTGGGATCAACGGGGGTCCCTACCGAGAGATCAACGATTCCGTCGCGGTGCGCTCGTGCAATTTCAGCGAATGGACCAAGGGTGTCCCATGGGAAATCAGGCAGTTGCGACCAACGATTATCGCTCACGGCGTGAAGGTCCAAGAATTCTTATTCGTCGTGGGTCTGGGTTTCAATGCTTGCCAAAAGTGGGGCATCAAATGTCTGGGCACCTAGTTTTGCAGCGCCACCCGGTGAACCCAATTCGACGAAAAAGTCCACGTTTGCAACGGTAAATTCTTTGTGTTCCACGGGTACATCGTCTTCGTAGTAAATGGCCTCCACCGGGCAGACTGGCTCACATGCACCGCAGTCGACACACTCGTCAGGCTGAATGTAAAGCATGCGATCACCTTCATAGATGCAGTCCACGGGACACTCTTCAATGCAGGACCTGTCCTTGAGGTCTACACAGGGAAGGGTGATGACATAGGTCACTTTTACTCCAACGAGTCAGGCGCAATTGCGGTGCGCAGATTTACCAAAGGCTGTTACCGGTGCTCAACTTACCGCTTCCCATCTCCCCTTGCACCTACCGTCCCGAAAATGTTCCACCCCTTCTAGGCTCATGCTGTGCGCCTTTATAACACCATGACCCGCGAGATTGATCTCGTTGAAACCAGCCACCCGGAGGTCGCCCGGATTTACGCCTGCGGACCGACCGTGTATCGAGATGCACATGTCGGAAATATGCGTACATTTCTTGTGACCGATCTGATCTCGCGTACCATGCGCTACGAGGGCATGAAAACGATCGTTGTTCAAAATATTACCGATGTCGGACACATGGCCGATGACACTGGACTGGGCACCGTGGCCGCCGACAAGATGCTTGCGGAGTCAGAGAAAACGGGGAAGACGGCTCTTGAGATTGCCCAGTATTTCGAGAAAGTATTCCACCAAGATTTGGCGCGACTCAATATTTACCCTGCCGACTACTACCCAAAAGCAAGTGAGTCCATTGAGTCCATGGTCAGCTTGATCACGACCTTAATTGACAGTGGAAATGCATATGTAGGTTCTGACAACTCTGTGTATTTCTCCGCCGAGTCCTTTCCAAGTTACGGGGCACTTAGCGGTAACAGATTGGACGAATTGCGTCCGGGGCATAAATTTGACGCTGACGAAAACGATTCGGCCAAACGTTTTCACGCAGACTGGGCCTTATGGAAGTCAGCTGGAGAAAATCGAACGCAGTTAACTTGGGAAACTCCTTGGGGTCGCGGTTTCCCGGGTTGGCACACGGAGTGCAGTGCAATGAGTTTGGATATTTTGGGTGAAAATATCGACATACATACCGGCGGAATTGACCTTCGCTTTCCACACCACGAAGACGAACGTGCCCAAAGCAACTCGGCTGTTTCGCCCACGAGAGGCACTAATCATGAGGTTGTTCGCCAATGGGTTCACGCCGAGCACCTGCTTTTTGAGTCAAAGAAGATGAGTAAGTCCGCAGGCAACGTGGTCCTAGTGCAGGACGTGATCGATCGCGGCTACGACCCACTTGCAATTCGTTTGGCCTTTATGCAGCATAAATATCGCAGTCAAATGAACCTCACCTGGGAAGTGATTCAATCTTCGCAAGAGCTCCTTGAACGGTGGCGTCGCAAGGTCAATCAATGGTCTCAGAGCGAGTCACAAGCAATGGATCCAAGTGTTGTTGCAGAAATTTCAGGCTACTTTTCAGCCGACCTAAATACGCCAATGGCTGTCAATGCAATGCGCAAGCTTGAAAAGAATAGTGAAATTTCTGACGGAACGAAGTTTGAAATATTCGCTCACCTTGATTCACTCTTCGGGCTTGATCTAGTTCGTGATGTAGGCAAGGACCTTGGTGAGAGTCTTTCAGTCCCAACAGAGGTTCTGGGGCTACTTGAGCAGCGAAATGCAGCTCGGGCCGCGAAGGACTGGGCACTGAGTGACCAATTACGGGATCAGATAACCCTTCTTGGATTTAGTGTCGTGGACGCAGCCGATGGCGCACACGTCGAGCCGATCACGAACTAGTTATTCGGCTTCCTCGGTTTGTCCGTGCTTGGCTCGCTGGCCGAGGGACTCGGTTCGCTGTTGTCGAATTCGGTTCCGGCTGGATCGATTGCATCAGGATCCGGCTTAGGCTTCTTTTTCTTGCACACAACATTGGGGCCCGCGTTGTATACGGTAGTCATGGGTTCCCGCTTGACTTCTTCACCATCTTTTATGAAAACTCGATCTACCGTGATCGTAAAGCCTTCGATGCCTGCTTGAGGTGAGCACTTTTTACTGGTAACCACGACTTTCTTGGGTTTTTTCAGATTAACGCGCTCACCAAACTCGGCCTCAATCGCGTCGTATTCGCGTGTTCCCCAGAATGTAACTTTCATAGAACTATTCGTCATTTTCGTTTTAATAAGAACAGCATTCGGTGAGTCGTTGGTGAATTTCATGTCGAAAATTCCCCACGCAACCGTTGCTTCCAACCCAGGTTGATATCGCGAGATGTACAGGGAATGTGCTCGAGTATCGGTGCGTTCCATCCCAGCGAAGAATGCCGCAGTCCAAACTGCCGTGGTGGCCGCCGAGACACCCCCGCCAAGTGCATCTTCAAAAACTCCACCTGGCCCAATAATTGTCCCCACGGTGTAGCCGTTCTTGACCGTGCGTTCGCTGATCGTGTCGTTCATGGAGAACATTTCACCCGGCATCAAAATCGTGTTGTTCACGTACCTTGCCGCCTGTCCAATATTGGTCACGCGGTATGGGGCGTAAACAAAATCTTGGGTAAAACTTGATAATTTGTCGTTGATTCCTAATTGTTGCGCTGCAGCCGTTGTTAGTTCAGGCTCCCGAGTTCCCAGAGACACAGGAACCGTTCTTTCACCGGGATCGGCACCCAAGACACCTAATACCGATGTAGCCAGTTCAGCATCAGAGACTCCCGTTCCGACAACGGATGGAACAACAACGGGCTTCCCACCCTTAATCTTGAAACTGGCATTGCGACCGGGTTGCTCAGCCTTTTTAAGTCTATTTGCAATCGACGCATGCAGAATTGCACCATCCAACTCGGGAGAAAGTTGATTCCCTTGGATAGTGAACGACAGCGCCCGCGCAATCGTGTCCGGTGGAATGGTTGCAGTTACATCGCCAACGACCACGGTGACAGGATTGGATACGGCCTGCTTCGCCAGCAGCTCCGCGCTCGTGGCATCAGCTGGGGCCACCCGCGGAGGAGTGACTTCCAATGGCGCCTGAATAATTGAACGCGGTTCAGCAACCGCGGCGACCAGTTCTTCACCGAGTGCGACCCGATCGATCTCAAGGCCGTCGCTGCCTTGGACCAAGTCGATTTTGTTCTTTGTCACCGTTAGATTGGGTTCAACAGGGTTGAGGTTCACAACCTCTGCAATGGAACCGACGGATTCGGCGAGTAGATCTTGATCGACGGAGATAATTGGGTCGACCTCCCGGGATCCAATGAGATCGGTGATCACACTTAGGGGGTTGAACCCTTGCCCAGTTTCACTGTCCACGGTCGCTTGGGCATCCAGGCTGATCCCCGCGGCTCGTGGCCTCAGCTCAAAGACTTGATCTCCTGCAGAGATCTCCAACTTACGGTTTAACTTGGTTCCAACACTTTGATCTAGGGTCGTCACGGCCTCCTCTGGGCTCATGCCGCCGATTGCAACCCCCAGGACAGTCGTTCCTGGGCGAATTCCGTCATTGGTCGCGACGAACATGCCGAGGAAAAAGGCGATTGCTGCCGCAAACCCAGCCCCAATCCATATGAGATTGCGCTGTGAGATCGCGGGCATCTGTGGATGCTCACTCACAAAGTATCTCCACAACTGTTGACAACATAATTACTCGCTAAAGGTCTAGTAGAACATGCTAAACAATCTGGCCTGTGCATGCCTGAAGCGACATGCACGGAAACCATTTCGTTACGGCTCAAATAAAACTGACGCTTGCGATCCCCTTTTGGTTCCCTTTCGAATCCGGAAAGCCGCCGGGAGCGTTGCAGTCGCTGTTCCCAGAACGATTCCACCAAATAGGTACACCATTTGACGGGCCCCCGAACTTATGGCGAGGTCACCCGATGAAGTCTCAGCGGCGAGAATCACAGTGAAGGCCAGCCAGCCGCTGAAGAACAGCCATCCGGCCCAACGCGTTCCCACGGCAACCGTGGCAAGTCTGGTAACAACGACGATCGCGATCAAGATCACGGCCGTGCCCCAAGGGATTACGACTATTAAATCTCCGATAGACAAGACCCATCTTTGTGCCTGAATAAATGCACCAGTGACCCCTATGGCGAAGCCCATGAGGACAAAACCGATGAGGAGAAGTACCCGCTGAAATGAATCAGACAAGTGCGAGCCCCTCGAACAGGTCGCTTTCTTGACCAGTTTCAGGTAACTCCCCCCGGACGAGGCGAAAATGTTCTTCGGCGAAAATTTCAAGCCCTAAATTATTTGACAGCGCGAAAAAGCCGCTGTCCGTGGTCACCTGTGTTTTGTGGGCGGTAAGTGCGTCGAACTTTGCTTGGGTAAATTCAGAACCATCAATTACGGTCGTGATCACTGAGTCGTCAACGGCAAATGGGATCTCGTCAGGATCCATCATGGCGAATTCACTTTCGTCACCGACTTCTTTCAGCTTTTCAATTCCCGCGACGATTCGGCTCTTCGGGAATGCGGACCAGTACACCTTGGAAACAGACCAAACTTCACCGAGCTCCGGTTTAAAGCTCTGACTTTCCGCCAGAGCAATCGCATAGGTTGTTACTCGGTGAGCCTGAATGTGGTCGGGGTGCCCGTATCCACCAAAGTCGTCGTAGGTGACAACCACCTGTGGCCGCACCTCGCGAATAATCTCGACGAGGTCCGTTGCCGCTTCAAGTAGGTCGGCATTCCAAAAACAGTCCTCGCGCTTATTGCTCTCAACGCCCATCATGCCCGAGTCGCGATACTTTCCCGGACCGCCAAGGAACCTGAAGTCTGTGACACCCAGTAGCGCCATAGCCGCGCTTAATTCACCGATCCGGTGCTTGCCCAGTGTGTCGTTTTGATCCGCGGCTAGGTGGGCCAACTCAGGAACCAGAACTTCACCTTCTTCACCCAACGTGCAGGTCACCAAAGTTACCGAAGCACCTTCTGACACGTATTTAGCCATGGTCGCCCCAGTGCCAATTGTTTCGTCGTCTGGGTGGGCGTGGACAATTAAGAGTCGGGCGTCTGAAGTCACCGGCTAAGGGTAGCGACCGCTGGGAATACGGCATGATTCGCACATGAGTGAATCCTTTCCACGTCAAAAGGCCGCGACTCGGAGTTTTCGACTAGGAGTCCCACGAAACTTTTCCATTTCACCCTCAGAGAACGTGTTGGTATTCCTAAGATCGGATTCTGGACGCACTCCGACAACTGATATCTGGTTGGCCGAGAAAACAGAATCTGGCTGGGTCGAGCGCAGACTCCTTGAGTCGCAAACACTGTCGCGTGAAGGTGATATCCCAGCGGAAGAACTCGCCCGAAGAGAGCGCATGCGCGAGGTCAGTGAAGGGGTCACCGCTTATTCCACCGACAAAGACTTTTCCCTCATTGCCTATGCCCTGGACGGAGCCCTATTCCTTCAAGAGATACCCCACGATTGGGCCGCTCCGATAAGTGAACCCAAACGAATCGATGCGGGCGCTGGGTGCATTGATCCCAGGCTGAGCCCTGACGGTAAACACCTGGCATTTGTCACGGCCGGATCACTTATGGTGGTGAATACAGATTCCTTGTTGATCACCAAACAATGTGGTCCAAAAGAAGATGAGGTAAACGTATTCTGGGGTTTAGCAGACTTCGTTGCAGCTGAGGAACTGGATCGGGTGCGAGGCTATTGGTGGACAAGTGATTCACATGCACTCTATGTGGAGCGAGTTGACGAGTCACCCGTGTCTACCGCTTGGATTTCAGACCCGGCAAATCCACAAAAGCCCGCCCACGAACATCGGTACCCATTTGCTGGCAGTGAGAACGCGATTGTGTCACTTCACCACGTGACTCTCACCGGCGATCACACCGAAGTCCCATGGGATCACGCGAAATTTCCCTATCTCGCCACAGTGACAACCAGCGGCCGTGAACCGACCATGAGCGTGTTGTCGCGCAACCAACAGGATCTTGAAATTTTTAGCCTCCATGGAGCAACACCCACTTTGCTGCAGCACAGAACCGAGTCGCCTTGGCACAGCTCCAATGCGGGAGTTCCTACGTTGAGCGAGAGTGGCCAGCTACTAGAAATTCGCCCACTTGACAATGCATATCGTCTTTGCGCTGATGGCGAACCGATCAGTCCGGAGTACCTTCAAGTCACTGGCCTTATCTCCTCCGGGGCTGACATCACCTACACGGCCCAAAGCACATGGACCAATCAACATATTTTTTCGGTTGGTGGTGGTCAAATTTTCACAACAGCAACTGAGGAATCCCTGAATTCCGGAGTGAGGGAAGGGAATCTCTTGGTGAGGGCTCACACCGACTTTGACCACACTGCAGCCACCTTTACCCTCGTCAACCTGCAAAACCCAGATGTGGTCGAACACACTTTCGCAAACAATGCGGAAGTTCCTGTAATCACGCCAAAGGTCGCCGTGGAGACCACGGGTGAGCACGAAATCAAGAGCGCAATTATTTGGCCACGGGATCACGTGCGGGGAACACGAGTTCCCGTCATTCTTGCGCCATACGGTGGGCCACAACACTCACGGGTGCTCGCGTCCGGCGCTGCTTTCCTCTCGGATCAGTGGCTAGCAAATCAGGGATTCGCGGTGATAGTCACTGACAATCGCGGCACTCCAGGTCACGGCCCCAATTTCGAATACAGCATTTCTGGTGACCTCGCGAGGATAGTTGTCCAAGATCAAGTTGATGCCCTCATCGAACTTGGAAGCAGGTACCCAGACCTTGACCTTGACCGAGTTGGTATCCACGGCTGGTCATTTGGTGGGTACCTTGCCGCACTTGCAGTGATGGAACGCCCAGATATTTTCAAGGTGGGAATTGCGGGTGCACCCGTTACCGACTGGGCGCTTTATGACACGGCGTACACCGAGCGCTACCTAGGTACCCCCGGTGAAAATTCCGATCAATACCAAGCAACGTCCTTGATTGAAAGGGCACACATGCTAGAGCGCCCACTTCTGATAATTCATGGGTTAGCGGACGACAACGTGCTTGTGGCACACTCACTTCGACTTTCAAGTGCACTTCTTGCTGCGGGAAAAACCCACTCGGTGCTGCCGCTTTCTGGAGTGACACACATGACACCACAAGAAATTGTCGCTGAGAACTTGATGCTCGCTGAACTTGAATTCTTTCAAGAACACTTGCAACAGCAATAAAATGTTGTCGAGAGGATTCCTAACCCTTGGCTTTGTTGCGGCCCGCGCGCTGGCGCTCGCCAGCATCAAGGATCACTTTGCGAATCCGGACAGCCGAAGGCGCAACTTCAACACATTCGTCTTCACGGCAGAACTCAAGTGCCTGTTCTAGGGAAAGCTGCTTATGAGGGATCAAAGGAACGAGAATGTCACCGGACGACTGGCGCATATTCGTGAGTTTCTTTTCCTTGGTGGGGTTGACATCCATGTCGTCACTGCGGGAGTTGACCCCCACGACCATGCCTTCGTAGACCTCGGTGCCCGGTCCAACAAACATCGTGCCTCGCTCCTGCAAGTTTGCCAGAGCAAATCCGGTGGTGGGCCCAGTTCGGTCAGCGACCAAGGATCCGGTCGGGCGAGTGCGTAATTCGCCAAACCATGGCTCGTACTTGTCAAATACGTGATGCAGGAGCCCAGTTCCACGAGTTTCTGTGAGGAATTCTGTTCGGAAGCCGATTAAACCGCGAGCGGGAACCAGGTAGTCCATGCGAACCCAACCCGTTCCGTGGTTGATCATTTGGTCCATGCGGCCCTTACGAAGTGCCATAAGTTGGGTGACAACACCAAGGTAGTCCTCGGGGATGTCAACAGAGAGTCGCTCAACAGGTTCGTGGAGTTTGCCATCAACGAGTCGGGTGACGACCTGTGGTTTACCAACGGTCAACTCGAAGCCTTCGCGTTTCATCATTTCTACCAGGATCGCGAGCTGAAGTTCGCCTCGGCCTTGGACTTCCCACGTGTCGGGACGCTCAGTTGGCAAAACACGAATCGAGACGTTACCGATCGTTTCGGCTTGCAGTCGCTCTTTCACCATGTTAGCGGTGAGTTTGTTTCCACCACTACGGCCAGCGAGCGGTCCGGTATTGATACCGATTGTCATGGAGATCGAAGGTTCGTCAACCGTAATTACGGGAAGCGCGATGGGGTCTTCTGGGTCAGCCAAGGTGTCACCAATTGTGATCTCAGGGAACCCCGCGATGGCGATAATGTCTCCGGGTCCGGCACTGTCGGCTGGAACACGGGTCAACGCTTCGGTCATGAGAAGTTCAACAACTTTCATACGGTTGACGGTTCCGTCGGCCTGTATCCAAGCCACCTGCTGACCTTTGTTAATCGTGCCTTGGTGGACACGGCACAGCGCCAATCGACCCAAATAAGGGGACGCGTCCAAGTTGGTGACGTGGGCTTGTAGCGGTGCGCCCTCGGTGTAGGTCGGAGCTGGGATCGTTTCGACCAAGGTACGAAATAGGGGCTCGAGGTCTTCTTCTTCGGGCATTCCACCGTCAGCCGGTCGCGTCAAAGAAGCCCGGCCAGCCTTAGCGCTGGTGTACACGATTGGGAATTCAATCTGCTTTTCATTTGCATCAAGGTCAAGGAAGAGTTCATACGCTTCGTCGACTACTTCGGCGATTCGCGAGTCTGGGCGGTCAACCTTATTAATCACCAGCACCACGGGAAGGTTCTTCTGGAGTGCCTTGCGCAGCACAAAGCGGGTCTGGGGCAATGGGCCCTCAGAAGCATCGACTAGGAGCACAACCCCGTCGACCATTTCAAGTCCGCGCTCAACTTCGCCACCAAAGTCAGCGTGACCGGGGGTGTCAATAATGTTGAAAGTCATGCCCTCTTCGGGAGCGGACGGACCCATGTAGCGCACCGATGTGTTCTTGGCAAGGATCGTGATTCCCTTTTCGCGCTCAAGATCCATCGAGTCCATGACCCGGTCATTCACGTCCTGGTTTTCCCGGAAAGCCCCGGACTGCCACAGCATGGCGTCTACGAGCGTGGTTTTGCCATGGTCAACGTGGGCAATGATGGCAACATTGCGTAAATCTGAGCGGAAAGTCACTAGCGCACAATAGGCGTTTATCACATTTTCATTTCACATGGGTGCCAAACGCTAGACTTCGGCGTGCTTTTAATCCGGCAACTACAAACCTACTCGGTGCTCAAACTCGATTCTGAAGGCCCGAATCCTGTAATTCCTGCGGATACGGACTTCTGGTCGATCACTAAAACCTACGACGAACTTTCCCTGGTCTGCGTTACCGGTGAGGCACCAAAAGTTGGCGTCATGGAGCGCTCGGATAATTGGTGCGCGTTTCGAGTGGCCGGAACTATGGAGTTCACGCTTACCGGGGTCATCGCCCAAATCTCGCAAGTTCTCGCCGATTCACACCTGGGCATCTTTGTTGTGAGCACATTTGACACCGACTTCATTCTCGTCGCTTCACATGACGCGGACGCCGCAGTCGACAAGTGGCGCGAAGTGGGTATCGAAGTTGTTGAACCACTCCACCAGACAACTCGGCTGGACTTCATTGATTTTAATTATGAACTAGAAGACATCGCCCATAACAATCGTCAGGGTAAGACCTGGGTTGACGACTACCCCACCAAAGGCGACACCATGATTGCGAACCTTTCGTTAACTGCTCAGCTTGATTCTTCACAAGAAGTCCCCATGCTTTTTGCATTGCGATCACGATCAACTGGACTAGCAATCGGCAGCATTGGCTTTAGGGGCGAGCACATTGACGCTGCTATTCATGCAAGAGAGATTGGTTACGAGTTGGTAGAGAGCGAGCGCCTAAAAGGGCTCGGAACTGAGGCGATCGCAGGTCTAATAGAAATCGCGCGCACAAGAGGAGTAACGCAACTATGTGCCAAAACTGATCCACTCAATATCCCGAGTCAAAAAGCTCTTGCACGAAATGGTTTTGTTGAGCTCCCAGGGACCGGTGCGGAAATCACGTGGGAATTTTCAATCCCAGATTAACTTTTGGGCCAATTAGCTGAGTAACCTTGGACTATGAGCACCCATGTTTTTGGAAGCGTATTGGATTCAATTGGAAACACTCCTCTTGTTCATCTCGGGCAAATGTCACCTGTCGGTGGTGCGGCGATCTACCTGAAACTCGAATACATGAACCCCACCGGTTCTAAAAAGGACCGCATGGCTCTGGCAATGATTGAAGGGGCCGAGGAACGAGGCCACCTGACACCTGGAATGAGCGTCGTCGAATACTCCGGAGGAAGTACTGGCACCGCGTTGGCATTAATTTGCAGTGTAAAAGGGTATCGATTTCGTTTGGTGACCTCAGATGCTTTTTCCCAGGAGAAAATCCACATGATGCGCGCACTTGGTGCCGAACTAGAAATCATTGAAGCCTTTGACGGGGGGATCACCGGAGCCTTGATCCAAGCCATGGTGGATCGGGCAGCTGAGATCGCACAGGAACCAGGAACTTTCTACACCGATCAACTGAACAACCCTGACATGCTCAAGGGGTTCGAGAAACTCGGAACAGAATTCCTCGAGGCGCTCGGCGCAGATGGGATTACGGCCATGTGTGACACAGTGGGTACCGCAGGCACATTAATGGGGGCGTCGCAAGCCTTTCGCAAAGCTGGGGCTCAGGTTGAATTGATTGCACTTGAACCCGCGTCTTCTCCGATTCTTAGCAGTGGCGTAAAGGGATCCCACCGGGTTGAAGGCGTCGGCTTGGGCTTCGTCCCCGCACAACTTGACCCAAAGAATTACGACCGGGTCATGACAATTGACGAGGAAACAGCTCGGGAAACCTCCCGCGAACTTGCCCGTAAAGAGGGAATATTTGCCGGAACGTCCACCGGTATGAACGTAGCCGGCGCAATTGCAATTGCTCAGGAACTGGGACCAAACGACACCGTGGTCGCAGTTGCCTGTGACACCGGGATCAAATATCTCAGTGAAGGTTTATTTGACGCCTAACGGACAAACAGACCGATGTTTACACGTTGAAGCGGAACTCCACCACGTCGCCATCGGCCATGATGTAGTCCTTGCCTTCAATGCGAACTTTGCCACGTGACTTTGCCTCGCTCATAGAACCGGCGCCCATCAGGTCGTCAAAAGATACAACTTCAGCTTTAATAAAGCCCTTTTGGAAGTCAGTATGGATGACACCAGCAGCTTCAGGGGCGGTTGCATTGTGAGGAATCGTCCAGGCTCGCGCCTCTTTTGGCCCTGCCGTGAGATAGGTCTGAAGTCCGAGAGCATCAAAGCCCACCCGGGCTAACGCCTTAAGACCAGATTCGGTTTGCCCAACTGATTGAAGCAGTTCCAACGCTTCTTCATCAGAAATTTCAACTAATTCAGATTCAATTTTTGCATCCAAGAACACTACCTCGGCCGGAGCGACAAGTTCCTTCATTTCATTCCGGAAATCACTATTGGACAGCTCTTCTTCGTCTGCGTTGACCACATACACAAATGGCTTGGCTGTGAGTAAGAAAAGTTCACGAATTGGTTCCGAATCAAATCTCGCGCTGAACAAAGTCTTGCCACTGTTGAGAATCTCTTGGGCTTTCTCCGCGGCCTCTAAAACGATCGCCTTAGATTTATCGAGCCGCAATTCTTTTTCCAGTCGTGGGATCGCTTTTTCAAGAGTTTGCATGTCGGCCAGAATCAATTCGGTATTGATAGTTTCCATGTCCTCTTTTGGAGAGACCCGACCTTCCACATGCACAACATCGTCATCAGTGAAAGCCCGCAGAACCTGGCAGATAGCGTCAGACTCACGGATATTTGCAAGGAACTTGTTGCCAAGACCAGCACCTTCGGATGCACCTTTCACAATGCCAGCAATATCAACGAACGTCACACTGGCCGGGATAACTCTTTCAGAACCGAACACTTTGGCTAACTCATTGAGCCTGGGATCGGGCACGCCAACCATGCCCGTGTTGGGCTCAATAGTTGCGAAGGGGTAATTCGCGGCAAGGACATTGTTCTTTGTCAATGCATTAAACAGTGTTGATTTCCCCACATTGGGCAGTCCGACGATTGCTAAAGTTAATCCCACAGCCGCGAGTCTAGATTGAGCATCAATCAACCTAAATGTCGGTCGTACATGCGAGTATCGGGGTGTGGATTCAGTAGTACTAATTATCGTGGTAATTGCACTCGTTTTCTCGGGTGTTGGGATGGGATATTTCTTGGGAACCCGTAGCAATCACTCCTCGGGTGTGCCCGAACTGCAATCGGGCTTGAGTTCACTTTCTGATGCAATCGACCGGATCACATCTTCGGTGTCCGCCCAGCAAGTCTCTTCTGCACAGTCTTCGGCAGCCCTGCGTGCCGAATTAACCCAATCACTTGCACATCAGTCCGAAAACTTGCTTCGCTCAGTCTCGGAGGTTAAGTCACAAGCCCAACAGCTCAGTACCGTGCTCAGCCGGTCCGGTGCCCGCGGGCAGTGGGGTGAAATGGAACTCACCCGGTTGGTTGAGGCAGCCGGCATGATTAACCGGGTTCATTTTCTTGATCAAAACACGATTGACAGTGCTGAGGGTCGTTTGCGGCCGGACCTACAAGTCATGCTCTCCAATGGCAGGTGCATTTTAATTGATGCGAAGACCCCGATGGATTCATTTCTGCGCACTGCCGGAAACCAGTCAGAGGAAAACATTGAAGTCCTGATGAACGCACACGCTGAAGCCGTCATCCGACACATCGA
>ENA-OQVM01000757-OQVM01000757.1-marine-metagenome-genome-assembly--contig:-NODE-757-length-47339-cov-5.260273_pt1 | contig 47339 bp, 43 predicted proteins | sample MGYA00237776_ERZ505498 | MGnify/ENA primary metagenome ERZ505498 (study PRJEB26159, sample SAMN06265151) | marine metagenome | isolation source: Helgoland LTER site | place: Germany:Helgoland, sampling...
GGTATCCGTCCGGTCTGACTGGGGTTGACTTATTCGGGCGTCCAGTTCCAGGGCATGAGTTCTTCGAGGCGGGTCATTTTCTGGTCTGCGACGCGGGCAAGAACCCAGCGTAGCCAAGCTTCGGAGTCGACCTTGTTCATGCGACAGGTTTCAATGAGGGTGTAGGCGACGGCCGCAGCATCGCCGCCGCCCTTTGATCCCATGAACAAGTAGTTTTTACGACCCAGAGTCACCGGTCTGATTGATCGCTCGCAAATGTTGTTGTCCAATTCGAGCTGCCCGTTTTCGAGATAGGCTCGCGCTTTTGGTATGCGCCCGAGAGCGTAGCGGATGGCCGCTGCCAGCGTCGATTTGCCGGAGATTTTGGGTAATTGCAGCGAGAGCCAGGCCTCGAGATCGTCGAAGATCAGCTTTGCCTTTTCTTGCCGCAGGGCCGCGCGGTCTTCAGCCGGTTTGTAGCGGGCCTCTTTTTCCACAGCATAGAGGCTCGCGATCCGCTTGATCGCTTCCTGGGCGATGGCAGAGCCTTCGCTTTCATAGATATCGACGAACTTGCGGCGCACATGAACCATGCAGGCCTGCTCGCTGGCGCGGTCTGCCTCGAACAAACCGTTGAACCCGGTGAACCCATCGGCATGCACCACACCTTTGTATCCCTTGAGATGGGATGAAGGGTGCTCACCCTTCCGGTCCACACTGAACTGATACCACACGCAAGGCGGCGCTTGCCCGCACCAGGGGCGCTCATCGCGCACATAGCTCCACAGGCGCGCTGTTTGCGCCTTGCCCTTGGCCTGCATCTTGACAGGTGTGTCATCGGCGAACAGGGTCGGCCCTGCGCGAACCAGTTTGCCGATATGGGCGGCAAGCGGTTCCAGCAGTGCCGTTGATCTCCCGACCCAATCAGTCAGCGTGGAGCGATGCAGATCGACTTTGTCGCGGGCATAGATCTCGGACTGGCGATAGAGCGGAAGGTGGTCGCAATACTTGCCGACCAGAACATGGGCCAACAGACCCGGGCCTGGACGTCCGCGGGTGATCGGGCGCGAGGGCAGTGCAGCCTGCGCAAAGGCCTCGCAACAGGTGCAGGTCATGCGCGGTCGCACGATCCGTTTCACCACAAAATGGCCGGGGACGTATTCCAGCTCTTCTGTCACGTCTTCGCCGAGTTGCTTGAGCGCGCCACCGCAATCGCCGCAGGCATCACCCGGCGACAGGATTTCTTCCTGGCGCTCAAGATGATCGGGCAGCGGCGCACGATTGTGGATGCGCCTGGCGGGGGCATCTTCGTCAGCGTCGGGCGCTGTCTTTTGCGCAGCCGACGACGCAGCAATCTCGGCGTCTTCCTGCAGATCAAACGCCAGCTGATCCATAGCCTCGGATTTGCTGCCAAAACGGGCCTTGCGATGTGCCGCCAGTTCCTTTTTCAGCTTCTCGATCTGATAGGCCTGTGACTTGATTTCGGCCGCCATCAACTCGCTGACAGCGCGCAGCTCGGTCGGGTCATCAGGCAGGGATTTGAAGGTTGTGAGCATGCGCAATTCATATCCGTTCGGCCTTCTGAACGGAACGCAAAATACACCAATCCCTATGTTTTATTGAACTATCCAACCTGCAATGGCCGCCATGTCCGTTGCGGCATCCGCCAGTCAATTCCTTCCAGAAGCATCGCCAGTTGGGCCGATGTGACGCACACCTTGCCGTCCTTGGCCGAAGGCCAGACGAACCTTCCTTTCTCGAGCCGTTTCATGAACAGGCATGCCCCCTGCGTATCCCACCAGATGATCTTCAAAAGGTCACCCCGACGGCCACGAAAGACGAACAGATGGCCGGAATACGGGTCCTCGGCCAGCACCTTTTCCGTTTGTGCTGCCAATGTGTTGAAGCCCCGCCGCATATCCGTAACGCCAGCCGCGAGCCAAACCCGTGTGTTGCTCGGCACCGGGATCATGCAGTCAGCCCCTGCACCAACCCTACGATTGATGCCAGCGAAGTGGGGCCTTCCACCAGAATACGGCGCCCGTCCGACAGCGCAATGTCCACGCGATGCGCCACAACCGCAGGACCGGGATCACCCGCCGCCACGTTCATTCGCGCGGGAACAGAAGGCCGCTCGTGTGCAGGTGTATCAATCTCGACAGGAAGGAAAACACCGTCAACGGTGACACTCTCTTCGGGCGATGGGGCGCTCGCTGAAGGCGCAAACCGGGGATCCTTCAGCCATTTGAAAATCAGGTTCGCGTTCATCGAATAGCGCCGCGCCACCTGGGCAACCGAAACGCCCGGCGTTAACGTCTGCGCGCAGATCGTGCGCTTCTCGTCATCAGACCAGACCCGCTTCTTCAATCCCTTCTTCCCCGCCATCACCAACCTCAAGATGTCCGCTATCAGTGGTGGACACTATCACCCACTCCATCACGCAGGCAGGGCAGTCAGACCGGACGGATACGACAGCACCGGTATCATGCAACCATTTTGCTTCGAAGAGTGGACTGCTTTTCAAGAAGCCCAGAGTTAACGAACCAAAGCTCCATTTCCATCTGTGACAGCCCACACTTTGAAAGCAACTTGAAGTACTCGTCGCTCTTGAATTGCCAAAGCCCGACACCGACTCTTGCTCGATCCCCTTCGGACCATCCCACCACCGTGGGCGATGAACCAGTACGCCGGTAAATGGCCAACATCTTGCGGTCAAAAACCCCTACAAAGTGTTCGATGAAAAACTCCTCCATCAACTTCCCACCCGCTGCCATAAGCTTGGTTGCAGCGTTGAGCCGGGCAGTTGGCGACACACAAAACCGCGTACATTCCCAGATAACTGGGCTTTGGATTTTGACGTCGTCTGTCAGGTCAAGGAAATGATCGTGAACCATTGTTTGGCCAACAGTTGGCAAAAGCCGCATGGATGCCTCATGTAAACCGTTCTGGTCTGAGACGATCACATACAACGGATTGAGTTCGTCGTACTCGTCCCTCTCCTCACCAAAGCGGTCTACAAAAACGTCCCACCCGAGCCTTCTGTGAAACTGTTCTGCTCGGTCCTTGAACATTGAGTGCGCCAGCTCTGGACGCGTTAACAGTTTGTCGCCGTAGAAAAAATGAATCATGACTTGTACACCTTTTGGTTGGGTGCTCAAACTATTCAAAGTGTAGGTTAATCACGGGTTATGGCATCGAACGATAGACGCCAATTTTGCGCAACGTTTCGCGCTTCATTACTTGGCAACACTTTTACTGACCCATATGGGTGGCGCAGTCACTAAACTTATCAGACCTCCAAAGCTTCTTCTTTGGCAGCCCTGATCGTTGTGATCAGGGCTGCCGCTCTTCGGGGTTTGATACTGCCGGAGTTCTGAGCCAATTTGCTCAGCCTTTTGGTTATCAGATCCCATACACTCAGCTCACTGGACCTGTCACGGTTTGATGCCGCTCCGATTGCTCACTTGAGCGGCCTTTCTTTCGAATGCCAAGTCGTGGGTTATGGAAGCCGTTGATGTATTTGAAGATTGCCAGCTCGGCGGCCTGCCAGGTGGGCCATACCCCCTGCCACAATAGCTCGGCCTTGGTCGTTTTGAAGACGGCCTCGACCGCAGCGTTGTCGTAGCAATTCCTGGTTCCACTCATCGATACCCGGAAGCCATGCCGACGCAGAAGCTTTTGATAGTCGTGGGGACAACAATACTGGCTACCGCGATCCGTATCGTGGATGAAGCCCTCTGGTGGTCGCCGCAACGCAAGGGCCATGTTCAACGCCCGGATCGCCAGGTCGCGTGTCATCCGGTTGCTGACAGCCCAGCCGATCACGCGCCGGGAATGCAGATCAAGGATGACAGCCAGATAAGGCCAACCTTCGCGTGTCCATACATAGCTGACGTCTCCCGCCCATTTCTGGTTGGGCTCATCCGCATGGAAGTCCCGGTTCAGCAGGCTCGGCACGATGTTGAAGCTGTGGTTGCTGTCCGTGGTCGCCTTGAACTTCTTGTTCCACTTTATCGTAATGCTGTTCTGTCGCCTCAAACAGCCAATGCGGTGATGTCCGGCATCAAAGCCAAGTTCCTTCAGTTCTTCGGTCATGCGGAGTCTGCCGTAGCTACCGAGAGACAGGCGGAACTGTTCGCGGATGTGGGCCAACAATACCATGTCCGTTCGTTGTCTCCGGCGGGCCGGGCGGGAACGTCAGGCCCGATAACCACGCGGACTGACATCCATGATTTCGCACAAGCGGTTCACCGGGATAACTTGGCCGTGTTCTTCAACGAAGGCAAATCTCATTTGCTACTCTCCGCAAAGAACACCGTGGCCTTTTTAGAACCTCCCTCTCCTCCCGGAGCATGCGGTTCTCTTTCAGCAGCTCCACGACCTCGCGTTCGAGATCGGACTGGACGGTTGGCTTCTCAGGATTGCGCCGGTCCTGTTGTATCCAGCGGCTCAGCGTCGAGAAGCCGATGCCAAAATCGGCGGCAACTTGTTTGCGCGGCAGCCCACTGGTCAACGCTACGCGCACTGCTTCTGTGCGGAACTCCGAGGTTGGTTTCGATGCCATGATGTTTCTCCTTTATGGCAAAATACCAAGTCAAAGGAGCGAAACAATTCCGCGACAGGTCCATACTGAATTGATATGTTAGCCTCTTAGAGCAGCGGAGGATGGGCAATGTTGATGGGTAAATTCAGTCATTTTATCAAGCCGGGGCGCAAAAGGTTGGTTGGCTCAGCCATTTTAGCCCGCCTCATCAAGAAGCCTAAAAGTGTCTGCCAGCGCGGCTTGAGCTAAGACCACTACGCAAGCAACCTTAGCCGCGCCGGTCGTGATGATGGCCAGCCGATCCTCGGTGGCCATGTCTAGGAGCAATTCTACTTGCCGCTGCCATCGTGCCTCTTCATAGTCGTCTGCCTCATTTGCCTCTGCCAGAAGAGCGACCCACAACGCTGCAACGTCTTTTGGGAGACAAACCGGCAAGTTTCCTGACGCTAACGCGTATTCCAGAACATCATAGACAGTACTGTAGTTCAGGTCTGCGAAGGGGCGAAATGGGCAATGCAGAGTCTTTTGTAACTTTCCCGAGGCCCATAGGCTGTCTATTGCGTCGGTGCCAATTTCTAGAAAGTAGGCGATTTCTTCGCGGGTCATAGGGATGTGCATATTTTTATATACCCGAATCTTGTTGAGTCGAGGTCGTTGTTACTCGGGTACCACTAAAGATTTCGTAAAGTTGGGTAGATACCTCAATGAAGCGGTTTTGGTTGTAGCTAAATGGATGAGGTTGGTCCACAAGTTGAAGCCTTCGACAATCCTAGCATGGTTCAAACTGCTCTGGCACGATCACTCTGACACCTTCGTTTGATTGGAACTGCGGTACCGAGTGGGCACGTCAAATCGCGGCGTATGCCTGCCAGTCTGTGGACGGAAGTCCATAGAGCTCTCTCAACCTATCATAAGCTCAACTAGGGTTGTTCAAAACGCCCTTCCGGTTGGGAACCGTATCCACGACCTGAACGAGACATCAATGGGTTAAGGGGCTGATTGATCGCGTTAAAATAGCGATCATTTTAAATGTCTGTCTTAAATGGGTCCAATTCATTGACAGAACCTGACCATCAGCCTTGCTAAGAATCGCGACCATGGCACAATTTGTCAGTTTTATGGTGTATGCGTGACAACGGAATGACCTTCAATCTATGCGGATGATAATAAGGAAAGAATACTTACTAATGCCAAGTGTATTTTTATGCTGTCCCATCCTTAGGTTAAGCCTGGAAGTTGGGAAGAGTGGGCGTGAAAATGGAAAACGTTACAATAACCAGTATTATTAGTGACACTGGCCGTGTTGTTTCTGAGATGCATTTCGGGGGGAATACACTATACACGCGCAATACAGATAACGGCGTGCCAGACGATAACTATATGACGGCAGTTGAAGAGCTGGATATCGGCTATCTACGTTATCCAGCTGGTCATCCGGACGTTGCCTATATCGACGGCATGGTCATTAACGGACAACTGCCAGAACACCTTGTAAACTTCATGGAAGTCGCGAAGGCGGCCGGTCAAAAAGTTCTGATTGTAACACCTTCACACGCCGCCTATTCGAATGCTGCGGAGGTAGGAGGTTTTGCAGGTCTTTTGGCTGCGCAATATCCGGACACGGTGCATGCCTTTGAGATCGGGAACGAGTATTTTAGGCACCAGACTGAGACATCGTACGGGCAGGTTGCCAACGACTCAGTTCTGGCCATTTCCGAGGCAATTGAAGCATTGGATGTTGATATTCCAATTTGGGTTCAAATGGCTGAAGCCAGCGGGTTTATGAGCGAATTTCACTCAACGAACGATGACAGAGGCTGGGTTACCAGAACGGTAGATGCGAACCAAACCATAATTGACCAACTTAGCGACGAAGCTCGACTCCAGATAGATGGTGTGGTGGAGCATTTCTATTTGAGGGGAAGCGAGGCCCAAATTGACCCATATTCCCAGAACGATCAGATGCTCGGTCTCGACCTTGCGATCTGGAGGACAACGCTCGGTGCTGACATCACTTTTGCAATTACTGAATGGAACGTCAAAGTCTCCAACCTCGACAATTTAGGAATTAAGGCTGCCTCTAGTCTAATCGCCCATTTCACACACATAATGGATCTAGATGCTGATGAAGCATACATATGGCCACCGCATCTAAACACTGCAAGCGACCTTGCTGGTTCTGGAGAGGTTTTGACTGATCCAGCCACAGGTGTTGTCATAAATAGTGTTGGCGGTGCAATTTTTGACTTAATGTCGACCCATCTACCAGGCCTTGAGCTAATCCCTGCGGGTTGGTCGTTTGGGTATGAGATGTTTCATACAGTCTTCGGAAGTGAAGACAGCGTTGTTGTCTACGTCGCATCCCGTTCTGACCACGTCGAGAGTATCTCGTTTTCTTTAGGTGACTGGTTTGGTGACACCACGTTGGTCTCGGCAACTCAAATTGGGTACGACCGAGAAAGCTCAAATGGCAGACACTACAACTATGAAACAGACGTTTGGGACGACTCTGAGTCACTGATCGTCAATGGGGAAACCTACTACATCAATGAACACGATGTGCGAGCAACTGTCATTGAATTGGACGTCAACTCAGGTGAATTCAACACGCCATTTGACGTTACTCTGCTTCCTTATGAGGTTGTGCAGCTGGTGTACGAGATACCCCAGTACATCCGACATACCGGCTCAGAGGCGCGCGACGTAGTAGCAACCGGTGACGACGATGATCTTATTCAATTGTTTGGCGGGGATGACAGCGTCACCTCCGGTGCAGGTTTCGACACAATCTTCGGCGGCGATGGCGATGACTATTTAAACTCTGGAGCCGATGACGACAGCATCGAAGGTGGCCAAGGAGATGATTCTCTCCGCGGTTGGGGAGGAAATGACACTCTTGTCGGCGGAGATGGCAATGATGACCTTCAAGGTTGGTCGGGAGCAGATAGTCTTATTGGTTCTGCAGGAGATGACCGTTTGCTTGGTGGTGACGGTAGCGATGTTTTGGTTGACGGCTTTGGCGCTGACTACATTGACGCGGGCGCAGGTGATGATTTTATTTTCATTGGAACCGTCGAAAGCATTCAAGCAGACCAAGATGTTCGAAACCTACCAACAGCTATATTGGAAAGTGCTCTGATAGATGCCCTCGTCGCAGACCATGTAGTCTATTCAGTGGTAGTAGACGGAGGAAGTGGATTTGATGTCATCAACTTTGGTGACACAAACGATGCTTTCTTTTTTCACGACAACATTTCCGCTTTCAATGAATCACTCCAACTCTCCGTAGACTCAAGCGGCAATGCTGGACGCGCTCGTTTGTCAGGCATCGAAGAGATAAACTTGGGTGGCGGTGATGATATCTTGGACCTTCGCAGTAATGACTATTCCACTGGTGTAGATACGCTTCGAATTTTTGGTCAATCCGGTGACGACATTGTTTGGGCTTCCAATCGTTCCGAACATATTTTTGGTGGGGTGGGAGTCGACGTTGTTTTCGGGGGTGGTGGTGCCGACCTGATTAGAGGTGGCTTTGGAGCTGACAGCCTGTTCGGACAGGACGGTGCGGATACCTTGGAAGGGGGTAATGGTTCGGACCTACTCGATGGAGGTCAGGGGTTTGACCAAATCATGGGCGGAACGGGTAACGACGTCATTTGGGCCGGTGCGTCAGCTGACCGGGTTTATGGCGGTGATGGCAACGATTGGATTAGCGGTGGCTCTAATTCAGGAATGACCGTCGATGGCTTGTGGGGCGAAGCGGGCAATGACACGATCGTCGGCGACGGTGGGTTTGATATGCTGGACGGCGGCGACGGCGATGACCTGCTAGATGGTGGACACCAGGCCGACATTCTTTATGGGCGCAACGGCAATGACGTATTGCTCGGCGATCTAGGTTTGGACCGGTTGTTTGGTGGCGCGGGGAACGATCTGGGCCATGGGGGGGATGGCAACGATGGCTTGTTTGGGGAAGCGGGCAATGACACTCTGTTTGGTGAGACCGGAAATGACCGTTTTTTCGGAGGCAGTGGCAATGACCTCATCTTTGGCGGGGCGGACAACGACACTATCAACGGAGGCTCCGGATTCGACACGATAGACGGCGGCACGGGCAATGACGTACTCTTTGGGCGTTTCAATGCTGACCTCTTTGTGTTTGCCGACGGCCATGGCCAAGACACGATAGGCGATTTTGCAGCACTCAACGATTTTGAGCGTATCGATTTGCGCGAGGTCAGTGCCATTTCCGGGTTAAACGACCTGGAATTGTTCAGCAGCACAACTGGTGCAGCAACTCAGTCAGGCGCAGACGTTTTGATTGCCACAGGGGATAGCAGCTGGATTGTTCTTTCTGACACCAGCCTATCAGATCTCGATGCTCTGGATTTCATATTTTGAATCAATGAACCCGCAGCTTCATCGCGGCATTGCGCAGCAACTTCAACTACTGCCGCTCGCACACGAGCCTGTCGGGCTCGACACCACTAAAATCTAATAACTATTCGAAGAAGTGGACAAATTTTGAACTGAGTCAACCCGAAAATATTGAGCCCAATTGGGAAGCGACAAGAAACTCTGACCCGTTAAGGGTTGGTCAATCATTTCACTGCTCTCTTGGGTTGTGTCCTAGAGAGGTGCTGCAATGCAAAATGAGATGGCAATTTTCGACAGCTTGGTGGAACTTCGTCGCTTCGCCAAAAACAGTGGAAAAGCTGATTTACTGCGGGAGGTTGAAAAGGTAGAAGGTATCGCCTCGGCTGAACTATGCGCGAGTTACGGTGAAAAAGGGAACGACGACTTCTACCGTGTCATGATGCAGATATTTCCGGATAATTACAGAAATCACGCGTAATTTCCCCCAATGTCTTTCTCTTGCCCTCAATGCGCAGGTGCAAAGCGCCTATGGCCAAGCCACAAGAACTTTTTTCGCTGCATCTAACGGACGTTGAGTGAAGTGGAAGCTGTACCGGTGGACAGTCTGGCATGTCGGTGGTGCGTCTTCGAGAGTGTCCGATCTTCTGTGTATGAGTAATTTGGCCCATGCTTCACCAACGAAGGAGCATGACGACAATGACGATTTCCAAAGAGTTGCTGGACGAGCTGCTGAAAGGTGTTAAACGGCCCGAAGATTTGCTGGGCGACAAGGGTCTGATGAAGGAACTCAAGGTCCGCCTGATGGAGCGGATGTTGTGCGCGGAACTGACCGAGCACCTGGGCTATGAGCCAAATGGCGAGCCTTACAGCCAGCAGACCAACCGGCGCAATGGGGCGACGCGCAAGCTGTTGAAGGGCAATGACGGCGCTGTGCCCATCGACATTCCGCGAGACAGGGACGGCAGTTTCGAGCCAGAGTTGATCCAGAAAGGCCAGACCCGGATCAACGGAATGGATGACAAGATCAACGGTCTTTATGCCGCCGGATCATCGACCCGTGACATCCGAGCCCACCTTGAAGAAGTTTATGGCTTGAAGGTTTCCGCCGACTTGGTCAGCCGTGTCACTGATGCCGTCCTGCAAGAAGTGTCTGACTGGCAAAATCGCGCGTTGGAACCGATGTACCCCATCGTTTTTCTTGATGCCTTACGCGTCAAAATCCGCGACGCGGAAAGCCGTCAGGTCAAGAACAAGGCTGTTTATGTGTATCCGTCCGGTCTGACTGGGGTTGACTTATTCGGGCGTCCAGTTCCAGGGCATGAGTTCTTCGAGGCGGGTCATTTTCTGGTCTGCGACGCGGGCAAGAACCCAGCGTAGCCAAGCTTCGGAGTCGACCTTGTTCATGCGACAGGTTTCAATGAGGGTGTAGGCGACGGCCGCAGCATCGCCGCCGCCCTTTGATCCCATGAACAAGTAGTTTTTACGACCCAGAGTCACCGGTCTGATTGATCGCTCGCAAATGTTGTTGTCCAATTCGAGCTGCCCGTTTTCGAGATAGGCTCGCGCTTTTGGTATGCGCCCGAGAGCGTAGCGGATGGCCGCTGCCAGCGTCGATTTGCCGGAGATTTTGGGTAATTGCAGCGAGAGCCAGGCCTCGAGATCGTCGAAGATCAGCTTTGCCTTTTCTTGCCGCAGGGCCGCGCGGTCTTCAGCCGGTTTGTAGCGGGCCTCTTTTTCCACAGCATAGAGGCTCGCGATCCGCTTGATCGCTTCCTGGGCGATGGCAGAGCCTTCGCTTTCATAGATATCGACGAACTTGCGGCGCACATGAACCATGCAGGCCTGCTCGCTGGCGCGGTCTGCCTCGAACAAACCGTTGAACCCGGTGAACCCATCGGCATGCACCACACCTTTGTATCCCTTGAGATGGGATGAAGGGTGCTCACCCTTCCGGTCCACACTGAACTGATACCACACGCAAGGCGGCGCTTGCCCGCACCAGGGGCGCTCATCGCGCACATAGCTCCACAGGCGCGCTGTTTGCGCCTTGCCCTTGGCCTGCATCTTGACAGGTGTGTCATCGGCGAACAGGGTCGGCCCTGCGCGAACCAGTTTGCCGATATGGGCGGCAAGCGGTTCCAGCAGTGCCGTTGATCTCCCGACCCAATCAGTCAGCGTGGAGCGATGCAGATCGACTTTGTCGCGGGCATAGATCTCGGACTGGCGATAGAGCGGAAGGTGGTCGCAATACTTGCCGACCAGAACATGGGCCAACAGACCCGGGCCTGGACGTCCGCGGGTGATCGGGCGCGAGGGCAGTGCAGCCTGCGCAAAGGCCTCGCAACAGGTGCAGGTCATGCGCGGTCGCACGATCCGTTTCACCACAAAATGGCCGGGGACGTATTCCAGCTCTTCTGTCACGTCTTCGCCGAGTTGCTTGAGCGCGCCACCGCAATCGCCGCAGGCATCACCCGGCGACAGGATTTCTTCCTGGCGCTCAAGATGATCGGGCAGCGGCGCACGATTGTGGATGCGCCTGGCGGGGGCATCTTCGTCAGCGTCGGGCGCTGTCTTTTGCGCAGCCGACGACGCAGCAATCTCGGCGTCTTCCTGCAGATCAAACGCCAGCTGATCCATAGCCTCGGATTTGCTGCCAAAACGGGCCTTGCGATGTGCCGCCAGTTCCTTTTTCAGCTTCTCGATCTGATAGGCCTGTGACTTGATTTCGGCCGCCATCAACTCGCTGACAGCGCGCAGCTCGGTCGGGTCATCAGGCAGGGATTTGAAGGTTGTGAGCATGCGCAATTCATATCCGTTCGGCCTTCTGAACGGAACGCAAAATACACCAATCCCTATGTTTTATTGAACTATCCAACCTGCAATGGCCGCCATGTCCGTTGCGGCATCCGCCAGTCAATTCCTTCCAGAAGCATCGCCAGTTGGGCCGATGTGACGCACACCTTGCCGTCCTTGGCCGAAGGCCAGACGAACCTTCCTTTCTCGAGCCGTTTCATGAACAGGCATGCCCCCTGCGTATCCCACCAGATGATCTTCAAAAGGTCACCCCGACGGCCACGAAAGACGAACAGATGGCCGGAATACGGGTCCTCGGCCAGCACCTTTTCCGTTTGTGCTGCCAATGTGTTGAAGCCCCGCCGCATATCCGTAACGCCAGCCGCGAGCCAAACCCGTGTGTTGCTCGGCACCGGGATCATGCAGTCAGCCCCTGCACCAACCCTACGATTGATGCCAGCGAAGTGGGGCCTTCCACCAGAATACGGCGCCCGTCCGACAGCGCAATGTCCACGCGATGCGCCACAACCGCAGGACCGGGATCACCCGCCGCCACGTTCATTCGCGCGGGAACAGAAGGCCGCTCGTGTGCAGGTGTATCAATCTCGACAGGAAGGAAAACACCGTCAACGGTGACACTCTCTTCGGGCGATGGGGCGCTCGCTGAAGGCGCAAACCGGGGATCCTTCAGCCATTTGAAAATCAGGTTCGCGTTCATCGAATAGCGCCGCGCCACCTGGGCAACCGAAACGCCCGGCGTTAACGTCTGCGCGCAGATCGTGCGCTTCTCGTCATCAGACCAGACCCGCTTCTTCAATCCCTTCTTCCCCGCCATCACCAACCTCAAGATGTCCGCTATCAGTGGTGGACACTATCACCCACTCCATCACGCAGGCAGGGCAGTCAGACCGGACGGATACCAGCTATGTGGCGGTGCAATAAGTCATCTGGGCCGTTGATACCGCAATCCGTTGGGTCGGATAGAGTTCGCGAAACCATGCATCGCTGATGGATCAGACCGTAAGCGGTACCAGCTGTTTAAACTCGATCAGACGCGACAAGCCAAGAACGCCAGCGCGGCTTAGAACGTCAGGTGTGATCCCCAAACAGCACCATCACTCCTCTTCCCCCGTCTCTGTGCGCACAGACGCCGGACCGCCTAGTGCGACATAGCGACGTTCTGCCAACCATTGCAGCCGTTTGGCCTGGATCAGCAGAACCCGGCGCAATCCCCCCTGCACCTTGCGTTCCGAAATCACCTGCGCAAGGCGCGAGATGATCAGGGCGCGGCGCGCGGTTCGAAAATCCGGGTGCGATCTGATCTGATAGACCGCGTCCGACACGAGGCACACGCGCAGTGACGCAGGCTTGGTCACAGTCATCGTCGCCGGTGGCGGGTCCTTTTCGTTCAACACGGCCTTGAACGTACTGTTTGCAATCGCCTCTTGATACACAAGGTCCTCCAGCGCATCCAAATGCGCCTTGGCCTCTGCGTCCGTCGCACCTGTTTTCTGAAACTGCGGCAGCGGCCAGACTTCGACCTCGTAGACCTCGAACGGGTCAAGCACAGACATCGCAACCGCATCCGTGCGCTGGTTTGTCAGGTGGCGCCGGATGCGCGTGCTGATCTTTTCCTTGGTTTGACCGACATAGATCGGTTCGCCGTCATAATCAAAAAACGCATAGACACCCCATTTGAACCCACCCACAGCCCGTGGCTTGGCCGTGATCGGATCATCAAAAGGCTGGGCCAGAAATGCAGCCAAGTTTGACCGAAGATCTTCGGTCTCGAAGGGTGGGAAATTTGTATCGTCGGGGTTTCGATCAACCATGGCCGAAACCTACTAGACTTCACGCAACCAAGGCGAGGCGATTCCGCTTTAACACAGGTTCAAAGATCGCATCGGCCAGATGGCGCACCACAGGAACGGCAACGCCGTCCCCGGCAAGTTTGTAGGCCTCATTGTACCGCTCGGGCAAAATGTAGGTTTCAGGCAGTCCCATCAAGCGCGCCGCCTCACGGGGGGACAACAGACGCGAGCGAACGCGATTGCCGTTCACAACCATGATCGTCTGGCGGCTCGACCCGCCCGCAGGAGTGCGCAAACATCCCGCAATCTGATCAAACCGCACCTCGGCGCGTTGCCGTTTGGTGCCATCGGCGTCCGCCCGCGTGCGGCGGTAAATCGTGCCAACGATCGGTTCTTTCTTTGCCTTGGCCGCAACGACTTTTTTGCGGTTATGATCCGTCATCATATCCAGCAGGTATTTCGTTTCATCCTTGCTGTGCCATTTCACACTGGTCGGTGTGTCTTCGATCAACGCAGCAAGCGAGGTGTTGCGCGCCGCAGGTGTCGGCAGGGACCACCAGCGCCAGCGCGACGCCGCCGCCCGCGATAACAGATTGCACCCCTCAACCAACGCAGGCGGATGCCACATCGCGCACGGCCCATCCGCCATATGCCCCGCCGGTATCGACAGATCCCCACGGATCCCAATCATGAAAAACCGCGGCCGGGATTGCGGTAGAAAGTGAACGGCATCCAAAACGACCGCCCCAAACCGATACCCCAGACTGGAAAACGCCGCAGCCAGCGTCGCAAAATCGCGCCCACCGTTGCTGGTAATCGCACCATACACGTTTTCCAGCGCAATGATCTTGGGGCCACGGCCATCGCTGTGCAATGCACGCATCAACTGCCAGAACGGTTTGAACATGCCACTGCGCTTGCCCTCAAGGCCCGCACCATTGCCCGCCAACGACAGGTCCTGACAGGGAAAGGACGCCCATACCAGATCAGGCGATCCCGGCAAATCATCCAGCGTGACCAGCGCCACATCCTTGAGCAGAAATTCAGAGCCGCCTGAATGGTTGGCGCGATAGCTTGCCGCCTTCTTTGCGTCAATGTCGTTGGCAAATCGGCACTGCCAGCCCTCACCAAGCCCAAAGCCAGCCATGCCGCCACCAGCAAAGAAATCGTAGTACGTGTGCGGCATAGTTCCTCCGTCGCTAAATGTTGAGTATCTCAAGCCCTAATTGCTTGTCCAAGACTAACATTCACTGCGCGCACAAACTGGCGGAAAAACTTTAACCGATCAAGAACAAAAACAGAACTTTTTGCAATCCCCTCAGACCGCCCAAAGACGATCTGAGGTATCATGCGCGATTACTGGGTCGCTGTCTCAACCTTCTCAGTGGTCGTATCCTCAGTCGTGTCAGTGCTTGATGGTGCCGCTGTGTCAGCCGTCGATGGCTCTGCGGTTTCGGACTCTGACGTGCCCGGCGCTGCCGCTGGCTCCGGATCTTTGAGCAGTTTGGATGTCCACGGCGCACTGTCGATAATCTTCTCGATCGAGGCGGTGCGTTGCTCTGCCTTGGCCCGCAAAGCGTCGATATAGGCGGCCATGCTGTCATGTTTCTTCTGCGTTGCCTTCTCCAACGGCTTGTAACCGTCCAATTTGGCGCGCAACTGGATCAGGCTCAGCAACATGGTGTTCTTGGCCCCGGACTCGATCACGACCGGGTTGGCGGCATGCTCAGACACTGTTGTCGTCTTGGCCTTGGTCGCCACATCATCCAATGCCTTGTCAAATGCGATGTCAGCCTCACCCAAACGGCCCACGGCCGCGGCAATACCAGACGTATCGCCCGCAGGGTCAAGGTCGGCTTCCGCGATACCAGCCTGATAGAACAGCATCCAACTCGCGCCCTTCAATTCGATGGAACCGGGATACCATTTGTCGCCAGGCGGGTTCGCGCGCAGCAATACCGGATCATCCGGATATTTCGATTCCAGAAAGGTGACGACCTTGGAAACGTTGCTGTCCGGATTGGCCAGAACCTGTTTGTTCAAGCCACAGCGGCGCATGCCCTCAACGGCAATCGGATCGCCGTTCAATGATCCATAGGCCATGGCATATTTGGACAACGTGGGGTTCTCGCGCAGGGCCTGACGCGCCAGATAACGGTCATCAGGCTGGGCTTGCGCCTTTTGATAAATCTTCCATGCATTGTTCAACTGCACTTCGGTATAGATCAGATCGGCAAGCTCGATCCCTGCCTCGATGGCACCCACGCTCGCCTCGACAATCGGGGCCGCCGGGGCACCGGGGGTCAGTTTCAGCACCTCGGCCACAACCCTGGCGGCCTCCAACGCGGCCTGCACGTTTTGCTGCATCGCCTGTTTGGTCTGCAAACCGGAACGGTTCAGCATGGCATCCACCTGCGGGGACACCGCCGTCATGGCATCCGCAACGTTTTCACGCCACATGATCATTTCCTGGGTCTGTTCAATCGCGCTCTTGATGGTCAGGGCCAGCGTAATACAGGCCGACACCAAGGCAGCCGGCGGAAACAGCTTCTCGACAAAGTCCATGCCCTTGTCCTTGATCTCCTGGCACATCTCGAAGGTGGCTTCGTTCTTCTTTTGCATCGCAATCAGGTATTCGATGGAATTGATCCGCTCGAACTCGGCGATTTCCTCCGCTTCCTGATCGTTCGTCGCCAAAGGAAAGCCCATGGCAAGGTGCATATCGAACTGCGCCTTCTCTGCGGCGGCAGCTTCTTCAGCGGCCTCTTTCATGCGCTCGGCAACAACGACATCGACTTCCTTGCTACGGTCATCAATCGCTTCGAGCTTTGCAGGATCAAACTTGTCTTTCATCGCGGACAAACCCGCAGAGATATCCTTGGAGGCACCTTCCAGATCGGCACCCTCGTCACCATCATCCTCTTCTTCGTCCTCGATCACACCCGCCTGGGTCAGGGCATACCCCCCAAGCTCGGTGCCCGCAGACATGATCGCGGCAAAAATGACCAAAGGCGGCTCGCCTTTCTTGATCATGGTTGCGATGCCCTTGGACTGGAACACAGCAGAGGCTGACGCACTCAGGCCCGAGCCGATGTCCGACATCAGGCCTCCGCCCTCTTCGGGATCATTTTTACTCAATTCCGATGAAACACCATCAACAACGATCAAAAACGCGGCCTCATAATTGACCGGATCTTCCTTCAGGGCGCGCCCGACACGGACCGACCGGGCACCATTGGCAATGACACTGCCAACAATCGAACAGGTTTTGTCGTCACCCCCTGCTTTGCCGATCGTCGCCACAGCAGCATCTGCCATGGCCAGACCAACACCGATATAGTCCTTGTCTGTGATCACGGCCTTGGCCACGCCCTCGCCCAAGGTCAGGGCAATATCCATGTATTCAAACACGTCGCTGGCGACTTCCACGCCGTCCGCAACACCGTCGCCACCAACAGCCCCGGCAAAATCATTCAACGATCCGGCGAATTTCAGAACCGATTTGCCAACCTTGAATCCCAGATCGAACTTCTGCTGTAACAGGTCCGCATCCGTCAAATCCGCCGCGTATTCATCCAAACGTTCATCATAGGCAGCGGCCGAATTTTCAAACAGCTGCGCCACTTCGGAATGCTTTTGGGGAACCAGGTTTTCAGGGATGACGCCCGCGCGAACCATTGGGGTCCACAGATCTTCGGTCACATGGCGTTCACACTCGGCAACCTTGGCTGCCCACTCTTTTTCCTGAGCGGCGCATTGGGCGGTATAGTCACTGAACAGCTTGTCATAGGCGATATCATCCATCCCCTTTGGACGATCCGGGACATCGATCATAGGGGGACGTTCACCCGCGTCGTAATAGGGGTTGCCCGCCAACTGGGCGCTCACATCCGCGATCTTGTCCAACTGCGCCTTGACGATGTTCAGCTGCTCCGGCGACATCGCCTCTTTCATCTCTTTCCCGTGATGTACGGTGTCGATCTCTTTGGTATAGTCGCCCTCACCTTCCAGCAACTTCATCTTCTTGCCGCCGACGCCCAGCGGGCCACCCTTCACTTTTACCTCGATGTCCATCAGCGCAGCGCGAATACCCGCCTTTTCAGCTTCAAGGGTCTGGATCGCCGCTTGACCGGCCTTGCGCTGGTCCATCATCTCAAGGTTTGCCGCCGAAAGCTCAAACTTGGCTTCAAAATCTTTCAGCCACTTTGTTTGCAACGCGACTTCGGGTGTCACTTTTGGTTCATCATCTGGCATAATATTGCCCTTTCAAGCTTGGGTGCGACGGATCAAACCCCACGCAAAACATTCAATTCAATTCCGTCCAGCCGATTGGCCGCCGTGGATCCCAACACAACTTTGAATGGGTTCATCACGCATTTCTGAAACACTTTGTCATCCAGCATCACAGCGCGGCAACGGCGCACTTCACTCAGCGCCAACTCACGCGCCGCCTTGATCGCCTGACGATCCGCAGCCGAGGCCATTTGCTTGCCCGCATTGGCAAATTCGCGGGTATCGACACGCGAAATCAATTCCTTGAGGATAGCGTCAACTTTGTCAGATGTTGTGTGATCCTGATTTGCATGCATGTTTTCAAAGGCAACGATGGCCGCGTTCAACGCCTTGGCGGCATCGCTGAGTTTGGTCACTTCGGCGGACCACTCAACACCGATGTTGCCCAAATCATCCTTGTCGGTTTTCAGCCCGCGCGCGCGCACCCCATCAAGGAACTTTTCGACGAACTTCAACTCGCTGCTGCCGATCGCGCCATCGGCACCGGGCTTGTCGGCCTTGACGGAATCATACGTGGTCTGGATGCGATCAATCTGGGGCTGAACCTCATCACGATAGGCATAAAGTACGAGGGCCTTGTCTTTGATCTCTGTTCCTATGGCGCTCAGAAATACCTTGGCTGCAGCAAGATAATTTTCCTTCGCCGTCTCCGCCAACCGCACCTTAGCTTCGGCGTCCCCCATTTCCTTTTCAAACTCTCTCAACACACCCATACCCGCATTGTCCGCCTCAAAGGCATCCTTGAGATCTGCCAACTCGGTGATCAACGCACGTTGTTTTTGCGGATCCGTCTCTGCGTCCAGCTTTGTTTCCAGCGCTAGTTTATCGCTGCCATATTTGGTCCCAGCAAGTGCCACGGCATTGGCCTGCTCGGCAAAATCTATCGCGATAAACTCACGCACTTCAGCCATCTTGGCGATGATTTCCCCTGACAGGGTCGCCAGCTTGCTCATGATGGGGCTATAGAAATCCGGGTTGGTCTTGGTGGCGTTCCAACTGATGCAGGTATCCAGCTCGGTGCGAAAGCTGCCCTTGTAATCCTGTTCCGGCTTTCCCGCATGGGCCAGCATTTCGCGGAATTTCTCATTAAACTGACTCAACATCTTTTCGGTGTTTTCAATGCGGGCCGCAACTTCTGATCGGCGCATAATCAGCAAATCGTTACGGGTCTTTTCAGTGTCCGCACGATCCTTCAACGCCTGCGCCTGCTTTTGCGCATCGCTGATAGAAATGGTCTTGTACGTCTTGTTCAACTCTTGGATTTCGGCGATCACGTCGGCGGACTCATCAGCAAGCGGGTTGACCTTGTCCTTGAATTGAACGGCAACCTTGGCGGCCTCCACCAAAACATCCTTGATGGCTTTGTTGATGTTTTGAATGTCTTCCGCTGATTCAACCAGCTTCGTAGCCTCAATCATCATCGTCTGCGCAGGCTTGAGCGCATCGACATTGCAGCCACCCAGCCCGGTAATGGCATTGCCCAAGGCGGCCAGATAAGCCTCAATCGGGGCGCGCTGCGCTTTGTCGACCGTCTTGCGCACAGCAACCATGCGCGCCTCAAGCAGCTTGAACTGCGCCTCAAGCTCTTCCTTTGGCTCTTCGAACGCATTTCGGGCAGAGGCAACGGCACGCTGCGCCGAAATAATTTCGCGGCGGGCATCAATAATCAGGTTTTGCTCGGTCTCGCCCAAGGCATCGGTTTCACCGTCCACCAATTGCTTGAACGGTTTGAACACGCCCTCGGCAATCTTTGTCATCTCCGCAGACTTGGCAGCGAAGGCCGGATAGGTCGGGGTGTCCCAACGGTCAAGAATATCCAACTGCCCCTTCAGTGACACCATCTGACCATTAAATGTGGTTTTGCGCTGCGTACTTTCAGCAAAGAAAGCCAACAGATCACTGTCATCAACGGCGTTAATCTGCGCTTCAAACCCACCCGCAACCGTCTGGGCGGGATCACCGCTCAGCAACTCGCGCATCTTGGCGATGATGGCATCCAAGGCTTTCTGGGCGACATCCGCATTGGCCAATGACCCGCGCTGCGGAACGCCGTCGATCATGGAAAGAAACACTTTCATATTGGCATTGAACTCTGCGCTTATGCCCAGCGACATATTGGGCACGCCCGTCTCAGCTTCCAACTTGTCCTTCACGACCTTCAACTTGGCGTCAAACTGCGCCATGATCGACGTCCATTCGACCCTGGCCAAAGCCTTGGCGCGCACAATCTGTTCCTCGTGATCCAGATCGCGACCCGCCATTCCGGCCCCCAACAGGAACTTCATCGACTCCTGATCATGCAGGGCAACAGCCTTGTTCGCCGCGTCGATCACCGCCAGCGAATCCTTCAGGGATTTGATCTTGGCCTGATTGACGACGGCCATCGTTGCCACAATCGACTCGCGCTGCTTTTTAACAAAGTCGCGGTCGGCATCGGAACTGGCGACAAGATGCACTTGATCAACGACCTGCATGGTCCTGTCGCGGTTGAGGGTCAGGCTATCCCACGCCCGTTGCAAAAGAAGCTGATTTTCCTTCTTTTTGCCTTTGTAATTCTTCTTAAGATGCCCCTCAAGAAACTCCAATTGCGAGGCACTTACACTTGTGACGGACAGGTTTGGCGGCGGAGATCCCTTAGGCAAAGTCAGCCCTTTCAAATTTTATAGAAAACACGGTGCTTGAAAAACAAACGGCGGAAAATAGTAACCGTCTAAATATGCTCAGTTTTTCCACAGCAGGCAAGCATTCTGGGCCCTCTGCCCAAAAAACAACGATCCGAACCCTACTCTGCAAATTGCGATTGCATCACACGCCCCCCCCCTTAAACCCGCGATACGCAGACGACAGCAACAAGCACTGGCACTGGGCGCAAAGCCCTGCCATGGTTTTGATATGACACACGCTTTGACCCTTACCTCTGCGCAAATGACGGCGACGATTTCGCCCCATGGCGCGCGCCTTGAAACGTTTTCCTACACGGGCGACGCATCCCTCGTGTTGCGTGCAGATCCGGATCAGGTCCCCACATGGCGCGCCATATATCCCGGCGCGATTGTCGGCCCCATTGCAAACCGGGTAAAGTCGGGGATGCTGTCTGTCGATGGACGCGCCTATCAGATGGCGCGCAACGAAAACGGGGTCACGGCGCTGCACAGTGGGCCAAACGGGCTCGATCAACGGATATGGGACGTCAAACACAGCGAAGCCGACTTTGTGCATCTGCAAATGGTACTGCAAGACGGCGATATGGGCCTACTGGGGCTGCGCGTGATCGACGTCCGCTATACGCTGTCGGATACGACGCTCACGCTCGACATTCGGGCAGAAACGGACGCACCGACACCCATCAACATCGCGCACCACCCCTATTGGCGGCTGGGCGACGCCGCCGCGCACCGCCTGCAGATCAACGCAGACCACTACCTGCCCGTGGACGCGCAGCTCATCCCCACAGGCGAGATCGCCAAAGTCGCAGGCACGGCCTTTGATCACCGAGATGCAAAACCGCTTGATCCGGGGCTGGATCACAACTTTTGCATCCGCACCACGAAACCAGGTGCGCCTGCGCCCATGGCGACGCTTTACGGGGCGGATGGGTTGATTTTGCAGATCGACAGCACGGAACCGGGGCTGCAAGTCTATTCCGGCGCACGGATGCCAACGCTGCCGGGCACCGATGCAAAACCCTTTGCAGGCATCGCGCTCGAACCCCAAGGGTGGCCGGATGCGGTAAACCGACCCGACTTTCCCTCCATCATATGCACCCCGAACCAACCCTATCGCCAAATCACGCGCTACCGGATGCATCGCGCCACATAATCGTGTCACGTAATCGCGCCACATAATTGCCACATTTGCGCCGCGGCCACGGCATGTTGTGGTGTTGTTCTATAAGGACCGCCCGCATCAGGTCGGCCGACACAGCAACCAAAAAGGCCAGAACATGCCAATTCAACCGCGCACACCCGCCCCTGCGCCACAGCCACCCAAACAACCAAAACCCGAAGCCGTTTTTACCGACTTCGCCAGCATCTGATCTTAGCACTTGATCCCGGCATCCGATGCACGTGACAGCGCACACCCGGCAGCATAAGATCACACCATGGGCACACCTGTTTCATCCATCCGCAACCTCGGCCCAGCCATGGACGCCGCCTGCACAGCCGCAGGCATCCCAGACGCTGAAACCCTGCGCAGTATCGGCCCGGACGAAGCCTATGCACGCTTGTTGCGCAACGGAACAAAACCACATTTCATAGGCTATTACGTTCTTGTCATGGGCCTGCAGGGCCGACCCTGGAATGACTGCAAAGGCGACGAGAAAAAAGCGCTGCGCATACGCTTTGATGCAATAAAAGCCGACAGCTTCGATTCCGGTCTCTCTGCCCTTGAACGCGCGCTGGATGACATCGGCGTGCGCGCCAAAGCCTAAGAGCGCGCGACAGGTTTACACGCCCTTAATACCAGAACGGCATTCAGGGACTGAAACCACATGTCGTGGCATCCAGCCCCGCAGACACAAACGCCGGTGCACGGTCTGTGCACAGCCTGTGTACGGACTGTGCATAGGGTATGACGCTTGGAAAAAAGATATTAGTTATTTAAAAACAATATATTAAAGTAACAACTTAAAGCGATCGACCAGCCAGAGCACTACACCGACACCCGCCGGCGCGGTAACACATCGTTAACCACCACAAAAAAACGGCGCTCCCCACAGGGAACGCCGCTCAATCTCAACCAAAAACAGATGGCTTAGCCGACCAGTTCAAGACCGGAAAAGAAATAGGCAATCTCATCCGCAGCCGTCTCAGGCGCATCAGAACCGTGCACAGAGTTTTCGCCAACCGACTCGGCAAACTCAGCGCGGATCGTGCCAGCAGCGGCATCCGCAGGGTTTGTGGCACCCATGACTTCGCGGTTCTTGGCAATGGCGCCTTCGCCTTCCAGAACCTGACAAACGATCGGGGCAGACGCCATGAATTCGCACAGTTCGTCATAGAACGGACGCTCGGCGTGGACGGCATAGAATACGCCAGCCTGTGCCTTCGTCAGATGAATGCGCTTTTGTGCGATAATACGCAGGCCAGCTTCTTCGAACTTGGCATTGATGGCGCCCGTCAGGTTACGGCGGGTTGCATCGGGTTTGATGATGGAAAATGTGCGCTCAAGGGCCATGGGTTCACTCCTGTCAGACACGGCGCATGTGCACCGCGCGTGTTAAATCGCGCACCCGGTAACATGGGGCGCGGGGCTTGAAAAGCGGCGATTGACCGCGCCTGTCAACTGCGGCAAGAGCAACCTCATGTTGCGCATCTCAGATATAACGTACGCCGTCGCCGGCCGCCCCCTCTTTGAAGGGGCAAGTGCCGTCATTCCCGAAGGTCACAAAGTAGGACTCGTGGGGCGCAACGGAACTGGAAAAACCACACTCTTTGGGTTGATCCGGGGCGAGTTGGCGCTCGAAGGTGGCGACATTTCTCTCCCCTCCGGCGCGCGCATCGGCGGCGTCGCCCAAGAGGTGCCCGCCTCCGCAACTTCCCTGCTCGACACCGTGCTGGCCGCCGACACCGAACGCGCAGAATTGTTGGCAGACACCAGCCAGGACCCCGGGCGCATCGCTGAAATCCAGACACGGCTGACCGACATCGACGCCTGGAGCGCAGAGGCACGCGCCGCCACGATCCTCAAGGGTCTGGGCTTTGATGACGCCGAACAACTCATGCCCTGTTCGGACTTTTCGGGGGGCTGGCGGATGCGGGTGGCCTTGGCCGCTGTGCTGTTCTCGCAGCCCGACCTGTTGCTGCTCGATGAGCCAACCAACTATCTTGATCTCGAAGGGGCGTTGTGGCTGGAATCCTACCTTGCCAAATACCCGCACACCGTCGTCATCATCAGTCACGACCGGGGTCTTTTGAACCGCGCCGTGGGCGCGATCCTGCACCTTGAGGATCGCAAACTCACCTATTATTCAGGGCCTTACGACCAGTTCGCACGCCAACGCGCCGAACGGTTGGCCAATGCCGCCGCCATGGCGAAAAAACAGGACGCACGCCGCGCGCACCTGCAATCCTATGTGGATCGATTCCGCTACAAAGCCGACAAAGCACGCCAAGCCCAATCGCGTCTCAAGGCGCTGTCGAAAATGACACCGATCAGCACGCCCCAAGAGGCCGGGCTGAAACGGTTCGACTTCCCCAACCCCGAAGACCTCTCTCCCCCCATTATCCATCTCGATGGGGCCAGCACCGGCTACGGCGACACCACGGTCCTGTCCAAACTGAACCTGCGCATCGACCAGGACGACCGCATCGCGCTCTTGGGAAAAAACGGTCAGGGCAAATCGACCCTGTCGAAATTCCTCTCCGACCGCCTGCCCGCCATGACAGGCAAGTTCACAAAATCCAGCAAGCTGCGCATCGGCTATTTCGCGCAACACCAAGTCGACGAACTCTTCATAGACGAAACACCGCTGGACCACTTGCGGCGCGAACGGCCCAACGAAGGTCCGGCGCGCTGGCGTGCGCGCCTGTCGGGCTTTGGACTGATGGCAGATCAGGCCGAAACGCTGGTCGCCAAACTCTCGGGCGGTCAAAAGGCACGGCTGTCGCTGCTCCTCGCGACACTCGATGCACCGCACATGCTGATCCTCGACGAACCCACCAACCACCTCGACATTGAATCCCGCGAGGCCCTCGTCGAAGCGCTTACCGCTTACACTGGCGCGGTCATTCTCGTCAGCCACGACATGCACCTTCTGGAACTGGTGGCCGACCGGCTCTGGCTGGTCTCGAACGGCACGGTCAAACCGTACGAAGACGACCTCGAAGCCTACCGCAAAATGCTGCTGGCCGATGGCAAACCCACCAAACCGACCCAGGAAAAACCCAAACCCAAACGGTTCAGCCGCGATGCAATCCTCACCCTCAAATCCGAAGCACGCAAATCCGAAGCGCGGGTGGAAAAGCTGAACGATATGCGCGACAAACTGGCCAAGAAACTTGCCGATCCTGCGCTCTATGAGGATGCCAAAATCGGGGAAATGGAAGTCTGGCAAAAGAAATACGCCGAAGTGATGGACGCGCTGGAACGCGCTGAAACCCTCTGGATGAAAGATCTCGAAAAACTCGAAACCGCCCAAACCGCCTGATCCATCTTCATCTCGCCCGATAAACTCCGGGGTTTGGGGCAGCGCCCAATAAAACATGAAACGTGCCGCACGGCACACCGTATAAAAACATGATAATCGACACCGCCTTTCTGATCACCGCCTTCGTCACCATGTTCGTGGTCATCGACCCCATTGGGCTGGCCCCTCTTTTCGTGGCGCTGACCCAAGGGGTGCCGGAACGCCAACGGCGCAGCATTGCACTCAGGGCGTGCGGGATGGGCATGGCGATCCTTGTGGCCTTCGCGCTCTTTGGCGAGGCCGTGCTGGGGTTCATCGGGATTTCCATGCCTGCCTTCCGGGTCGCAGGCGGGATTCTTCTGTTCCTCACCGCGCTTGATATGCTGTTCGAACGGCGCACCAAAAGGCGCGAAGATCAAAGTGACGATGACTACAACGACCCATCCGTCTTTCCGCTCGCGATACCGCTGATTTCGGGCCCCGGCGCGATTGCGTCGGTGATCCTGCTGACCGGGCAAAAGCCGGGGGTCGAGGGGCTGGCGCTGGTGCTCGCGATCACCGCCCTCGTGCTTGGCGTGGTGCTGATCCTGTTTCTGGCCTCGGGCTTGCTGGAACGGGCCTTGGGCAAGACAGGGATCACTGTCGTCACGCGACTGCTGGGTATGTTGCTGGCAGCCCTGTCCGTGCAATTCGTACTGGATGGGCTCAGCAACTTCGCCCCGTTTGCGGGCTGACATGACGGCCACGCACCCTATATTATACTTATGAGCAGCGACAACATCGCCCAACTGGCCTATCTCGGCGCTTTGCTTCTGGTGCTGGGTGGGGCGTTCCTTCTGAATTCAAAACTCAAACTCAGCCAGACCTTGCAGATGGGTGCCATCTGGGGGCTGATCTTTGTGGGTGCGATTGTCGTCGCAGGCCTTTGGGGGGATCTGCAGAAAAATCTTTATCCCCACCAGACGCAGTTTGATGCCAGCGGCACGATCACGATCCCGCGCAGCCGGGATGGGCACTATCACCTCACGCTTGATGTGAACGGCACCGCAATTGACTTTGTCGTTGATACGGGGGCCACGGATATCGTGCTCAATCAGGCCGATGCCGTCGCCGCCGGGCTGGACCCGCAAACCCTCCATTTCTTCGGTCGCGCCTCAACCGCCAATGGCGAAGTGCGCACCGCCGCCGTGCGCCTCGACACAGTCGCCGTCGGCCCACACACTGACACCAATGTGCCCGCCGTCGTGAATGACGGCGAACTGTGGCAATCGCTGCTGGGCATGGGATACTTGCAAAAATGGGGCCGGATCGAAATCTCCAGCAACGAAATGCGGCTCAGCCGCTAGCTTGGGTGGGCAGCTTGCCCACCACGCCGCGCGTCGCTCAGGTCTTCGCCTTCATCTGCCACTTTCCACTCTCTTCGGACCAGTATTGCGCCGACGCCCCCGCATCCTTCAGCGCCTTCCACTGCGCGCGCGCACTGTCCAATGCCTGCGGGTCGTTGCCATCAAACAGCACACAGACCCGCTCCAATGTCGCGACCTCTTCGGCGCTGATCTGCGCGCCATCCACACACATCACACAGGCCGCGCCATTGCCTGCGGGGCCCGTCGTCAGCAACACGGGCTGATCCGCATCCTGCGGCCCACCGGCAAGGCCATGAGGCAGGAAACTGTCGCTGTCCCCCTTCCACAACCGATCATCAAGCCACGCAAGGCGGCCCGGGTCCGGGCCGCGCACCGCCACGCGCCATCCCGCTCCCAACGCCTTGGCCAGCAGCATCCTCAGCGTCTCTTCCATGGGCCGCCGGGTCAGATGATAAAAATAGGCAGCCCCCATTTATGCCGACTCATACCCATCCGCGATCAAGCGGTTCAGCGCCATAACACCCCAGCCCGTCGCACCCGCAGGGGCCAAAGCCGTCGCTGACTTGACCGACGCTACCCCGGCGATATCCAGATGGATCCACGGCGTTTCAGGTTTGACAAAACGTTGCAGGAACTGCGCCGCCGTGACCGCCCCCGCAGCGCGGCCGCCGATGTTTTTCATATCCGCAATCCGCGATTTCAACAGATCGTCATAGGCCTGACCAAGCGGCATGCGCCACGCGCCCTCGCCTTCTTTGTCGGCTGCCTTCAGAAACGCGTTGCAGAACGCATCATTGTTTGAAAACACGCCTGCATTCTCATGGCCCAGACCGACAATGATCGCGCCTGTCAGGGTTGCCAGATCAATCATGCCGACCGGGGCAAACCGTTCCTGCGCGTACCACATCACATCACACAGAACGAGACGGCCCTCGGCGTCGGTGTTGATGACTTCAACCGTGTCGCCCTTCATGGAATGGATCACATCGCCGGGGCGCACCGCATTGCTCGAGGGCATGTTTTCAACCAACCCAACCAGACCCACGACATTTGCTTTTGCCTTGCGCAAAGCCAGCGCGCGCATCGTGCCCGCAACGACACCGGCACCGCCCATGTCCATGGTCATATCCTCCATGCCCGCACCGGGCTTGAGGCTGATGCCGCCGGTGTCAAACACAACGCCCTTGCCGACCAACGCCAGAGGGGCCGCGCTCTTTTCGCCGCCGTTCCAATGCATGACAACCACCTTTGACGGGCTGTCGGACCCTTGGCCAACACACAGCAACGTGCGCATGCCCAGCTTTTCCAGATCCGCCTCTTCGAGGACTTCAACCTCAAGCCCAAGGCTGGTCATCTCGGCCAAGCGATCCGCAAATTCAGTGGTGGTCAACACATTGGCTGGCTCATTGATGAGATCACGGGTCATGAACGCGCCCTCGGCAATCGCCAGCAACGGGGCAGCGTCGGCTTGGGCCTGTTCTGGATCGGCGCACATGATGCTGACAGCAGTGACCGGCTTGGCCGGGTCCGTCTTGTGGTCCGCAAACTCATAATCGCGCATGGCCAGCCCAAACGCGACCTCGGCCACGCGGCGCACACCATCCATCGCCAGCAAAAGCGGCTTGGACCCGCGCAGCTTGGCCAAGGCGGCACCCGCCTTGCGGGCCTCTTTGATCGACGGGTTGCGCGGCAGGCACAGGATGTCCAGCGCCTCCGCGTCAAAACCGACGGGCCAGGACATCGTGGTCACTTGCCCCATCTTGACCTTTTCAAACGCATCCGAGTCCACAAAGCGCTGAACCGCCCCCTTGCTCAAACGGTTGGCGCGGCGTGCCGCCTGCCCCATTTTGCCATCCGGCGTGATCACAATCGCCACCCGGCCCGAATGCGTCGCAAGCGCATCAAGGTCAGTTGCAACAAAGGAAATTGAGGTCAGGTCGGTCATGGGGCACTCCGAAAAGTTTGAATTCCCGACAGAGGTAACGCGCACTCCCCCCTCTGACCAGCGTTCAGGCGTACGTTTTGCAGTTTTACCTGCCCCCGGCTTAAGGTAGCTTTAGGCCAACGCCAGCACAGCCAAGCCAAATACAGGCCATCAAGGGGGGCAACTTGGTCAGATTTGACCGATATATGCTATCGCAGCTGATGTGGCTGTTTGGCTTTTTCTCGCTTGTTCTGGTCGCGATTTTTTGGATCAACCGGGCAGTGCAGCTGTTTGACCGATTAATCGGGGACGGGCAGACGGCCCTTGTTTTCCTTGAATTTTCGACGCTTGGCCTGCCGCGCCTGATCACAACTGTGATGCCCATCGCGACGTTTGCGGCCTCGATCTATGTCACGAACAGACTGAACAACGAAAGCGAGCTGACAGTGATGTTGGCCACCGGCACCTCGCCCTGGCGGCTGGCGCGACCCGTTGCGGTATTCGGACTCATTTCAGCGTTGATGATGTCCCTGCTGTCGCATGTGCTGGTCCCCACAGCAGGCCAACAACTCGCAGAACGAGAAGTCGAGATTTCAAAGAACATCACCGCGCGGCTTTTGACCGAAGGCGAGTTCCTCAGCCCGACCGCAGGGGTGACATTTTATGCACGCACCGTCGGCCAAGACGGCGTGCTGCGCGACGTGTTCCTGTCGGATCGGCGTATGGAAGCGCAGCAGATGATTTACACCGCCGATCAGGCCTATCTGGTGGGCAACAGCGATGGCACTTCGCTGATAATGGTGGATGGATTGGCCCAGCGGCTGACAAACGCGGACTTGCGCCTGTCGACCGTCAAATTTGAGGATTTTTCCTTTGATATCACATCACTGATCCGCACTGATGTGGTGATCACGCCAAAGCTTGGCTATTTGACCAGCGACATGATGCTGAGCAATTGGGCCAAAGTGGCAACCATGACCAACACAAGTATCGGGGCCGTCGCCGAAGAGTTGCATGACAGGTTCGCACGCGCCGCATTTTGCCTGATCACGGCGCTGATCGGCTTTGCCACGCTCTTGGTCGGGGGGTACTCGCGGTTTGGGGTGCAGCGCGAAATCGTGATTTCGTTCCTTTTGCTGATTGCGCTCGACGGCATGCGCGGCAGTCTGTCGGGGCCTGTTCTGGAAAATCCGAGCCTGTGGCCAATCATGTATCTGCCCTCTATCTTGGGCGGGCTGATCGTCTGCGGGCTGTTGTGGGTCGCCTCTGGCGGGTGGGCCATGCTGCGCAAGACGGAGCGGGTCGCATGATCCTGCATCTCTATTTCGCACGCCGCTTTGCGGTGGCACTGTTGGTGATAACGACCATTCTCATGACACTTGTGATGCTGGTTGATCTGATCGACCAGACACGCAGGTTTTCCGACTTTGACGTCAGCCTTGCCAAACGGGTTGGGCTGTCCCTGTTGAATCTGCCGGAAACGCTGAACCAGATCCTGCCGCTGATCGTGATCCTGGGCACCGTGAGCCTGTTCATCTCGCTGGCACGCTCGTCAGAACTGGTGGTGGCACGCGCAGCGGGGCGCTCGGCGTTGCGGGCCTTGATCGCGCCTGTGGTCGTTGCGATTCTGGTCGGGACGTTTGCGACGACCATGCTGGGGCCGATCGTGGCGGCAACGTCCAAACGATCCGCAACCCTGTCCGAAGGATACCGCTCGGGTGGCATCTCAGCCTTGTCCGTCTCCGAAGATGGGCTGTGGCTGCGCCAGGGAGGGGCGACAGGGCAAACAGTCATCAGTGCGGCGCGGTCAAACCGGGATGCGTCCATACTTTATGATGTGACGTTCGTCAGCTACGCACCGGACGGTGGCCCATCCCGCCGGATCGAAGCGGCAAGTGTCTCCTTGCAAGAGGGCGCATGGCTCTTGCGCAATGCAAAGGTCTGGCCGCTGGCATCTGGGCTAAATCCCGAAGCGAATGCCGTGGTGCATGAGACGCTGAAACTCGAATCGACCCTGACCCTGGATCGGATCAGAGAAAGCCTGGGCACACCCAGCGGCGTGTCGATCTGGGACATGAACAGCTTTATACAACAGCTTGAACAGGCAGGTTTTTCCGCGCGAAAACATCAGGTCTGGATGCAAAGCGAATTTGCCCGGCCTCTGTTTTTGATGGCGATGGTTCTGGTTGCCGCTGCGTTCACGATGCGCCATACCAGATTTGGGGGGACCGGCACGGCAGTGCTGGCCGCAGTGTTACTGGGGTTCAGTTTGTACTTCGTTCGCAGTTTTGCACAAATTCTGGGGGAAAACGGGCAAATTCCCGTGATGCTGTCCGCATGGGCGGCACCTATGGCCGCGGTTCTGCTTGGGCTCGGTCTGCTGCTCAGGGCCGAGGATGGGTAGCGTGCGTACAGGCTTGGTGCGGTTTGCCGTTGTGGCAACGATCAGTCTGATGGTCTGGACAGGCTTGGCACACGCACAAACGACAGATCCCGATCCAGCCGCTCCTGCCATCCTGATCGCTGACGATATCCAGATTACCCGCGACCGCATTCTGATCGCTCGCGGCAACGTCGAAGCGTTTCAGGGCGAAACCCGTATGCGGGCCCAAGAAATAATATACGACCGCGAAACCGGCATCCTGACCGTCACCGGACCCATCACGATCGACGACGGCTCCGGGTTCAAAATTCTGGCGGATCAGGCCGAACTCAGCAACAACATGCAAGACGGGCTGCTCAAGGGCGCGCGGCTTGTGCTGAACGAACAGTTGCAACTGGCCTCCGTTCAAATGAACCGGGTGAACGGGCGTTACACACAGCTCTACAAAACCGTCGTGACCTCGTGTCAAATCTGTGCAGACGATCCGCGCCCGCCCTTGTGGCAAATCCGGGCACGCCGGATCGTGCACGACCAAGAGGCAAAGCAGCTTTATTTTGATGACGCCCAGCTGCGTATTCGCGATGTGCCGGTCTTTTATTTGCCCCGCCTGCGCCTGCCGGACCCGACACTGGAACGCGCCACCGGCTTCAGAATTCCCGAAATCGTGTCGGACTCGCAATTGGGCACTGGCATCAAGGTCCCCTATTTTATCCGTTTGGGCGATCACAAGGATTTGACACTCACGCCCTATGTGTCCGACTCGACACGCACACTCGAATTTCGCTACCGGCAGGCCTTTACCAACGGGCGCATCATTTTCGAAGGGGCCGTGTCGCGCGATAACCTGCAACCAGACGAAACTCGGGGCTATCTGTTTGCAGCGGGCCGCTTTGACGTAAGACGGGATTTCCGACTGCAATTCGACATCGAAACGGTGTCTGACGACTCCTATATCAGCGACTATGATTATTACGAGCGGGACAGGCTCACCAGCCAGATCCAGCTAAGCCGGGCACGGCGGGACGAATTCGTACGGCTGTCCTATATCAATTTCAGATCCCTCCGCGACGACGAAGACGATGATGTGCTGCCCTCGAATGTGGTCGAAGGCTTGTACGAACGGCGGTTTTTCCCTCAGATCGTGGGAGGTGAGTTACGCCTGTCCGCCCAAGCCCATGCGCATCAGCGCAAATCCACATTCGACGGCGACCCCAACGGGGACGGTGTGGCAGATGGGCGTGACATAATGCGGTTGAACCTGGATGCAGACTGGCTGCGTACGTTCCAGATAGGGGCGGTACAGGCGCAAACGCAGCTCGGGATTGCGGGAGACGTCATAGACGTCAACGACGACGCCCTTTATCCGGACAGCGACAGCGGATTGGCCCCGAACGCGGCGCTCACCTTGCGCTACCCGCTGGCCAAACAAGGTGCCGATGGGGCGCGCCACATCATCGAACCCATCATGCAAATCGCCTGGATCGGCGGCGACGGGCTGAACGTTCCGAATGACGAAAGCACGCGCGTCGAATTTGACGAAGGCAACCTGCTCAGCCTGTCGCGCTTTCCGGCACCGGACCGGCGCGAACGGGGGTGGGCTGCCGCTCTTGGGGGAACTTGGGCGCGCTATGATCCGGATGGATGGTCGATGAACGTGACAGCCGCACAAATCCTGCGGCAGGAGGCACAACCCGACTTTACGATCAGCTCTGGCCTGACAGGCACCGAATCTGATTTTCTGCTGGCCGGTCAGGTCCGTTTTGAAGGCGGATTTGCCATAACCGGGCGGACCATCTTTGACGAAAAATTCGATGTGGCCAAGGCCGAAGTGCGCGGCAACTGGCGCAACGCACGCCTGGATATCAGCGGCAGTTATCTTTGGATCGACGAAGATCCGGCCATCGACCAGTTTTCGCCGATCGGCGAAGTCACCTTTGACGGGGACTATCGGATTGATCGGTTCTGGACCGCCTCCCTTGATGTGCGCTACGATATCGAAACAGGCAGCGCCGCCACCGCAGGGGCCGGTCTGACCTATGAAAACGAATGTGTGCGCGTCGGAGTATCGCTCAATCGCAGGTTTGCGCAGTCAACAACGGTTGAGCCCTCCACCAGTCTGGGGTTAACAGTGTCCTTGCGTGGGTTCTCGACGAATACGGGCGAGCGCACCGAAGTACGATCATGCGGAAAGCAGGCAAAATGAGCACAAAGACGATACTTGAGCGGGTGACACTCACTTTGGCAGCCAGCGCGCTGGCCCTGACTGCGTCCTTTGGTCAGCTGCAGGCGCAAAACCTGTTCGCCCCGATCGCACAGGTGGGCGAGTCCCTGATCACCGAATTCGAGGTGGAACAGCGCATCCTGTTCCTTCAAATTCTGGGCGCACAGGGCGGCACACGCGATCAGGTGATCCAAGAGTTGATCCGGGATCGCCTGCGCATCTCAGCGACACAACAAATCGGGATCACCCTGAGCGAGGGTGAATTGCAGTCCGGGCTCAGTGAATTCGCCGCACGCGCCGAACAGACCGCCGAAGAATTCGTCGAAACACTGGAAAGCGCAGGCGTCGCACGTGAGACTCTGCGCGACTTTGTGGCCACGCAATTGATCTGGCGCGACTTTATTCGGGCACGGTTTGGCGCGCGCGTCCAGATCAGCGAACGAGAAGTCGACCGCGCCGTGGCCAGCACCACCAGCAGCACAGGCATCGAAGTGCTGATTTCTGAAATCATCATTCCCGCCCCCGCCGAACTCGCAGCAGAAGTTCTGGAACAAGCCGAAGTCATCGCGCAATCCAAGACCCAAGCCGAATTCTCGGATTACGCACGCCGCTTTTCGGCGACCGCATCGCGCGAAAATGGCGGCAAACTGCCGTGGACGTCTCTGAGTGACCTCCCCCCGGTACTGCGCCCGTTGCTGTTGGCCCTCGCGCCGAGCGAAGTCACATCACCCCTGCCCATCCCCGATGCCGTCGCCCTGTTCCAAATGCGCGACATCCGCGAAACATCGACGGCAGCGCCTCGCTATTCTGCCATTGAATACGCAGCCTATTATATCGCAGGCGGACGCACACCCGAAGCTTTGGCGCGCGCGCAATCTGTTATGCGGCAAGTCGACCGCTGTGATGACCTCTATGGGGTCGCACGCGACGAACCCGAAGCCAATCTGGATCGCGGCAGCCTGCCCCCATCCGAGCTGCCAACGGATATTGCCGTGGAACTGGCCAAGCTGGACCCCGGAGAATTCTCAACGGCACTGACCCGGTCCAACGGCACCACATTGGTGTTGTTGATGCTGTGCGGGCGCACACCACAACTGGAAGAAGACGAAGAAATCGACCGTGACGCGGTCGCAGCGCAACTGCGCAACCAGCGCCTGAACGCATTCTCGGAAAACCTGCTGAACCAGATGGCGGCAGAGACGACAATCGTCGTCTTTGAATAATCAGGGCATGACCACCGCCCCTGTCGCCATCACCTGTGGCGAACCTGCCGGTGTCGGCCCTGAAATTGCGGCCAACGCATGGGCGGCACTGTGCAATGACATGACACTTTTGTGGATCGGCGACCCGCGCCACCTGCCCGATGGGGTGCCCTATCGTGAAATCGACAGCGCAGCACAGGCAGCCAGCGTGTGCCCACAGGCCCTGCCCGTTCTACGCCACGATTTCGCAGCCCCCGCGACCCCCGGCACCGCGACTTTGGCAAATGCCCAAGGGGTGATCGACGTGATTGCACGGGGCGTTCATCTGGCGCTTTTGGGCAAGGTGTCAGCCATCTGCACGGCCCCTATCCATAAAAAGGTGCTGATTGACGGGGCCAGCTTTGCCTATCCGGGTCACACCGAATACCTTGAGGCGCTGACCGACGCGCCGCGCGCGGTGATGATGCTCGCCTCCGAGGCGCTACGCGTCGTGCCAACCACGATCCACATCGCGCTAAAGGACGTGCCGCGCACGCTCACACCCGCAATGTTGCGCCACACAATCGAAATCACAGAACACGGGCTGCGGACACAATTTGGCATTGCCGCGCCCCGTATCGTCGTCGCAGGGCTGAACCCGCACGCAGGCGAAGGCGGGGCAATGGGCCACGAGGAACTGGATTGGATCGCACCGCTGATCACCGACATCGCGGCCAGCGGCATGGACGTCACAGGGCCGTGGCCCGCCGACACGCTGTTTCACGCAGCCGCCCGCGCGCGCTATGATGCGGCGGTGTGCATGTACCACGATCAGGCCCTGATCCCGATCAAAACGCTGGACTTCGACCGTGGCGTCAACGTGACCCTCGGTCTGCCCATCATCCGCACCTCTCCCGATCACGGCACCGCCTTTGACATCGCCGGGCAAGGACGCGCAAATCCCACCAGCATGATCGAGGCGATCAAACTGGCCGCAAGGATGGCATACGCATGAGCGCAATCGACGACCTGCCGCCGCTGCGCCAAGTGATCGCCGATCACGGGCTCAGCGCGCGCAAATCGCTGGGCCAGAACTTTCTTCTGGACCTGAACCTGACGGCAAAAATCGCGCGCCAAGCCGGGAACCTCGCCGACACTGACGTTCTGGAAATCGGGCCCGGCCCGGGCGGGCTGACGCGCGGGCTTTTGGCGCAAGGGGCGCGCAAGGTGCTGGCCATCGAAAAAGACCCGCGTTGCCTGCCCGCCTTGGACGAGATCGCGGCGCGCTATCCCGGACAACTGCAAGTCATGATAGGCGACGCGCTCGACATTGATCCGCTTGCGCATTTGGCTCCGCCAATCCGGGTGGCGGCGAACCTGCCCTATAATGTGGGCACGGAATTGCTGGTGCGCTGGCTTACGCCACCCACATGGCCGCCGTTCTGGCAGTCCCTGACCCTGATGTTTCAGCGCGAAGTGGCGGAACGGATTGTTGCGGCCCCCGGCTCCAAGGCATATGGCCGTCTGGCTGTGCTGGCACAGTGGCGCTGCGACGCGCGCATCGTGATGTCCCTGCCGCCCGAAGCGTTCACACCCGCGCCCAAAGTCTCAAGCGCAGTGGTACACCTGACGGCCCTGCCCAAACCGAAATTCGAGGCCGACCCGGACGTGCTTAGCCGCGTGGTAGCGATGGCGTTCAACCAGCGCCGCAAAATGCTGCGCTCCGCACTAAAAGGGTTGGGCCCGGACGTCGAAGACAGGTTGCAAGCCGCAGGCATCAAACCAACGGAGCGGGCAGAACAAGTCTCTCTCGAGGGGTTCTGCGCCTTGGCGCGCGCCGTTTCCGCCCGCTAACGGCACGCCCCATCACAACATAACAAAGATGGATAAAGCGGCGTTACTCCGCCGCTTCGGGGGCAGAGCCCTTGTCTTCAGCGGTATCCGCAACGGGTGCCTGCTCAGCAGCATCCGCTTTTGGGGCGGGCTTGTTTCTTGGCTTGCGTGTACGCGGGGGCTTGGGCTTGGGCTGGCTCTCTGGGGTGTCGACCAAAGTGCTGCGGTCTGATGGCTCAACCACGTCTGGCTGCGGTGCCTCACCGGGATCAGACGGGGCCTCGTTTTCTTCGCGTTGGGCGCGCTCGCGGTCGCGTTCACGGTCGCGCTCTGCTTGACGATCCCGTTCGGCCTGGCGCTCGCGGTTCTGCCGCTCCTGCTCTTCGCGGCGGGCATCAAGCTCGCGCTGTGCTTCGCTCAACAGGCGCAAATAGTGTTCTGCGTGCTGCTGAAAGTTCTCGGTGGCCACGCGGTCACCGGACAGTTGCGCATCACGCGCAAGCTGGTTGTACTTGTCGATGATCTGCTGGGGCGTGCCACGCACTTTGCCCTCGGGACCAGAGCTGTCAAAGACCCGGTTTACGACGCTGCCACCTGTGTTGCTGTTTGGGCTGCGATTGCGACTGTTCTTAGACCGTGACCGTGATCTCGAAGATTTCATGGAGTTATGTTCCGCTCTTGGCGTGTCTTTTGTGGATCAGCCGCGGTGCCATATCAGCACCAAATGAAACGATGTCGGCGATCTAGTGGATAATACGCCAGCGAAGTGCGCTGCATAATCCCTTGGCGTCTGACACTGAATAAACATGGGAATGCGGCCGCGACAAGTAGAAAAGGCGCATTTGAGGCATTTTTGAACGCCTTACGCCGGATTTCGCGCAACCACAACACGATCCCGCCCATCCAGATCCGGCAAGATCGACACATCCCCCCATCCCTCAGCCTCGAATATGGCGCGCACGTCAGACCCTTGGGTGGCCCCAAATTCACAAATCACGCGACCATTCGATGTCAGATAACTGCCCGCAACAGCGGCAATCTCGCGATATGCGGACAGCCCGTCGCCCTCATCCGTCAGCGCCATGCGCGGTTCGTGATCGCGCAATTCTGGTGACACCGCATCCATTTCCTCGGCGGCAAGGTAAGGCGGATTGGCCACGATTAGATCAAATCGCCCCTCGACGGGTGCGAACCAACTGCCTTGCAGAATATTCACCCGCGCCGCCACGCCCTACATCACCGCGTTCGCGCTGGCCTGCAAACAAGCGACCTCGCTCAGATCGACGCCAGTGCCTTGCGCCTCGCCGCGTTCCGCCAGCAGGGTCACCAACAAACACCCTGATCCAACCCCAAGGTCCAGCACCCGATCAAAGTCCTCGGCCAGCGCCGCCTCGATCAGACTTTCGGATTCCGGGCGCGGGTCCAGCACATCTGCGCTCACCTTAAAGGCACGGCCATAAAACGCACGCTGGCCGATCAGATGGCTGACAGGCACGCGAATAGCGCGCAGGGCGATCAACTGGTCATAGCGTTCCGCAATATCAGGCGCGATATCCTCGGGCGCGATCAAGGTGACGCGGGTCGCATCCACTTGAGCGGCATGGGCCAACAACACACGCGCATCGCGCGCAGGGTCCGGGACACCCGCCGCCCGCAGGCGCGCGGTGGCAGCCACCATCGCCTCTGCGGCTGTCATGTGCCCATCTCTGCCATCATGCGCGCTTGTGCGTCAGCCGTCAGCGCATCAATCACATCATCCAGATCGCCCTGCATGATCTGATCAAGCTTATAAAGGGTCAGGTTGATGCGATGATCGGTCATGCGCCCTTGGGGGAAATTATAGGTGCGAATGCGTTCCGAGCGATCGCCCGACCCCACTTGGGCCGCACGATCAGCCGAGCGTTCGCTGTCCATGCGGTTGCGTTCCAGATCATAAAGCCGGGCGCGCAGCACCTGCATCGCCTTATCGCGGTTGCGGTGCTGGGATTTTTCGCTGCTGGTCACGACCAGACCTGTGGGCAAATGGGTGATGCGTACTGCTGAATCCGTGGTGTTCACATGCTGCCCACCCGCGCCAGACGATCGCATCGTGTCGATGCGGATGTCATTTGCGTTAATTTCGATGTCGACATCTTCGGCTTCAGGCAACACAGCGACCGTGGCAGCAGAGGTATGGATACGCCCGCCACTTTCAGTGGAGGGCACGCGCTGCACACGGTGCACACCAGATTCGAATTTCATACGGGCAAAAACATCCTTGCCGGTGATATGGGCAACAACTTCCTTGATCCCACCCAATTCGGTCGTCTGTTCCTCGATCACATCGACCTTCCAGCCATGTGTTTCGGCATAGCGGATGTACATTCGCAGCAAGTCAGCGGCAAACAGAGCCGCCTCATCCCCGCCGGTGCCGGGCCGAATCTCCAACATCGCCGGGCGCGAATCGGCAGCATCCTTGGGCAACAAAGCGATCTGCAACGCATCCTCTGCACCAGGCAGCAAAGCAGACAGACGTTGAATTTCATCCTGCGCCAGTTCGGACATATCGGGATCGTCCATCATCGCCTTGGCGTCGGCAATACCGTCAATCAGGGCCATATAGGCATCAATCTGATCTACAACCGGCCTTAAATCCGAATATTCCTTGGCCAGCGTGGCAATATCGCCCGTGCCACCGGCCATCGCTGCCTCAAGATATTGAAAGCGCTGTGTGATCTGAAAAAGGCGGTCTTGTGGGATCATGAACGCGGGTGTGCGCCAAGGTTGCGCTTTGGTCAAGAGGTGCGCTGTGGTACACTTAATCTATGATGCGCTTGATTTTCATATCGCTTCTCATGGTCAGCCCGGCACTGGCCGATGTCACATCACCATCCGGCAAAACGGTGGAATGCTACTGCACTGACAAAACCGGCGGTCGCGTCGAACTGGGACAAACGATCTGCCTGCAGGTTGACGGACGCATCTTCATGGCGCAGTGCCAAATGTCGCTGAACTCGCCCATGTGGCGCGAAGTCCAAAAAGGATGCCCCAGCTCATCCCTCGACGGCAGCCAACAACCCCTGCAGTCGTTTGGCATTAACGCCCATATCTAAGTAACCAAAGCGCAGCCGGGCAAACATTTTCAACTGCCCGTCGCTATATTCAATCGTGGTGAAATCAGGAAAGCCGATCATGGCAGAGCGGGTCACATAGGTAATGCGCCCCTCCTCCACAGATCCCGCCAGGACGCGTGTCCGGGGCAAATCGCGCGCCGCCGCGTCAACACGCGCCAGCGCCGCCTCATCAGCCGCAATGACACGGATCGCGCCACTAGGCAGGTCTGAACTCACGCGGGCCTCAACAGCCTGATGCCAGCGGGTCACATCTGTCGGGGCCAACCGCACATAGGCGATGCCCACGACGATTAAAACCAGCGCAATAACAGCTATATACATCGCGACCTTCATTCCGCTTCCATCTTCATCTCGCCAAATAAACTCCCGCCGGAGGCACCCGCACCCTCAACGATAGGCAACGCCGGGCAGGATGCACAACAGCTCAAACAAAAGGTTGGCCGCCGTCAGTGCAGTGTTGCCCGTGGTGTCATAGGGTGGTGATACTTCGACCATATCACAGCCCACAACATTCAGGCCGCGCAAGGCACGGATCAACTGCATCGCCTGCGGCGTGGTCAACCCACCGATCTCTGGCGTACCCGTTCCGGGGGCAAAGGACGGATCAAGGCTGTCGATATCATAGGTCACATAGGTCGGCGCATCCCCGATGTCACGGCGCACCTCACCCCCGAGCGTGCTCAACTCACGCCCCCATAATTCTGGTGCCAAAAACTGCTGAAATCCCCAGTCCGTTGCCGTGCGGAAATCATCCGCAGAATAGCCAGTGCCGCGCAATCCGATCTGATAGGTCTTTTCAGGGATGATCAGCCCTTCTTCAAAGGCGCGACGAAATACGGTGCCATGGGCCTCGCGCTCTCCGAACATCTCGTCACTGGTGTCGGCATGGGCATCCACATGCACCAGCGCAACAGGACCGTGACGTTTGGCGATGGCACGCAGGATCGGCAGGGTCATGGAATGATCTCCGCCAATCGCCATGGGAATGGCATCATACTGCAGGATCTGATGGTAACTCTCTTCAATGATGCGCAGACTGTCAGACAGGGAAAACGTATTGATCGCCAGATCGCCAATATCTGCGACCTGCAAACTGTCAAACGGGGCTGCACCCGTCTGCAGGTTATAGGGGCGGATCATCGCAGATTCGTTGCGCACCTGTTTCGGGCCAAATCGCGTCCCCGATCGCCACGACGTGCCAATATCAATCGGCACGCCCAAAATCGCGACATCCAGCTTTTGCAGCTCATTGGAGGACGGCAAACGCATGAACGTACCGGGTCCGGAAAAGCGGGCCAGATCGTTGCCACTGATAGGTTGGTTCTTAGGCCCCATTGCGCATTCTCCACCCCAACAAACAACAGATTTCAGTTGCCACATGTGCCCCGGCAATGGCCGTCGCACCCGTGGTATCAAAGGGGGGCGACACCTCGACGATATCCCCGCCACGAATATTGATCCCCGCAAGGCCACGCAAAAGTGCAGCCGCCTGCGCCGAACTCAGTCCCCCCCACACAGGCGTACCTGTTCCGGGGGCAAAGGCCGGGTCCAGCCCATCAATATCAAAACTCAGATAACAGGGGCGATCCCCCACGATCTCGCGGGCACGGGCCGCTGCCGCCTCAGGCCCGATGCGATGAAACTCCGGGGCATCGATGATGTTGACGCCCAGCGTGTCCTCGTTGGTGGTGCGAATGCCGATCTGCACAGAGGTGGCGGGATCAACAATGCCGGACTTCACAGCCTTGTAGAACATGGTGCCATGATCCACGCGGGCCATATCATCATCAGGCCAGGTATCCGTATGCGCATCCACCTGGATCAAGGAAATCGGGCCATATTTCTCTGCATAGGCCTTTAGAATCGGGAACGAGATATAGTGATCCCCACCCAACACAACACTGGCCACATCAGCCTGCAGAATATCGCGAATATGGGCCGTCAGCCGATCCGGAAAGGATGGAACATCGGCATAGTCAAACGCCAGATCGCCATAATCGACAATCGCGCGTTCGCTCATCACATCAAAGGGCCAACCATAAGGCGCATCAGGGGCCTGCAAGGCCGACGCCTCGCGGATCGCGCGCGGCCCCAACCGGGTGCCAGGGCGGTTCGTCACTGCCTGATCGAACGGCACGCCGGTTACGGCAATATCCACCCCCGTCAAATCCTTGGTATAGCGGCGACGTAAAAACGACGTCGCCCCCCCAAAGGTCAATTCAAACGACGGCCCGCGCAAATCCGTACGTGTAAATGCGTGATCAATCTCAGTCTTGGCATCTTCCAGACCCATGGCAACAACTATCCCTATGTCTTTTCTGTTTTTAAAAACCCCGGGGGAGGCACGCCGCGCCGGGGGCAGAGACGCCTAGCGCAGCGGTTGTGCTGTTTCCACCAGACGGGCAAGGAATGAGGCGCCGATCGGCGCGACCTCATCGTTGAAATTGTACTTCGGGTGATGCACCCCCGCCCCTTCGCCTTGCCCAAGCATCAGATAAGCACCCGGACGCGCCTCAAGCATATAGGAAAAGTCCTCGGCCCCCATCACCGGCGTCACGGCATCATCCACCCCGTCGGCACCTGCCACATCGGCTGCAACCTGCGCGGCAAAGGCCGCCTTGTTTGCGTCATTCACAGTCGGGGGATAACCAAATTCAAATTCCAGCCGGGCCTCGCAGCCATAGCCCGCAGCCACGCCTGCCACGACCTCTTGCATGCGCGCCACGACCATGGACTGCACGTCCTTGTCAAATGTGCGCACCGTGCCGTTGATATAGGCGGTCTCGGGGATCACATTGTCCGTCGTACCTGTATGAATCTGGGTCGTTGAAATCACCAGTGTTCCGGCCGTGTTGTGATTGCGGCTTACGATGGTCTGCAGGGCTGTCACAATACCACAGGCCGCCACAACAGGGTCCACGCTGTCATAGGGGCGCGCGGCGTGCCCACCTTTGCCGCTCACATGGATATGAAACGTATCGGCGGCGGCCATGATGGGGCCAGCCGTGGTGAGAAACTTGCCGAAATCCTTGTTCGGCGCGTTGTGAATGGCGTAAACTTCGGTGATGTCAAACGTGTCCATAATGCCCTCTTGCACCATGACCTCACCGCCGCCGCCATCCTCTTCGGCGGGCTGAAAGATCAGCGCAACTTTGCCGGCGAAATTCCGCGTCTCACTCAGATACGTCGCCGCCCCCAATAGCATGGCCGTGTGTCCGTCATGGCCGCAGGCGTGCATTTTTCCCGGATGGGTCGAGGCATAGTCGACCCCCGTTTCCTCCGTGATCGGCAGCGCGTCAAAGTCCGCGCGCAGGCCGATGGTGGGCCCATCACCCTGCCCTTCAATGATCGCCACGATACCCGTTTGCGCAATCCCGTCATGGATCGCATCCACCCCAATCTCTTCAAGCCGTTCCTTGATGAAAGCCGCCGTCTTGGGGCAATCAAAAGACAGTTCCGGGATCGAATGCAGATGCTGGCGCCATGCGGCCATGTCTGGGCCAAGATCGCCGATGCGGTTGATGATTGCCATGGGTGGACTCCTATGTGCCGGACACGTCACATATCAGCAAAACCGAAACCACGGGGCGCTGCAATGGCTGACGATCTTATTCACGACCAAACTGCCGGGATCGAGCGGCTTTTGGAGATTATGCGCCGCCTGCGTGATCCCGATACGGGCTGCCCATGGGATATCGAACAGACCTTTGCGACGATCGCGCCCTACACGATCGAAGAAGCCTACGAGGTGGCGGACGCAATAGAACGACAGGACTGGCCCGACCTAGAGGGCGAATTGGGCGATCTGCTGCTGCAATCGGTTTATCACACCGCGATTGGGCAAGAGGCCGGGCATTTTTCGTTTCAATCCGTGGTCACCAACATCTCAAACAAGATGGTCGCGCGTCACCCGCATGTGTTTGGCGACGAGAGCCGGGACAAATCCGCGGAACAGCAAACCCGCGATTGGGAAGCGATCAAGGCAAGCGAACGCGCAGGCAAAGCCCAGAAAGGCACGCTTGACGGGGTGGCGATGAACCTGCCCGCCCTGCTCCGGGCGCTCAAGCTGCAAAAGCGCGCCGCCCGCGTCGGGTTTGACTGGCCCGACGTGTCCCACGTGATCGACAAGATCAAGGAAGAAGCCGCGGAACTCGTCGAAGCGCGCGACACCATGGGTCACGAAGAGATGGTCGACGAGATGGGCGATCTGCTGTTCGTTGTCGCCAACCTTGCCCGCCACCTCGATATCGACCCCGAAGAGGCGCTGCGCCGGACCAACGCAAAATTCACCCGCCGTTTTGGCGCGATTGAAACCGCCCTCGCCACCCAAGGCAAACGTCCAGAAGACAGCACGCTTGATGAAATGGACGCCCTGTGGAACGACGCGAAATCGGCGGAAAAACCCCGCAACGCCTGATCGCCGCACGTCCCATTCTGGACAAGCCAGACCAAAGCGGCCACGGTGCGCCAAAACGAGCAGGAGATCAAAATGGCACAGCGAAAAATCATCATCGACACCGATCCCGGACAGGATGACGCTGTGGCGATCCTGCTGGCCTTGGCCAGTCCCGAAGATGTGGACGTGTTGGGTATCACGGCCGTTGCTGGCAACGTACCGCTACATCTGACAGAACGAAATACACGCATTATCTGTGAGTTGGCGGGCAAACCTGATGTAAAAGTCTATGCTGGGTGCGACCGCCCGCTGGGCCGTCCACTGGTCACGGCAGAACATGTGCATGGAAAGACCGGGCTTGATGGTCCCGACCTGCCCGAACCCACAATGCCCCTGCAAGACGGCCATGCCGTTGACTACATCATCGACACGCTAAGAACCGAACCTGCGGGCACTGTCACGCTCTGTCCGTTGGGCCCGCTGACAAACATTGCCACGGCATTGGAAAAGGCACCCGACATTGCGGGACGGATTCAGCAGATCGTTTTGATGGGGGGTGCATATTTCGAAGTGGGCAACATTACCCCAGCCGCTGAATTCAACATCTATGTCGATCCGCAAGCCGCTGATATTGTGTTTAAAAGCGGCGTTGATATCGTTGTTATGCCGCTTGATGTCACGCACAAGGCACTGGTGACCCAAGCCCGCAACGATGCCTTTCGTGCGCTCGGCACGCCTGCGGGCATTGCAGTGGCACAAATGACCGACTTTTTCGAACGTTTCGACAAGGAAAAATACGGCTCTGCCGGGGCACCGCTGCATGATCCCTGCGTCACCGCCTATGTGATCCGCCCTGATCTGTTTGCGGGTCGCCACGTCAACGTGATGATCGAAACGCAATCCGAACTGACCCTTGGCATGACCGTCGCGGACTGGTGGGGCGTCACGGATCGTGCGCCCAACGCGACCTTCATCGGTGATCTGGACGCCGATGGGTTCTTTGCCCTTTTGACCGAGCGTTTGGCCCGCCTATGACACTGTTGCTCGCCCCTGTGCAGGGACATTTGGGCACGCGCCAGCATCTGGCCTTTCGCAGCACGTTGCACACCAACGCGCCCTTGCAGGCCGCTATCAGCGCTGTCAAAGGCACCTGTGCCGCCCCTTTCACTGATGGCGGCGCGGGACATGGCGCGCGCATTTCAAAATGGATCGCCAAAGCAAAGGCACTGGAGAGCTATAGATGAGCGCCGCCCTGACCCTTGCCACGGCAGAACATTTTGATCGCCTGATGGTGCTGATCACCGCCTTTCACACAGAGGCCGGGATCGAGCAAAGCGACGCGCATCGTGCCGCTGCGATCACCCCCCTGCTCGAAGGCAGCCCACATGGTGCCGCCTATCTGATCGGCCCGCCCCGCGCGCCAATAGGGTATATCGTTGTGTGCTTTGGCTGGTCCTTGGAATTTGGCGGCATGGACGGGTTCGTGGACGAATTGTTCATCCGCCCCGGCGTGCGCAGGCGTGGCGTGGCGAGCGAAGTGTTGATTTCGCTGCCACGCGCACTGGCCGGTGCGGGCCTGAAGGCGCTGCATCTGGAAGTGGCCGTTGAAAACGCATCGGCGCGCCGCCTTTACAAACGGGCCGGGTTTGCGGTGCGTGACGGCTATCAGTTGATGACCCGCACGTTCTAGGAAATCCATGGCCTCGGCCCTATCTGAAGGACATGACCATGCACATTCCCTTTGACAACAGCTATGCGGCCCTGCCGCAGGCGTTTTACACCCGGCTTGATCCCACGCCCGTGTCCGCCCCGGATATGTTGGCATGGAACGCGGACCTCGCGGCAGAGCTGGGCATCGAAGAGCCCGACGCGGACACATTCGCAGGCAACGCAGTGCCTGATGGCGCATCGCCTTTGGCACAGCTGTATTCCGGGCATCAATTTGGCACCTATAACCCGCAACTGGGCGACGGGCGCGCCATCCTTTTGGGCGAAGTCATCGACACCAACGGACTGCGCCGCGACATCCAGCTCAAAGGCTCCGGGCCGACCCCGTATTCCCGGATGGGCGATGGGCGCGCATGGGCAGGCCCCGTGCTGCGTGAATATGTGGTCAGCGAAGCGATGCATGCCATGGGCATCCCCACCACCCGTGCGCTGGCGGCCGTTTCAACCGGCGACCCGGTTTACCGCGAACAGGGCGCACTGCCCGGTGCCGTACTGACACGGGTTGCGGCAAGCCATCTGCGGGTCGGCACCTTTCAAATATTCGCGCATCGCGGACATATTGATGAGCTGCGCACCCTGACCGACTACGCGATCGCGCGCCACTGGCCCGAGGCCGATGGCCCATTGGGCCTGCTGGCCGCCGTCTGCGCAGCCCAAGCCGAATTGGTGGCGGCATGGATGTCAGTGGGCTTTATCCATGGGGTGATGAACACAGACAATTGCACGATTTCAGGCGAAACCATCGACTACGGGCCCTGCGCCTTTATGGATGCCTATGACGAGGGGCGCGTGTTTTCATCGATCGACCGCATGGGGCGCTATGCCTATGGCAACCAACCTCGGATCGCCGTGTGGAACATGGCCCAACTTGCCACATCATTGATCCAATTGTTCGAGGACAAGGATCAGGCGATTGTGGATGCCACCGCGATCGTCCACGCGATGCCTGCGCAGTTGCAGGCCGCATGGTTGCGCCGCTTCGGGGCCAAGGTCGGGCTCAGCGATCCCACGCCCGTCGATCAACCGCTGATCGAAGAACTGTTGAGCATGATGCAGGCCCAAGGGGCGGATTTCACCAATGTCTTTGCCGCTCTTGGCAGTGACACGGCCCGTGATCAATTCACGGACAGGGCTGTTTTTGATGAATGGCACGGGCGCTGGGCGGCGCGGATCGGGCCGGATGCGTCTGACGTCATGGCCGCCGCCAATCCGCAGATTATCCCCCGCAACCACCGGATCGAAGCGATGATCGAGGCGGCCGTCGCTGGAGACATGGCCCCCTTCGGGCGGCTGACAGATGCCTTGCGCCGTCCCTATGACCTTACCGACAGTGATCTGCGCCGCCCACCGACCAGCGCAGAAATCGTGCCCGCAACCTTCTGTGGCACCTAACGGCGATTGATCAGCAACAGGCCCGCTGCCACCAACCCAAGGGCAGCCCAAATGCTGATCCCAACCTGTTCGCCCAATATGAGCCAGCCCAAAAGAACCGCAAACACAGGTGACAAAAAGCTGAACGAGGCCACACCAGAGGCCGGGTACACCTTGAGCAACCAGAACCACGCAAGAAAGCCAATGCTGCCGATTGCGATGATCTGATAGGCAAGGCCCGCAATGTGAACGGGCTGCAAATCGCGGATCAAATCGCCCAGACCCAGTGCCGTGATCAGCAGGATCGGCGTTGAGATCAACAACTGCCACAGCAATTGCTGTTCTGCAGGAACGTCACTCAGCGGCGTGATCCGAACGCACAGCGCGATGCCCGCCCAACACATGCCCGCAGCAATTGCCATCAGATCACCGGCCAAGCTAGCCTGCCCCGCCCCACGATCTGCAACGGCCAGAACAACCCCGGCCATCGCCAGCGCCATGCCCGCCATCCGCGTGCGCGACAACCGCTCGCCCGGCAACAGCACATGCGAGGCCAGCGCCAGCCAGATCGGCATCGCATAAAACAGGATAGACGCACGCGACACCGTCGTGAGGTCCAGAGCGTTGAACAGAAATATGAACTCAAACGCAAACAGCGTGCCCGCCAGCACCCCACCCACAAGGCTGGCCCGCGGCAGGCGCAGGGATATGCCCCGCGCACGCATCCAAGCCACCAGCACAACAGCCGCCCCGATCGAGCGAAGTGCCGCCATAAACACGGGCTGAAAGCCGCCATTCGACACTTTGACCACCACCTGATTGAGGGCAAAGTTCATTGCGAAGGCCGTCAGCGCGACAACGCCGATCAGATCAATATGGGTCTTGCGGATCATGGCC
>ENA-OQVM01000760-OQVM01000760.1-marine-metagenome-genome-assembly--contig:-NODE-760-length-47190-cov-17.190818_pt1 | contig 47190 bp, 41 predicted proteins | sample MGYA00237776_ERZ505498 | MGnify/ENA primary metagenome ERZ505498 (study PRJEB26159, sample SAMN06265151) | marine metagenome | isolation source: Helgoland LTER site | place: Germany:Helgoland, sampling...
GCAGAACAAAGTAAGCCGCCAGTGCAGCGAGTAACCGCTTCATCTTCTAACCTAAGTACCGGTGATTGGCATTCTGGGCACTGACTTGGGACTTTAATTATCTCAGCATTAGACTGACGCTCGGCTAAAATAACACGGGCAAGTTTCGGTATAACATCCCCTGCTCGCCTCACCACTACGGTATCGCCAATCCGTACATCTAAGCGTTGAATCTCATCAACATTGTGCAGTGTCGCATTGCTTACAGTTACACCACCAACAAATACAGGCTCAAGTTTTGCTACGGGTGTTAAAGCGCCGGTTCTACCCACCTGCCAATCAACGCTATTAAGCTTTGTAATGGCTTCTTCTGCTGGAAATTTATAGGCAATAGCCCAACGCGGTGCGCGTGATACAAAACCTAACTCGGCTTGCAATAAAAAAGAATCGACTTTAAATACAATGCCGTCAATTTCATAACTTAATGTTGGGCGTTTAGCGGCAAGTACCGAGCAATACTCAATGGCTTGATCGATATTGTCTAAACGCTTTACTTCTGTATTGGTGAAAAAACCCCATTCGGCAAGTTGTTGTATGGTTTTATAGTGACTGTCGGCAATATGGCTGTTCGCTAGTTTATTTTTAGCGACACGAGGTGAAGTTTGATAATCAATAAACCCCGTGGAATACACGCACATGGTTAATGGCCGTTGCGCCGTTATTTTTGGATCTAATTGTCTTAAACTTCCCGCAGCGGCATTGCGCGGATTAACAAACGGCTTTTCATCTTTAGCGGCTGCAGTGGCATTTAACTGCTCAAAGTCAGCGCTAGAGATATAAATTTCTCCACGCACTTCTAACACGGCCGGATAACCTGAGCCGCGTAACTTTAGCGGCACGGTATTGATGGTGCGGACATTCTCTGTAATGTTTTCGCCGCTGGCACCATCGCCGCGTGTTGCTGCACTAACGAGCACACCGTTTTCATAAGTAATACTTACCGCTACGCCATCAAGTTTAGGCTCGCAGACATAATCGATAACGGTATCAACACTATCGGTGTCTTCACGTAATCGATCTTTAAGACGCTGGTCAAAGGCCCGTAGCTCTTCAGCATTAAACGCATTGTCTAGCGACAACATGGGTAATTTATGCTCTATGGATTCAAAACGTGCCAGTGGCGCTGCCCCTACTCTGCGCGAGGGCGAATCATCGGTTAAAAGCTCAGGTATTGCCGATTCTATATCGACTAACTGACGAAAAAGCTGATCGTAATCGGCATCAGGTAGAATCGGATCATCTAAAACATAGTAGTGATAATTGTGCTCATTAATAAGCTGCACTAACTGAGCATGACGCTCTTTAGCATCAAGCTTAAAATGCTTATCAGAAGCGACAAGAGGATGGGCTAATAATTGTTGGATGGTTTTAGATGATGTCATTGCTTATTTAATAAGTCAGAGAGTGAAATGGCAAGAGACAGTGCTGAGAAAAGCTAAACCAAGCATAAGCTAAGCCGTATTTTTTTATACCACTGCAGTGACGGACATCAAACCATAGACATTAATACGATCAATGAAAAACGTTAAACCGTTTCCGTTCGACCATCTAAGGCATTATTCATTTTTTGATCGAACTGTTTAATACGCTCACGGTAATGATTAACCACTTGCAAACTTGCCGTTGAATGCTCTTCGTCTAACAGGCGCGCATCCAAATTTTTGACTAAGCAGTTAGCGGTTTCCAGCATGCAATCAAATGCTTGCATCGGTTCTTCAGGGCCAGGCAGTGTCATAAAAAAGGTGACACCAGGCGTTCGGAAAGAATTAATATCTTCTAAATTAAATGTGCCAGGCTCAAGCATATTAGCCACGCTAAACTGCAAACACCCTTTGCCTTCAGCTTTTTCATGACGATGCAGAATATCTTTTTCACCATAACGCATATCGCAAGCCAATAGAATTTGAAGCAAATCACTGCCATTAAAGCCATCTTCAGCTTTAGCTCTAACATGCATAACCAAAATTTCACGCTCGGCAAAGGCCGCTTGTCGTGCCTGACGCGCTTCATCTTCTGGGTAGTTGCCCTCTAATTCAGTTGCATCGTCTTCATAAAATAAATCATCGGGACCTTGGTCACTAATAATAGGATCAGTACGAACAATAACGCGAGCGCCACCATTGGGAAGCTCTGGTGAATCTACAGCGGTTCCATCATCGGCAAAACCGCCACCCATACCTAATGACATTTTTATGCCGCCACTGCGCTCTGCACGCATACGTCTAAAGCCATCAACGAGCACCGCTAACACTAACAGTAAGCCGGCACCAATTAACCACTCTCGTACACCAATTTCAGTAAACAAATCCATGACTTTTAAAGGCCTCTAGGCTATTTTCAAGTTTCAGTATCTATAAATCCAGTGTCTATAAATACAGTGTCTATAAATCCAGTCTCTATAAATCCAGCATCTATAAACAGACAATACAATTTAATTACGCTGTCGCCAACGCTACAGCTTCATCAATATCAACACTTACTAAGCGCGAACAACCGGGCTCATGCATAGTGACACCCATTAAATGATCGGCCATTTCCATGGTGATCTTATTATGCGTAATAAAGATAAACTGAACACGATCAGACATTTCTTTAATCAAGCGAGCATAGCGCGTGGTATTCGCATCATCTAACGGCGCATCAACCTCATCGAGCATACAGAATGGCGCAGGGTTAAGCTGGAATATAGAAAATACTAAGGCTATTGCCGTTAATGCTTTCTCACCACCAGAGAGTAAGTGAATAGTACTATTACGCTTGCCTGGAGGTCGCGCCATTATCGCGATGCCGGTATCTAACAAGTCATCGCCAGTCATTTCTAAATAGGCTGTACCACCACCAAAGACCTTCGGAAATAGATCTTGCAAGCTGGCATTTAGTTTATCAAAGGTATCTTTAAAGAGACTACGTGTTTCTTTGTCTATTTTATGAATGGCACCTTCTAAGGTTGTTAACGCTGATTCTAATTCATCATTTTGTGCATCAAGATAGTTTTTACGCTCAGATTCAGTTTCAAACTCTTCGATTGCTGCTAGGTTAATAGCACCTAAACGATTAATACGGCGATCAATATCTTCTAAGGTTGTCTGCCAAACGCTAAGCTCAGCCTCTTCTGGCAATAGATTTAATACCGCTTCTAATTTAAAGCCGCTCTCTTCTAATTGCTCTTCAATAGTCTTGGTTCGCACTGCCATTTCTTGACTATCAATACGCAGTTTTTCCAAACGTGAACGAATATCTTGAGTCTTTTGTTCGCCGTTAGCGCGCGCCTGCTCTGCTTCACGCATGCTATGATCTAGCGCTTCTACAGATTTTCTAGCCTCACTTAAGCTTTCTTCAATAGCGACTCGAGTCTCTAATTGCTCAGCTAAGCTCGATTTTAATTCCGCAATCGGTGCATTGTTTTCTTCTTGTGACTGTAGCAGCGAAGCGCTTCGTAACTCTAACTGCTCAACCTGGCCGCTTAAGCGAGAAACGGTACCGCGCACTGAATCTAATTGCGCGCGTAAACCTTCGGCTCTAACAGCAACGGCTTGTAGCGCATCACGATCGGTTCTTGCCGTCTCTCTAGAAATCGTCAAAGCGTCTCGAACTTTATCGCGCTCTAATAATAAACTTTCACGCAACTCTTCAACTTCTTGCATCGATTCAATAGCAATATCGAGCTGCTCACGGGCTTCAGTGAGTGCTTCACGTTGCTGAACTTGGTTTTGCTCTGCAAGACGAATCTCTTCTTGAGTGCGACTAAAGCGCGTTTTAATTTGATCAATCTTAGCTGTTAAGGCACTCATATTAGAGCGGTGCTGAGCTAAGCTTTGCTCTTCTGTGGTTTTGTCATTAAGCAACCGATCTTTATTGTTTTCTGCGGCAAGTAATGCATTTTCTGATTCTTTTAATGCATTCTCTAAATGATCTATTGAGGCTTCACTGTCACTTATCTCTTGCTCTAAAGAAAGCAGCGATTTACGTCGCTCAATAACGCCTGAACCTGAATCGGTTTGCTTGATAACGCGAAGCCAGTTTGGACCAAGCCAAATACCGTCTTTAGTCACAATCGATTCATGCGACGTTAAACTTCCGCGTGCACTGGCTGCCTGCTCTAATGTTTCAGCAACAAAAACGCCATGTAATAAAGCACCCGTTTCAACGCCAGCAACTTTACTGCTGAGTAAAGAAAGCCCAGTGTTAGATTGAGCACCAGCGGGTTGGTTGCCTAACTCAATAAAGCTGACATTGCTTTTACCAATAGTGCTTAAGTTACCGATAATGTCATCGAGAGTGTCGAGGGTAACCGCTTGCAGCGAATCGCCGAGCACGGTTTCAACCGCAACTTCCCAGCCACCATCAACTTTTAATTGATCGAGTAAGCGTGGCGCAGTCGATAATTGCTGTGTTTGCAGCCAAGCATCGGTATCGCCAGTTGCATCGGCTTGAGCCGCTTGCTGTAAAGCTTCTAACGAGGCATAGCGACCGCGCTGCTGTTGTAGCGTGCTACGAACCGTATTGAGCTCTGAGGAATATTGTTTTTGGGCATCACGCTTATCTTGCAGTTCAGCATTGCAGGCCAGCACTTGTTCTTGCAGCGTTTCAACACGAGCAATTTGATCTTCAATGCTCATGGCAAGCTCAGTTTGCTGCTCTTCATGCTCTTGTGTATCTAGGCCGCCTAGCTCGGTATTCATGCGCTCTAAACGAATACTTAAGCCACGTAATGCATCTTCAATTTGGTCGATACGCGAACGCTGTACTTCGGCATTTTTTTGCGGTTCAGCCGCGTTTTCATTAAAGCTATCCCAGCGTTGTTGCCAGTCTTGCATATTCGTTTCTGCACTTTGCAGTGCATCACTAGAGGCCGATTCTGACTCTCTTAACGCTTCATGCCTTGGCTCAATAGTTTCTAGCTCTAAAGACCAAGTGGTCATTTTCTCTTGATCTTCGGCAAGATGCTGAGCACTTTCAGAAGCGGTGCTTTGGGTTTCACGAAGATCATCTGCAAGCTGCTGTGCACGCTGTTCGTGGTGAGCGATGGATTGTTCTGCACGCGCAATATCGGCACCTAGGCCGTAGTATTTTGCTTGTATGGTATTAAATGTATCGTTACTCGATACTTGCTCGTCACGAATTGTTTCTATAGAAGCGCCGGTGGCCAATTGGCTAGCAATAGAGGCTTCTAATTGAATTTCATGTTCTGCAATGGCTTCACGCTGGCCACTAGAGCGCTCACGTAATGATTTCCATTGTAGGCTAAGCGTTTGGGCTTTAACCGTACGCTCTTCGGCTTTAAATTCTTTGTATTTTACGGCGGCCGCTGCTTGACGTTTTAAACGCTGCAACTGGCGATCGAGCTCTTCACGAATATCGGTTAAGCGCTCAAGGTTTTCACGGGTATGACGAATGCGCGTTTCGGTTTCACGACGACGCTCTTTGTACTTAGAGATACCAGCGGCTTCTTCTATAAAGACACGTAACTCTTCAGGTTTTGATTCGATAAGACGAGAAATCATGCCCTGTTCAATAATCGCATAACTTCTTGGGCCTAAGCCGGTACCCAGAAAGATATCGGTGATATCGCGACGGCGACATTTAGCGCCATTAATGTAGTAACCCGATTGACCATCACGGGTCACTTTACGTTTAATCGCAATTTCGGTGAAAGCACCGTATTGACCAACCAAAGTGCCATCGCTGTTATCAAATATAAGTTCGATAGACGCCTGACCAACCGGTTTACGGGAAGTAGAGCCATTAAAGATAACGTCTGTCATTGATTCGCCACGAAGATTCTTGGCAGATGACTCACCCATAACCCAGCGAACGGCATCAATAATATTGGATTTACCACAACCGTTAGGACCAATAACCGCAACCATATTGGTACTTAATTGAACATTTGTCGGATCAACAAAGGATTTAAAACCGGCAAGTTTAATATTCTTGAGTCGCATAAAACGTTCTTTACTCCCGGCCTGTAAATTAGGTGCTTAATCACTCATTTTATCTTGATTGAGCGCAGCATTAGAGGCTATCTATTTTTGTTTTTTATTGAATAGCACATTTAATTTAGGCTTAGCATCAACAGTTGAATCATAGCGATGAATTAACCGTACAAAAATAACTCAATTTGGCGCTAAAACCATAGAAAATCGCATATTTCAGCGACCTTTTTTCAAGGGCGTATCATGCCTTGATCTTACGTCGATAACAATAATGAAAGCTCAATTGTTGATAATCAGGATAAGGTTTTTTTACATGCCAAAGAATGCAATGGTGAAGTTACTCGACTTTGTTAAAGAAGTTACTAGACATTGTTAATCCAACCTCTTAGGTTGAAATTTAACCATTATATGAAGTTAAAAAAGAGAGCGCAGAACTTAGAACGTAGAACGTAGAACGTAGAACGTAGAACGTAGAACAGAGAAAGGCAGCGGTGTTTTATTGCCTCTACAAAGCTACAAAAAGCTGGCATTTAATAAAGTAAAACGCTACTTCCGCTGATTAATAACCAGCTCTACAACAACAGCATTATCGGCTACTGCCGCTACCGCAGTAATAGCTTCTTGAGACTGAGAGTCGCCCGTCTCGGCTACTGGCTGCCCACTTCTAGCCAATCTTGCTCCAACAATTAACTGACTCTGACCGACTATTGATTGCGCCGCCATTTTGTCATTTTCAGTCAGCAGTATCTCGGTAGGAAGATCCGATAAACGTAAACGCTTGGCAGCTAACGGCATGCGTGATCCCGTAACTGAGCGAGCAAATACAAAGACCGGCGTATCTGGCGAGTCTGAAGCTAGGCGTTGACTAGGATCAATGCTGACTCTTAGCCTTATATGCGCTGTGGTCTGTGAATCCTTTTCGCTAGTCAGCGATTGATTCGATTGCCCCGTTAAGCGAGCTTCAGCCGTTTGAATGCCTGCATTAAGCGATGCCGCTTGAGGGCTATTCTCGCCATAGGCTAGCAGTGCCGAGCGCCAGTGGCGTATGGCTTTTGAGTAATCAGCCTCACTAAAGGCCTGCATACCACTCATACTTAAGGCTAAATATTGTTGCGGATCTAATCGTAAAGCCGAAGCTAAAAGCTCTTTAACGCGCGCTGACATCAGTGCCGCAGCGGTAGTCCCGGCGCTAGCCGACTCTGCATCTAATAAGTAAAGAGACTGCGCCAATAAAGCGGTTACTTGAGCATTGTCTTGGTGCCGCTTAAGTAAGGCGGCATAAACATTAGCAGCCTTACTGTGCTGATTTAATGCGCTATAGATTTCAGCTTGTATTTGTAAGAGCTCGGGCTTACTTCGCGAAGGAGAAACTCGCTGTTCCAAGAGCTGAGTAATCGATAATAATTGTTGCTGACGTTGGCGAGCATCATTGGCGGTGTTAAGCGTAGCAAGCCGCTCTGCTACCTGCCACTCTAAGCTGCCACCTACCGATAGACCCTGAGGTAAATAGATTAGGAATGCCAATAATGGAATCAATAGGCTTACCGCCCAGAGAAGACGACGATCTGCAGAGCTGCTGCTTTTATTGTGACGCTGAGACTGCTGAATATTATCTGCTTCTGTCTGGCTTTGAATCCGCCTTTTAATCGACTCTTCAAAATCTTCATCGGCGGTCAGTGATAAAGGACTATTTAAATCAACGACTAATTGAGCGCGCGCCTCAAGCACTAAGCTGCTGTGTGCTTGCGTATCAATATCGCCGAGGGCGAGCAACTGATCTAACTCGCTTAAGCGCTGTTGATATAAGCGTAAATTATCATTGACGCGATTATCGTCGAGCTGGCTTTCATTATTAGCATTAAAGCTAGCGCGAATAAAAACGAAAGCTACACCAAAGACCGCTGCCGACATCAATATAGCGGCAAACCAAAACTCAAACATTGCTAGCCTCATCATCTTCTTGGTTACGCCACAGAATAAACGCCACAATCGCAAAACCGAGTAAGCCTAAGCCAGCCGGTATAATCCACAATACAGCCGTTACCGAGTTCACTGGCGGCGAATAAAGAACAAACTCACCATAACGTGATGCCATAAATTCGAGAATATCGGCATCGGAATAATTATCATTAATTAACAGGTAGAGTTCGTTGCGTAAGTCTGTGGCTATAGGCGCATCTGAATCTGCTAAGTTTTGATTCTGACATTTAGGGCAGCGCAGCTCAGCGATAAGCCCATAATAACGCTGGCGCATATCCGGGTCAGAAAAAACCTTTAATTCGTTTGCTGAATCTTGATTAGCCAAACCGCCTGAGTCAGCCGCACTCGTAAAACCCGAAAGGCTAAGTAAAAAAATCGCAGTAACCAGAAAAGCTCTCAACATCATTACCAGTTTAATCCCAGTGGAAGAATTTTTGATTGCCAAACTTTTTCATCGACAACACCTACATGACGATAACGAACGATACCGTTAGCATCGAGCACGTAAGTCTCTGGTGCGCCATAAACTCCCATATTAAGACCAAGCTTACCGTTAACATCAAATAAATTAAGTTCATAGGGATTGCCTAACCTTGTTAGCCATTGATTCGCTTTTTGCTGATCATCTTTATAATTTAAGCCAAAAATTGTGATGCCCTTTTCTGCTAAGGTATTTAAATATGCGTGCTCAACACGGCATGAAACACACCATGTGGCCCATACATTTAATAGCGCAGCTTTGTTGTTTAAATTAATAGAGGTAATCACTGTATTGGGATTATCTAATGTTGCTAGATTAAACTCAGGCAGCGGCTTGCCGATTAAGGCCGAAGGCAGCATTGATGGATCATAATCACCACTAATCATACGTTTTTCTAATTGCAAAAAAACTAACGCTAATAAGGCGAAAACGACTAATGGAATAAACAGCTTTATTCGTGAAGAACTAAGCATTGAGCATCCTCTTGCTGCGATAGCGTTTATCGGTAACAGCTAAAAAGCCACCGAAAGCCATCATTAAAGCGCCCAGCCAAATACAGCGTACGAAGGGCTTAACATGAACGCGAACAGCCCAAGCGCCCTCTTCTAACTCTTCACCTAAAGCAACATATAAATCACGCGTTAAGCCAGGGTCAATAGCAGCTTCAGTCATCACATTACGTGCAGCATAGTAAAAGCGTTTTTCAGGCTGTAATACGGTGATAACGGTATCGCCATCAAACACAGTAATATCGCCACGAGTACCGCTAAAGTTTGGTCCTTCAAAGGTATTAATAGCCGTTAATTGATAGCGATAACCACTAACAGATATATCATCTCCCAATAACATACGAACATCTTTTTGCTGCTCATAAACTGAGGTTAAGCCTATGCCAATAGCGGCTACCGCAATACCTGTATGCGCAATTACCATGGCCCAGTAGCTAACCGATAAGCGCTTAAATCCAGTCAACAAACCTTGCTGATGTTTAGCTTTCGAAAGCATATGCAAAGCCGTTGAAGTTATTAGCCATAAACTGACAACAAGCGTGATAAATGCAAGCCAATTAAAATCTTGTTGGTATTGATTCGATAAGCTAAGCGTAGCTAACCCTGCTAACAATAAAGCGACGAAAGCCGCAATTAACCACTTAGGGATTGCCGCCGATATTTTATTGCTGCGCTTCCAGCTAATATAAGGAGCAATTCCCATTAAGACTATCATTGGTAATGAAAGCGGTACAAACATAGCATTGAAATAAGGTGGCCCAACCGAGTAGCTACCCAAGTTTAATGCACTACTCGCCAGCGGAAAAAGTGTGCCGAGTAAAACTACAGATAAAGCAATGGCCAATAAAATATTATTGACGAGTAAAAAATTCTCTCTCGATAACAGGCCAAACTTGGCATTAGATCGAATAGCTGGCGCCTTAACCGCATACAGTAACAGCGAGCCACCAATCACTAGCACTAAAAAGGCGAGAATAAATAAGCCGCGCGTCGGGTCACTTGCGAAAGCATGCACAGAAACTAAAATCCCTGAGCGCACTAAAAAGGTACCGAGAAGACTTAATGAAAATGCTAAAATCGCTAACAATACTGTCCAGCTGCGGAATACACCACGCTTCTCAGTAGCGGCTAAGGAATGAATCAAAGCCGTACCTGCCAGCCATGGCATAAACGAAGCATTTTCTACAGGATCCCAAAACCACCAGCCACCCCAACCTAATTCGTAATAAGCCCACCAACTGCCTAGGGCAATACCAATCGTTAAAAACGCCCAAGCAATATTGGTCCAAGGACGTGACCAGCGCGCCCATGCTGCATCTAGGTTCCCGGTCATTAATGCCGCAATGGCAAAGGCAAAGGCGACAGAAAAGCCGACATAGCCAATATAAAGCATTGGCGGATGAATAATTAAACCAAAATCTTGAAGCAATGGATTGAGGTCATTGCCATCGGCAACAGGATTCAGCAGTAGACGCTCAAAGGGATTAGAGGTAAAAATAATAAATAATAAAAAGCCGATGCTAATCATACCCAGCACGGCCAGTACTCTCGCTCGCATATCCAACGGTAAACTTTGGCTGGCATAAGCAACTGCGAGTGTCCATGACGCTAAAATGAATACCCAAAGTAAAAGTGAGCCTTCGTGATTTCCCCAAACTGCGCTTAACTTAAAGTACCAAGGCAATGCAGAGTTTGAATGCATGGCAACTAACTTAACGGTAAAGTCATCGGTTAAAAAAGAATGTGTTAAGCAAATAAAGGCCAGCAATAAAAACAACCATTGGCCCAATGCAAGCAAAGGTCCTAAACGCATCCAAAGCGGCCGACCTAGAATGGCACCTAGCAATGGAATGCTGGCAAGAAATATTGCTATTGGCAGGCAAAGCAATAATGCAAAATGTCCGATTTCTGGTATCAAGAGTGGTCCATTTATATTGAATTAAAAGTGCATTGATTAAAAGTGTATTGATTAAAAGTGTATTGATTTAAACTGCATAAAAAGCAATTAAACAAACCTAAATTAATAAGCAGGCGGTTTGTTTTTTAAGGCCGCGGCCACTTCTGGCGGCATATAAGTTTCGTCATGTTTCGCCAGTACTTGCTCGGCAATAAATAAACCGTCTTCCGTTAAAACTCCGGTAGCGACTGTACCGGCTTCCTCAGTAAACATATCAGGAAGAATGCCCGTGTATTCCACAGTCACTTCTGCTTCATAATCGGTAACGACAAATTGCACGGTCAATGAATTAGGCAGCCTCGTTAAACTATTCTCTAAAACCATACCGCCAACACGAATTTTTCGGCCTATGGGTGCTTCACCATTAGCAATACGAGAAGGCTCATAAAACAGATTAAGATTTTGCTTGAGCGCATTAGCAATTAAAGCCGTTGCAACACTGGCACCAATAACAATAATGGCAACAATGATTAAGCGTTGTTTTCGTGCAGGATGCATAATTAACTGATCTCTTAACTTTTATCTGAAGGCAGCTGCTGCTGGCGTATTTGCGCTAACTGCTGACGGTAACGCACAGCAGGAATAACAACCATTGCGGCAAGTACAGCAAAGCTAATTGCATAGGCAGACCAAACATAAGGTCCATGACCGGCCATTTCCCATAGCTCAGCTAGATTATTAAAATACATAAATCACCTCTTAGAACAAACAGACTTATTACGACGCGCGCTCAGCCATCCAGCGAGTATCTTTTTCATTACGCGCAATTTGTACACGCAAATGCAACATCACTGCAGCAATAAAAAACAAATAAGCGCCAGGAATCGCTAACATTAATGGCTGTAGCATTTCAGTTGCAATGGTTGATTCTTCGGTAAATTTAAGTGTGGCTGGTTGATGTAAGCTTGACCACCAGTCAACCGACTTATAAATAATTGGAATATTTACCGTACCCACCAAAGACATAATCGCTGCCGCGCGATTACCACTAGCGTTGTTTTGATAAGCATCATGTAAAGCCATAATGCCTAAATATAAAAAGAATAATAATAGCATTGAAGTGAGTCGAGCATCTTGCCAAATCCAATAGGCTCCCCAGGTTGGCTTACCCCAAATGGCACCTGTCACTAAAGCTAAAAAAGTGAGCGCTGCGCCTACGGGAGCAATGGCACGCAAAACCATATCTGCCACCTTCATACGCCATATAATAGATACCGCTCCAGCAACCGCCATAACATAATAAGCCGCCAAAGCGACTATTGCTGTGGGCACATGAATATAGATAATACGAAAGCTATTGCCTTGCTTATAGTCGGGTGGAGTAAAAGCCAAACCCCAAACCGCACTAATTAATAGCAGCAATGTTCCTGCACCTAACACCCACGGTAGCCAACGATCAATCGTACCGGATAACCACTTAGGTGATCCAAGGCGATGAAACCACTGCCAACTTGCCATAATTAACCCTTAGTTATTCATTCATTGTTGAGATAGCTTATTACTGTGCTGCTATCGTCGACTATCTATACGCTGAGCGTTGTATCTACCACTTTATATATACTGTCTTTTAGCTATCTTGGCTCAATCGAAGACCACCAATAATTGCTATAGGTGCGAGTACTATGGCACCAATAAGCAGGCCCAACAACATAGAGAGCGTTGGCATTAGCGGCCATCCCTCAATAGCGCTTTGGACAAACTGCGAGCCAAAGATAATAACAGGTACATAAAGGGGCAAAGTGAGTAAAGCAATCAACAAGCCACCACTGCGTAAACTTACCGTTAAAGATGCACCAATAGCGCCAATAAAGCTGAGAATACCACTGCCCAGTAAAAGCCCCAAAGCTAAAAACGCAATTGCATTGGCGGGAATACCTAGCATTAAGCTGTAAAGCGGCGAAGCCAATACAATAGGTAAGCCGGTAATAACCCAGTGCGCCAATACCTTAGCCAGAACGGCTAGGTAAAGAGGCTGTGGTGAAAGTAATAACTGTTCTAAGGAGCCATCATCAAAGTCAGCACGAAACAGCGCATCTAACGAAAGCATTATGCCAAGCAAAGCGACTACCCAGATAATGCCAGAAGCATGAGTCGATAATGCACTTGGATCAGGGCCAATACCTAAAGTGAATAAAGTAATCACCATTAACACGAAGACTAAAGGATTTAACCATGTGCCACGGGAGCGAAAGTAAACCCGTAAATCGCGAAGCAATAAGGCGTTAAAAGCCGCAAAAATACCGATGTCTGTGTTGGGTTTACTACCGTTCATTGGCCGCCACCCTCTTTCTGCTCAACCTTGTCTAAACAGTAGCTGCTAAAGCCCTCTATTTGCATGGCTTGATGAGTGGTGATAATCGCCATATTGCCTTGTGCAAGATGCTCGGCAATGCGTTGCTCTAACAAGGCTACACCGTCGGTATCGATGGCTGTAAAAGGCTCATCTAATATCCATAAACGATGCTGGCTTAAATACAATCGTGCTAAGGCAATGCGGCGTTGCTGCCCAGCAGACAATTGATGACAAGGGGTGTTAGCAAAGCGCTGTAGGCCTACTTGAGTTAAGGCGTTTAGCAGGCTTTCTTTTGATAGCGGATCAAGCGAAGGTATGTGTAGAGAAACCCACCAAGCTAAATTTTCTAGAGGTGTGAGCAAAGCCTTAACGCCGGCAAGATGACCTATATACAAAGTGTCTGCTGCCAGTACCGCACGTGCTTGGCGGATATCTTCACCACACCAGCGAACGGCACCACTGTATTGCTGGCTTAAACCCGCCAAGACACGCAACAATGTCGTCTTACCACTGCCGTTGGGTCCTTCGATTCTAACACCCTGACCTGCAGCAAGACTCATTGATAAACACTCAACTAACAATCTTTCTCCACGCTCACAGCTAACAGAGTCTAGTACTAAACTAGGCTCATCGCTGATGTGCGTTTGAGTGGAATGGTTAGAGGCTTCAGTAGACAAAAAAATGCTCACTTAATAATGCTAGAGACAGAACGATTATGGACTTTTCAATAAGCCGCTAATAATACGTTAATAACATCAACGGTCAAAAAATAAGGGGCTAGTATAAAGTAAAAATCGACTTTTTGAGGCTAAGTCAGCACATTACGCTCATCATTTTCGCTAAAAAGCCGTTATAAGGGTTATGAGGCTAGCAATTGGCGCATTTTGCGGAGCAGCCGTTTAATGCATGCGACATAGTTGGCCATAAGTTAGACAACAAAAGAACGCTAAAAAAACAAGCCACTTTGATATTTGATGATTATTTATGGTTCAACCGCCTAGCCATCCCGCCGCCTCACATGCGAATAATGATATTCAGCTGAGAGCAGCGACGACCGATACTTTACAGTACCTTGCTTCGAGAGTCGGAGAGCTGGTTGAAGCGAAAGTCATTAAAGTTACCCATCAGCTTGCCAATAATAAAGCCACATTGGAGAAGTCATTAACGCATAAACAAGAGGCTGTGCAGGACATCAAGCAAGACATCAAGCAAGACATTAAGCAAGCAATGGATTTGAGTGGCCGAAGTAAAAGCACATCAGCCAAAGCCGCTGTTGAACTCAACCCTAATCGTTATGAAGTTTTGATGAATGTTGGCGGCAATAAAACCTTGAGTGTTCAGTCCCCGCTCGCGCCTAGAATCGGTCAAATATTACAACTGCAAGTATTATCTCATCAGCAAGTTGAGATTGTAGGAATGCGCACAGGCGTTATCAATAATGAACTATCAACATCATTGGCCAGAGCCAGCGCAACAGCAGCCACTCAAAATTTGGGCTCACAATCAAACCATCAGACAGAGCAAGCATTACAGGCTAAAACATTAGCCACATTACAATCCGCATTGCGTGCCAACTTACCCAGACAAGTTGCTAAAGAATCTTTAGCAGCAACCCTAAACACCCTTAGCCGGCAACAGCCTTCATTACCTACAGCATTGCAAGCGGCTGTAAGTCATCTTCAAAAAAGCATTAACCCCTTAGAGCAGCTTACACAAGCGAACGGCTTAGCCAGAGCCATACATAATAGTGGCTTATTATATGAGGCAAAAATGGCGCATTTAATTGCTGCCGCTCGCTCAAAAGGCATAGCCATATCGAACCCCGCAATAAAAAATCTTGCTGATACATTAGGCCTAAATACCCGCTTGACTCAAACTGGCTCTGCCAATGCAGGCGCCACTCAAGCGCAAAGTAATCTTTCTAACGTTGATCATAAGCAGGCCGTATTACAGCTTATTACAGCACTTAAAAGCAGCTTATTGAGCAGCAATGCAGCTAGTGACAAAGCCATTAATCCAGCGCTGCAAAATAACGCCACACTTTCATCACTCTGGTCTTTAATAGCAAATTCATCCATGGCCGATGCCTCGCTTAAGCCGTTAAGCGGCGATAGTAATGAGCAGCTTCTACAGCTATTAAGGCTGGCGTTAACGGTGGTCACGCGTACTCAAAGCCAGCAATTATTCACGGCAAACACGCAGCTACTAACAACCAATGATAGCGCTGTGAATCAAAGCTGGTCATTAGAGCTACCTGTTTGGGTAGAGCAAAAATTGAATATCATTGATATTCATATTGAAGCCGATAAAGACAATGAACCGCTGGCAGAACCAGCAGACAAAGCCTGGAATGCACGACTGTCTTTTGATCTTGAGGAGCACGGCAATATGGTTGCCTTTGCCACCCTGCGCGGTAAAACCATTGCGGCAGTACTCTGGGTCACAGAAGCGTCAACCGTCGATAAGGTTAATCGCGAACTGGCATTAATGGCTGAAAACCTTGATCGCTTAGGTTTAGACGTGCAGCGTTTACAGTGTCGTGTTGGCGAACCTGAAGATGTTCGAGCGAATGGCACCATTAATTTGCTCGACAACTTACTCGACACGGAGGTCTAATCAATGAGCAATGATAATGACGAGCTAAGCAGAAAGAAACGCGGCGTAAACGCTTACCAAAAAGCCATTGCCTTGCAGTACGAAGGCGTTGGTGCGCCGGTTGTAACGGCGACGGGTGAAGGCGCTATAGCCGAAGATATTATTGCCTTAGCCAGAGAGCTTGGCATTCCTTTATATGAGAACCCTGAACTCACCGAAATGTTAGCCATGCTAGAGCTCGGTGATGAAATACCCCATGAACTGTATATTATTATTGCGCAAATCATTGCCCTCGCCTACAACATTAAAGGCATAATTCCTGATTCTATGGATCACTTTCCAACATCATAATAATCCCTGTATAGTGCGGCCTAGCGTTTTAACCGTAGTCTATACGGGTAAGCTTTATAGGCACATTTCGAGATTAGCGCTAAAAAAACCGTAATCTAAAAAGAAACAGCCGCAACCATAAAAGATAAAGCATGATAAAACTCTCACAAGTCGCATTACGACGCGGCGAAAAACTATTATTCGAAGACGCGAGTTTTACCGTTCATGCCGGTCATCGCCTAGGATTAACCGGAGCCAATGGCTGTGGTAAATCTAGCTTAGTTGCCCTTCTTACCGGTAAGCTGGCCAGTGATCTCGGTGAAGTGGATGTCCCGCGCAGCATGAAGCTTGCAACCGTTGAGCAGCATATGGATACAGTGAGCGGCACAGCAGTTGATTTTGTTATTGCTGGAGACGCACCGTTAATGGCGGCAAGGCAGCGACTCAAAAAGGCCGAAGAATCGGGTTCTGGTGATGCCCTAGCACTCGCTTATGAACAGCTAGAAAGCGCCGATGCCTACACCGCAGAATCACGAGCTGCTCAATTACTGGCAGGCTTAGGTTTTGGCGTAGTTGAGCAAGCACAAACCGTCAGTGACTTTTCTGGCGGTTGGCGTATGCGACTGAATTTGGCACGCACATTAATGCAAAAATCTGATATTTTATTATTGGATGAGCCGACTAACCATTTGGATCTTGATGCCATTATTTGGCTGGAAGCCTGGCTTAAACAATATGATGGCAGCCTTCTTTTAATATCACATGACCGTGATTTTCTCGACAACGTTTGCACCCATATCGCCCATATTGAACGTCAAAAAATTGATTACTATACCGGTAACTATTCGGCCTTTGAAAAGCAACGTGTTGCCCGCCTAGCCGGTGTACAAGCCGCCTATGAAAAGCAGCAAACCAGTATTGCCCATATGCAAAAATTTGTTGATCGCTTTCGCGCTCAGGCTACTAAAGCCAAGCAAGCCCAAAGTCGATTAAAAGCCCTAGCCAGACTCGAAACTATTGCACCCGCACATATTGACTCGCCTTTTTCGTTTGCCTTTACCGCGCCTGAGAAAAATCCTCGGCAGTTGATACAAGCCGAAAAACTGAATCTTGGCTATGACGACATTACTGTTATTAACGATATTCACTTTCGTTTAGAAGCGGGCGCAAGAATTGGTTTATTGGGCGCAAATGGCGCAGGTAAATCCACCTTAGTAAAAGCCTTAGCCGGCAGCTTAATTCCTCAGAGCGGCGATATTGAGCGCGCCAAAGAATTGAATATTGGCTATTTTGCCCAGCATCAACTTGAGCAATTACGCAATGACGACACCCCGCTATCGCATTTAAGCCGCCTACACCCCGAAGCCTCTGAATCAGACTTACGGAATTTCTTGGGCGGCTTTGGTTTTGCTAACAGCATGGCGTTATCGTTAGTTAAACCGATGTCTGGCGGCGAAAAAGCCCGCTTGGTGTTAGCAACTCTGGTGCGTCAAAAACCTAATCTCTTATTACTTGATGAACCCACCAACCACCTTGATTTAAATATGCGTCATGCGCTTAATATTGCGCTGCAAAGCTTTGAAGGCGCGCTATTAGTTGTCTCGCATGATCGCCACCTATTGCAAACCGTTACCGATGAACTGTGGTTAGTCGCCGATGGCAAACTTAAGCCCTATGAAGAAGATCTCGATGCCTATGCTCGATGGTTACTTAAAAGTCGCGCCAGCACGACACTTCGATCGGATGCGCAAGCCAGTTTAGAGGGCGCTGAAACAGTCAGCCTTTCGGCAGATCAACGACGCCAACGGAAACGTGATGAAGCTGAGCTGCGCAAACAGCTACGCCCCATGACCCTGCGAACACAGGCTATTGAGAAACGAATCGATCAGTTAGAGAGTGCTGCGAAAAAACGAGAAGCTGAGTTAAGTGATAGCGGGCTCTATGAGGACGCGCAAAAAGATACTTTGAAAAAACTACTCCATCAGCAAGGCCTAGAAACGACTGAGTTAGATAATCTTGAAACCGAATGGATGGAGTTAAACGAACAGCTTGAGCAAGCGCAGCAAAATTTATAATGACTTATTAAGCAGAAAGGATAACGATTATGACTGACTTTACACGCATCTCTTGCCAACAAGCTAAAGAACTTTGTGGCCAAGAAACCACACAAATTATTGATGTTCGCGATGCCACAGCCTACAGCGAAGCGCATATAAAAGGTGCTGTCCATATCGACAATAGCAGCTTAACGGCCTATGTGCAGCAAGCCGATCGGGATGCTGCATTAGTAATTTATTGCTACCACGGTAATTCGAGTCAACAAGCGAGCCAGTTCTTTATTCAGCAAGATTTCACCGCCGTATACTCTGTGGATGGCGGCTTTGAACAATGGCGCATGGAGCAACCAGAAGATCTTGCTTAGGGCTTATTGAAGCAACGAGCAAGTATTGCTTTCATCTACTTTTAACGCCTTGCAGCTACTTTTAACACCTTGCAGCTACTTTTAACGCCTTGCAGCTACTTCGCCTGCTCGGCTCCATCAACCCATCGCGATGCTAATATCGCGGTGGTAAAGCCAATAAGAATTGCTGCCATTGCGACAACTTCATGCCAGGCTGCCGATGATTGAACCACCTCAGTAATGGTATCTTCAGAAATGCTTCCGCCCGAAAACAAAAACTGCACGCAAAAGATAAAATACATAAGTAAAATATAACAATACCAAATATAACTGCGTTTTTTACCCGCCACTAAGCCTTTTATAATCAATAACAGCCCTGAAGAAATTAATAGCCATAAGACTAATTTGGGCAGAATATCGCTAGGCCCGAAGAACCAGCAGCCATAAAACATAATCGCTAAGAGCGTGAAATAACTGAGCACCGTCACTCTATGAGCCCAGCGAAATTTTTGTGTAATCGAGCCTGGAATTAATGTCATACTTTTGCCTATTTATTACTTTCAATTTAATACTATCAATTTATTTTTATCGATTTATTGTCTTACACATATTGTTTTAAATTTAATGTCTTTGATTAGCTAACCTTATTTAACAACGGTTTAGCAACGGTTTAGCAACGGTTAAACCCTTAATGAATATCTAAGGCGTTCGCTAGAGTAGCCACCCGCTGACCCAAAACTTTGCAAAGGTTTATTTCATCATCACTAATAGGCAGTGTGCCATCAGGCCCTGCAATATGCGAGGCACCATAAGGTGTGCCACCTGTTTGAGTGTGATGAAGCGCGGCGTGACTATAGGGAATACCCACCGCCACCATGCCATGATGCATTAATGGCAGTAGCATGGTTAAAAGCGTTGATTCATTACCACCGTGCATACTTGATGTAGAGGTAAAAACCGCTGCAGGCTTATCAATCAAATCACCACTCAGCCAAAGGCTAGTCGTAGAATCAATAAAGTATTTAAGCGGCGCAGCCATATTGCCGAAACGTGTAGGGCTGCCGAGAATCAAACCGCTACAATTACGTAAATCGTCTTCAGTACAATAAAGCGGGCCATTATCTGGTATGTCCGATTGCGGTTGGTCACCAATATGGTCACTAACTGGCGGAACCGTTCTGACTAGTGCTCGCTGCCCGCGCACCTGATTGACTCCAGCAGCAATATGCTCGGCCATTTTGGCTGTTGCACCACTGCGGCTGTAATAAAGCACTAAAATTGTTTTCTCGGTCATGCTTGTTATTCTCTTTACAGATATCCGTTATGCTCTTTTGATAAGCGCCAAGGCATTTTCTGGTGGTCTTCCCAATACGGCCTTATTACCCTTAATGACAATAGGCCGCTCTATAAGCTTAGGAAACTGACACATCATTTTAATTAGGTAGGTATCCGTTAGGCTCTTATCTGCTAGGCTCTGCTCTTTATAATCGGCCTCAGCTTTGCGCAGTAATTCTCTAGGGCTTATAGCCAGCTTAGCCAGCACGGCTTTTAATTGCACAGGCTTTAGTGGCGTATCCAAATATAAAATAACATCTGGCTCAACACCGTGCTCTTTAAGTAATGCAAGCGTTTGACGCGATTTAGAACAACGCGGATTGTGGTAAATACTAAAATCACTCATTTAGATAATCCTGCATACTGAATAATGACAATATACCTACGAAGCTTTGCAGGTAGTTCGCGCAGCAGTATACAATAAATTGGACGATACAGATAAATGATCGAGAATCATAAAGGTTGTAATATGCAAGGTGATCCACGCACCATTCAAATACTGTTTTTTTCACTCTTATTGCTGCTAAGCGGTTGCGGCCTTGCTGAAAAAGACAGCAATACAGAAGCGGAATTTTCCATCGATAACTATAAGGGTAAGTGGCTTATTCTTAATTATTGGGCAGAATGGTGTGCACCATGCATAAAAGAAATCCCTGAGCTCAACACTCTGGACAATGACTACAGTGCCGACTTAGATGTAGTTGCTGTTAACTTTGATCATATAAAAGGCCAGGCATTAATAGATTTAGCCGCAAGAATGAGAATCGATTTTGATGTGTTAGAACAAGATCCTGCCGATATATTACGCTTATCACGCCCCGCATCACTTCCTACCACTTACCTATTTGATCGTAGTGGTAAGTTACACGCCAAATTAGTAGGCCCTCAAACCATTGAAACCCTCCTTAAACAAACAGATATTCAATAAAGTCTATAAAAAGGAGTGTGAGCTGCGTCGAATAAATTTACATTCATCACAGCCCTATCTTCAAAACATACTTAGAAACAAGCTATAAGCCACTGTTATATATACTTATAACCAACTCCGGCTTAGATTTCGCAACAGTTAACACAACAGGAACGCAACAGTAACACTCACTAGATGAAATTCAGTAAAACAGGCTAATATCTAGTCTAACGGTTTATTGAAGCTGCCTGCTATTTCGCTTAAAGAGTAGATGGGCCTGTATTGGTAATAGTCTTTGAGATTGAATAGCGTCTTTTGGAAATAGAAAGAAAGCTATTGAGGCTGACTAAAAAGTCTTTGCATCACAGAATACAATTTCACGTATGAATAAAAAACGGATACTGAGAGTAGTCAATGACTAAAAAAACGATAAGAATTAGGCAGACAGACGCCCCTTTTTTACAGCCCATACAATCCAATCGTTATCTAGAAATAAATGATGATTGGTTTTTCTTTACCCGAGAAAAAGACCTATTAGGCCCCTACCGCTCCCACCTTATCGCTGAGCATGCGGTAATGGTTTATATTGATAAAATGGTTCGTATTAATAATCACAAGCCGTCCCCCGACACAGAGAGCGCCGAGAGAGGAATGGCAAATAGTGGGGTAAAGGGCGGGATAAAGAGTGGGATAAAGAGTGATGTGAAACAAGATAAAAAAAGTAATGTCCTCTACTTTAAGCATCCAAATTGGAATATATAGGGGATAAGACCCAAAGCCTAACAACACACTTCGCACGTTCTAAGTTATACTAAACTACTGGCCTGATTTTTTTGACTGAATAACTCCCCGTCAAAAGTTGGGAACAGCAATCATTGCCTAACAAATGGAAAAAGCGGTGCTAAGCTTATTAGAGAGTTATGCGCTAGCAGGATATAACTAACAACGTGATAAAAAAAACGCCCTCAAAGGCCGACTTAAGAAATGAACTCGATAAGCAGATGGACGAGTTTCTTAATAAAGGCAAAAATGTTGCCGAAATACCAAGAGGGGTAAGCAGCCGTGATGGTGCAGATAAACCACTGCGTGCAGACACTTGGCAAATGGACAGCAGCAAGGGCAACTGGACCTACTTACCCGACGTAGTTGATTCGCTTGAAAAGCGACGACAATCGAAGACACTAAAACCAGATGCAAACAAAATAAAACGGCCTAAAAAGGTTTTGATGTACGATGATTTCGGTGAACCCTTACGCTGGGTTTGGGTCGATGAATAAACTATTTATGTTTACAGTTAATCACTCGAAACCCTCGTCATAACACTTAAACTAAGCAGCCTAACCAAAACCTCAACACTTCTTACATTGTCCTCTATAACTCATTAGTGATCTCATAACATGGAGAGTAGGCATCTGCATTTATTTTCATTCTGCCCTGTTTTGCAAATGAAACCAACAATTCGTCTATTGATGTCATAAGAGTGGCATCACCATTTATTTTATAATTGCCATACTCGGCTATGGCCTGCAAGCCCTCAGCTTTAACATTACCAGCAACAAGACCAGAAAACATGGCACGTAAATTAACCGCCATATCAAAGGGTGATTGATCACGATTAAGATTCAGTGCTGCCATATTTTTATGACTAGGAATAAAAGGCTGTTGAAATTCATTAGGAATGCTGAGCGTCCAATTAAAGAAGAAAGCATCTTTATTTTCTCTTCGCTGCACTCTTACTCTATCCATGCCGTTCGCTAAACTTCGCGCTACCTGCGTAGGGTCATCAATAACAATTTGATATTTACTCTGCGCATCAGGGCCAAGCGTCAAGCCAATAAAAGCATCTATAGCATCAAAATAGCTGGCCGATTCTGCCGGCGCGGTAAAAATTAATGGAATATGATGGCTGTCATTATTAGGATGCAATAGAACACCTAGTAAATAAAAGATCTCTTCTGCCGTACCCACGCCGCCAGGAAACACAATAATGCCATGCCCTGTTCTAACAAAAGCCTCTAGCCGCTTTTCGATATCCGGCATAATAATTAATTCATTCACAATAGGATTAGGTGATTCCGCAGCAATAATGCCCGGCTCTGAAATGCCAAGATATCGACCTTGAGAGTATCGTTGTTTGCTGTGAGAAATAGCCGCCCCTTTCATCGGTCCTTTCATTGCGCCGGGACCGCAGCCGGTGCATATATTTAAATACCGCAGCCCAAGCTGGTAGCCAACCAGCTTAGTATAATCATATTCATGTCGATCTATAGAATGGCCGCCCCAGCAAACAATTAAATCGGGATCCTTATTGGCCTGCAATGCATTAGCGTGCCGCAAGATATTAAATACTGCATCTGTAGTGCCGCGTGAAGTACTGAGATCATAAGTATTATTGGTATAGAGTTCGCTATGAATAAAAACAATATCTCGAAGCACAGAAAATAAATGCTCTTTAATGCCTTTAATCATTTCACCATCAACAAAGGCATGGCCAGGTGCGTCCGTTAACTCAAGCTTAATACCTCTTTCGCGCTGAACAATTTGTATATCAAAGGTCTTATATTGATCGAGGACTTTATTAGTATCGTCTTCGCTGCTGCCGCTATTGAGAACGGCCAAAGCACACTGACGAAACATACTGTAAATTTTGGTTTGGCTCGCGTCATAGAGCTGCTCTATTTCACGACGAGAAAGGATTTGCATGCTTGTGCCAGGACTTACCGATGCACTCACACGATCAGATTGAGGAGTATTCATATTACGCTTAGCCTCCAGCTTCCTAGCCTTAAATTCAGCCTAAGAAGATTCAAGTTATCCATTAGGAATGCTAAGCATAGTCAAAATGCGCGCTTCAAGCACGCAAAATTTGGTAAAAGCTTACGGCATACCGTCAACGTGATCGGCGCCTTCAACAACCGGAATGGCTAAATCTTCTTGGCTTATGTTTAATGCTAGCAACATATTAGCTGCTACGAATATCGATGAGTAGGTACCAATAAATACCCCCACAATAAGCGCAGTTGCAAAACCATGGATGATTTCACCACCAAAAACAAACAGCGAGGTAAGCACTAATAACGTCGTTATCGACGTCATCAATGTACGACCAAGGGTTTGTGTTAGAGAGCGGTTAATAATATCTTCTGACCGACCTTTTCTGACGAGACGAAAATTCTCTCGTATGCGATCGGAAACAACAATCGTATCATTTAAGGAATAACCGATAACCGCCAGTATTGCCGCTAAAACGGTTAAGTCAAAATCTAAGCGTAGCAATGAGAAGAAGCCAAGAACAATAATAACGTCATGCGCTAGCGCAACAACAGCGCCAATTGAAAATTTGAATTGAAAGCGAAAAGTCACATAAATCATAACACTGATTAATGCTGCCAATAGACCAAGGCCGCCCTGCTCTCGTAACTCTTCACCCACTTGCGGGCCAACATACTCAATACGATGTAAGTCGATATCGCCTTCATGGCCATTCTTTAACACGGCGAGCAACTCATCACCTAGCTGGCTATTATTACTTTGCGGTAAACGCACCAATACGTCTTGATCGGAGCCAAAGTTAATCACTAAAGCATTATTATAGCCCGCGGTCTCTAATGCCGATCGAATACTGCCAAGATCAGCCGTTTTATCGTAGGCAACCTCAACCAATGTGCCACCAGTAAAATCCAGTCCTAGCTTAAGACCGTTAGTAGAAAGTGATGCAATTGAAATAACCAGCAATATCGCCGAGGCTATTTGGGCAATCTTTCGGTAGCCCATAAAATTTAATGTGTTATCTAACGCCATTTTTTTGTCGCCTTTCAGTCAACTTATATACAGTCTGCAGACTGTCTTTAAATAGATAAACTCAGATACTTGAGCCGGTAGTTAATAGAGCTAATAGTTAATAGAGCTAATAGTTAATTAAGCCAATAGCTCACTAAGCTCCCATTTTAAAATAAAAACTAAATCATTAATTTTTTAACGTTACGACCGCCATAGAATAAATTAACCAATGCACGAGTACCCATAATGGCGGTAAACATAGAAGTTAAAATACCTATCGATAAGGTAATCGCGAAACCTTTAATCGGCCCTGTACCCACAGCATAAAGGATAACCGCCGCAATTAGGGTCGTTACATTGGCATCTAAAATAGTTAGGAAAGCGCGATCAAAACCGGTGTTAATCGCCATTTGAGGTGACAATCCGTTTTTAAGCTCCTCTCGTATGCGAGAAAATATTAATACATTAGCGTCTACAGCCATACCCACAGTTAACACAATACCCGCAATGCCCGGCAGCGTTAAGGTTGCTGATAACATAGACATAACGGCAATAATTAATAGCAGGTTCATGCTGAGCGCAAGGTTAGCAGCCATACCGAAGACTTTATAAAAAATGATCATAAAGACAACCACAAAGGACAAGCCGATAACGACAGATTTAATACCTAAGGCAATATTCTCTGCGCCTAATGACGGTCCTATTGTTCGCTCTTCTACAAACTCCATTGGCGCGGCTAGTGCACCGGCACGTAATAATAAGGCAAGCTCTGACGCTTCTGCCGCGCTATCGAGGCCGGTAATTCTAAAGCTAGCACCCAATGGCGATTGAATAGTCGCAAGGTTAATGACGCGACGCTGGTCATAGCGCTCATAAACCGGTTCTAAATCACCATTATCATTAATCGCATTACCGACTTTACGTGTTTTGCGCTCAATAAATAACACGCCCATTTTGCGCTTAACTGCATGGCGTGTAACTCGGTGCATCATCTTTCCGCCATCAGCATCAAGATCGATACTCACTTGTGGCTGTGAATTCTCATCAAAAGCAGAGCGCGCACCGGATACACTTTCGCCAGTAACAATAATGTCTCGCTCTAATTGCACAGTGCGATCTTCGTAAGCGAATTGCTCACGGTTAAAGCTAGCCGCATCCATACTGGCTTCTAATCGAAACTCTAAATTAGCGGTTTTACCTAAAATACGTTTAGCGGTTGCCGTATCTTGAACACCTGGCAATTCAACAACCACACGATTGCGACCTTGACGCTGAACCAAAGGCTCAGACACACCTAACTCATTAACCCGATTTCTTATCGTAATTAAGTTTTGTGCAACGGCTTCATTTTCTAAATTAAGAATGGCTTGTTCGCCAAGCTCTAATTCTAAAATATAGCTATCGCCATCAACTGATTTTCTACGGCTCATTTCTGGCATTTCTTTAAAGGCCAATGATGAGGCGCTATCGCGTAACTCTTCGGTTTTGAAGCGGCCTGTCACCACGCCATCATTCAACTGAATAGTGCCACGTATTCTATCTTTTCTTAATAGAGTTTTATAATTTGACACGCTTGAACGTAAGCGAATATCGATGGCAGCAGCCGTATCGACTTCCATTAAGAAGTGCACACCACCGCTTAAATCCAAACCTAATTTTAGTGGGCCTGCACCAAACGAACGCAACCAATCTGGCGTTGTTGGGGCGAGGTTTAAAGCGACAACGTAATTCTCTTGGCCTAGGGTATCTTGGATAATACGCTTAGCCATTAATTGCTGGTCACGCTCATTGAGACGAACCATTAATTTATTGTCGATAACAGTGGCATTAATAATAGCAACGTTATTTTCGGCTAAGGCCTTAGTCACTGAGCTCAGCTCGGTATCACCAAGTATAAGCGTACTACTTTCACCAGACACCTGAACCGCAGGGTCGGGATCATATAAATTAGGTAGTGAATAAATAACGCCTATCGCTAATGCAGCAATAAGAATAAGGTATTTCCAAACAGAATATTGATTCATAATTTCTTTTTTGTCGCACTATTAATATTAAAAACGGTTAATGGCTAATTAAGATTTATCTTTCATTTATTCATTATGTCTATGCTTGTCACTAGCTAGCGTATTACTAGCCTGCGCATTAATTACTAGCCTGCGCATTAATTAATAGACATACAACACTATAAAGCTGTACATTTTCCGAGCTGTATAGATATAAGGCCTAATCCTATTTTTTAAAGGCCTTAAATACCATGAGCCAATCTATGCACAGCACATCAAAACTAAGCTTAGTCTAAATTCACCCGAACATTACGGAACATTCGCATCCAAGCGCTATCTTCACCCCAAGTATCGGGGGCCCATGAATGCTGAGCAGTTCTAAAGGTTCGTTCTGGATGCGGCATCATAATAGTGACTCGGCCATCGTCACTGCTTACGCCAGCCAAACCCGCTGGAGAACCATTGGGATTAAGTGGATATCGCTGCGTAGGCGCCCCACTATGATCAATATAATTTAAGGCGACTTTATTAGCCGACTGCAAAGCCATTAGATCGGCAGCATTTAATTCAGCACGACCTTCGCCGTGAGAAACCACTATCGGCAATTGCGAGCCGGCCATACCGCTTAAAAATACCGACGCAGTAGGCTGTACTTCAACCATCACCAATCGCGCTTCAAACTGTTCAGATTCATTACGAACAAAGCGCGGCCAATGATCACTACCAGGAATAAGCTCTTTTAGATTAGAGAGCATTTGGCATCCGTTACACACACCTAATGAAAAAGAGTCTTTACGGTTGAAAAACGCTGCAAACTGATCTTGCGCAATGTTATTAAACAATATGGTTTTAGCCCAGCCTTCGCCGGCGCCGAGTACATCACCATAAGAGAATCCACCGCAGGCCGCTAAACCGGCAAAATCATCTAGCTTAGTGCGACCGGCAAGAATATCGCTCATATGAATATCGTGAGCTTCAAAGCCTGCACGATCAAAAGCGGCTGCCATTTCGTATTGACCGTTAACACCCTGCTCGCGCAGCACTGCTATGCGCGGACGACTACCAGTATTAATATAGGGAGCCGTAATATCCTCATTGGTATCAAAGCTAAGCTTGGCAAATAAGCCCGTATCACTACCATCACGAAGTGCGTCAAATTCCGACTGCGCACAATCGGCATTATCTCGTCTCGCTTGAATGGCAAAACTGGTTTCATGCCAAATAGCATGCAGCTCAGATAAAGGTTTATCTAACAGTAAATCACTATCGCTATTAATTCGCACCTGACGTTCGGTGTTAGTACAGCCCAGTACGGATACGGATGAAACACGATGATCTTGATAGGCTTCCATTATTAACTCGAGGTCAGCCTCTTTAACCTGCAAGACGGCACCTAGCTCTTCATTAAAGGCCCAATCGAGTGCCGAAGAACCTTCAAAATATAAATCAATGCCGACTTTTCCAGCAAAGGCCATTTCTAATGCAGAGACCAATAAACCACCATCAGAACGATCATGATAGGCGAGAATTTTTTCTTGCTGAAGCAACGACTGTGTAGCCGCAAAGAAACCCGCTAAAGCATCTGCAGAATCGGCATCAACCACTTCGCTTCCTAGCTGATTGTAAACTTGCGCTAATGCACTGCCACCTAAACGCTGCTGGCCAGAAGAAATATCAACAAGCAGTAAAACCGTAGGCTCGGTAATATCTTGGAGTTGCGGCGTAACACTTTTTCTTACATCGCTAATACGCGCCGCGGCAGTGACAATTAGCGACAATGGTGAAGTCACTTCTTTATCAGTATCGCCGTCGCGCCATCGCGTGCTCATTGACATCGAATCTTTACCGACAGGAATCGCAATACCCAACGCAGGACAAAGTTCCATACCAACGGCTTTAACGGCTTCGTAAAGTCGAGCATCTTCGCCTTCACAGCCCGCAGCAGCCATCCAATTCGCTGACAGCTTTAATTCACTTATCGCGTCGATAGGTGCACAAGCGATATTGGTAATACATTCGGCTACCGCCATACGAGCCGAAGCCGCTGCATCTAACAGTGCTATTGGAGTTCGTTCACCAATGGCTAATGCTTCACCGGTATAGCCGGTATATGAGTTCAAAGTTATAGCGCAATCGGCTACGGGTACCTGCCAAGGTCCCACCATTTGATCACGGTAAACCATACCGCCAACGCTTCTATCACCAATCGTAATCAAGAAACTTTTACTCGCCACTGTAGGCAAACGAAGTACGCGCTCGAGTGCGTCGTCTAATTCAACACCGCTAAAATCGAGAGCCTGCTTAGGTGGTGCAATACTGCTTACGTCTCTGTGCATTTTTGGCGGCTTGCCAAATAACACTGACATCGGCAAATCAACAGGATTGTTATCGAAGTGGCTATCTGCCAGTGATAAATGATCTTCGGCAACCGCATTACCAACAACCGCATAAGGCGCGCGCTCACGAATACAAATTGCATCAAAAGTCGCTAAGTCTTCAGGATTAACGGCAATAACATATCGCTCTTGCGACTCATTACACCAAATAGCCAAAGGCGACATACTTTTTTCATCACAAGGTACATCGCGTAGCGAAAATGCTCCGCCAACGCCACCGTCTTTCACTAACTCAGGCAAAGCGTTAGATAAACCGCCGGCACCTACGTCGTGAATAAACGCAATAGGATTTTGCTCACCAAGCTGCCAGCAACGATCAATCACCTCTTGGCAGCGATGTTCCATTTCTGGGTTTTCACGCTGCACAGAGGCGAAATCCAGTGATTCACTGCTCTGCCCGGATGCCATAGAGGAAGCCGCGCCACCACCTAAACCAATTAGCATGGCTGGGCCACCTAATACGATTAAACAAGCGCCGGCAGAAATATCTTGTTTAATAACATGCTCACTACGCACATTACCAATACCACCGGCCAACATAATAGGCTTATGGTAACCACGCACTTCTGTACCGCTGCTGCATGACACTAATTGCTCGTAGGTACGAAAATAACCATTAAGATTAGGTCGACCAAATTCATTATTAAACGCCGCGCCACCTAATGGGCCTTCAGTCATAATATCTAAAGCGGTAACAATGCGGCCCGGCTTACCATAAGTGACTTCCCAGGGACGTTCGAAGCCAGGAATATTGAGATTAGAAACACTGAAGCCGGTTAAACCTGCTTTTGGTTTGGCTCCGCCACCGGTTGCACCTTCATCGCGAATCTCACCACCAGAACCTGTAGACGCACCAGGGAACGGCGCAATAGCAGTAGGATGATTATGCGTTTCAACTTTCAATAAATAATGTACAGGCTCTTCGATAAAGCCATATTGCTGTGAATCTGCCGCGGGGAAAAAACGTTCAGCGACATTGCCTTCGAGAACGGCGGCATTATCAGAATAAGCACTTAACACGCCCTTGCCATCGGTAGATTTATAGGTGTTTTTAATCATCCCAAATAATGATTCGGTCTGATCAACTCCATCAATCGTCCAGCTGGCATTGAATATTTTATGGCGACAATGCTCTGAGTTTGCTTGTGCAAACATCATAAGCTCAACGTCAGTCGGGTTGCGCTGCAAGCCAAGAAAGCTTTCTAATAAGTAGTCAATTTCATCATCAGCCAAGGCTAGACCAAGGTTGGTGTTGGCCAAAACTAATGCAGCCTTGCCATCAGCTAAAATATCAATGCTTTGCATTGGCAATGGTTCGGTCTGCTCAAACAGCTGGGCTAACTGAGCTTGTTCAGTAAATACCGTCTCAACCATTCGATCACAAAGTAATGGCTGGATTAAACTATACAAGGCCGCACTATCGGCTCCCGCACCTGACAAGCAGAGCTTATAGCTAATCGCTCGCTCAATACGGCTTACCATTGAAAGACCGCAATTGCGCGCAATATCAGTCGCTTTACTAGACCAAGGCGAGATGGTGCCTACGCGCGGTGAGACTATCCACTCAGAGGAATTAGCCCCATCAATTTTAGGATTCGCCGTATCGTCATTAGCAGGACCATAGACAAGCAATTGCTTCAACACTTGCAGCTCAGCGGCTTCTAGGCTTGATTGCAATTCAACCACATGGAGATAGTCTGCCTGAATGCCGATTAACTCAACGGACGAAAAGTCAGACGCACTCAACATAGAGCTCAGCTGCTCACGGAGTTTGGTTAATCTGAAGGCGGATAGCGCCGGTGGGCCGGCTAAAATTTCGAGCGTAGACAGAACAGAACCTCAAATTTAGTAGTTGTTTTTATAATGGTTAATTTCAAGGCCAGTATTTTATTCGTATTCGCTTCAAGGTGAAACAAAGAGTTGTCATGGAAGACTATAAATTGCCGTTTTATTGCTGCTTTACGGGTGTGAAAAATCACACTTTTAGTGGTTTGTCGATAAAATCAAAAATATCAGTAAATTCAGCGAGATACCGCAGGCTAAGATGGACAGATGAGATCTGTATCATAAGCTCATACAATCGACAAGCTAGCGCGTCCACTCCACCTAAACTACTATGGCGAAGTCAATTTTAATCGTCTAATTTAAAAGGCGACTCATATAAACCAATGCCCAGTAAAGAAAAGAAAAGAAAAAAAGAAAGAAAGAAAGAAAGAAAGAAAGAAAGAAAGAAAGGTAAGAAAAGAAACTTAACATCGTCTAGCCCGGAGCTTATATTTGTTAAACCATACAGGTGATAAAATTTTCCGCCGCCGCCTTAGCTCACTAAGACGTGTTCGCGTGACTATTATTCTCGCCTCCTGTGCTTTTTTGTTACTGGCGTCTGTCGCAAGCTACCAACACAGTCAATTTCTTTCAGGAGCATCAATTCAGCATTCTGAGGGCAATAGTAAAAATAACTATTTAAAAGTCATTACCCGTATTAGCCCAAACACCTACTATGAAAGCGATGAAGGCCCAAGTGGTTTTGAGTATGCCTTATTGGATCGATTTGCAAAATCATTAGGTAAAGAACTACAAATTAGTACCACCGACTCTCTCAGTGATTTGTTTCATCGCTTAGAGCGAAACGAGGTTCATTTAGCTTCAGCGGGGCTTAGCGCAACAAAGGAACATCGTCGTCGCTTTACCTATACAGTCCCCTACCTTCAAAGCCAGCCCTATGTCGTTTATCGCGTAGGAAATAAAAGACCACGCAGCGCGGCAGATTTAATAGGCAAAGATATTATTGTTGTTGGAGATAGCGCGCACTCTGCCATTCTTGAAAATATGCGCAATATTCATCCGGGAATACAATGGCGAGAACTTAATAATGTTGACTATATTGATGTGTTAGGTCGAATAGAGAATAGCGAAGTAGATTACACCATTTTAGATTCTACCGATCTTCTACTGCATCAAGGTTTTTTTCCAAGAGTAAAAAAATCCTTAAAAATTGGCGGCGAATCATCATTCGCTTGGGCGCTGCCAAAAGCCTCAGAGGGATCATATTTACATCGTGCTGCGAATCAGTTTATTCAGCAAATAAAAGCTGATGGCACCTTGGCTAGACTCGAGGAGCAATACTATGGACAGGCTGCACATATTAATCAGGTGGCCGCCAACGAGTTTGATAAAAATATCGATCAGCAACTGCCACTTTACCTCGACAATATTAAAGCGGCCGCTAATTTATATGATATGGACTGGCGGTTATTAGCGGCGATTAGCTATCAAGAGTCGGCGTGGAATCCACTAGCTAGGTCTAGAACCGGTGTGCGAGGCATGATGATGCTAACGTTACCGACAGCAAAAGAAGTGGGCGTGACAAACAGATTAGACCCCGATCAAAGCTTACGTGGAGGAGCTTTTTATCTTAACAATCTAAAGAGCCGCTTGCCGAAAAAAATCCTTGAACCCAATCGCACTTGGTTTGCGTTGGCCGCCTACAACGTCGGCTTTGGCCATTTAGAAGATGCGCGTGTTATTACGCAAAAGCGCGGCGGCGATCCCAATAGTTGGTATGACGTTAAACAAAGCCTACCCCTGCTTACACAAAAAAAATGGTATTCAAAAACCCGTTACGGTTATGCGCGTGGCTATGAACCAGTTCAATATGTACAGCATATTCGGCACTACCAAAACGTACTTGAATGGCATGATGTTGCCCGTAACTGGCAGCGTAATGACGATTCAATTAACCGATTCGACACCGCTCCTTTTGATAAAACACGAGATGATAAATCACAAGATCTTGCTGGAGTGGATGCTGATGTAAATAATATTTCAAATGACGATAATGACGCTACAAACACCGCACCTCGTCTTTAATCATATAGCTTAGTCTTTCAAAGCGGTCTCTTAGTCTTTTAAAAAATTCTCTTAGCTTTTCAAAAAATTCTCCTAGCCTTTCAAAAAACCTCCTAGCCTTTCAAAAAACCTCCTAGCCTTTCAAAAAACCTCCTAGCCTTTCAAAAATTTTGCTAGTCTTTCAAAAAAGCCACTAAGCCCTTCTACGTTTAAAAAACTGCTTAAGCTTATCGCTAGACTCCTGCGCCAGCATACCACCGCGCCACTCAATACGATGGTTAAAAAAGGTTTGATCAAGAAGCGCTAATTGCGATTCAACAGCGCCCGCCCGTGGCTCGCTAGCAGCAAACACTAATCGCTTAATACGCGCATGAACCATGGCCCCTAAGCACATAGTACACGGCTCTAAAGTGACATAAAGCGTGCATTCAGGTAAACGATAATTGCCTAACACTTTACCTGCAGCTCTTAAGGCATTGATTTCGGCATGCGCACTCGCATCATGATCGGCAATGGGACGATTGTAGCCGCTTGCTATCACCTGCCCTTCAAAAACGACCACTGCACCAACGGGAACTTCATCATGCTCTGCCGCAGTATCTGCTAGTAATAAAGCTTGCGTCATAAAATTTCTATCTATGAGGTCTAGATCATCTATGAGGTCTAGATCATCGATAACGTCAAGATCATTGATAACATCAAAATCAATACCATCATTATTCGCGTCCAATTGATCTTTAGCTGAATCACTCGAACACTTATTGGTCATAATTAATTTCTCTACGTGCAGGATAGGATTTACGATAGGCATCAAAAACCTGAGCGCTATCAGTACACCCCTTCATCTGCCGCTTAAAAATAACGGTTTCATTATTTGCGTTATAGATGGGTGATAATATCGTTCGATATTCATCGAGAGTTTTTATATCGTTGAGCATAACGAGGTCTTTATTTTCGGCAACTGTCACAGCGGCTAAATTAAAGTAATTAATTGCTGCAGAAACAATGGCGCTTGTGCCACGAAGTTTTCCATCGAGGCTGTAGCCAGCAATATGTGGAGTAGCGGTATCACACAGTGCATAAAGCTCTAGATCGATAGACGGCTCACCCTCCCAAACATCTAAAGCTACGGTTAAATCATTACGCTGTAATAGCAATGATTTAAGAGCGGCATTATCAACCACCGGCCCACGGCTACTATTTATGAATAATCCGTTTTCTACTAAGCGTGATAATCGATGAGTATCAAACAAATGAAATGTTGGATGACTGTCGCCTGACGTTAGGGGCACATGCAGACTAATAATTTCGCTGCCCATTAGCTCATCAAGTGTTTCGACAAAATCATCAGCAGAAGCATCAGTGATGGGTTTAATCTTTTTTGAAGGAGTAAAAAGAGGATCATAAATAATATGAGGTATAGAAAAATGCCGTAAGCATCTCGCTAATCGACCACCTACATTACCATGACCAATAACCGCCACCATTAGATTTTCTAATTGCGTATTATCATACTGATCTAAAATCACCGACATAACATAGTCAACAACACCGTTAGCATTACTGCCAGGCGCATGAGCAAAGCCAATATCGCGACTAGCCAGATACTCAGTATCAATGTGATCAACGCCAATGGTGGCGCTACCAACAAATTTAACATTACTGTTAGCTAGTAGCTCTGCATTTACTTTAGTGACGGAACGCACCAGCAGTACATCAACCGACGCTAAATCAGAGGCACTAATATCACGCCCTGACATTGTCGTTATGTTCGCCCAGTCAGCACATAAGGCCTGCAGGTTTGGAATATTTTCATCCGCGAGGAGAGAAAGTTTTTTCATATTATCGTTTATCTGTTCCGATTATCTGTTCTCGTTATCATATTCTAATTATGAATAGATACATTATTCTTTAAAGTAAGCGCCAAGATCGACCATGACAACACCGTTAAAATGCGCACATAAGGCATCATAAAAAAGTGCAGCGCGTTTAGGCAACCCATTTTTAACATAGCATTTTGCCTGATGAACTACCGCCTTTGAAAAGCTATCTAACGCCAGTGCTGAGCCATTGAGATTGTCCGCACTCACCTGAAAGGGATAATTAGCCGCCAATGAAAACAATAACTCTAAGGCCTGAGGCTTTACTTCGACAGACTCAAAAGCCGCTTGCTCAATGGCGTCTCTTCCATCATCAACATACCAGTAACCAAAATCCATTTGTTGACGTCGCGCATTACCCGCAATACACCAGTGGGAAACCTCATGGAGCGCACTGGCAAAAAAGTCTTCGCGGTAATAAATATAACTCTTCTCGCAATCATTAACCGCCGGCTTATAAAGGGGTTCATTAGCCCCGCCGATTAAACAGGTACCATAATCAGTATCAAACAGCTGAGTGAATAAGGCCTCAACGATATGAGCTTGGTGGTCAGGATGGCTCTTTAATGGCTGAATCAACACCAGCCAAACCTAGAAATATATTTTTTTACTAACAAAATCATACAGTTACACTTTTTCAAAAAAATACAAAGCAAAATGAGTAAAAAACAGTCTAAATGACTATACTTTAAGAGCGCTTAAAGAAAACTTAAAGAGCACGTCAATAATATTTTCAAATTTTACATCAGAAGCAACATTCAGTTAAGTCATCAACACTCTCAAGCACTTAGGCATAACAGTTAATCGGCTCAAACTAGCCAGCAAATGCACTAAAAAGCAACGCTGTAAAGATACAGAAAAACAGACGATGTCGCGATAGTCCTGGAATTAATAGCGTGATTCTTTTTTTAAAAGATAGCGCTACGGAAATTAGGAGCTTGTCTAATGAAATCTGATTCTACTTACTCAACCAGCAACCATAATGTGATTAACCTATTTACAGGTCAATCAATGGATGCGCGTGCCCAGCATTCAATTATTCAAATATGCCCTGAAACCTCAGGGATTAAAATGATTTATGCCAATCATCATCAACCGGATCGATTAATTTCAGTACCTATTCTCTGTTGGGGCCTCAGGTCCGATGGGAAAACGGTCGGCATAGTCCCTTGGGTGGGCGAAATAACAGACTGCACGCGTATTGATGAGGATTTTGATATCCGATGGGAGGGTTACTATTTACAAAGCACGGGCAGTATTTTTTCTGAGCCCCCAGAAGCAATTATTGCTCAACTAGCCACAGCCATGCGCTTTTCAAATACAGAAAATGCTGTTATTCATCAATCGACGCTTTGCTCTAATACTGATGCCCCTGAGAAAACGGTTATTCAAGAAATTCCGGATTTAATCGGCACACATGCATTGGTACTTAATATAGAGGCCAGTAGTGGTTATAGCTGTAGCCACCATAGTGAAAAAGATTTTAAAGTGCATCGCACATTAGTCCTAACGCCAGTGGTGAGTTGGGCTTTAGATTTAGAGGGGCAAATGCATGGCATGTTAGTTGATGAAAAAGCCGTAGAGAAAACTCCCGTTGTCCCTGGCGATGACTGCCTTTATTATGCATTGAGCAATCCTAATTTTTTCTGCTATTTCCAGCGCGATATTGCCGATCAAATTCGACTGCGCAACCCGGAAACGATTGCTGCAATAGAAAAATTACTAAGTAAATGAATAGGGAAATGAATAGAGAAATATATGCCAAGAGGATTTATACAAATAGCAATAATGCGTTTTGTTTATTTCTTCTTAATCCAATATTCATAGTCATCGCCCTCTTTCTGCCAATGCAGTAAGGGGTGGTTAAGAAAATCACAAAAACGAAGAATATCTCTTTCTGTTGAGGGATCTGTTGCGCACACTTTAATAATATCGCCACTAGCCATGGCGCGTATGCGATTATGTAATAGCATAACAGGTTCAGGACAAATCAAGCCGCTGGCATCCAGAAATTGATAGTCATCCTCATTCAGCTTGCTAGAATCAAACTCATCCATCAGAGCTATTAACCTCGTCCTCGTTCACTGACAGCGGTATTTTTGATATTGGATTATTTAATACCCGCGCCTCAACTATCTGGCAGCGCTCATGAACCTCATCAAAAACAATAATAACTTTTCCAGATTTTAAAAGTGCTCGTGCTTTATCAAGCTGCGATTCAACTCCCCGCTCGATCATGCCGTAGTCTGTGCCTTCACGGGTAATATACTCCTCCAGCACGCCTGTTAAAGCGGTCTCTGACAGTTGCTCATAAGGAATCTGTATGGGGTCAGTAACCGCGTCATCTGAAGAGTCAGGATTAAATGAATTGGACATATTTTTTCATCATTTGAATTATTGAACAAAGGTTTGGCTGCAAATTTACACTGCATTTAATCCTAACACTTAAGAATAAAAAACGTAATCGCTTTGCAGCGTCAATTGATACTATTGTCTTTTTTAATGATAGAAGTATTCAATCCAATTAGTAGTCTAAACATCACTCTCTATTTGCAAAACAGGTCTATAATCAATGTATACGACAATACACTCAACAAGATAAGAAGGCAGACTTAGCTCATGAAAAACACCGTTATCTGTAGCTTTATTGGCGATGATAAAACCGGAATAGTTGAATTGTTAGCCAAAACTATTAGCGATTGCTCTGGCAACTGGCTAGAAAGCAGCATGTCAAAACTCGCTGGCCATTTTGCAGGCATAGTCCGTATCGATATAGATGAGGACAAAGTAGAGACACTTCGCTCTGCTCTGGATAATCTAGCCAAAAGTGGCCTGTCTATTCAGCTCGCTCTGCCCGACAAGGTAACGGACGCTGAGGCTGGAGCGGTTAGCTCGGCTAAGCATGACATACAGCTTAATATTGTAGGGAATGACAGACCCGGTATTGTCTATGAGGTCAGTCAGGCTTTGGTTGCTGCTAAGATTAACGTAGTGAATATGCAAACACATTTAAGCAGCGCGCCGATGAGTGGTGATAGCCTATTTCACTCAACAATGTCATTGACCCATGACAACGAACAAGATCTTGATGCGCTAGACTTACAGCTTGAAAAAATTGCTGAACGCCTATCTATTGAAATCGATTTAGAGGTGCAGGAGCCTTAATTTTTTTATGTGTATTAAGGCTTCTTTGTTTTGAATTTTCGTCTAAGCCACAAAAAACTAAAGCTAGCAATAAACCCTGCTACGGCCAAAAAAAATACAATGAATACTGACACGCTCAGTAGAATAAATACTTCCCTAGCAGGAATGCCAACAATCACTATTAAGCCATAAATAATCGCTAATAAAGCCCCTACGCCCAATGCCAGCGTTTTAATCCGCCGGCTTTTTTTTGTTTTAAAAATACGCTTCACAATATCACCTCAAATCTTTTTCATATATTTTTGAAAACTCAACGTACAGATATTAGCCTCCAAAGAATTCAGATGCTATAGCCGCTAAGCTAGAGCTATGCTTATGTTCCATATGCATATGATGACCACCATCATGAAACTCCATCTTAATATGAGCGTACTCCTTAAGCAGAGCGTCGGCACCTGCAGATTTAAATAAGCCATTATTCGCTAAAACAATTAAGCAAGGAATTTTCAGTGCCGATAAAAAAGCCTGCTGATGCTCTTTACTAAATTTAAAAGCCGAACCACCAACAGCTCTTGGATCGTGCCGCCATACATAGCCACCATGCTTGGCGGGCTTTACTGAGCGCTCTGCGAGACACAGGCACTCACTTGCCGTTAAATCAATCTTAGCAATTCGTCTCTCTACAACCTCTTCAATAGACGACATGACTCTTGAGGGGCGCTGGTAATTACTTCTCTGCTGTTGGAGATAACGGGATAGATTTTTCGGCGTGTTAGCTTCTTCGGATGGCGGCAACAAAGCACCATCAAGCATTAATAATTTTTCGACGCGATCAGCCATTGTTGCCGCTAATAACATGCCGACAAAGGCGCCTCGAGAATGGCTTAATATTTTGAAATTATCCCATGCTAACAAATCGGCTATGGCGAGAATATCAAGCAAATCATCCCATATATTATAGGCGCCATGTTGACTACGATGATCACTTTCACCATTGCCAGCGAAATCTAAAGCGATAATATGACTGTCAGTGATTAATGGCGCAATGGATTCAAAACTCGCGCTATTATCTAACCATCCATGTAATGCAATAACACGATGTTTATTACCCATGCCCCATTCTTGAGCAGCAATACTCATACCGTTGACAAAAAACTTACGCTCTAACGGCGCAGACTGTGTGCTTGGCATTCAATAACCTTAAATTATAATTAACGAGAGGAATGGTGTGTTAGTGAAAGTAATTCTGCACATCCTTGGCCGGTTACTTCCGCTGACAGCATCGCCAATGAAGATGGATAAAACGGATAATTATTTGCACCGCCCAATTTAAAACTATCGACGCCTTGTACTAACCAGTCGACTAGGCAAGACACTAAGGGTTGATGGCTAATCAATAATATGCGCTCGTAAGGCAAGGTATCAAGCCACTGGCAAACTGTCAGAGGCGTGTTATCTCCAAGTAAAGCATTATTGGCCGAAAGATCTATGGGGCGACTATCGAAAGCGGCCAACGCTTCAGCAACCGTGTCTGCCGTCTGCTGCGTACGAACAAATGGGCTATAGAAAATTGCCTCTATCCCCCCTATTGTTAAAAACTGATCATATAAGGTTTTTGCGGCTGCATAACTGCCTTGAATGCCTATATCTGTGAGCTTACGGCCGGCATCACAATCGGCACCCAATTCGGCCTCGCCATGACGCAGTATCGCTATGGTCTTCATAGCGATAAATGCTTTAACAGAGTATTTATTATTGTCACAAGCATAACTAAGCTAATCATCAGCCAATAAGAATTCGACATCTTCACTTTGCTCACCGAGCATAAGCTGACTAACCGTGTCTTCAACGCTTACATTATTAAAAAGAATTTCATATAAACCCGAAGCCAGCGGCATATACACTCCGTTGTCATCGGCCTTTAATTTAACTAATTTAAGCGTATTCACACCTTCGGCAACCTGCCCCAACTCTTCAGTTGCTTGTTTAAGTGTTTTACCACTTCCAATAGCAAAGCCCACTTGATAATTACGTGACAGAGAAGAAGAGCAAGTGACGATTAAATCACCCACACCAGCCAGACCAAGAAAAGTCATGGGGTTAGCTCCCATGCTTACAGCGAACCGACTCATTTCAGCTAGACTTCGAGTCATTAGCATGGCGCGCGTATTGTCGCCTAAATGCATGGCTGCGCCTAAGCCTGAGATAATGGCATAAATATTTTTTAAAGCGCCACTGAGTTCAACACCATAAAGATCACTACTACCGTAAACTCTAAAATAACTACTGTGTAATGCATTTTGTACTTTTTCAATTAATGCCGCATTACTACTAGCAACAACGGTACCCGTTAAATGCCGGGCAGCTATTTCTTTAGCGAGGTTAGGACCACTTAACACGCCTAATGGATTCTCGGGTAGCGCCTCAGTTAACACCTCACTCATTAACTTAAAATTTTGATGCTCAATACCTTTAGTCGTACTAATAACCATAGTATCGCTACGAATGTATTTTGCCAGCTCAACACTCACTTCACGGCAAGAACCGCTAGGCACGGCAACAAAAATCATATCGGCACCAACAATCGCGGCTTCAATACTCGTTGTTGCGTGAACATTGTCATTCAAAATGTAGTCAGGAAGGTAATAACTGTTTCTGTGCTCACGATTAATTTCTTCAGCACGCTCAGCATTGCGCAGCCAGAGCATGGCATGATGACCATTCTCTGCCACAAGATTGCACAGTGTAGTACCAAAACTACCACCACCAAGGACAGCAATGCGATATGTATGTGTCATGAAACAGTTCCTGAATACGGTTAGCGTTATTAGTTTTTACGCATTTAAAAAAACGCCCATGGCAAAACCACAGGCGCATTTAGGATGTTAACTGTTTGACTGCCTACTTGCCAATAGCCACTAACAAACAGCGCAAATCAGCAGACACAGAAAACGCAGCAATATTAGCTACTAAGTTCTAACAGCAACTTGTTCAATCGTGCAACGTAGCTAGCGGGATCCTCTAAGCTATCACCGGCAGCCAATAATGCCTGATCAAAAAGCAATCGACTTAGATCGCCAAAACGCGCTTCATCGGCTTCTTGATCTAAGCGCGCAACCAATGGATGCCCTGGGTTCAACTCAAGAATAGGCTTGCTGGCGGGTAACTCCTGACCGGCCGCTTCCATAATACGACGCATTTGCGCACCCATATCGTGATCACCAACCACTAAACATGCGGGCGAATCTGTTAAACGATTAGTCACACGTACAGTTTCAACCTGCTCAGACAATATCGTTTTAACACGCTCAACCATATCTTTATTGTCTTCTGACATCTGCTCTTGTTCTTTCTTGTCCTCTTCAGCATCTAGACTGCCTAGGTCAAGCTCACCTTTAGCAACATCTTGTAATTGTTTGCCATCAAAGTCCATCATATGACTCATCAACCAGTCATCGATGCGATCATGCAGTAATAAAACTTCGATGCCTTTTTTTCTAAACACTTCAAGGTAAGGACTATTTTTTGCAGTCACAAAATTCTCTGCCGCAACATAGTAGATTTTTTCTTGGCCGTCTTTCATGCGTGCAATATAATCTTCTAACGATTGATTTTGTTCGTCAGTTTCATTATGCGTGGTTGAGAAACGTAGTAACTTAGAGATTTTTTCTTTATTAGCGGTATCTTCAGCCGGACCTTCTTTTAATACACTGCCAAATGATTTCCAAAAAGTAGCGTACTCTTCGGGCGCATTCTTTGCCATCTTTTCAAGCATATCAAGCGCACGCTTAGTTAATGCACTGCGCATGCTATCAGTGGTGGCGTCCTGCTGTAATATCTCACGCGACACATTAAGTGGTAAATCATTCGAGTCCACAACACCCTTAATAAAGCGCAAGTAAACCGGCAAAAACTGTTCAGCATCATCCATAATAAATGTGCGCTGAACGTAAAGCTTTAAGCCTCTAGCGCCATCACGATTCCACAAATCCATTGGTGGTTTTGAGGGGATATATAAAAGACTGGTGTATTCAAACTTTCCTTCAACACGATTATGACTCCATTTAATAGGGTCCTCATAATCATGTGAAAGCGCTTTATAAAACTCTTTATATTCATCTTCAGAAACATCACTGCGTGGACGCGTCCATAGTGCGGTGGCATCGTTAATTGCCTCAAACTCTGGCGCTGCATCTGCAGAGGCTTCCGTTTCAGCTTCCGCATCATCACCCATGGGTGGCATAGCCTGCTTTTCCATCATGACTGGAATAGCAATATGGTCAGAGTACTTTTTCACAATACTGCGTAAACGCCAATTATCGGCAAAGTCATTTTCATCATCTCGAAGATGTAAAACAACTGTAGTTCCGCGGCCTTCTTTTTCAACGGCAGCAATTTGGAAATCAGCATCACCCGTTGATTCCCAGTAAATACCTTCTGCTTTATCTGCACCGGCTCGACGTGTAAATACCTCAACACGATCAGCAACGATAAATGCCGAATAAAAACCAACACCAAACTGGCCAATTAACTGGCTATCTTGCTTTTGATCACCGGTCATATTTTTTAGAAAATCAGCAGTGCCAGACTTGGCGATAGTACCGAGGTTATTGATAACCTCTTCTCGCGACATACCAATACCGTTATCACTAATGGTCACGGAATTAGCATCTTTATCAAATTCGATTGTAATAGCCAGATCACCATCACCCTCAAAGAGTGAATCATCCTTTAAGGCCTCAAAGCGGAGCTTATCGGCGGCATCCGAAGCATTAGAGATTAACTCTCTAAGGAATATTTCTTTATTACTATAAAGAGAATGAATCATTAACTGTAAAAGCTGTTTAGCTTCAGCCTGAAACCCCATAGTTTCTTTAGTTTGATCGCTTGCCGTATTCGTTGATGCTGTCATTGCTGCCTCGCTGTGTAAATATACAAAATATCTATCAGTCATATACCGATAACAAAGAAGAGTTTGTTGATCAGATTGTTGTCAAAAGCCATTTAAATGGCCATTCGTGCTCACCAATATGGTGCCATAAAATAGTATTTCAACCGTTACCAAGTGCTTTTATCGATTATTATTAAAAGTTGTAAAAATCCATTACAGAAATGGCTACTAACCAAGCACTTCCATCTATAATAAGGGCCTGCTGGTTAATTGGTATACAACTGTGAAGATAGTTAGCAGAGCAAGCAGATAGTTAGTAGATAGTTAGCAAATGGTTAAGAGCACCTCAAAGGATAATGGAGGTGATAAAGATAATGGAGAAGTAGCTTTATTCATAGTTTTTGGTTTCGCGCTCCCTGGTAGGTTCGCAATTGCAGTTATGATATAGCTACTAATTCTTCCACTATTCGCATACTTAGAGAGCATTATCTTTACATTGTGATGCTCAACAGACTTCCCCCCCTATACGCTCATGAAAATGCTAACCCCATCGGTTTTTAAGAAATTTTGTGTAATCTCACTAAAAGATGAATATTCAACGACTTAGCGGTTGACCTGCGCGGTGAGCTTCTCTATAGTACGCGCCCTCTCAGACGATACTTATTATCGTTGAGATTCACGACACGCGCTCGTAGCTCAGCTGGATAGAGTACCTGGCTACGAACTAGGGGGTCGCAGGTTCGACTCCTGCCGAGCGCGCCATATTTTACTTAATCGCACTATGTTCTATGCATAAGCCATGCGATTAAGCTCTGCGTTAATAACGTTTCATTCAACTGTTTTTTACACGCAGTCCTTTTACAAACAATCTTCCGTATTTATTATCACTCCCCACTGTATTCGCTTACCAAATCCTGCATAATCACCGCCTTATAAAAATCAGTTTATAACTACATATAACGACATACATAACTACATATATATAACTAAAGGCATCATCGCTATGTCCAAGCTTCCTGACAACTACAAATTTATTGACCTTTCAGATTACGGCAGGCCTGTTGCCCGCTGGATAGCTAACGGTTTTAAAAATACACGTATAACGCCTGTTGATGTTACGTTAATGTTTATTGTAGCGGGACTGTTTGCCATTGTTAGTATTCTCTACCATCAATACGCCTTAGCCGCTTTTTTCCTTATTTTAAAATCTATTTTAGATGCCGCAGATGGCGAACTAGCAAGAGTCAAAAATACGCCCTCTTATACAGGTCGTTACTTGGATTCTGTTTCAGATATTATTTTAAATGCATTGTTTCTACTGACCATCTGCTATATCACTGATGGCTCACTTGTTATCACGTTTTTTGCGTTCTGTGGTATTCAATTGCAGGGCACTCTCTACAATTATTATTATGTGATATTGCGAAATAAAGTAGATGGCGATAAGACCAGTCGCGTTTTTGAAGAAGGTGTGCCAACAGCACTACCGGGTGAAAAGCAGATAAATGTCGATCGCTTATTTTGGATGTATACCCTTTGCTATGGGGTGTTTGATAAAGCCATACAAGCACTTGATAAAAACGCTGAGCAAGCTGAGCACTACCCTAAATGGTTTATGACTGCCCTGTCCTGCTTTGGTTTAGGCTTTCAACTGCTCATAATTGCGGTAATGCTATGCTTGGGCTGGGCTAATTATATATTGCCGTTTTTTATTGCTTTTACAGCATTAATCTTTGTATTTATTTTGATACGAAAAGCCATTAATCGCAGCTAGATACAGATTAGATATCCACTTATAAGCAATAATCTTATAGGTGGATATTTATCCATGAACAACTCACTTAACAACTCACTTAATAACTCACTTAACAATTGCCCTTAGCAACTTACTTCATCGCTTGCCTAGCAACTTACTTCACATCTTGCCTAGCAATTAATCTGCAACTACATACCATTACGGTATACCGCAAGACTGCTCGTCTCACTCGCTCTAATCTGCTTAAATGCTTCGCCATAGCTCAGTAATAATTGAAGACAATAATCTAAGCGACCTTGTAGATAGCTTTGCGCTTTGGGATCGTTATCATCAATATTCGAATTAAAGACAGATTCGACATCACGAATAATTAAGTGCTCTGGTAAATAGCAGATACGATTATTCTTGTAACTACTGGTGCGTAATTCAGCTATCGGATAGGCTCCACCTTCACCAGAAGAAACGCCCACCAATAAAGCGGGTTTATGGGCTAATTCACCGTTACCCCACATAAGAAAGAAGTTTTTTAACGCGGCTGGCACCATGCCATGCCACTCTGGCGCAATAATAATTATGGCATCACTACTAGCAAGTTGATCAGAGATAGGCGTTAAACGTTGCTGCCAAGCTTCATCGCCGGCCCAAATAGATTCATCCCAAAGCGGAAGTGGGTTATTAGCTAAATCCAATAAATACGTTTCAGAACAGTCATCCATATTTGAGAGAGACTCAGCAATAAAGCGCGCTATTTTACTGCTTTGAGCGTTAGAGCGTGGGCTGCCGGAAATGATACTAATTTTCATGGAGGGTTTACTCTTAAGTAATAGGATTCGTGGGAATGAATAGTCAACTAAACAATATCTGCTGGCATGAAAAGCTATACAAACTAATGATTAATTAGCCATCAATGATAACGATAGCTAGCAATAAAGTGTATCATTCGATTAATGGATAATTCTAACGACAAATCGAACAATATTACAGCCAAGTATCAGCTGCTTTTGGAGCGCCTGCCCCAATTAGCAATGGCATTACTCATCGCTGCGCTGTTATTTATTTTCACTCAAGCTGAGTTGCTTGCGTCTTGGCGTTTCGATCGCTTTCTTTTCGATCAACAGCCAATCCTTGCGCTAAGTCATGCCTTCGTTCATCTTAATGCTCAACATCTAATGCTGAACATTTCTGGTTTAGTATTTATATACCTGATATTCCCTTCCGCCTTTAAGTCACTGTTATGGATAATCGCGCTTGCTGCTTCAGCGGTTGCGTCGGCCTATGGCATTTTCTATTACAGCCCAGAAACTGATTGGCTAGTGGGACTTTCTGGGGCATTACATGGTTTATTTGTTTATGCCGCTCTTCGCTCAAGAGCAAGTATTGCTTGGTTAGTGGCTATTATCATTAAACTGGTCATAGAACAGATGCCAAGTTTAATGCCTACTAACAATCTTACCCAGATGACAGAGCAATTTATTAGTAATCCCGTTATTGTCGATGCTCATCTATGGGGTGCCGCTGGTGGCTTGTTGTTTTTCTTTGTCGCCAGATCTATTGCTACGCTATTCTTGATTGTCGAACTGAATAGAGATGAAAAATAATCCATTCATAGGCATTCGTTTCTCCTAATGGTAAAGGAATTCTTATTAAACCGTCATTTAACATTAAGCCATTTTTTATTTTATTGCTCATTGTCAGCTATACCCCTTCGGCATTAACGCAGATCTTAGAAGAGGTTATTGTTGATGCGGCACGCATTCCTCTTTCTGTTATACAAGCGCCCTTTGCAATCGATAGAATTGAGCGTGAACAGATTGTTCGCGCACAAACACAGCTAGGCTTAGATGAATCTCTCGCCAGCATTCCTGGCCTAGTATTACAAAACCGTTTTAACTTCGCGCAAGATTTACGAATTTCAATTCGTGGCTTTGGCGCGCGAGCTAACTTTGGTATTCGCGGCGTTAAAATTTTAGTCGACGGCATCCCTGAAACCTTAGCAGACGGCCAAGGTGGTATTGACAGTATTGACCTTACTTCTATTGGCAGTATAGAAGTGCTTCGTGGGCCATCATCATCACTGTATGGCAATGCCTCTGGTGGTGTTATCCGTATTGAATCTAATTTCGACAGACCTGATAGTGGTATAGAGGCGCGACTGGCGATAGGCGGCAATGGTTATAGAAAAAACCAAATACATATTAATGGTAAAAGTGATAATAAGCAGCTTAGCTATATTGCCAGTTTAAGCCGCCTTGATATCGAAGGTTACCGTGAGCACAGTGAGCATCAAAACAGCTTATTTAACGGCCGCATGCGTTATATATTCAAAGATAACAGTACGCTTAAAATAGCGGTTAATCACACAGATCAACCTCAAGCGAACGACCCAGGCGGTGTTAACTTAGTGACATTATTAGATGATAGAACCGCAGCAAGAGATAGAAATATTGCACTTAATGCAGGCGAGTCTCTAGAGCAAACGCGCATCGGTTTAATCTATCAGCGCAACGTTGGAAACCAGGGTGAATTAACTCTTCGAAATTATCATATTTGGCGTGATTTTGAAGGGCGAATACCCATTAGCAGTAATGGCGTTATTGATATAGACCGCTATTATAGTGGCGGTGGCTTAATGTATCAGCATAAAAACAGCTTAGCCGGTAAAAAGAATACAAGTATTATCGGTATTGATTATGACTATCAAGATGATAATCGTGAGCGCTTTGAAAAC